>ENA-OQAA01000594-OQAA01000594.1-human-gut-metagenome-genome-assembly--contig:-NODE-594-length-23727-cov-6.463729_pt1 | contig 23727 bp, 31 predicted proteins | sample MGYA00242489_ERZ504515 | MGnify/ENA primary metagenome ERZ504515 (study PRJEB26092, sample SAMD00036237) | human gut metagenome | host: Homo sapiens | study: EMG produced TPA metagenomics assembly of... | reverse complement strand
CGTCAACGTCGAATTTGACGGCGGCGTTCGCTTTAGGCATCTTCGCCTCCACCTCCTATGCGTTTACCCTTTCCAGCCAATAGTCCTGATTTGCAGCTTTCGCAGCATCAAACCAATGGTCGCCCGCCTGCGGGTTTGCAGTGGTCGAGTAGTTCAGCGGCCTGTCGGTCGGAACCAGTGTTGCACCCTTGCGGAAGCGCAGCAGATATCCGCCGGAGCCGTCCGGTATCTTCATGGGACCTTTGCCGGTCTCGGAATCGACCATGACCTTGCCCTCATACAGATACCGCGCATAGGGGCCGGGGAATACGACCCGCTTGCCGCCCTCGTCCACATACGAGCGCTGAGCCTGACTTCCGGTTTCCATCGGCATGAACGGTTTGCAGTCTGCAAGCACCTGTTCTGCCAACCATTCCTGAGCAGCGGCAAACTGCCGGGAAAAACGGTCGAAATGGATTTCCGCACAAAAATTACCATGGACACAGGAAAAGCCCTGAAAATGCTCCGTATCGCTCATTTAGCGTCCCTCCACTTCAAAATGTGGAATGAGTCCGTAGAACGAGGCCGAAGTAATCATGTAGACTTCATCCTGCCCATGGTTCATCTCGTGGTATAAGCCGTTGTCGTAGTCGTCCTCAGAAACAGGTTGCTCCAGAGGACAGCTACCGACAACGACGAAATCATGTTCCGGCCAGAATGTGAAGCACTCGCCGGGGGCGTCCCGCGCTGCATAGGCTTTCGGCCGATGTACTGCCGGGAGGCTGCCGTTTTGTCCGCTGCCGCCGGTATGATGATGCTCACCGAATCGCCGCCGTTGTTGCCGTGCGTCGTCGCGCTGCTCGCGCTGGCCGCAGCAAGCTGCACACCCTCAAACACAGTCGTATACCAGAGGCCAGACGGTTCATGGTAGTTGTACAGCGTTATGGTCTGGTCGTGCATCATCTCACCCCCGCATACAGCAGGTTCACGCCATCCGGGCCGGGAACGTTGGCGAGATAGCGTTCTGCTTCAGATTGCAGCAGGACGTTCAGCGCCGCGCTGTCGGATGCAGCTTTTGCGTACACGGACGCCTCCGCAGACTGCACATAGACACAGATTCCTTGCCAGAGGTCATAGAGGCGACGGCGGGCCGGAGATTGCCCTGTGCATCTTTGCTGGCCGCCGTTACTGTGCGCTGCTGCTCAACGCGGAAGAGGATGTCTGCCAGAGCGCACACGGCTTTCTTCACCCGGACAACATGAGCGTCATCTTCGGGCATACCCTGCGCCAGCCGGTAGAAGGTGATGGTATCAACAGCGTCGCTCGCACGTTCCAGCCATTTCGGCGCGGTCGCCTCGGTCAGCTCGTCGCCAAAATACCGGGTGGAGTAGAACTCATAATCCGCATACGCCATGGTTTACACCTCCGCTCAGGCGTCCTCTTCGACTGCCGCTGCGGCCTTTGCCTTGCTGGACTTCTTGGTGGGTGCTGCGGCCTCAACGGCGGGCGCATCCATAGCTTCATAGCGATCGCTGTTCTCCATCAGCTTGATGGTCAGCGGGTTGTCAGTCTCCAGCACATTGCCGGTGACGATGTTCTTAAACTTTGCCATTATGATAGCTCCTTTCTCTTACTCTGCGCCCTTCTTCTTGAAAATCAGGTCAGGGGTGACGACCTTGGTGCCGAAGTGATAGAACAGGCTGACAGCGGTGGCCTCAGACAGAGGAATCTTCTCGGCAGTGTAGGTGCTTGCCATGACAGGCTGCGCCACAGCGCCGTCAACCATCAGCAGGTAATCGCAGCCAGCGGGCAGATGGGTGCAGGACTTGACCTCAACGCCATGCCATGCGTAGAACTCCTCTGCCGCAGTGTCCACGTTGGCGCGGGACATCTTGTCGAGGTTGTTGCGAATCTTGCCATAGTAGGCAGTGGAAGTGACCAGACGCATCATGGAGCGAGGCACACCGTCCACGAAGTCGTTTGCAGTGTTCTCCGCCTCCTGAATGACGGTCTCCAGCTCATCCTCCACAGTTGCGCCGGCGGCAACAGTAACCTTGACAGCTTCGGCATGCCATATTCCTTGATGATGCAGCTATCCGATGCCGGGCGGTTGGTATAGGCCCGGATTTCCCGCTTCAGGGTCACGATTGCAGCCTTCGCAGTGGCTTTCTTCTCCGGGGGAGCGATGATGCTCTCCAAGGTGCGCAGCAGCGAATAGGCGGCCTGCAAGGTGTTTCCGTTTACGTCAAACATAGGTTCAGCCTCCTAAAATGCCCGTAAGGCCAGATAGCACAGCCATCATATTTACCGAGAAACGGCCTTTGCCATAGCATCCATCAGCCAGTGGCCGTTCATGACGTTGTTCCAGTTGTTCGCCTGATAGTCCTTCGTGTTCCGGTGCGGGGCGCTGTGGGTGACAAAATCGCTCATTGCGTTCACCGCGCCCCATGCGGTATTGCGGAACTTCAAGAGGTCCGGAGCCATCATGCAGACCATGTAACCGTCCTTCATGTCCTGCACATGACGCTTCTGGCGGTCGGTCATATCGTCAGCTTCCGGGAACAGGCCGTCCAGAATCTCCCGCAGCCGGGCATCGCTGACCGTGGTGTTTGCCATCTGGTCGGCGCGGGTTGCAAGTTCGTCCATGTACTTGTTGGCCATGTCCAAGCACTGCCGGGCCTCTACCAGCTTGGTGTTGATATCGCCCACATGACGGACGCTCCATGCCCGCTGCGCAGTGTCCAGCGCAAGGTTCAGCGTGTTGTTACAGACCACGCGAACCGGGGTCATGCAGACGCGGACAGCGCCGGAGCCGTCATGCGTGTTGGAGAAGCACATATAGGTTTCAGTCTTGTCCCCGCAGATTTCGGAATCGGGCAGCTTTGCCAGCAGCCAAATCTTCTTTCCGTCCAGCAGGCTGCCAGCGGTCTCATAGTGGACATCGCCGCCGATCAGCGCATCCGTGAACGCGAAAGCCTCTGCGTTCTGGACGATGCGGTACTTGTTGCTGACCACGCCCAGAACCTTGTTGTCCGAGCTGCGGACATTGGCCTTGTAGCCGGGAATCGGCTCGTAACCGCCGTTCAGCCACATATCACGGGCCTCGACCGTCCAGTCCAGACCGGCCAGCTTCAGAGCCTCCGCGCTGGTGGGCGCTTCCTGCACCATCTTCCCCAGACCGTGCCAAGGCTTCTCCCGGACATAGAACATCGTTTCAACGTTTGCAGACATTTTTCATACCTCCGAAAATTGATTGTTGATTGCGGTGGTTCCCGCGACCTCCCCGGCTGGCTGCCGGGTGGTTTCGGCTGCTGCCATGCAGCCATCGTCAGGCGGGTTACGGTTCAGCCTCGACTTCTTCCCAGTCGGTTACCATCCGAATGCGGATGCGGCTCTCGATGACCTGCTGCTGCGGGTCGTTCGGATAGCGGTTCTCTAGTGTCTGGATTGCCTCCTGTGCCTCGGCCATCGTCTTTGCGTACCGCTTGGCCGTGGGGGAAGTGTGCCAGATTGCGTTCGCCCAGCGGGTAGGAGCAAAGGCGAACTTGACCTGTGCCAGATACTCCTCGTGCATAGGCTCCTCGAACTCCTGCGCGGGGACCGGCTCCCACGTCCCACCGGGGATGAAGAACTCGACCTCGCCGCAGGCGAGAGCTGTTGCAAACGTTTCGTTGCTGGGCCAGCGGCAGATATAGCCGTTGGCGATAATGTGGGCATAGCCCGCTTCCTTGTACTCCGCTTCCAGATGTGCTTGCTTGAACTCGACCATCATGTTCTTATCCTCCTTTGAATCAGTGCAGCTGTGCGCTGTGATTGTTGTAGATAACGGTATATACGCTGTTCTGCTTGGTGATCTGGATGTTGCTCACCACAACACGCTTCAGACCGAACTTCCGGTGAACGAATTCCTTGACCAGCGGAGAAGCCTTTTCGGGAAGGTGCTTCTTGATGCGGCAATCGCGGCGGCAGTAGCGCTCAAAGCGCTTTTTGTTGGCTGCGGTGGCTTCCTCTCGCGTTCCATAGAACGCGGAATCATCGCGGTTGCTGCTCAACTCGTAGAACTTCTCGCAGGAGATGACTTCCAGCCGGTTGTTCCAGATGATGTTGTGGCGCTCGTCATCGTTGGGCTTGACGTTGTCGGTGGCGATGCCGACCACGAGCTTCAGACCTCCCAGCTGGTTGTAATCTTCCCACTCGGTGAAGCGGTCCAGCAGGACGCGGACAATCTGCTTACCGTTGGTCAGGTCAATGTGAGCGACCTCGCCCTGACTGCCAGACATCGAGGCGGTGTTGATGATGTAGCCCTGTGCGATGTAGCTGTTGACGGCTGCGGTGAACTTTGCGTTGATGGAGATGAACTTCATGTTTTTTACCTCTTTGTTATTGATTTATTACTTCTTTGGTGGTACTATTTATGTAGGATTTAATTGTTTTCCATGTTTGTATTATACTACTTTTCAATTATTTTGTAAATAGGTTTTTAACGTTTTTTATTAAAAAATAATTCATCCGCGTTTTTTGAATGTGAGGTACTATTATGTTTACGGATTATCTTGGCCCAGAAAACAATGATTGCAAAGCCGCGTTGGAAGCATCAAAGAATGGCAACATCGTTAAAATTCGGGAGCTTGCAGAACAAAAAGGCATTTCCATTTCCTTCATAAGCCAGAGCATAGGGAAAAGTGTCGGATATCTTGCCAACGTGAGCAGCAGAAACGCGGATGTTCCAACGAAGTATTTACCTCAAATTGCTAAAATCCTAGGAACTTCGCCCGCATATCTGCAAGGAAAAACCGAAAGTGACGAACTCGACCTGCCGGAAGTATCAAGCGAGGTCGATTACGGCACATTCCAGTTTGACCGCTTTTATGATCTGTGCAAGAAATACGGCATGAAACAGGCTCGTCTGTATAAGATGGTTGGAATGCCGGATAAGGCCGGAAGCAACCTGCGCAGAACAAAAAACGTAAAGCCGGAAATTCTTGAGGTTTGGGCAAAAGAACTGCACACGACCGCTGCATACCTGAACGGTGAAACAGACGACCCGGCAGAGACGGCAGCTCCGGCAGAACGGCCTGAAAAAGAAAAAAGCCCCGCAGCAGACAGCCGCGAGGTGACAGATGACGATATTAAATTTGCACTCTTTGGGGGCGGGGACGTGACCGACGCTCAATTTGAAGAGGTCAAGAGCTTCGCTCGTTTCGTAAAGGAGCGAGATGCGAATGGACAGACTAAATGAACTTTATGACGTGGCAAATGAAAACGGCATCGACATTTACAATTTTCCGCTGCCAAACACCGGCAGCATGAGCATTGAAGTGAACGGACACTGCTGCATCGGAATGGACAGCACCCGGCGTTTCACCAGAGCCGAAGAGGCTGCCCGGCTGGGGCATGAGATCGGCACTGTGTCTACGGCGGGTTCTACACCCGGCTCACGCCATTCGACATCCGAGAACGCCACGAGGTCAGGGCCGACCGCTGGTACATACTCCACGCGATACCGGAAGAAACGCTTTTGGCGCTGCTGAAGCGTGGCATGGAGCTTGCGAGATTGCGGAAGTTCTGGACACCACAGAGGAATACGTCCGGCGAGCCTACTACTTTTATAAGGACATGAGGGGAGCGTGTTTCATTGAAGAAGCGAACGAACACCGCCGAGTGGCAAGAGTGCACGAACCGTTGGCGAATCAGGGTTCAGAAGAACGGCGTGATGAAGAGCTTCTACAGCTCCACGCCGGGCCGCACTGGGCAGCGGGAAGCGAACGCGAAGGCTGACGCGTGGCTAGACGACAGCATCCGGGACGGAAGGAAAAAGGTCTCTGTCCTCTATGCGGAATGGCTGCAAGACCTTGCCCTCACCAGCGGCACGTCCTATCTGGAACAGTGCACAAAATACGGTGATTACTATCTTCTGCCGGTCATCGGGAACCTGCGCATTGAAGAACTGACCGAGGGCGATTTGCAAAAGGCTATTGATATGTCGTTCAAAAAGCGCTGCTTGAAGAAAGAACGGCAGCGCAGCTCTCTTAACAAGCCATTGAGCCGCAAAACGCTGATGACCATTCGTTCCACGGCCAACAGCTTCTTGAAGTGGTGCAGGAAAAACCGGTACACCACGCTCAATCCGGAGCTGACCATCCCGAAAAATGCCCGCATGGGTGAGAAGAAGATTCTTCAGCCGTCCGGGTTGCGTGTTCTCTTTTCGGTTGATACGCGGCTTTTGTACTCAAAACGTGTTTTCGATGATTACATTTACGCCTACCGCTTCGCCGTGTCTACCGGTGTCCGGCCCGGAGAGCTGGTCGGTCTCTGGTACGGCGACATCAAGGGCCCCACGGTCAACCTTCGCCGCAGCATCAACACGCATGAGGAAGAAACGACCGGCAAGAACGAAAACAGCATCCGGTCATTTGATATGTGCCAGCAGGCGCGGGAAGCATACGAGGCACAGGTGCAGCTCCTCAAAGATAGCGGTGTTGAGCTAAACTATAACACGCCCCTGTTCCAGATTCCTTGCCAGCGCAGCCTCAAACGCCGGTGGGAGAAGTATCAGGCATCGAACGGAATCACGCCAGCTGTCACGCTCTACGAGATGCGGCACACCTTTGTCAGCATGGAGGCAGGAGCCTTGACGGACGGCCAGTTGAAGATGCTGGTTGGACACAGCAAGAACATGGACACCTTCGGAGTGTACCGGCATGAGATAAAGGGCCAGCGGGAAGAGCTGGCAGAGGCCACGACTGCGGCCATCAACAAGGCCCACGGATGACACCCCGATTGACCCATTTTTTGACCCAGAAAAATATCCTAGAACGAAGAAAGCGCTTGTTGGTTATGGCAAGCGCTTTTCTGGTTTTTTATGATGTTTCGAGAATAAAGGTTGTGCTTTTGCGGATTCATGGAGAGAAATCGTTGTTCGATTCCCATTGCCCGCTCCATGCAAAAAAGCGCCGTGGCCTTTTGGGTCACGGCGCTTTTGTTTTGCTTTATCGGTCCCACTTATCGCACAGGGCATTGATCTGGTCGGCAAACTTGGCAAGGTCTTTGTTTGCGCCGCCCTCGTTGTGCTCGATGACCCGTAGCAGGCGCTTGCCGGCGCTGACCAGCCGCTGGAACACACTGGCCGCACGGCTCTGGCTTCATTGGCCTTGTGCTCAATGCGGACGCGCATGCCCTCCTGCAGGCATACGGCTCCCTCGGCTCCGATGGCCCACTGTGCGCCGTTGTAGGGTGCGCAGGCAGTGAAGCCCTGTTCCGTCAAGGTCTGCACAAAGTGGTCCTCGGTCTCATCTTCGCCGTGCATCACGAACACACGCTTTGGTTTCTGCTCAAAGGAGTTCACCCACCGCAGCAGACCTTCTCTGTCCGCATGGCCGGACATGCCGGTGAGCTGGCACAGTTCTGCCTGCACCTCAATAGGTTCACCGAACAGTTTTACCGTCGTGGCACCTTCCAGCAGGGTGCGGCCCAGCGTGCCCACCGCCTGATAGCCCACGAACAGAATGGTGCACTCCGGCCGCCACAGATTGTGCTTGAGGTGGTGGCGGATGCGGCCTGCCTCGCACATACCGCTGGCCGAGAGGATGACCTTTGGCACGCGGTCTGCATTGATCATGCGGGATTCATCACTGGTCACCGTGACGCGCAGCCCCGGGAAGGTGATCGGATCAATGCCTTTTCCAGCAGAGCGCGGGTGTCCGCATCAAAGCAGTCCGGGTCGGTATCTTTAAAGATGCGGGTCGCCTCGATGGCGAGCGGGCTGTCAATGTACACCGGGAAGTTGCCGTGCCCCTTCACAAGGCCCTTTTCCTTGATCTCACGGATAAAGTAGAGCATCTCCTGCGTGCGGCCCACCGCAAAGCTGGGAATGACCACATTGCCGCCCCGGTCAAAGGTGCGCTGCAGGATCTTCGTCAGTTCGCTCACATAGTCCGGCTTCGGGCCGTGGCTACGGTCGCCGTAGGTAGATTCCATAAAGGCGTAGTCCGCCTCTTTGATGTAAGCAGGATCCTTGATGATGGCTGATCCAGATTGCCGATATCACCGGAGAATACCAGCTTGGTCGTGGTCTCACCCTCGGTGATCCAAAGCTCTATGCTGGCCGAGCCAAGCAGATGGCCCACATCCACAAAGCGGGCTTCAATGCCCGGTGCAAGCTGGAAGCGCTGCTCATAGGCCTTGCCCACAAACAGCTTCATGGCTGCTTCAGCATCCTGCACAGTATACATCGGTTCCACCGGTTCTGCGCCGGAGCGCTGGCCCTTGCGGTTTTTCCACTCCGCTTCAAATTCCTGAATATGGGCCGAGTCCCGCAGCATGATGCCGCACAGCTCCACCGTGGGGTTCGTGGCATAGATCTTGCCGCGGAAGCCGTTGCGCACCAGCAGCGGCAGCATACCGGTATGGTCGATGTGTGCATGGGTGGCCAGCACCCAGTCGATCTCGCCGGGTGCCACCGGGATGGGCTGGTTCTCGTATACGTCCTTGCCCTGCTCCATGCCGCAGTCGATCAAAAAGCGCTGCCCAGCCGCTTCGATCAAAGTGCAGCTGCCGGTGACCTCATGGTTCGCGCCCAGAAATGTGATCTTCATAAAAACACCTCCGGCTTTATTTCTTCTGTACCCTTAGTATAGCATATTCTAAAGGTACACGCCGCACAAATCGCATGGCTTTTCTCAGGCATTTTGCCGAAAGGTTGAAAAATTTTTTATACATCTTGACAAACCACCCCTTTCTGTTATAACTTAAACTTGTATGACGTTCGTTCGTATTTTATGAGTTTTAATAATAGAGAGGTTGAATTTTATGGTTCGTAACGATTTGCGCAACGTTGCCATTATCGCTCACGTTGACCACGGCAAGACCACCCTGGTGGACGCAATGCTGCGTCAGAGCGGCGCATTCCGCGATAATCAGGTCGTGGCTGAGCGCGTCATGGACAGCGGCGATATCGAGCGTGAGCGTGGCATTACCATTCTGGCCAAGAACTGCTCCTGCACCTACAAGGGTGTCAAGATCAATATTGTCGATACTCCGGGCCATGCCGACTTTGGCGGCGAGGTGGAGCGCGTGCTGAAGATGGTCAACGGCGTTCTGCTGCTGGTGGATGCCGCCGAGGGCTGCATGCCCCAGACCCGTTTTGTGCTGCAGAAGGCTCTGCAGCAGAACCTGAGTCTGGTGGTGGCCATCAACAAGATCGACCGCCCCGATGCCCGCATCAAGGAAGTCATCGACGAAGTTCTGTACCTGCTGATGGATCTGGGCGCTACCGATGAGCAGCTGGACTGCCCCATGCTGTTCTGCTGCGGCCGTGATGGCACCGCAAGCCTGGACCCGGATGTGCCCGGCACCGACCTGATCCCTCTGTTCGATACTCTGCTGAGCACCATCAAGCCGCCTGAGGGCGACCCCGAGGCTCCCTTCCAGATGCTGGTGTCCTCTGTGGACTATAACGACTTCGTGGGCCGCATCGGCATTGGCCGCATCCAGAACGGCGTTGCAAGGTGGGCGAGGAAGTTGTCGTCTGTGACTGGCACAATCAGGATCTGAAGATGCGCGGCCGTCTGACCAAGCTGTACGACTTCCAGGCCAATGGCCGTCAGCCGTGCGATAACATCACCGCCGGCGATATCGTGGCATTCTCCGGCCTGCCCGACGTGACCATCGGCAATACCCTGTGCAGCCCCTCCAATGTGGAGCCGCTGCCCTTCGTGAAGATCAACGACCCCACCGTGGAAATGACCTTCTCCGTCAATGACAGCCCGCTGGCCGGCCGCAGGGTAAGTATGTTACCAGCCGTCAGATCCGTGACCGTCTGCAGAAGGAGCTGCTGAAGGACGTTGCTCTGAAGGTGGAGGATTCCGCCACTACCGATTCCTTCCGCGTTATGGGCCGTGGTGAGATGCACCTGTCCATCCTGATTGAGACCATGCGCCGTGAAGGTTATGAGCTGCAGGTCTCTCCCCCGCACGTCCTGACCAAGGTCATCGACGGCAAGACCTATGAGCCTATGGAGCATGTCGTCATCGATGTGCCCACCCAGTATCAGGGCGCTGTCATGACCGGTCTGGGCCAGCGCAAGGCTATCCTGCAGCAGATGGAATCTCTGGGCACCGACCGCGTGCGTCTGGAGTTCCGTATGCCCAGCCGCGGCCTGTTCGGCTACCGCAACCAGTTCCTGACCGATACCCACGGCGAAGGCATCATCAACCAGATTTTCGACGGTTACGATGTCTGGGCTGGCATGATTGCCAACCGCTCCACCGGTTCTCTGGTCAGCTTTGAGACCGGCGAGGCTGTCACCTACGGTCTGTTCAATGCTCAGCAGCGCGGCACCCTTCTGGTGGGCGCTGGTGAAAAGGTCTACGAGGGCATGGTCATTGGCTACACCGCTTCCGGCGAGGATGTGGATGTCAACGTCTGCAAGACCAAGCACCTGACCAACACCCGTGCATCCGGCTCCGATGATGCTCTGCGCCTGATCCCCATTAGCAAGCTCAGCCTGGAAGGCTGCCTGGAATTCTTGGCACAGGACGAGCTGCTGGAGGTCACTCCTGAAAATCTGCGCATCCGCAAGCAGATCCTGAACCACGAGCAGCGCATGAAGGCCAAGAGCAAGCTGAAATAAGCCTTTTCTTCTTTTATAATATGTACTTTACCGTCCTGCAGCGTTTCAAAACACTGCAGGACGGTTTTATTTTGCCAAAAATGATTCATTTTTTAAAAAAAGGCTTGCAAAAGGCATTCTTATGCGGTATAATATCTCTCGCAGTCACAAATGTGATTTGCCTCTTTAGCTCAGTCGGTTAGAGCACCTGACTGTTAATCAGGGTGTCGCCTGTTCGAGTCAGGCAAGAGGCGCCAGAAGAAAAGGCAATGTTCCACAGAACATTGCCTTTTTTGTTTGTCCCATACTACACCCTTTTTCTGTACAGCCATGCAGTCGTGTTTCTCCTCTGTTTTTTGGGCTTCTCTGTCCCAAAAACACAGCATTCATGCGAAAAAAGCATCAAGCATAATGATTTCTTAAAATTTGACTACTTGAAGAAGATGTCACATTGTGGTATACTGCTTATAAGCTTTGGGAATTTGTATCTGTTTTTCCAAAGTCCGGCACACAGATCAAAGGGTAGGTGCTCCCTTCTTTTGATAGCAGCCGACCGGTGTTTTGTCATGGTTCTCCGCAGGACAGGACAAAGCACCGGTCTCTGTGCTGTTGTTTCAGGCTCCGGCTCTTTTCACGTTGTCAGATCTGCGGCAGGCCGCTTCTTCAAAACGCCTGCCGCTGTTTGAATAAATTTGTATATGATCAAAGGAAGCATCTATGCGTTATACCTATGTCCGGCAGCACGACACCACTGACTGTGCGGCTGCCTGCCTCGCAATGGTGTGCCTCCATTACAAAAAGGAAGTTACCATCACCCGCTTGCGCGATATGATGGGTACCGACCTGAAAGGCACGAACCTTGTTGGTTTGCAGAAAGCCGCTAATGAGTTGGGTTTCACCACTGCAGCGGTTCGCGTAGACCGTGAAAATTTCCTCAGCGATTTCTCGCTGCCCTGCATTGCGCAGGTCATCACCGATCAGGGTCTGGCCCACTTTGTGGTCGTCTTTAAAAAGACCACCATTAAAGATGACGGTGAGCGTCGTCGGCACATGCTGAAAGAAGCCGAAGCCGCCAAGGAAGATGAGAAGAACGGCAAAAAACACAAGTGCAAGGATTATGTCGTGATCGGCGACCCTGGCAGTGAGCTGAAAAAGATCTCTCTGGATGAGTTCTACAAGAACTTTACCGGTGTTCTGCTGCTGATGAACCCCACCTCGGAGTTCAAGGGCGGTAAGATCGAAAAGGGCGGCATGTTCAAGCGTTACATCGACCTGTTGCTGCCCCAGAAAAAGCTCTTTGCCTATGCGATCCTGAGTTCTCTGATCGTTACGATTCTGGCATTGCCTCCTCCATGTTCAACAAGATCCTGATGGACGAGTCTTGCCATATGCCTAGACAATCTGCTGGTCACGCTGATCCTTGTGTTCAGCATGGTCAGCATCACCAATACGCTGGTGGGCTTTGTCCGGCAGTGGGTTCTGATCCACCTATCCATCAAGATCGATATTCCGCTGATGCTGGGTTACTTCGGGCATATCTTCCGTCTGCCCATGAAGTTCTTTGCCACCCGCAAGACTGGTGATATCACCACCCGTTATTCGGATGCAAACACCATCAAATCCATCTTCACCAGCATTGCGCTGAGCCTGATCATGGATATCTCGATGGCCATTATTACCGGTATCATTCTGTTCCGCATGAATGCGATGCTCTTCTCGATCTCGCTGTTCATGGCTCTGGTCAGCATTCTGCTGGTGCTGATTTACAAGCAACCTTACAAAAAGATCAACGAAGAGACCATGGTGCAGTCCGCTGCACTGAACAGCCAGATGATCGAAAGCCTGCGCGGCATTGAGACGGTCAAGTGCAACGCCAACGAGGATACCGAAATGGAGAACCTCGAGCGTGAGTACATCAAGAGCCTGAAGATCAGCCTGCGCTCCAGCAAGATCAGCACCACGCAGGGCCTGATTTCCTCCTTCATTTCCACCGGTTTCAGCATGCTGACCACCTATGTGGGTATCAGTCAGGTTCTGAAGGGGGAGATGACACTGGGCGGATTCATGGCCTTCAGCACGCTGTCCTCTTACTTTACTTCTCCGCTGAGCAACCTGATTGGTCTGCAGATGCAGATTCAGGAGGCCAGCATTTCCATGAAGCGTCTGGGCGAGATCATGGATTATCCCTCCGAGACGGTCGGCGACGAAGACCGCACCGATCTGGACAAGGTGGAGGGCGATATCGAGTTCAAGGATGTCACTTTCCGTTATGGCAACCGTGCCCCTGCACTGGATCACATCAGCTTTACCATTCCGGCCGGTAAAAAGGTCGCGCTGGTGGGCAGCAGCGGCAGCGGCAAATCCACGATCACCAAGCTTCTGCTCAAGTATTATGAGCCGGAAGATGGCGAGATCGACTTGAACGGTGTGAATCTGGCTGAATACACCAATGATTCTGTCCGCCGCGCAATTTCTTATGTGCCGCAGAACGTTGAGCTGTTCAGCAAGACCATTTATGATAACATCCGCGTTTCCCGTATGGACGCTACGATGGACGAAGTTAAGGAAGCTGCCAAGAAGGCAGATGCTCACGACTTTATCCGTCATCTGCCCCTGCAGTATAACACCTATCTGGAGGAAGCGGGCAACGGCCTGTCCGGCGGTGAAAAGCAGCGCATTGCGCTGGCACGCGCTTTCCTGAAAGATTCCAACCTCTACATTCTGGATGAATCCACCAGTAATCTGGACTTTGCTACGGAAAATCTGATCTTCAACATGATCTACGATCAGCTTGCAGATCGTTCCATGCTGATCGTAGCTCACCGCCTGTCCACTGTTCGTGACTGTGATCTGATCCTTGTGATGGATCACGGCAAGATCGTGGAACGCGGCACGCACGATGAGCTGCTTGCCAAGGAAGGCAAGTACTACGAGCTGTGGAACATGCAGCAGGGTATCTACCGCAGCAAAAAGGCAGAGCCCAAGCAGTCTGTCATGCAGGCCGTGGTGGAAGAGGATGACGACGGTGAGTCGATCACCTATTGATGTGTTGCAGCCGGGTGCGTACCCGGTTACATATGAAAGGGAGTCATTCATGATGGATAGCTTGATTTGACATAGTTTTGCTGTGTCAGATAAAAAGAGCTAGAAAGACTTTCTGTTTAGTAGAAGTAGATGGTGTTATCCTGAACAGGCCCCGCCTGCTCAGGTAACTATGCCTCACTATGGTGTGCCCGGAGGCAAAATGCCTCCGGGCACATTTTATTTGCAAGATCCCTATTACTTTTATAAGTAGTAGGCGATCGGGAGCGGAGAGGAAGCTGCTCTCTGCAGCGATTTTCTCCCCTTTCTCGATTGCCTATTACTGCCTCTTCTGAGGTAAATCTGAAAAGGAACCGAGGTATTCAACATGAAAGAGATCAAAGTAGCCGAGAACAAGACCCTGAAGCTCACCAATGTGCTCTCCCGTGAGATCCATCCGGAAGAGATGGCCAGTCTGCCCGTGGTGCTGACCCAGATGCACAACTTTATCAAGAGCAACAACGCACAGCCCATTGGCCCCATTGTGCAGGCCATGGTGGTTGGTGAGGACCGTCAGATGCACCTGTACATGATGCAGCAGGCTACCCAGTTCATCGGCCAGATGGAGCAGGACTACCATATGGATGCTGTTCTGCGCGTGAAGAACTGCCTGTATGCCCACTACACCGGCCCCATGCCCGAAAGCCAGCTGGCTTCCTACAAGCTGCAGGTCCACGCTTTTGAGAATGAGCAGAAACTGACCGGCACCTCCTATACCATCTATGTCAATCAGGACGAGGATGATGCCGTGGTCGATGTCTTTATGGAGACCAAGTAATTATGACGATTAAAGTTCAGAACCTTTCGGATCTGCAGGATCGCCGCATCATGATGGAAAAAAAGCTGCCGCCTTATGGCTACGCTTTTGTCATTCTGGTGGGCATCTTCATGCTGTTTCTGGTGGTGTGGAGCACCCATACCAACCGCATTTATGTCAGCCAGAACGCAGGCACCGTGCAGGCCAGCAATAAAACCTATATCATGTCCAGTTATTCCGGCTCCATTACCGAGATGTATATTTCGGAGGGCAGCTATGTGAACGAGGGCGACCTCGTGGCCCACATCAAGAGCACGGATATCGACATGCAGCAGGATAACCTGGAAAGCCAGCTCAAGATCTACCAGACCCAGCTGGACCAGTACAACAAGCTGCTGCAGTGCGTGCAGGATGATACCAACTACTTCAGCGAGACAAACCCCGAAGATCAGCCCTACTACTATCAGTACGAGACCTACAAGAGCCAGGTCTCTCAGAAGACCTTTGATGCCACGGCCTATCAGGCTGCCGGTTACTCCGATGCTCAGATCAAGACCATGATGGAGCAGAGCCAGAGCGAAGTAGAAGCTCTGTACTACTCCACCATGCAGTCCATCTCCCAGAGCATTACCAGCGCACAGAGCAACGTGGACAACGTTCAGGCTCAGCTCGATGCCTTGAACACCGGTGCCAACGATTACTACATCTACGCCCCCACCTCCGGTGTGATCCACATGGATACTCCTTACAAAGAGGGCATGGTGCTGAGCGCAGGCTCCCCGCTGGCCACTGTTGCCAGCGAGAACGACGATCTGGAGATCGTTGCCATGGTCACCGTGAATGACCGCCCGCTGCTTCATGTGGGTGACCCGTGCAAGATTGCCATTACCGGCCTTTCGGAGTATTCCTATGGCACCCTGACCGGCACTGTAACGGCCATTGACAGTGACGTGACGGCCAGCTCCAACGCTTCCTACTATAAGATGACCATTAAGCCCGATGCCACTTATGTGGTGAGCCGCAGCGGCGACAAGGTGGATCTTTCCAACGGCATGAGCGTTACTGCCCGCGTGGAGTACGATCAGGTCACCTATTTCGAGTACGCAATGGAAGCCCTGGGCGTTCTGTTCCGCTAAACCGGAGCTGTGCTGACTGCCAGCCGCCGTTATATCACCCAAAGAGGTACACTTACTATGAAATCAACCGCAAAAAAACTGGCCGTCTGTGCGGCAGCGCTCTGCCTGCTGGCCTGCGGCACAGCTGTGTCTGCGGCCGCAGCAAGCCCTGTCTCCGGCCTTGCCTGAGCGGCGTTGCCATGCCGTGGATCAGGACGTGCCTGCCGAAAGCATTGAGCCGGCAGCTATACAGCCAACATGCTGCTGGGTTCCTCTCAGCAGCTGTCTCCTGTGGTGCGTCCGCGCAACTCTACCGACTCGGTTGTCTTTATCTCGGACGATACTTCCATTCTGACTGTGAGCAACTCCGGTGTCGTGCAGGCTGTGGGCGTAGGCACCACCCGCATCACCGCTGCCGCAGGCAACCAGATCTGTGCCTACACCATCGTTGTCTCCATGGATTCTTCCATGATCGTTACCGAGATGGACCTTTCCCTTTCCTCCAACACCATCTATGTTGCAACTCGGTCTCGGCACAGCTGCAGGTGCGGCCTACTTCGCTTCCAATTATGCCACCGTCGCCCTGACCTCTTCCAATGAGAAGGTCGCCACGGTGAACAATTTCGGCCGTGTTACCGGCATTGCCCCCGGCACCGCCACCATTACCGCTACCTGCGGTTCGGTGACTGCTACCACCAATGTCACGGTCATGAGTATTCCCAACTCCAGCACCGGCACCGCCAGCACTGGTTCTTCCAACAGCGGTCAGGTCGTCACGGTGAATCCTTCCTACGTTGTGCTCAAGCCCGGTGCCACCCGCACCCTGACCGCCAGTGTCAAGCCTTCTTCCGCTTCCCAGAAGTTCACCTATAAGTCCGCCAACAGCAACATTGCCACGGTCAGCCCCAGCGGCGTGATCACGGCTGTGGGCACCGGCGCTACTTCCATTACCGTTTCCAACGGCACTGCATCCGCCATGGTCACGGTCATCGTCAACCGTTCGGCTGCATCTTCTTCCGATAATTCTTCGGACAGCAGCTCCACCGAATCGGATAACGATACTCCCATCGAGATCGATCCCGTTGTGCAGGCCATTCAGGACAGTGAGGACAACGAGATCGTTTTCACACAGGCCGAGGTGCCTACCGTGACCGGTGATATCCTCAATGCGCTGCGCACCACCGGCAAGACCCTGTGCGTGGTGGGTGATGGCTACACCATGCAGATTGCAGGCAGCGGTGTCAAGAGCACCACCAGTGAGCTGGACACCATGCTCATCCTGACTGAGTCCGATCAGGGCATCGAGTTTGAGCTGGACAAGGGCAAGGCTCTTCCCTGCTCGGTGCGCATCGATCTGGATGTGAGCACCTATACCCGCCTGTATCTGTACAACGCCGTCTCCAACAAGTGGCAGTACCTGAACAGCTACACCGACGGCATCATCACTGCCGATACTGCAGGCCGTTATCTGCTGACCAACCAGAACCTGAAATTTGCCAATATCAACTGGACCTTCTTCATTGCCGGTGGTGTTGTAGTGGTTCTGATCGGCATTGCATATGTTGTGCTGAAAAAGCGCTACTGGTTCTGGTAATTTTCAAAACCACTCTTTCATGAAACAGTAAGACCCTCTCTGCGTGTGATATGCTCCCCCTAGAGTAGACAGAGTAAAACAAAAACTCTGCGTACTCTGGGGGTATTTTTATGTCAAGAAAGAACAATCACTTTTGCACAAAAAAATTCGCCGTCTCCTTGTGGAAACGGCGAACAAAAACTTATATTATTTCTCTGTCTACTTGACGGAGCGCACTTCAATGGAACGCCTGGGCTTTGTTTGCATTATGATGTCTGCCTTCGTTACTTTTCAATGGGCTGCGAGGGCTTCCAGTCCTTGTAGTTCTCGTAGCGGCTCTCGCGGATCTTGGTGTGGGACCAGATCTCGTCCGCCGTGGGCTGCCAGTTGGCCGCATAGTTCTTGCACTTCTCGCACAGGTGCTCCACGCTCTCCGGCGACTGCAGGTCGGTGCTGTGGGCACCAGTCTCGTGCACCATCTTCTGCAGCAGTTCGGGGTTTTCCAGCATCGGGCAGGGACGCAGATGGTTCTTGTTGAAGGGCTGGCCGTTGTGATAAGCCATGAACAGCGGGCTGTGCAGAATTTCCAGAATGCTCTGGTCGTGGATGTTTGCATTGGAGTAGTGGATGAACACGCACGGCTCTGCGTCACCGGCAGAGTTGATGTGGAAGTAGTTGCGTCCGCCGGCAATGCAGCCGCCCACGAACTCGCCATCGTTCTGGAAATCCATCGGATAGAATGGGATATCGCACTCTTCCGAGCGCAGATAGCGGATGCGGTCGATCATATATTTGCGCTGCTCCGGGGTAGGCATCAGTTCCGGTGCTGCCTCGTTGCCCACGGGCATGTAGTGGAAGTAGAAGCCGAAGTGTGCACCCTTCTCGCACAGGAAACGCATGAACTCATCGTTGGTAACAGCTTCGATGTTATCGCGGGTGTAGCAGATGGACGTGCCGAACACGATGCCGTGCTCCTTGAGCAGATCCATAGCATGCATAACAGCGGCATAGTGCCCCTCACCGCGGCGGGCATCGTTGGTCTCCGGGGTGCCCTCGATGGACAGCATGAAGCAATGTTGCCCAGACGCACCACCTCTTTGCAGAACGGCTCATCGATGAGGGTGGAGTTGGTGTAGATGGCAAACTGCACATCGTTGTGCTTCTCGGCCAGCTTCAGGATATCAGCCTTACGCACCAGCGGCTCGCCGCCGGTCAGCATGTACAGGTACACGCCCAGCTCCTTGCCCTCGGTAACGATCTTGTCCATATCCTCAAAGCTGAGGTTGTTCTTGTTGCCATACTCGCCAGCCCAGCAGCCCACGCAGTGCATATTGCAGGCGGAAGTGGGGTCGAACAGGATCAGCCAGGGGATGTTGCACTGATACTTCACGCGGTTCTCGCGGATGGTCTTGGTGCCGCGGAAGAAAGCCTCGTATCCCAGATTCAGCGCCATAGTGCGGGCCACGTTGGGGTCGGTCTGATCCAGCACACAGTTGATGAGCTTGGACCATTTGCTGTCGGGGTCGGTCAGGGTCTGTCTGGCGTGTTCGTAGCTTCATCGCTGAACGAACTGCCATAGAACTGCTTTGCGACATCCACCAGCTGTCCCACGGTTTTCTGACGGTCTTTATCGGCATGAGAAAGCACCACGTCCACCATTTTACCAACGGCAGCACGCTGCATTTTATGAGTCAGGCTCTCAACAGAAGTATTCATTATCCTTTTCCTCCAAACGGTATTTTTCGGAAATCTCTTTTTCTATTTCTATGCCATTACTCTACCATTCTATCCCACAAGTTACCATAAACAGAAAAAGCGCCGTGATAGAAAACCCATCACGGCGCGGATTATGATAAAATTTTGTCGTTCTTCCGGTTCAACCGTCCTGTTCCAGATGGATCTTATTGCTGGCAAGGCGGCATAACGCGCGGCGCAGATCGCCCTGCAGCATCCGTCCCATACGTTCTACCATCACAGCGGCTCGGTCTTCATATCCCGGCGGATCCATTCCAGCACCACGCCCACCAGCGCATATTTGTAAAAATCCACCACAAACTGCTTGTCATCGTCCTGCACGGTGATGTCGCGGCATTCGCGATCCGCAAATTCCTTCAGCATGGAGTCCAGAAGTTTGTACAGATACTGCTCCACCTGTTCACGACCCACAGAGCGGTATACGTTCAGTACCAGTGCTTTGTTATCCCGGATCTGGTGCAGGATGTCCAGAAATGCTTCGGTCCATGTATCAAAGCTCTGGCGGCCTTCCATCGTCTTGGCCGCATCTTCCATCAGGATCCAGTCCACCAGATCGTAAATATCCTTAAAGTGGTAGTAGAAGGTCATGCGGTTCACGCCGCAGTCCTCGGTGATATCGTTGATTGTGATTTTATTGAGGGGCTTTTCCAGCAGCAACTTTTTCAGCGATGCTTCCAGTGCCCGCTTCGTTGTTTGTGACACAAAGACCTTCCTTTCCCGACCGTAGAAATTTTTCCTGCTGCGTACGGCGATTGGCAGCTTTATACATTATAATACCGCAAAAGCCGTCCCGATTGCAAGCGTTAATTCTGTCCATTTTGTAAACAAAGAATCTTCCTGCGTTTTCACTCCGGCAGTTTCTCGCTTCAAAAGCCGTTTCTCAGCCCCCTAAACCCCTTCCGGCGGTGCGCAATGCCTGCAAAAGCGGCTTCTTCCGGCAAAAAAGCGGAAAAGGCCCTTGATTTTATATTCCTCTACGCTTAGAATGGGAGCAGACGGCTGTGATTGAAGTGCCGTTTTGAGGGAGGGTACAAACTATGATGGATACCATTGGTTTTCTGGGCTGCGGCAACATGGGTGGAGCCATCGCCCGTGCCGTTTGCAAAGCTGTTGACCCTAAGAAAGTTTTTCTGGCAAACCGCACTGTGGCCAAGGCACAGGCACTGGCCAAAGAACTGGGCTGCAAAACAGCCACCAATGCCGAGGTGGCCGGTGACTGCGACCTGATCTTTCTGGCGGTAAAGCCCCAGATGATGGAGCTCTGCTCCAGCCGCTCAAGTTCACCTTTGACGAGCGCCCCAGCCGTTTTGTGCTGTGCAGCATGGCGGCGGGCCTTTCGATCGCCCGCATTCAGGAGATGGCCGGTGAGGACTTTCCTGTGATCCGCATCATGCCCAACACCCCGGCTTCTGTGGGCGAGGGTATGATCCAGTACTGTTCCAGCAATGTCACCGCTGAGGAAGAAGAAGCCTTCCTCAGGATCATGGCTCCTGCGGGCCGTCTGGACGCCGTGCCGGAAAGTCTGATCGATGCCGCCAGCTGCGTTTCCGGCTGCGGCCCGGCATGGGTGTACCAGTTTATTGAGGCTCTGGCTGATGGCGGCGTGGCCTGCGGCCTGCCCCGCGCCAAAGCGCAGGAATATGCCGCGCAGATGGTTCTGGGCAGCGCAAAGCTGGTGCTGGAAAGCGGAAAGCATCCCGGCGAACTCAAGGATGCTGTGTGCAGCCCCGGCGGCAGCACCATTCAGGGCGTGCGCGTGCTGGAAGAGCACGGCCTGCGCGGTGCGGTGATGGATGCCGTGATCGCCTCGTACAATAAGACAAAGGAAATGGGAAAGGGTTAAGGATATCATGCGCATCGTTGTAAAAGTAGGCACTTCTACTCTGGCATACGCCACCGGACGGCTGAACATCCGCCACACGGAACAGCTGGTCAAGGTGCTCAGCGACCTGAAAAACGAGGGCCATGAGGTCATTCTGGTGTCCTCCGGTGCCATTGGCATGGGCGTGGGCAAGCTCTCACTGCCAACCCGCCCAAAGGACACCACCACCAAGCAGGCCTGCGCCGCTGTGGGCCAGTGTGAGCTGATGTACACCTACGACCGGCTGTTCAACGCCTACAATCACACCGTGGCGCAGATCCTGCTCACCGGCGTGGACGTGGAGCACACCGAACGCCGCGTGAACTTTCAGAACACCCTGTCCCGCCTGCTGGAGCTGGGTGCCCTGCCCATCATCAACGAAAACGACACCGTTGCCACCGATGAGATCACCTCCATTGGCGACAACGACACGCTGGCGGCCATCGTGGCCTGCTGCGCCAAGGCTGACATGCTGGTGCTACTGAGTGACATCGACGGCCTGTACACCGCCAATCCCCACACCCACACGGACGCAAAGCTCATCCCGCTGGTGGAGGAGATCACCCCCGAGGTGATGGCTCTGGCCGATGGTGCCGGTTCGGCCCTTGGCACCGGCGGCATGGCCACCAAGCTGCGCGCTGCCCGCATGGTAACGGGCAGCGGTGCCGATATGGTCATTGCCAACGGCGCACACCCGGAGCTTTTGTACGACATTGCCGCAGGCAGATCCGCAGGCACCCGCTTTGCGGCCCGCAAGGAGGACTGAACACATGACCACACAGGAAATTCTGGAAGCCGCCCGCAGCGCCAAAAGTGCCCTTGCGCTGGCCGATAACACCGCCCGCAACGCGGCCCTGCTGGGCATGGCAGATGCGCTGTGCAGCGTAGACGATCAGGCGGCCATCCTTGCCGCCAACGCTGAGGACATGGCTGCGGCCAAGGGGCACATCAGCGATGTGATGCTGGATCGTCTGGCCTTGACCGCACCGCGCATTGAAGCCATGGCGCAGGGCATCCGGGAGGTATCTTCCTGCCCGACCCGGTGGGCCGGGTGCTGAACCGGGTGGAGCGCCCCAACGGGCTTGTCATTGAAAAGACGGCTGTGCCCATGGGCGTGATCGCCATTATCTACGAGAGCCGCCCCAATGTGACCAGCGATGCCGCTGCCCTTGCCATCAAGAGCGGCAATGCCTGTATCCTGCGCTGCGGCAAGGAGGCCTGGCGCAGTGCCAACGCTATCGTCACCGTTCTGCGGCAGGGCCTGAAAAAAGCCGGTCTGCCCGAGACAGCGGTCTGCCTGATCGAGGACACCACCCACGCTTCTGCCAATGCTCTGATGACCGCTGTAGGCTATGTGGATCTGCTGATCCCGCGCGGCGGTGCCGGGCTGATCCGTGCCTGCGTTCAGAACGCCAAGGTCCCCTGCATCCAGACCGGCACCGGCATCTGCCATGTGTACGTAGACGATACCGCCGATCTGGACAAAGCTCTGGACATCATCGAGAACGCCAAGGCCAGCCGCCCCAGCGTGTGCAACGCCGAGGAGGTGTGCCTTGTGCACTCTGCCATTGCCGGGGAGTTTCTTCCCCGTCTGGCCCAGCGGCTTGGCCCGGACCGCATTGCAAAGGGTCTGCACCCGGTGGAGCTGCGGCTGGATAAGCGCGCAGCCGCCATCATCTCCGGCACCCCTGCCGGAGAAAAGGACTTTGACACCGAATTTCTGGACTACATCCTCGCGGTCAAGGTCGTGGACAGCGTAGAGGAGGCCATCGGGCATATTGCTGAGCACTCCACCGGCCACAGCGAGGCCATCCTGACCCAGACACAGGCCCATGCCGACCTGTTCACTGCCGCAGTGGACAGCGCCGCCGTGTATGTGAACTGTTCCACCCGCTTTACGGATGGCGGTGAATTCGGCCTTGGGTGCGAAATGGGCATTTCCACCCAGAAACTCCACGCCCGCGGCCCCATGGGACTGGCCGAGCTGTGCAGCTACAAGTATATCATCCACGGCAATGGTCAGATCCGCTAAAGCCCGCTGAACCCACCTTTCCAGTGCGGAAATCGGGAGTGAGCGTTTTCTCCATAATATTCATAATTTAGAAACGAAACTGAAAAGTTTTTTCCGAAACAGGCTGGTGCGATTTGCGCCAGCCTGTATTTTTGTTTTATTCCCATGAAATGTTCTTTCAGTAAAGACAAAAGCTGAATTATGTTTTCAATCTGCCTTTCCTGTTCGCTCACTGATATGGATGATTGTATCCCAGTTTTCTGCACTTCTCACAAAGATATAGTCTTACTTTCTCCATTTTGTTTTGTAAAAAGTACAAGAACCCTCTTGACAACCCCTATTTCGATGCGGTAAAACTATATTGAAAAGCTTGATAACGATTTCACTTCATTTCACTTTCCAATGAGAAAGTTGTTTGTCACACGCAACACTATACTTGGAACAAAGGAGAGAGCAATATGACGATCGCCATTCTTGCACACGATTCCCGCAAAGAGCTTGCACTGCAGTTCTGCACTGCTTACAGCGCCATTTTGTCCAAAAACACAGTCATTGCTACCGGCACCACCGGACGGAGCTGGCGCAGACTACCGGCCTGCCGGTGCACTGTTATCTCTCCGGGCGCTTGGGCGGTGTGCAGCAGATCACTTCCCGCATTGCGTGCGACGAAGTGGATCTGGTGTTGTTCTTCCGTGACCCGCTGAAAGCGGATGCCGCCAGCATCACCGAGCAGAATCTGCTCCGCCTGTGCGATATGCACAGCGTACCCATTGCCACCAACATTGCCACCGCCGAGGTCTTGCTGCGCGGTATGGATCAGGCGACCTGGACTACCGCGAGGGATGCATCCCGCTCTTGTGGAGCCAATGCCCACCGTGCAGCGCCCACGCCGTGTGATGAATCGTGTATAGAGTATCGGGAAAGAGACAGCGCCGCAGGAACTTCCTGCCGGCGTTGTTGTTTTTTTGTTTTTGTCTTTTATTTCA
>ENA-OQAA01000593-OQAA01000593.1-human-gut-metagenome-genome-assembly--contig:-NODE-593-length-23814-cov-2.586271_pt1 | contig 23814 bp, 24 predicted proteins | sample MGYA00242489_ERZ504515 | MGnify/ENA primary metagenome ERZ504515 (study PRJEB26092, sample SAMD00036237) | human gut metagenome | host: Homo sapiens | study: EMG produced TPA metagenomics assembly of... | reverse complement strand
GCACTGCCGGAAGGCTGTAATCATACTCTTTCCCTTTCGGTATGGCATCTGTGAAGTAACGTCTCACATGTGCCCAGCAAGAGCATCGTTTGATATCCGGCAGATTGTTATAACCCTGGTATCCATCAGTCTCCAGATATCCGCTGAACCCCTGTAGGAAGATGCCGCATGGAACTTTGCCCTTGTCTCTGTGTAATGATAGAGCAGGATCGGCGGAAGCCATCTTCTCCACTGCGGAAGAGCCACATCCAGGAATCTGTTTCAGGATTGCGCTCCGGCTCATTCAGTGCCTGAACCCGGGTTTCAGCTGCCATCAGATATTTACGCATCCGTAACTGACGGTGAAAATAATCATAAACATGACAGAGGTAATTCTCCGCACAGTAAATGATCCAGTTAGCAAGCGTAGCCCGGCTTAATGGGACACCCTGCTGCTTCCATTCCGATTCCTGCCGGTTTAATGGCAGACCATTCTGGTACTTCTGGTGCATTGCCCAGCCTACAACGGATTCCGATGCATAACTTTCTGGGATCAATGGTTCCTGGACAGGCGCTTTGACAAATGTCTGATTATCTGGGTGTTCCTCTGATATGGCACATTCCGGGCATTTATAGGTTTCACGATAGATATTTACTACTTTTCCTTTGGCAGGCGTAAAGCGAAATTCATGGCGGACGAATTCTTTCCCAATACATTCCATCTGCGTTCCGCAGGTTGGACAGTTTCGCTCCTCCTCCGGAAGAGAAATGATCTCGTCGCAGGAAGGAACATTTTTAAAGAGATCTGCATGTGTCCGTCGTGCTTTTCGCTTATGTTCCGGAACAGTGATGTCATCAGGAAGTTCCTGTTTCCATGTCGGATCTGCTTCCTGCTCGGCTTCATCAAAAAGATTCAGCTGACTATCAATATCTTTCCGTTTTTCACTGGAAGTACCAAAAAGCTTCTTCGTGAGATACTTCCTACAGACAGCTTCATTGGCTCTGCTACGGGAAGGTTATTTCTTTCCGTAGATACCGGAATCACATTGAATGGCTGTTCAACTGGGAGTGGGGCAGTATCATGAAAATCTACTCTGACAACTTCCTGACTTTCTGGTGCACGATAGCTGCTTCCGGTTGACTCTGGAAAATCCACACAACCTTTTTGACGCAGCCTTTTTACCCAGTTGTAAAAAGTTCCCGGTTTGATGTCGTGTTCCACACACCATTGATGATCTGTCAATCCACTTTGACGGCATTCCATGATGAGACGGTATTGTTCTTCGGCGGGTATTCTTTTGCTTCTCATGAGCACACCTCCATAAATCGGATAGAGTAAAATGCTCGCATCTATCATTTCTAGCAAAAGAAGAGGAAGTGAAATGCTTGCATTCTCTAATGATTATTATGGAATAATTTTTAGGGCAACACAATCCGTCGAATTATTTTGCACTTACCATAGGTTTATCTTTCTGGGAAAGAAGTGTTTAATTGTGATTCTTTTTCCGTTGTGCTCTTATAACCAATAGGAATATAGCAGTAGCAGATACAAAGAGAACCGTATAAAGGAAAATTTGGCTTTCGTCTCCGGTTTTTGGTATCTGTCGTCCATCAATTCGTTCAAAAGATACGGAGATGGTCTGGTTTGCTTTCACATTGGAAATCGTATATTTGTTATTTTTGATAGTCACTTGTTTTCCGTTTACGAATACTTTGGAAACTTTATAGTCTTTGTTTGGAGTAAAAGTAAATTCTGTGCTGCTGCCTTCTTTTACCTCAATAGTTCCGGAAGGACTAATTTTGCCATATTTATCAGAAGATGCTTGTATGGTGTAAACTGGAACTACAGCTTTAAAGGAAACACTGGAGGTTTTGGTAAGGCCAGTGCCTTTCCAAGAACCAGAAGTGTGCTCCTCTAATTCGTACCCTACTGTGAGACAATAATCTCCTACTTTATCCAGAACAAAAGTTACATCATAAGGGGCAGATTTCCAACTACTGTAATTTTTCCATCCCAAGTCCAGGTTTTAGGAACCCAGCGGGAATCCCAGTTACCAGGGGAAGTCTGATTCATTCCAGTACCCACAGCAGTTGCAGTTAGTTTTGTGTCACGGTAATAGGTGCCATTCGCTTTGATGCCTTCAATAGTACCCCGGAAAGCCATGTAGGTTTTATAGGTGATAGCAGGACTTTCTTTACTTGGCATAGCTTTATCAGAGTCAAAGGCTTTTCGGGCAATAAATTGATAAGAAGTATTTTCTTTTAAGCCGCTGAAAACATTGCCACTTTGCCATTTCCAAGTAGTTCCATCCGTGGAAATAGCATATTCTAGAGACTTCTGAGCCTGGAGGGTAATGGAAGTTTCACTGCGACCAGACAGTTTTGGTGCTTCTGGCGCTTGGGCTGCTATGGATTTTGTGGTTATAATCAAAGGTTTGCTGATTTCACTTGGCATGGCCTCTTCATCATTGAAGATGATTCTGGTAACAATTTGATACTCTGTTTCCGGTGATAAGTTTTCAAAATTACCACTTGTGTTCCAGCTAATCGGTTTACCATCTTTTAATAAGGAGTACTCCTGGCCTGTCACAGAATGAATCTGGATTCGAGTATCTGTTTTTTCCGAAAGCTCAGGAGTAGCAGGAGCCTTGGCGGCAGATGATTTTGTGGTCACTTTTAATGGTTTACTATTCTCGCTGATTTCAGTATCTGTTTTGATTCTGGTAACAAAGCTGTAATCGGTAGATGGTTTTAAGTCTTTAAAAATACCTGAAGCTTGCCATACCAAATCTTTTCATCCTGAATCATAGCATATTCTTGTTTTTCCTCTGTATTTAAAATGATTTCAGTATCAGTAACAGAGGAAGCAGTGGGTGCATCAGGGGCATTTACTGGTTTCGGGGTGGTATCTTTTGTAGGTTGAATGTCCGTTGATGGTGTATTATTTCCTTTTGGTTTCTCATCTGTAGGAGAATCTACATGGGAATCAGAGGGAGGAGTTGCCATCTGGAGTTTATTCGTGTTATCTGTAGAAGGAGGAGTTTCCCCTTGAGGCTTTGTATTATCAGGAGCGGTGTTGTTTTCCTGAGGCTTTGTGTTGTCAGGAGCGGTGTTATCTTCCTGAGGTTTTGTCTTGTCAGGAGTAGTGTTATCCTCCTGAGGCTTTGTGTTGTCAGGAGCGGTATTATCTTCCTGAGGTTTTGTCTTGTCAGGAGTAGTGTTATTTTCCTGAGGCTTTGTATTATCAGGAGTAGTAATGTTTTCCTGCTCTTTTTGAACATCTGTGCGAATGGTAAAGACAGGGAGTTCTGTTTCCTCCTGGCTATTTTTTTCGCGGTAGGTAAATTTGTAATCTGTGTCTGCTTTTAAATCCTGGAATATAACAGTTTGTTTTTCAAGGTTGTATTGATCGTCTGCAGCCCATTTCCAGATAATGGTATCTGTTTTTCATCTTTTACCTGCAGGGCGTATTCCAGATTTTCCTGGGTTTGTAAGGTAATACTAGTATCTGTTTTGGAAACAACTTGTGGTTCTTTTGCTTCTTTATTTTCTGCTGCTGAAACATGTAAAGTTGAGAAAACACCAGAAGTTCCAATGAGTGCCAGAGCCAGCAAAAAAGCCAGCGTTTTTTTCATTGCTTTCATCATACGGGGTCACCTCGCTTTTGTATGAGATAGAAATAAATTGACGTGTTTTGTTATCCTTATTATACCAGATATTTACAGTAAATAATAGTAAAAATAGAAAATTATTAGAAAATTAATGGGTTCTTAAAGAGTTATAATAATCTTGAAAAGATATTAAGGATATGTTACATTTAATGAGGTAAAACAAGCTTTGCCACAAATAAAGAGAACAGAGGATAAGATTGAAAATGAAAATATGGAATAGAAGAAAATGGATGAGACTGGTCTGTGGACTTAGTATTCTCGGAATCTGTAGCTTTGCAGCGCCAGTTTTTGCAGCAGATACATCTGGAGAAAGGCAGGAAGAGAGTGTCACTTCTATGGATGAAGAAGGAAACATGAAGAAAGTGGAGAGTGGTCCCAAATTAATTGAAAATCCAGAAGGTCCCAATAAATCCAGGACGGGAGAACCTCAGGTGGTGAATTTCCGCACGAAAAACAATGCAGTAACGGAATTTATTGAACAGGAAACAGCTAAACCAGGATATACCAACGGAGCTTATGGTGCAGACGCTGTATATCTGGGTTATGCAAATGGAAAATACAAGTTTATGCTTTCTGGGGTAGTAGGCTGGGTAAAAGAGAGTGAAGTGCAGGTAGTGAATCTTTCACAGGCAAAGGCAGTGAGCTGCTATGAAGTAAATGATGGAAAACTATTACATCACATTGTGCAGGACATGACAACACCAGGATATGCTACCAGTTTGAATAATGGTCCGGCCCCATCCTATCTTGAGCCAGGAATCACTTATTATAGTTATGATGGACATTATTTTTACCGAGACTATGGTGTGATGGTGTCAGATTATCGGAAGGATGAGAGGGGGCAATCTGTAAATCCAGAAGAACCTTATTATAATTATTTCCAGTATCTTCCTATGCGGAGTCAGTCATCTTATACAGGAATAGAAGTCAATAAGATGCTGGATGGGACGTTGAAGGAAGGTTCTAAGATGAAAGACACCGGAGAGCTTTTTGTAAGTAATCAGAATACATATGGGGTAAATGCACTTCTTATGACAGGAATTGCAGCCAATGAAAGTAATTGGGGAAAAAGCAGCATCAGTCAGCAGAAGAACAATTTGTTTGGGTTAAATGCTACGGATAAAGCTCCGGGAGTAAATGCGAATCAGTATGAAAGTGTTGCTGCATGCATTGAAGACTTTGCCAATGGCTGGATGTCAAAAGGCTATCTTTATCCAAAGGACTATCGTTACAACGGGGGATTTCTTGGAAACAAAGCCAGTGGATTAAATGTAAAATATGCTTCGGACCTTATTGGGGAGAGAAGGCGGCAAATATTGTGTGGAGACTGGATCACACAATGGGAGAAAAAGATGCAGGGAAGTATACCCTGGCAGTAAAAGAAATTGTGCCAAAGGAGCATGTTTCTGTGAATATACGAAAAGAACCCTCTGCTTCTTCCACACTTTTGTATAAAACAGGAAAGGCAGCCAATTATGTAGTGCTGGTACGAAACCAGGAGGCAAAAGATGGATTCTATGAAATTCAAAGTGATGGGGTACTAGATGAAAAGCGGGAAGGTGTAGTAAAAAGCAGTGGGAACTATAGCTTTGAACAGATGTATGGTTATATGTCAGCAGATTACCTTACGCTCATAAGTTCCTCCAAACAGGAAGATGGGGAAACTCAGGAACCTGCTGTGCCGGAAGAAAACCAGAAGCCAGAGGAGATTACTCTGTTTGTGACGCCGGAAGCAGTAGAAGTCTTGCAAGGTGGAACCCAGCAATTTACAGCTACGGTAAAGAGTGAAACAGGAACCCTTCCGGAACTGGTTTGGACTGTGATTGGAAACCAGAGCCAGAATACAACAGTAGATGCCAACGGAATGCTTACAGTAGGCAAAGATGAAACTGCAGACAAAATCATTGTCAGGGCAGCGCCGGCAGCAGACACAGGCAAAGGGGCAGATGCAGTGGCAGTCATAGCAAAAGAACAGGAGTCGGATAAGGTTCCGGAGGAGCCGCCAAAAGAGGAAGAAACACCAGAAGCGCCGGAACAGGAAGGGGAGACAGTAACACCGGAAGAGCCTGAGAAGCCGGAGGAAGAAGGGGAAACACCCCAAGAACCTGAGACACCGGAAGGAGGAGGGGAAATACCAGAAGAATCTGAGAAGCCGGAAGGAGAAACCGAAACACCGAAAGAACCTGAAGAGCAGGATAGTGAAGTGACAGATCTAGAGGTGCCAAAGCAGGAGGAGCCACAAAAGGAAACAGAGCAAAATCTTGCCGGACAGGAGGTTCACCAGGAAATGAATGCAGAACCGTCAAAATCACAGGATAAGCAGAAACAGGAAAAGAAGCAAGAGAAAAAAGAAAGTGTCAAAACAGGAGATGAAACACCGGTTTTTCTCTTTGTCTTAGCCGGAGGTGTGGCAATTCTATTTTTACTGTATCTGACAGCAAGAAGAAAAAAATGTAATTAAAGAAAAAGCAGGAGGAAGGACGCCCCGTTTCGGGAGAAGCCTTCCTCTTGCTTTTTACTAAATTTTATGAATTTCCATATCCTTTGGCAGCAGTAAATCCAGAAGAATGGACACTACAAAGACCACTGCCACGCAGTTTCCGCCAAATACATCCTGAATAATCTGTGGAAATACATGCCAGATGCCAGCTTCTGTAGCAGAGGTAGCTCCAATACCAACAGACAGTGAAAGGGCTGCAATAGTGGTATTTCTCTGGTTAAAACCAGCTCTTGCCAGCATCTGCACACCGCTGACCATAATAGAACCAAACATCATGATTGTACATCCACCTAAAACAGCATCAGGCAGTGAGGCAAAAAATGCGCCAATAGGAGGGAAAAGCCCTGCAAGAAGCATGCAAACAGCGCCTGTCATAATGGCAAAACGGTTTACTACTTTTGTCATGGTAATCAGTCCGATGTTCTGGCTAAAAGAGGTCACCGGCGGACAGCCAAAAAGTCCGGATAAAGTACTTGCAAAACCATCGCAAGCCAGAGAGCCGGAAATTTCCTTTTCACTTACTTCTCGTTCCAGACCAGTGGCACAAAGCGCTGAGGTGTCTCCAATGGTTTCCGCAGCAGATACCAGGAAAATAATGGCAACCGAAACAATAGCGCCTACATGAAATTCCGGCATAACAGGCAGAAGAGAAGGAAGTGCTATAAATCCTCCTTCCAGAATACCGGAAAAATCAACCATTCCCATAACAGATGCCAGAATATAACCAACTACTAATCCAAAAAGAACAGATAACTGTTTCCAGAAGGATTTTGCAAAAATATTAAAAAGCAAGGCAGGCAACCAGGGTAACTGTCCCCAGAATCAGGTTCTTTGGAGAACCGAAGTCTTCCGTATAACCGCCTCCAAAGGAACGGATGCCAACGGTAAGAAGAGAATAACCAATGGTAGTAACCACTGCGGCAGCTACAACAGGGGTGATAATCTTACGCCAGTATTTTGCCAGAAGCCCAAGGGTTCCTTCCATGATACCGCCTATGAGAACAGCGCCAACAACAGCCCCATAGCCGTAAGTGCCGCCAACATAAGTAAGAATCGTTACAAAGGTAAAGCTCACACCCATAACAATGGGAAGACCGGAGCCAATGCGCCAGACAGGATAAAGCTGAATCAAAGTTGCAATTCCTGCAATAAACATGGCATTTTGCAGCAGTAGAGCTGTTTTTGCCTGATCCAGACCAGAGGCAGTGCCAATGAGAATAATCGGGGTCAGGTTGGACACAAACATAGCCAGGATGTGCTGGATGCCAAAAGGAATGGCTTTTCCAAGAGGCACCTGGCCATTTAGCTTGTAGATATTACTGATACTTACATTGCTAGATGGTTTCGTTTTCATAATCTCCTCCATAATTCTTTTGTATGTCGATTTTTAGTATATCTGGTACAGAGAGCAGAAGCAAGAAAAATCTTTAGGGTTTTCCATTGTAATTAGGCGGGGGATGGGATAGAATGAATAGCAAAGAATGTAGCATAGGAATTAATTTGAGAGGATGAAAAATGGAAACACAGAAATTTTAGCCATTTACGGCACTAATTATAAAGAAATGACAAAAAAAAATTCTAAAAGAAAGCCAATTGGCAGAGAGAATTCCGTCAAAAGAATGCAGAATCGGTATGAAGCCCAATCTGGTATCTCCGTCAGAACCTTCCTGGGGAGCCACTACACATCCGGAAATTATAGCGGGAATTATTGAATACCTGCAGGAACATGACTTCGGAATCTGGTGATACTGGAAGGCTCCTGGGTAGGAGACAAAACAGCAGAGGCAGCAAAGCTATGCGGTTACTATGACATAGCTGAGAAATATCAGGTGCCTTTCCTGGACTTGCAGAAGGACACTTATGAAACCTATGACTGTGCGGGGCTGGATTTGAAAATCTGTGATGAAGCTATAAAGCTGGATTTTCTAATAAATGTGCCGGTGATGAAAGGCCATTGCCAGACAAAAATCACTTGTGCCTTGAAAAATATGAAGGGATTAATTCCAAATACAGAGAAACGACATTTCCACGCCATGGGACTTCACAAACCCATTGCTCATCTGTCAACCAGATTGCGCCAGGATTTTATCGTGGTGGACAATATATGCGGAGACTGGGATTTCGAGGATGGTGGGAACCCGGTAGTTATGAACCGGATTATGGCAGCAGCAGACCCGGTGCTTTGTGATGCATTTGTGTGCCATCTCATGGGGTATGAGACAGAAGAAGTACCCTATATTAAAATAGCAGAAAATCTGGGAGTTGGACTGGGAGACTGGGAACTGGCAGAATTTCGGGAATTAAACCAGCCGAAAACAAGAATCTCCACACCAAGAGAGCGCAAGATAGTGGAGCTTGCAGATGCAGTAGAAGAGGTAGAATCCTGCAGCGCCTGCTACGGATATCTCCTTCCGGCATTACAGAAACTAAAAGAAGAAGGACTGCTTGAGAAACTTCAGGACAAAATCTGTATTGGACAGGGATATCGGGGAAAAACAGGGAAGCTGGGAATCGGACAGTGTACCAGAAAGTTTGAACATCATCTTTTGGGATGCCCTCCTACGGAAGAAGAGATTTATGAGTTTTTGAGGGGGTATTTGGAAGAAAGGTAAAAGATTTTGCTTTTCTTGGGGATATAGTATATAATTGCACAAAAGAATGTTTGATAGGAGTTCAAAAACATGAAGTATGATTATCTCATTGTGGGATCAGGTTTGTTTGGTGCTGTATTTGCATATGAAGCTAAGAGAAGAGGAAAAAAATGTCTGGTAATTGAAAAACGGAAACATATTGGTGGAAATATTTACTGTGAAGAAATGGAAGGCATTCAGGTTCATAGATATGGAGCTCATATTTTTCATACATCAGATAAAAAAATATGGGAATATATGAATCAGTTTGCAGAATTTAATCATTATATTAATTCTCCGATTGCTGTATATAAAGACGAATTATACAATCTTCCCTTTAATATGAACACATTTAGTAAAATGTGGGGAATCCGGACACCTAAAGAAGCACAGGAAATCATACAAAAGCAGATAGAATCTTTGCATATTACAGAACCTGAAAATCTGGAAGAACAGGCTCTGATGTTAGCCGGAAAAGATGTTTATGAAAAACTTATAAAAGGATACACAGAAAAACAATGGGGACGTCCATGTACGGAACTGCCTGCCTTTATTATTAAAAGGCTTCCTTTCCGTTTTACTTATGATAATAATTATTTCAATGATCCTTATCAGGAATTCCGAAAGGTGGTTACACCAAGATTATTGAGAAAATGCTGGATGGAGTAGAGGTAAAAACAGATACAGATTATTTCTCTTTGGGAAAAGAAAGTGAAAATCTGGCAGAAAAAACAGTATTTACAGGAATGATTGATGAATTTTTCAGGTATCGTCTTGGCGTTTTGGAATATCGTACTGTGAAGTTTGAAACAGAAGTGCTGGATATGGAAAATTATCAGGGAAATGCAGTAGTAAATTATACAGACAGGGAAGTACCATATACCAGAATTATAGAACATAAACATTTTGAATTTGGAAAACAGGAAAAAACTGTGATTTCCAGGGAATATTCTACTGAATGGAAAAAGGGAATGGAACCCTACTGTCCAGTGAATGATGAAAGAAATATGGAATTATACAGACAGTATAAAAAACTGGCAGAGCAGGAAAAGAAATGTGATTTTCGGGGGAAGACTGGGAAGCTATCAGTATTATGATATGGATAAAGTAGTGAAAGCAGCGTTAGAGACAGCAAAAATTTATCTTGAGAAAAGTATTCTGTAATAGTATAATGTATATATTTGTGATAAAAGCCGGAAAGAAGGACAAAGGAGAAGTATGGAAAAAAAGAACAATAAGCAAGAACATTTATTAGATTTACAATGGGTAAGAAGAGCCCTGCTCCTGGCTCTGATTGATGCTGTGATTATAGCATTATCATCAGTAATTGCTTTAATGGCGCGATTTGATTTCTCATATGCAGGAATTATGGCACCTTATTTGTCAAATCTATACCATTATATGCCTGTTAATATAGTTTTAACACTGATTGTTTTTTATTTTTGCAGAATGTATCATAGCCTATGGAAGTTTGTCGGTGTCCATGAACTGGGATATATGTTAGTTGCTAATGGTATTTCTTTTTTTGTACAGATAACGGGAATGTATTTGCTTCAATATTCTATGCCGCGGAGTTATCACTTCTTTCAGATTTTATTACAGACAGTGTTAGTGTGTGGAATAAGATTTTCTTATCGGTTTTTTCGGCACTTACGAGAAGTGAAGGATCAGAAATTTGGAAGGGGATACAAATGGAAACGCGTTATGGTAATTGGAGCGGGGGAAGCTGGAAAAGTAATTATTAAAGAGATCATAGATAGCCAGCTATTAACTATGAAAATATGTTGTGTTATAGATGACGATAGAAATAAAGTTGGACGTTATATCAATGGTGTTCCGATTGTAGGAAACCGCTCTACAATTCTAAGTAATGTAGAAAAATATAAAATTGATAGCATTATTTTGGCAATTCCTTCTGCTCCGCTACAGGAAAAAAAAGGATATTTTGGAAATTTGTAAAATGTCGGGATGTGAATTGAAAACATTGCCAGGAGTATATCAGTTAATTGATGGAGAATTAAATGTAAGTAAACTGCGTGATGTGGAAATTACAGATTTGCTGGGAAGAGAACCAATTCAGGTAAATTTGAATGAAATTATGGGGTATGTTAAGGATAAAGTAATTCTGGTAACAGGAGGTGGCGGATCCATTGGAAGTGAATTGTGCCGACAAATTGCCGCTTATCAGCCAAAGCAGTTGATTATCTTTGATATTTATGAGAATAATGCGTATGAGATTCAGCAAGAACTAAAACGTCATTATCCAGATTTAAATTTAGGAAGTGCTCATTGGTTCTGTACGGAATACGCATCGCTTAAATATGGTTTTTGCAACCTATCATCCAGAGATTGTCTACCATGCAGCAGCACATAAGCATGTGCCGCTTATGGAAGACAGCCCTAACGAAGCTATTAAGAATAATGTTTTTGGTACGTTTAAAACGGCAAAGGCAGCCAGTGATTATGGGGCTAAGCGTTTTGTGCTGATTTCTACGGATAAAGCTGTGAATCCAACAAATATTATGGGGGCGTCTAAAAGATTGTGCGAAATGATTGTTCAGAGCTTTAATAAAATGTCAGATACAGAATTCGTGGCAGTACGCTTTGGAAATGTATTGGGAAGTAATGGAAGTGTAATTCCCCTTTTTAAGAAGCAGATTGCAGAAGGCGGACCAGTGACAGTTACAGACAAAAATATTATTCGGTATTTTATGACCATTCCTGAGGCTGTATCTTTGGTTTTTGCAGGCTGGAGCTTATGCAAAAGGTGGAGAAATCTTTGTGTTGGAAATGGGAGAGCCGGTAAAAATTGATGACATGGCAAGAAATCTTATTCGTTTGTCAGGTTATACACCGGATGTTGATATTAAAATCCAATATACAGGATTACGTCCCGGAGAAAAACTTTATGAGGAACTTTTAATGGCAGAGGAAGGCATGAAGGAAACTGCAAATAAATTAATTCATATTGGAAAGCCTATCGAAATGAATGAAGAAGAATTTTTCCAACAGTTATCCGAATTAAAGACTGCCTGTTATGAAGATGATGAGCATATTAAAGAAAAGGTTGCCCAAATGGTTCCTACCTATCATATGAAACCAGAAAGTGAATAACAATTAGTGGAGAATATAAAATGTATAGTAAATATTTAAAAAGAATCATTGATTTTATTATGTCACTTTGCGGATTAATTATACTTAGTCCTGTATTTTTGATATTATGTATATGGATTAAATTTGATAGTAAAGGACCGATTTGTTTAAACAAAAAAGAGTTGGAATTCATAAGTCGTATTTTAATATTTTAAAGTTCAGGACAATGTATATAGATACACCGAAAGAGGTGCCAACACATTTATTATCAAATCCAGAGCAATACATTACTAAAGTTGGGAAGTTTTTTAAGAAAAACTTCCCTGGATGAATTACCACAGGTTTTTAACATTTTAAAAGGTGATATGTCTGTTATAGGACCAAGACCAGCGCTTTGGAATCAGTACGATTTAATAGAAGAGAGAGATAAGTACGGTGCAAATGATATTAAACCAGGTCTTACAGGATGGGCTCAAATTAATGGAAGAGATGAACTGGAAATTGAAGTAAAAGCTAAATTAGACGGTGAATATGTTAAGAAAATGTCATTATGGTTTGATATAAAATGCTTTATTGGAACTATATTTTCTGTTTTGAAATCAGACGGTGTTGTTGAGGGTGGTACTGGTGAGATAAACAAGAAGGAAAAATAGCAGAATTGAATTATTGCTGCCTGTCTCAGTGGTTACTGGCATTGAAATGGAGATAAATATGAAAAACGTATTAATTACTGGAAAAGGAAGTTATATAGGAAGTAATTTCCGAAAATACTTAGAACAATATCAAGATGATTATCAGGTAGATGAATTGGATATGAGGAATGAGCAGTGGAAAGAGTATGATTTTTCTGTTTATGATGTTGTTTATCATGTGGCAGGATTAGCTCATTCCACACCGGATGAAAGTCAAAAAGCTTTATATTATCGTGTGAATACAGATTTAACATATGAAGTAGCAAGAAAAGCAAAAGATGAAGGAGTAAAACAGTTCATTTTTATGAGTTCTGTTATTGTATATGGTAGTGGTGAAATAGGAAAGCAGTGCATTATTAAAAAAGATACACCATTAAATCCAGATAACTTTTATGGCGATAGTAAAAAACAGGCAGAAATTAAAATAAAAACATTAGAAGATAATAGTTTTAAAATTGTTATATTAAGACCTCCTATGGTTTATGGGAGAAATTCAAAAGGAAATTATCCCATGTTAGCAAAATTTGCACGGAAAACTCCAATATTTCCAGAAATGAAAAATCAGAGAAGTATGTTGTATTTGGGAAATTTATTAGAATTTGTTAAGCTGATGATTGATTATGAAGAATCAGGTGTATTTTTACCACAAAATACAGAATATGTTTGTACAAGCGAATTGATTCGGAAAATTGCCGAACTGAATCAGCATAAAGTATTCTTTGTAAAGATTTTTAATCCCTTTATCAAATTATTTGCCAAAAATGTATATATAAATAAAATATTTGGAAACTTTACAATAGAAAAAGGACTGTCATTGTATAAGGTAGATTATAATAAATACTCTTTTGAGGAATCTATAAAACTTACAGAGGGGAAAATGTAATGAAAAGGCTTTAATGTATGCGTCAGTTGTATCTATGATTCAACAATTTAATATGAACAATATTAAGCTATTGCAGGAATTAGGATATAAGGTGGAAGTTGGGTGCAATTTTGAATTTGGTAGTACGATATCTGACGAGAAAATCAAAGAGTTTCAAGAAACATTAGATGGCATGGGAATTGCATATTATCAGATTCCAATTCCAAGGAAAATGCATGATATTAAAAGCTTATTCAAATCATACAAGACAACGTTACAGTTGATGAACAGGGAACACTATGATTTAATACATTGTCATTCTCCAATAGGGGGGATTATCTGTCGTTTTGCTAATAGAAGAAGTAATTATTATAACTATAGCAAGATGATATATACTGCACATGGATTCCACTTTTTTAAAGGGAATCAGTTCCTGAAAAATTTTTTGTTTAGGAATATTGAGCGATGTGGTGCACTTTTCACAGATACATTAATTACTATTAATTGTGAAGATTATGAAGCTGCTAAAAAATTTAAACTAAAAAAGAATGGCTGTGTTAAGTATGTTCCTGGTATAGGAGTAGATGTTTCGCATATTAAGGCTATGAAACCAAAGAGAAAAGAGCTGTTAGAAGAGCTGGGATTAGAAGAAGATACAAAATTAATAGTATCTGTTGGAGAATTGAACAGTAATAAAAATCATAAGGTGGTTTTAGAGGCTTGGCAAAACTTCCTCAGAAATTTCATTATATTATTTGTGGACAAGGTGAAAAAGAAAAGGAATTATTAAAATTAGCAGGAGAGAATAATTGTTTTGAAAGATTTCACTTATTAGGATATAGAAAAGATGTTATTTCTATTGTCAAGTCAAGTGACTTTTTTGTATTTCCTTCTAAAAGAGAGGGGTTATCAGTGGCGCTTATGGAGGCATTAGCCAGTGATGTGATTTGTCTGGCTTCTGATATTCGTGGAAATAGGGATTTGATTTGCCATAAGAAAAATGGATTTTTATTTAAAAGCGGTGAGGATGAAGCGCAAAGCATCTATTCAATCATTCAGGCAATTGATACAAAGGGAGTTCAGTTTCAGGATTTAGATAAACAAAAGATATTGCAAAAAATAGATATCAGAAGCATTGAAAATGATATGAGAAATATATATAGTTCATGATTGACAATATTGTTAAAAAATAGGGAGAAATTGAAGTGAAAAAAAAGATTTCAATATATTTGCGCAATAAAGAAATTAATCCGTCAGGATATTATAGGATTTATCAGTATTTTCATGAAATGAATATACAAAATATTCGCTATAGAGAACTTGTTCCGGATTTTATTTATAAAAGATATCATTTCCAAAATAATTGGTTTAACAAATTGATGTATAGCGCAGTGATTTTACTGAAGAGCTTTTCTGATCTAGTAAAAGATATTCTTTTTTACAGACCGGACATTGTTATTATTAACCGCGAAATATGTCCTAAAATACAATCAACAATTCATTATTTACTCGAAAGAAAAGTACTGAGAAATGCATATGTGATTTGGGATTTTGATGATGCAATCCAAATAAGTGGAGAAATCAGCAAAAGAGAATGGGATTTATTAGAAAATGAGTCAGATAAGATAGTTGTCTTAAATAATTATCTTAAAAAAAGTATTTCCCCTCAAAGTTTTTCAAAAGTTGATTTTCTACCTACAACAGATGGTGACTATGTTAGAAAAGAATTTGAACATACTAACATTAGAAAAGAAAATTACAATAAAGAAATTAGGATGCTTTGGTTAGCTACAGCAACTAATATACCATATTTAAAGAAATGTCTGCCGTATTTGGAAAAAGCAGCTCAGATTCTTGAGGAGAAATTTTCAAAAAAATTGATTTTAACGTGTGTCTGTAATAAAGAAGTCAAGGCGGATGTAAAATATTTAGTAATCAAAAATATAAAGTGGGATAGACAAAAAGCTTTAGAGCTTATGCGCGATAGTCATATAGGAATAATGCCATTAGAGGATGATAATTTTACAAGAGGAAAAGGTGGTTTTAAATTAATTCAGTATATGTCAGCAGCAATGCCGGTAATTGCATCCGATGTTGGATTTAATAAAGAAGTCGTAAAGCAAGACTTTGGTTTTTTGGTAAAAGAAAAAGAGGAGTGGTGCAGTTCAATCATAAAACTGTCTACGAACTATGAGTTTTGGAGTGCATGTTCTCAGAGTGCCCAAAAAGAGTGGAATTTAAACTATTCATATCAAAAGATATATGATTATTGGGTTGAAGCTGTTAGATAATTAGGAGGTAGAAGTAATTTTGCGAACAAATTTAAAAGAGACAATTAAAAAATTTTTAAAATGGGTAGGTAAAGCATTTATAGCTGGTATCTGCGCAGTATTACTCTTATCTTTATTTTGTATAGTGTATTCCTATGATGGGGTGCATGTAGAAAATAAAACAGGTGCAACTGACTATGTGTGGGAAGCCAAGCAATTAAAAACAACTATGAAAGAAGGCTTTTCTTGGTTTTTTGTGGATTCTCAAGGATTTAATAATATTAACGATGAGTTGGAAAAAACAGATATTTTGCTGATGGGAAGTTCTAATATGGAAGCTGCACAGGTTGCACAGAATGAAAATGTTGGTTCATTGTTAAATGAGATGATGCCTAATTATCATACGTATAATATAGGAATGTCAGGTCATACGCTATACCGGTGCGTCGATAACATGGAAAATGCACTTAAAGCGCATAAACCTCAGAAACATGTAGTTTTAGTTACAGATAGCGTGGATATGTCTGTTGATGAAATGCAATTAGTTGTAGATGGCAATTCATTGCCAATTCCATCTTATGACAGCGGAATAATGTATAATATGCAAAAAATACCGGCTGTCAAAGTTATTTATAAGCAAATTTCAGACTGGATTCTTTTACAAGGCGGACAAGAAGTATCAGAATACTAATGGAAAAGAAAGAAAAGAAACAGAGGCAGATGATTATAATAAGGTTTTAGCTGAATTTTTAAAGATAGCCTCAAATGCGGCAAAAGAGTCAGAAGTTACATTGATTATTGCCTACCAGCCATCTCAGTATTTAAATGAAGACGGAGACGTTGCATATTCACATTCAAATAAAGACATTGAAATTTTTGAGCAGGAATGTAAAAAGCAAGATATTATTTTTTGTGATTTAACAGATGAATTTACTGAACTCTATGATGAAAAGAATGTGTTAGCCCATGGCTTTAGTAATACAAGTGTAGGCAGTGGTCATTTAAATAAATATGGTCATAAAGTAATTGCAGAGGCGATTGTATCTAAAATACAAGAGTTGGAGGTTGATTGATGTCATTTTTAAGTTTTCGATATGTTCTGTTTTTTTTAGTAATATATCTCATCAACTGGATTTATGTAGGAGGATGCCGGTGTTTAAAACAAAAATCCTACAAAAAATATAGTACCCTTTTATTAGTAGAAAGTTATGCTTTTATAATAATTTCAGACTGGAAAACTGCAATCTGCTTATTTTTGCAGACGATTATTGTATATTTCGTATCAAAGGAATGAATAAATATAGGAATAATCGAAGATTATTCATAACAATTTTTACCTGTGGAATTGTTTTTTCTATTGGACAACTAATCACATATAAATATTGTGATTTTTTGGTACAAAGTATAGGGGAAATCTTAGGATTTACATATGAAACTAAGATTATTCATTTTGTGCCATTGGGAATTTCTTTTTTCACATTTTCAGCAGTTGGATATTTAATAGATTTGTACAGAAAAAATATTGTGTTTTTGAAAAGCTAGACGAACTAGCTTTATATCTTGCATTTTTTCCTAAATTTATTTCAGGTCCTATTGTTAGAGCAGATAAATTCATACAGCAAACAAAAAGCGGGTTTTGTTCTGTAAGTTTGCAGAATTTGCAGATAGGAATACAATATGTTGTTTGGGGCATGTTTAAGAAGATGGTGATGGCAGATCATTTAGCCGTTTTTGTCGATGAGGTTTTTAAGGTACCTACTGCATTTAATTCAGCTACATGTTTATGGGCTATTATAAGTTATTCTTTACAAATTTATTTTGATTTTGCAGGATATTCAGATATGGCTATTGGTTTTTCAAAAATGTTAGGAATTAATATTGATAAAAACTTTGATTTGCCATATATTTCATATAATATAACAGAATTTTGGAAGAGATGGCACATCAGCTTATCATCTTGGTTACAGGATTACCTCTATATTTCTTTGGGAGGTAATAGAAAAGGAAAAATCCGTAGATATTTCAATCTGATAATAACAATGCTTATTGGTGGACTCTGGCATGGAGCATCATGGAATTTTGTTATGTGGGGAGGAATTCATGGAATCGCATTAGTCATTCATAAGGAATTTATGAAATTACGGAATAAATATTTAATTCATCCAGAACAAGGTAAGACAAAGAAAAAAATATGGTCAATTGTGGTAACATACATTTTCGTTTGTATTACATGGGTATTTTTTAGAGCAGAGACATTTTCACAGGCAATTTCGTTATTAGTACAGTCTGTTACAATAAGAGAAGGAATTCAGCAAATTTATTCATGGACATTTTTAGCAATAGTATTTGCCATTTGCGAAATTATCTATTCCGTAATAAGATGTAATAAAAAAGCAGAAAAAAGAGTGGAAATATCTTATCCAATATTAAATTTAAATACCATAGGAGGATTATTTCTATTTTTTGTTTTAACAGGACTTACTATTAATTCTCGCGTATGTGGGACAGGTAGCGTTTATTTATGGGAAGTTTTAATTACTACATGGATAAATAAGTGATTGTGAGGCTAAAATGTATACATATTCATTGATTTTGTGTTTTTCCGTTTTTTTGTTAATACAACAGCATGAGAAGCAAAATAAGGGATTAAATTACTTGTTGCTTGTTGTAGAAGCTGTTTTTCTCATTTTTTCAAAAAATAATTCATGAATTATTCTACATATCTTATGATTTATAATGGAGAAATGAAATTACCTTTTGAAATAGGAATTAAAACCATATCAGATATTTTGCATGGTATTGGATTGGAGAGTTATACGTATTTTCTGATTTTAGTTATGGCATTAATTGCTTTTGTCTTTTGGAAATGGGGAAAAATAATACCATATATTAATTATGTTTTATTTTTTATGCTCTCTTCATTATGTATTATGATTGTATCCAGATAAGGAATACAATAGCAACCTTTTTAATCCTTTATGCAATGTATTTGAGCTTACATGATAAAAAACTGCAAGCGATAGTGATGTGTATTATTGCAGTATTCTTTCATAGGCTGGCATTTCTCATGGCGCTTCTTTTAATGTATGTGGTATTTGTTAAACCAAGAAAAGACTATGAAATTTCTAAATGGGAAATAGGTCTACATGTGTTTGTTGGAATATTTATTGCTGCTTTTGGAAAGCCGATTTTACTTTTTCTCGCGTCCAAAAGTATCTTATTTGTAAAAGTATATGACTATTTGGCTGTTTCTACAGGATATGACTCTCTTATTATATGGGCGGGGTCTACGGCATTTATAATGCTTTTATTATGGTACTTTGGGGCTAGAAATACATTGTCAAAAGATAATAAATCAGTGCCTGAAATTAGGAAAAAAGCTGTTAATTATCTTTTGAGATATTCGTTGTTTGGAATTAGTTGTTCGGGTTTCTTATTGTTTGTAAATGAATTTAACAGAACGTATAGATTATTTGATTTGATGCTATTCATGGTGTTTGGACTTGTTACATCAGAAATGTCCTGGAAAAGCAAGAGAGCAGTATTTATAATTATTTCTGCAATTAATGTTATTTTTATGTTAGTTGCGCTACCAAGAGGTGTTGATTTGGATACATTTTTTGTAAAATGGTAATTAAGAAAGGGATTAGTGTAAAAAATGATAAAAGAACCTTTGATTTCTGTTATTGTGCCAATATATAATGTGGAAAAATATTTGGGAACGTGCATAGAGAGTATATTAAATCAATCCTATAAGAATTTGGAGATTATTTTGATTAATGATGGATCGCCAGACGATTGCCAAAAGATTTGCGAAGAATATCAACAAATGGATGCAAGGATTATTTTGATTAATAAGAAAAACGGAGGGCTATCTTCTGCACGTAATGCAGGATTAAAGATTGCAAAAGGACAACTTATTGTATGTGTTGATTCAGATGACTGGATTCATAAAGATATGATTCAGATCATGTATGATAATCTTGAAAAATATGATGCAGATATGTCAGTTTGTAACTTTGAGATTAAAGAGGCAAATGGGAGAAAATGTAGCAAAACGTTTTCACAGAACATAGAGGTTTTGGATCGTGAACAAGCAATGCAATATGCAATCTTACCGGAGAAGTATTATGGATTTGCATGGAATAAGATGTATAAAAAATCAATTTTGCAAGATATGTTGTATGATGAAGCGATACGTAAAGGTGAAGATTCACCATTTACGTGTGAATATATATCAAAATGTAAAAAGACTGTATATCAAGATATAGCTTTGTACTATTACCGTCAAGATACGGTTAGTATTACGAGGAGCAAGTTTAATCTGGGGAAAATGACAGTGTTAGATGCTTACTCCGGTATTGTTAAAATATTAGAAGAAAAAGGATATAGAGAAGAGATTGTTAATTTGCAAAAAGTACAATATGCTAATCAAATGTTGTCATTGCTAATCAATATCATAGAAACAGACAGAAAAAAATATCATAAAGAATTTGTAATGCTAAGAAAATTGATGAGAGAATATAAAGAGTTGTATCTTAAGTCAGATGATATTAATAAATTACATAAGATAGCTTTTATTTGTGGTATTTGGAGTGAATGTCTTATTGTTTTACTTACAAAATTGAAAAAAAGATAAGAGGAAAAGCATATGATACCAAAGATAATACATTTTTGTTGGTTCGGTGACAAAAAGATGCCAAGAATGGCAAGAAAATGTCTCAATAGTTGGAAAAAATATTGTCCGGATTATGAAATTAAGTTGTGGAATGAAGAAAATTTTGATTTAGATACTAATAAGTATGTCAGAGAAGCTTATGAAGCAAAAAAGTGGGCTTTTATTACAGATTATGCCAGATTATATATTGTGTATCATTATGGAGGGATTTATCTTGATACAGATGTTGAGTTGATTAAACCGTTGGATTCTTTATTGAATTATAATGCTTTTTTTGGAATTGAATCTACACAAAATAAGTGTATTGCAACAGGGCTGGGATTTGGTGCTGAAAAGGGCAATTCAATTGTCAAGGAAATCATGGAACAATATGAGAATATTTCATTTAAGCTGAATGATGGAACATATGATATGACTCCGTGTCCTGATAGAAATACACTTGTATTTGAAAAATATGGATATGACCATTCAGATAAATGTAAAAATATTGATGGTGTCCAGATTTTATCCAGTGAATATATGTGTCCAAAAGATTTTAAAACAAATAAATTAAACATAACAAAGAATACACTGTCGATTCATCATTTTGATGGGAGCTGGCAGCCGTTTTCCACGAAAATAAAATGTTTTATTGCAAATTTAATTGGATATCAGAAATAGAATGAGGAGGATCTAGTGTTAAATTTGAGAAGAGCTGCAAAAACTGCCTTTGTTTATTTTGCAGGTAATGTATTATCAAAATTAGTAATTTTTTCCTGTTTCCATTATATACAGTCTATATTAATCCTGCGCAATATGGAAACTATGACTTGGCTTATTCTATCATAAATCTGGTTGCCCCTATTGCATTTGTGCAGATATGGGATGCATTGTTTAGATTTTCTTTTGATTCGCAGAAATCAGAGGATAAATATGCATTAATTACAAACTCATTTGTAGTGTGTATGGTGGGAATATTTATCTATAGTATTTTAATGGGAATTATCAATCAGTTTATGAAATTTGATTATTATCTTTACATTTTGATATATGGTTTGGCTTTTGCTTTTCAATATGTATATGCATATTCAGCGCGTGTATTTTTGAATAATACATTGTATGTATTTTCAGGAGTATTAAATACTATTGTATCTGTTGTATTGAATGTAATTTTAATTGTCTTTTTTCATTGGGATGTAAAAGCATTATATGTTTCCGCTGTTATAGGGATTGTGTTGCAGATTATTGTTATTGAGTGGAAGTTGCGATTAATTAAAAACTTTAGGATCAATGACATTGATTTTAAAATTATACAAAGAATGGTTAAATTTTCTATTCCCCTATGCGTTGCAACGATTTCATATTGGCTGTTAAGTGGTTATTCACGGATTATTATAAATAATTTTGTCGGAGAATATGAAGTGGATTATATGCAGTAGCAAACCGTTTAGCCAGTATTGTGACAGTAGTTTTATCAATTTTTCAATTTGCATGGAATGAAGCAGCATATTTAATGGCTCATGATGAGGATAGAAAAAAAATCTATAAATCTTTCGTTGATATATTATTAAAATTTATGTGTTGGATTACAGCTATGTTAATTATTTTTATTAAAATAATTTTCCGTTTTATATTGGTCCGCAATATCAGGATGCAGTTTTAATAATTCCAGCAACGATTATAGGGGTTTCAGCAAATGCAGTGGCTGCATTTATTAGTACATTATTCATGACAGAAAAGAAAACATCTTTTATTATGAAAAGTACGGTTATTGCATCGATCATCAATGTTGCATTATCCATTTTTAGTGCTAGGAAGTTTGGGGTACAGGGTGTTGTAGTAACACTAATGTTTTCGTTTATAATATTACTGTTATTAAGACTATGGTCAATGATAAAACAGCAAGGGGTTCATTTAGGAAAAGGATTTATATTTTCTTTGTTTTCTCTGCTTATAAGTGTAATTTTATTCTATTGGATATCTAATCCATTTTTATTAACGATACTTCTTATTGTACTATTGATTTTTGCTTTGATTGATATGCGTGCAATTCTTCAGATGCTCATGAAAAAATGGAAACAGGAAAAATAATATTATAAATATGGAGAGTAGAAATGAACGAGATAAGAAAATTAAGTATGCTAGATTTTATGATGAATTTATTGAAAAAATGGAAAAAGATAGTCATCGTTATGGTTGTAATGGGAATCCTTGCAGGGGTATTTAGTTTTATACAAAACAGAAATAGTAAGGAAGCAACCCCATCTGATCAGGTGACAAAGAATTATTCAGAGGCAGATCAAAAAGTGTATGCCAGACAAGAAGAGGCACTGGCAACATATCAATCATACTATGAAATGTATACAAAATATTTAGATGAATCTATTAAGATGCAAATTAACCCAGAAGAAGTCTTTGAAGGAACATTAAGCTGTCTTATAAGTGGGGCAACTCAGGAAGATGTTCTACGTTTACGCAGTAAATGTGATGAAATTGTGAAGTCAAAAGAATTTTTTGATATGGTGAGAACTCGTTTGGGGATAGATAGTGAAGACGCATATATTCATGAACTTATTTCTATTGGATTTGAACCCTATGAAAATGAAGTTGGGCTCATGTCATTTAAAGTAATTCATTTTGATGAAGAGGCATGTCGCAACATCTTAGAAATTATTCAAAGTGGAATAGAACAGATAAAGTCAGATGTTGGACAATGTGAAATTTTGACATCAGATATACTGAAGACAAAGAAAATGTCGCTGGCTGCAGATAAAGAAAATTACTATAATTTAAAGTGGAATTATTATGATCAACTTGCACGTGTAAGAGAAGATAGAAAAAATTTAGAGATGTCTTATAGTACCGCGTTAGTCGAACCAGAATCACAGACAAAGAGTTCTAATATAATTTATATTATAATTGGTTTAGTTGCTGGTGGAGTTCTTGCAGTGATGTTTTATGGTATTCGATATCTTTTTAGTGAATATGTACATACACAAAAAGATATTAATGGTCTACAAGAGGTTTCAATAGTTTCCGTAACTAATGAGAAAAAGGAAGCGAAGGGGATTGTGGATTCTTGGCTTGATAAATGGGAGAAAAAAACAGGTAATAAGCCAAATGGTTCTTTGGAAATGTCAGTTTTGCCTATTATTATGTCTGTTAAACAAAAGAATCTTTCAGAAATATGTTTGACAGGTTCACTGTTTAAAAGCCAACAGTGCTGTAAATTGGCTAAGCAGGTGCAGGTAGTATTTGAAAAATATGGCATTAAGGTACTCATACTAAATAGTATTTTAACAGATTTACATGCAGTACAAACACTGGTGAATACTGGAAATATAGTTTTTTATGAGGTATGTGAAAAAACAAAACATAAAGATATATGTGAGGAAGTCTTAAAAGCTCAACAGTGTGGTGTTGATATTCAAGGAATAATTATAGAAAAGCGATAATTTAA
>ENA-OQAA01000592-OQAA01000592.1-human-gut-metagenome-genome-assembly--contig:-NODE-592-length-23825-cov-3.703182_pt1 | contig 23825 bp, 27 predicted proteins | sample MGYA00242489_ERZ504515 | MGnify/ENA primary metagenome ERZ504515 (study PRJEB26092, sample SAMD00036237) | human gut metagenome | host: Homo sapiens | study: EMG produced TPA metagenomics assembly of... | reverse complement strand
AGTCTGCAAGGTTTGTAACAGATCCTGCAAGTGCTCCATCGGATACCAGTGTTGCATGATTACCGACTACTTTACATCCAATCCACCAAGTGTATACTGTCCGTCCGGCATTCCGGTCGCACGCATACTGTCACTGATCAGGATCATACGGTCTGCTCCCATCATCTTGAACGCTGCTCTCACCATCGATGGGTGGATATGTACACCGTCACAGATAATCTCTGCCATTACATGTGCACTGTCGGACACTGCTCCTACAACACCCGGTTCACGGTGAGTGAATGCAGGCATCGCATTAAAGAGATGTACGGCATGATTTGCTCCGGCATCGAATGCTGCTTTCGCATGTGCATAATCCGCATTGGTATGTGCAAGCGAAATGTTCACTTTATCTTTCATTGCTTCTACAAATGCAACTGCGTCCTCGCTTTCTTCCGGCGCAAGTCCTACAAACTTCACAAGTCCTTCCGAAGCATCAAGGAATCTCTGACAAATGGCCGTATCACAAGGCATGATATTTCTTTCATCCTGCGCTCCTTTTTTCACCGGGCTGATGAACGGGCCTTCCATGTTCACGCCTACAAGATCCGCTCCCTTCGGATTCTGTTCTTTTTTGTATTCTGCTGCTGTTCTTAAGATATCTTCCAGTTCTTCTACCGGAAGTGTCATCGTTGCCGGTGCGATTGTTGTAACACCCACAGAAGCCTCATATTTTGCAATATTTTCAATAGCCTCTTTACTGTTATCACAGAAGTCATCTCCCATACACCCGTGGAAATGCAGATCGATCAGTCCAGGAATTGCGTATGCCCCCTGTCCGTCAATGACTTCTTCCCCCAGCATATCCGGTACGTTTTCTGTCGTGTAAATGCTTTCGATTTTGTCATCGTGAACAACAATGCCGCCTGCTGTAAATTTTTTGTCTTCTGTATAGACAATTACATTTTTGATTATCATTTTATATATCCTCCATTTTATTGTAACATTCTAAAAACTCCTGTGCATCCCTTCTCCTTCTTCCAGTGCACGCAGTGTATTATCATGCAGAACTTCTTTTTCATATTTATCCTGTTCCAAATAGTAAGAATAGATAATATCAAGCATGACCAAAATCGGGAACTGCGGTGAGATTACATTCCCATGATTCAGGTGTCTGAGTGATGGAATCAGAACAACTTCTGTGCAGAACTGCTCGAAGCCACCCCGGTTGTTCGCCGTAAAAAGAATCGTTTTCGCACCTTTCCGATATGCTTCTTTCAGAAGAAACAAGACCTCTTCCTTGGATCCGCTGATACTGATTCCGAATACGAGGCTTCTTCTGTCCTGGAATACCGCCTGCATACGCATCATATCTCTTTCTACCAGCGAATCAATATCCACACCGATTCGCATAAAACGCAGTTCCATCTCTCTTGCTGCCAGACCGGAACTTCCGGTTCCGCACACGAACACACGCTCCGCCTGATTCAGATATCTGCTGATCCTTGCAATCTGCGCCTCATCCACCAGACTGTAAGTCTTATTCAGAAGTTCCTGATACGCATTCAGGATCATTCGCGTATTACCGGTAATGGATTCCTGCTTTTCTACAAATGTCTCTTCATACTGATAGATGAATTCTCTGTATCCGCGATATCCGCATTTCTTCGCAAATCTGGATAACGACGCTTCTGATACGAAGAGTCTCTCGGAAATGGATTTTGATGAAAAATCCACTTTCTTTCTGTTCTGTATAAAAAAATCTGCGATATTCCGTTCCACTGTCGTAAATTTATCATAATTCGATTCTATGATCGGAACGACTGATTTTACATAATATTCCATATCTTACTATTCCTGCTTCTTTATTTTATAACTCCGGACTATGCATGTCTTCCCTGAAAATGATAGAATGCGCCTAACATACCGGCATTGTTCTGGTTTTTGGCAAATGCGATACTTGTATGCTCCCACATGCTGGACACCAGGTATTTTTCCACTGCTTTTTCAATCTTGTCCTTCAGGAATGCTTCCTGCGCCATGATTCCGCCGCCAAGTACGACAACTTCCGGATTCACTACATAGCAGATATTGGCAATACCTTTCCCAAGTACATCCGTCATCTCATCAATTGCACGGTTACAGATCTTATCACCTTTTTTTGCCTCTTCAAAAATGTGATATCCGCTCCAATTTTCTGCCGGTTCTCCCTTCCATGCAGCAACCTTCTTCGTCAGAATACTGGCTGCTCCGAGTGTCTGGAAATCGCTGTCATCCATATGCATATATCCGACTTCACATGCGCTGTTACTGAATCCGTGGAACACTTCGCCATTCAGCAAAATACAGCCGCCGATTCCGGTTCCGATCGTCAGCATCACAGCCGCCTTACTTCCTGCCGCCGCTCCTGCTTTGTACTCAGCAAGTCCCGCACAATTCACATCATTTTCCACTTCACATGGAATTCCGAATCGTTCTTCTACCGTCTTTTTGAATGCCGTTCCGATATAATTCGGGATCAGCGGTGCCGAATAGAAGATTTCCCCTTTCTCAATGTCAACCATACCGGCTGTAGAAATACACACACCTGCGTCTGCCTCTTCTTTTAATGCTTCTACGATACCGATGACTTTATCAAGGATCGCCGGTCCGCCTTTCTGCGCTTCTGTCTTCATTTCTTTCTTTAACAATACTTCTGCATCTTCGCTCACAATACCATATTTGATTGCTGTGCCGCCGATATCAATACTAATATATTTTTTCATCTCTGCTTTGCCTCTTTCACTTTCCTTCATTATACTCGTTCAGCCAGAAAAGGGCAAACCGTTCTTTTATGGTTTGCCCTCGACTTTTTCTGATTAAATCTTTACTTTAAATATTGCCTTTTTAATGGTTTCCGGTTCCTGAACCTGAACCGCTGTTCTGTGTCCGTCACTCGGATAACAGATCAGGAAATCTCCATCTGTCAGGACTACGGAAGAATTCTTTTCCCCATCCATCGGAAGAAAATCATCTTTTTCCACAAAATCTTTTAATTCCATATTCTGAATGAAGTTCAGATCGATCTGTTCATTTCCATGGATCATTACATGGACGTCCAGATAATTTTTATGTGCTTCCCAGAAACGTTCTTCCGGTGTTGTTGTTGTATATTCTACGATATTGACAAACAGTCTGTCACCATCGATCTCATGACTTCCCTTTTCATAAGATGCAAGGTCGTGTGTCTTTGCATATTCAAAGCACTCTTTTACCTGTTCTTCTAAGAATGGGAATTCTGATAAATTATTGATATTTCCAAAAATCACGAAAATCGTCACTCCTTCTTAGTTTTTGTAAATGGTTGTGTTAGGAGCAGGTACGGAATTGTCTCCTTTTGCCTTTCTCCAGATGATACTTGCCGGGATACCAATTACCAGTGATACTACAATTGAGATGATTGAGTATGACCAGATTGATACGTGATCAGCAGGTACGAAGTATTTGATATATACCATTACGCCTGATGCAACGATGAATGCACATACTGCACCAAATGTATTGGCAACCTTTGTAAATGCTCCAAGGATAAATGTTCCGATCAGGATACCAAGTACCAGTCCCATGAATCCATTGAACCATTCGTATGCAGATTTTACTCCGCCGTTAGCCAGTACCATAGCAACTACGATTGCGAAGATACCAACGATCAGAGATACATACTGTCCGATCTTTGTCTGTTTCTCAAAGCTTAATTCTTTCTTAGAAAGTCTTGCCTGGATATCCAGTGTCCAGCTTGATGCTACAGAGTTCAGACCTGTAGAAAGTGTAGACTGTGCTGCTGCATAAATAGCTGCTAACAGAAGTCCTGTTACACCAACCGGAAGCTCAAATGCGATGTAAGATGCGAAGATCTGGTCCTGAGCTGCTGCCGGTGGAAGTGTATTCTGCTGATAGAATACGTATAATCCTGTACCGATCAGGTAGAATACTGTTGCGATGAAGATTGATAATCCTCCGTTTGCAAGCATCATTTTGTTCAGTTTCTTTGTATCAGTTGTTGTTGTAAAACGCTGTACAATATCCTGGCTTGATACGTAAGATGCCATTGTATTGAATCCGGCACCAACGATCATGATGAATACGCTGTCTTTAAAAATGTTAGCATTGAAGATCGGCTGATCTACAGCAAGGAACTTATGCTCTGTTGTCAGTGCATGTGCGATTGCTCCAAATCCACCATCTAAGTGTACTAACAGGAAGATCAGTGCAAATGTAACACCGATCAGAAGTACAGATCCCTGGATGAAGTCTGTCCAAAGTACGGATTTCAGACCTCCTGTGTATGAGTAAATAATAGCAATGATACCCATGATAATGATCAGTAAGTTTACGCTGATTCCAGTCAGACTTCCAAGTACCATACATGGAAGGTACATGATGATTGACATACGTCCGATCTGGTAAATGATGAACATTACAGCTCCAAGTACACGAAGTCCTTTGCTTCCGAATCTCAGTTCCAGATAATGATATGCTGTATCAATATCCAGTTTGCTGTAGATTGGCAGGAAGAATTTAATCGTGATCGGGATAGCTAACAGCATACCAAGCTGTGCGAACCACATGATCCATGTTCCTGCGTATGAGTTTCCTGCTAATGACAGGAATGAAATCGGACTTAACAGTGTTGCGAAAATTGATACGGAAGTTACCCACCACGGTACAGTTCCGTCTCCTTTAAAATACTCTTTTCCTTTCATTTCTTTCTTTGCGAAATGAAGGCCGGCGAACAGTACAGCCGCGAGATAAATTACTAAAATGACTAAATCTACTACGGTAAACCCTTGCATCGTCTCTCTCCTTACAGATATTTTTCTTTCACGTATTTTTTATATATCTTACAGATATTTAGCTTTTGCGTCGCGAACCATCTTAGCTGCTTCTTCAACGATAGCCATGTCTTCTTCTACTAATGCTGGCAGTGGCTCTCTTACTCCGCCAAGTTCCAGACCTTCGTTGATCTTTAACATAGCTTTGATCACTGCGTACATATTTCCGTGTGCAGAGCACATCTTATAGATAATCTCATCACAAGCATACTGGATTTCTCTTGCTTCTTCCATCTTTCCGGCTCTTACATACTCGTCTAATTTCAGATATAATTCCGGCATAACTCCGTATGTACCACCGATTGCTCCTTCAGCTCCGATGACACGTCCACTCATGAACTGCTCATCTGGTCCGTTGAAGATGATGTAGTCAGGGCCTGCTGCCTGTTTGAACATCTGGATATCCTGTACCGGCATAGAAGAGTTCTTAACACCAATTACGTTAGGATTCTTTCTCATCTCTGCGAAAAGTCCCTGTGTAAGAGCTACTCCTGCAAGCTGTGGAATGTTGTAGATTACGAAGTCTGTATTTGGTGCTGCTGCGCTGATATCATTCCAGTACTGAGCGATTGCATACTCTGGCAGGTGGAAGTAGATCGGTGGGATTGCTGCGATTGCATCAACTCCAAGGCTTTCTGCATGTCTTGCAAGCTCCTGGCTGTCTTTTGTGTTGTTGCATGCAACGTGTGCGATTACTGTAAGCTTTCCTTCTGCTGCTTTCATAACGTTCTCAAGGATGATCTTACGGTCTTCCACGCTCTGGTAGATACATTCTCCTGACGAACCGTTCACATATACACCTTTCACACCTTTTTCTACAAAGTATTTTGTCAGTGCCTGAACGCCTTCCGGCTTACATTTCCTTCGTTGTCATAACATGCATAGAATGCTGGGATCACGCCTTTGTACTTTTCAAGATTTCTCATGGTTTCTTTCTCCTTTTCTTTGTCTTTTTATATAAATTTAATTTAATAAGTTCCTTGCGGAATTATCTTTCCATTTCTTCTACAAATGATTTTGTGATCAGCTGTGGTCTTGTGATAATAGACCCTACAACAACGCTGTATGCACCAAGCTCGATCACATGTTTTGCTTTTTCCGGTGTATTGATGTTACCTTCTGCGATCACTCTGTGTTTTGCTTTTGCAACAATCTTTCTTAAGATTTCGAAATCATTTGCCTCGATCTTATCGCCTTTACTCTGCTCTGTGTAACCAACCATCGTAGTTCCGATAAAATCAAATCCGAGTTCATCGGCATGCAGTGCTTCTTCTACAGTAGAGCAGTCTGCCATAAATAACTGATCCGGATATTTTGCTTTTACTTCCTTAAAGACTCATCCAGTGTCTTTCCGCCTGGTCTCTTAGAAATAGTAGCATCCATAGCGATGATCTCCGGTTTTACTTCCATCAGTTCTTCGATTTCTTTCATCGTTGGTGTAATGTAAATATCGCTGTCATCATAATCTCTCTTTACGATTCCGATGACCGGAAGGTCAACCTGTGACCGGATCTCCTTGATATCTTCTTTTGTATTTGCACGAATTCCACTAGCACCTCCCTGCTTTGCAGCCAGTGCCATTCTTCCCATAATGAATGAAGAATGTAATGGTTCATCCGGTAATGCCTGACATGATACAATTAATTTACCCTTCAGATTTTCAACTTTCTGATTCATTTTTTTGTTCCCTCCTTCGTTCTGCAATCAGTATAGTATTGTTCGATTTTATTTTCAAGTATCTTTTTAGTTCTTGAAACTTCTTTCATCCTTTTCAATTCTTCTCTCTGTTTTTTCCTATTTTAAAATCCGTTTTTTATGCAATATGCACAATTCCAGGTAGTTTCTTTCCAGTTTCGAAAGTAGTTTCAGTTCATGCTATTTTACTTGAAAATTCATTTATAATGTATATACTAATATTCAGAAACAAAAAAACAATAGAATAAGGAGAGATTTTATTATGGTAATTTATAAAGCAAAAGACTATCAGGATATGAGCCGTAAGGCCGCAAACATCATTTCTGCACAGATTATTATGAAGCCAAACTGTGTACTTGGACTTGCAACCGGATCTTCACCGGTCGGTACTTATAAACAGCTGATTGAATGGTATAAGAAAGGTGATCTTGATTTTTCTCAGGTTACAAGCGTGAACCTCGATGAATACAAAGGACTCAGTCCGGAAAATGACCAGAGCTACAGATATTTCATGAACACCAATCTTTTCGATCATGTAAATATCGATAAAACACGTACTTTCGTTCCGAACGGACTGGAAGCAGATTCTGACAAAGCCTGCAGTGAATACAATGAGATCATTCGCAAACAGGGCGGTGTAGACCTCCAGCTTCTCGGTCTTGGACACAACGGACATATCGGATTCAACGAACCAGGTGCCGCTTTTGAGAAAGAGACACACTGCGTAGATCTGACAGAAAGTACAATTGAAGCCAATAAGCGTTTCTTCGAATCTGAAGATGATGTTCCGAGACAGGCTTATACAATGGGAATCAAGAATATCATGCAGGCCAAGAAAATTCTGGTTGTTGTAAGCGGAGAAGATAAGGCGGATATCTTAAAAGAGGTCTTATACGGACCAATTACTCCGGAAGTTCCTGCTTCTATTCTTCAGTTACATAATGATGTTACGATTGTAGCTGATGAAGCAGCACTCAGTAAGATTGATATGTAATATGAATAAAAAATCCCGGTATGTGAATCAGACATTTTTGAGCATCCAGCTCATTGTCATTTCTCATACCGGGATCTTTTTCTGTATTCGATTTTATTTGCGGCAGCCGGACTATTTTTGTGAAGCTGCTGCTTTTTTTCTTCCTGCAATGATCAGTATAGCGGATATCACTACAATCGTGCCTGCCAACAGCTGAGAGACCGGAAGTCCAACTTTTGGCAGCAACAGCTGATCGGTTCTAAGTCCTTCGATCCAGAGTCTGCCAAGACCATACCCCAAGAGATAGATCAGGAAGACTTCCCCATCGAATTTCTTATGCTTGCGATACAACAGCATGATGATCAGCACCATCAGACACCACAGGGATTCGTACAGGTATGTCGGATGAACCTGAATATACATGACTCCTTTGACTGTCTCGGCATGATTCCACATCTTTGTTGTGATGTCCGAACTTCTTACCGCATCCACCGGAAGTCTCATAGCAAACAGTCCATTCGTATATTCCCCAAAGGCTTCTCTGTTGAAGAAGTTCCCCCATCTTCCGATCATCTGTCCGGTGATCAGACCAAATCCGCCGGTGTCAAATAACAGGAACGGTAATAATCCTTTTATTTTTGCAAATATAAATACTACAACAATTGCCGTGATCACACCGCCGTATATGGCAAGACCGCCCTCACGGATGTTAATGATACTCTTAATATCGTCTTTATACATATCCCAGGAGAAGATCACATAATATGCCCTTGCTCCGATAATTGAAAAGATAACTCCATATATTGCCAGATCATAATAATCTTCTACGTTCTGATGCGTACGCTTTGCTTCCATTACCGCCATCATAAGTCCCGCAAGTATTCCGATTCCTATGACAATTCCATAATATGCGATATCGAATCCAAAGACTGTGATATGATCGCCGACAGATTTTAAATGAATTCCCAGATTAGGGAAATCTATGGTTCTGTGCATTGAAACAGCCCCCCTCTTTTCATCCATCTATTCCTGATTATACATTAAACCGGAACAGCATGATATCTCCGTCTTTTACCACATAGTCTTTACCTTCCAGACGGATCAGACCTTTTTCTTTTGCTGCTGTGTGGCTTCCACACGCGATCAGATCATCGTAAGATACAACTTCTGCACGGATGAATCCACGCTCAAAGTCAGAGTGGATCTTCCCTGCTGCCTGTGGTGCCTTCGTTCCTTCTGTGATTGTCCATGCACGAACTTCCGGCTCACCTGCTGTCAGATAGCTGATCAGTCCAAGCAGCTTATAACTTGCTTTGATCAGTTTTTCCAGACCTGATTCCTTTAATCCAAGATCCTCCAGGAACATTTTCTTTTCATCATCATCCAGTTCTGAAATCTCTGCCTCAATCTCTGCACATACAACGAAAACTTCGCTCTGCTCACCTTTTGCATATTCACGGACAGCCTGTACACCTTCGTTATTGGCCGCATCATCTGCAAGATCATCTTCAGATACATTTGCCGCATAGATAACCGGTTTGTATGTCAGAAGATTATAGCTTTCCAGCCATGCCTGTTCTTCCTCGTCATCTGCTTCTTCGAATGTCTTTGCAAGCTTTCCATCTTCCAGATGCGCCTTGATCTTGTTCAGAAGTGCAAGTTCTTTTGCTGCAGATTTGTCATTTCTTGCAACTTTGGAAACTTTGGAAATTCTTCTTTCCAGGATCTCAAGGTCAGAAAAGATCAGCTCTAAGTTGATCGTCTCGATGTCACGAAGTGGGTTGATGCTTCCGTCTACGTGTACAATATTACTGTTCTCGAAGCATCTTACTACGTGTACAATAGCATCTACTTCACGGATATTGGCAAGGAACTGGTTTCCAAGACCTTCTCCTTTGGAAGCTCCTTTGACAAGTCCGGCAATATCAACGAATTCAATTGCTGCCGGGATGATCTTCTTGGTATGATACATCTCTCCCAGTACATTTAATCTCTCATCCGGTACGGTTACGACTCCTACGTTCGGGTCAATGGTACAGAATGGATAGTTTGCTGATTCTGCGCCTGCCTTTGTAAGTGAGTTGAACAGTGTACTCTTTCCTACATTTGGTAATCCTACGATTCCTAATTTCATTTTTTATTTCCTCCTATAAATTCCTTGATTTCAATGGATTTCAGCATACTTATTTTTGCAAGTAGACCATTTAGTGGGCCATTATTTTCTCTTTCCAAACCAATCTACAAATCTGGCTGAGTATAATCCCGTACTTTCCTGGGTTATTCCCTTGCCAAGTTCTTTGCCTTTTAAATCTTTTCCCATATTTCAGCTTCTCTCATAAGAAACCCTAATACAGTAACTTGTATTATACCATAGCATCTTATCTTTGTGAATATTCATTTTTATATCCATTCCTTTCGCGCTGCTCAAGGCACAAAACGCCATGAAAAAACGTTGGCTTATTGCAGCTTTCTTTTTATAATTGTTTCCATAGTCATCACCTCCATAAGCATATCATATAGATAAATTCATGTTCTGAAAAGCAACCTGCTGTTGCCATCCCCTGTCTATATGATTTAATTATCACTCCTTGGTCATGACTTTCCTGCACCAGGTTCTTGTCTTACAGTGAGGACATTTTAAATATCTTAGTAATGTCACAAACGTAATTGTTGATATTACGCCAATAATTCCAGTTGCATAATCATATCAGAACCTAAACACCAGTTATTTTTATTATAATACTTACAACTATGAAAAAGAAGCACTCATACAAGCGCTTCTCCTTACCACATTAGAGCTTTGATCAAAAGGTTAATGGGCCACAAAGTAGGCCATTTTTTCAAAAACCTACATGAATTTATATAGAGTTTTATCTGTCTTTCGTTTCCATCAGAATCACAATTCCATTCAGGAAGCTGATTGTCACTTCATCCTCCTGGAACTGATTGCTGACGCAAAGGCTGTCATATGGTATCAGTGTATGATTCGTCAATGGATACTTTGCCCCTTTGATACTGAAACCAAATACTTCCTCGCCTAACGGAAACACAGAAAAATACGGTCCGTAAGTTTCTCCTTTTTTCAGATGGGTTTCCCCGCCTCCGATCAGACGGATCTTATTCTGGCGATCCATGATCACAGCATTAATTCCGGCTTTAAACGGGATTGCAAGGCTCTGAACATTTGCCCAGAGGTGATCGATACGACCTCCGGTTGCTCCCAGGATCAGAATCTCACCTGCCCCTAATGTCATAGCCAGTCTGATTGCAATCTCTGTATCAGATGCATCTTTTACCGGATTAAATTCCCTGATCGGAACATCTGTCTCATTACGGTAATAATCTCCAATCTCTTTTTTACACTGTCAAAATCTCCGACAATATAATTTGGCAGAATCTGATGGCTGTAAAGGAACTCCATACCTTTGTCCACACCGATCACATACTGGTTTTCCTCTTTTTCAAGGATTGATAATACAAATTCTTCTTCCAGCTCCCCACCGCTGATGATCACAATCTTCTTATTCATAACTTTTCAATATCTCCATGAATTTTGCAGTATTTTCCCCGGCATCTCCTCTGAACACAGCAGAACCGGCCACAATTACATTTGCGCCTGCATCCAATACTTCTCTGACATTCTCCACATAGATTCCTCCGTCTACCTGAATATCTGTCTTCAGATTTTTTCATTCAGCATCGCACGGACCGCACGGATCTTATCCAGTGATTCCGGAATAAATTTCTGTCCGCCAAATCCCGGATACACGCTCATGATCAGGATCATCTCCACGTCTTCCAGATATGGAACAAGCTCTTTTACATCTGTCTCTGGATTAACAGCCAGTCCTGCCTTCATGCCACATGCATGAATTTTATCCAATGTCGTTTTTACGTCTTCACAGGCCTCCAGGTGTACCGTTACATAGTCAGCTCCCGCCTTCTGGAATGCTTCTACATAGCGGATCGGCTCCTGCACCATCAGATGTGCATCCATGAATTGCTCCGTTGCATCATTGATTGATGCAGAACCGGCATACCAAATGATATACTTGGTACAAACATTCCATCCATAACGTCAAAATGAATATACGCTGCCCCATTTTCCTCTGTCTTCTTCATTTCCTGACCCAAAACTTTGAAATCTGCCGCCAGTATTGACGGTGACAATACATAGTTCATCATCAGTACCTCCTTTTATTCTTCAATTCCTCATACATTTCTATATAATTCTGATAACGGATTTTATGAATTTTATCCTCTTCCAGAGCTGCCTTTACGGCACACCCCGGCTCATGCACATGATCACAACCGTTAAACTTGCACATTCCTTCGTATTTCCGGAATTCCGGAAAGAAGTACTTCAGATCTTCTTTTTCATAATCATTCACATATAACGAACTGAATCCCGGTGTATCCATGATATATGAATTTTCATCAATGGCGAACAATTCCGAATGTCTGGTGGTATGCTTTCCCCTCTCAATCTTCGTACTGATTGCCCCTGTCTCCATATCTGCCTCCGGCTGCAGAATATTAATGATCGAAGATTTTCCCACTCCGGACGGACCTGCGATCGCTGTTGTCTTTCCTTTCAGAAGTTCACGTATATTTTCAATCCCCCGTTCTTCTTTCGCACTGACAAATACCAGCGGATAGCCGCATGATTCATAGATTGATTCCAATTCCTTCACCTGCGGATCTGTCGCAATGTCTTCTTTATTAAAGCATAACACAACCGGAATCTCTTTGCTTTCCATCATAACAAGAAAGCGGTCCAGCAGATTAAAGTGTGGATTCGGCTTCGTGATTGCAAAGACTACCAATGCCTGATCGATATTGGCCACAGCCGGGCGGATCAGCTCATTCTGCCGTGGCAGTATCTTCACTATATTTCCTTTTTTTTCCGATTCATCAAGAATCTCTATCTCTACATTGTCTCCCACCAAAGGCTTGATCTTTTCTTTCCGGAATACACCTTTGGCTTTGCATTCATAAACACCGAATTCTACTACGTGAACGTAGTAGAATCCGGCAATTCCTTTTATAATTTTTCCCTGCATAATCTTTTACTGGCCAGTCGTGGTCCCATCATTTGTATTAGACCCATTCTGGTTATTGTTATCTCCTGTGGTTCCTCCATTTGTCGGCTCCTGTGGTTTCGCCCCGAGGCTCACCACATAGCTGATCGTACCTCCCTTGAAATATTTCCAGAAGAAGGACTCATGGAGATGATACATCCTTTTGCATAACTGCTGCTGTACTGTGAATCCGATACATTTGTATACAGACCATTCTGGGATGCCCAGCTCTTAAGTGCTGACTCCTGCTGTCCTACAAAGCTTTGGATATCAATCTTTTCTTCCGGTTTCGGTCCGTTACTTACCGTGATTGAAATGGTTGTTCCGGCTGCCGCCTTACCTCCAGGTGTTACAGTCTGGCTGATAACCATTCCTTTTTCCACACTGTCACTGTAATCATATGTTACAGTTCCTACATTGAATCCATAATTCTTGATCGTACTCTGTGCAGTTGCATCTGCCATACCTCTTACATCCGGCACCGTCTTCTTATCTGTACCCTGACTTACCAGCATGGTAACTGTAGAACCCTTTTCAGCCTTTGTTCCGGCAGAAGGTGTCGTACTGATGACATTGCCGCTTGCTACACTGTCATCATACTGGAAGCTTGAAGTCACCTTAAATCCTGCATCTTCCAGTTCTTTCTGTGCTCCCGTTTCACTCATACCGCTGACATTCGGTACCTGCTTTTTACTTTTTACCAGTCCCGAACTAATAACAACTTCTATAGTTGTATTTTTCTTTACCTTTTCACCGGCTTCCGGAGTCTGTTTAGAGACCAGTCCGGCTTTATATTTTTTAGATTCTGTTCTCTTAATCGGTTTTATTCCAAGATCTTTCTTTTTCAGTGCAGCCTTTGCCTGCTCCTCTGTCATACCACGGATATCTGGAACTGTAACTTTTCCTGACGTATCTGCATCATCCTCTGTAGTAATTCCGCCAAACGACTTGAAAACCCCCGCTGCCTTTCCCACTGTAAATACAAGGATCAGCACAATGATCGCAATTACCACAATCGTCAGAATCTTCATGAGCTTATGCATATGCGGATTTACTTCATCTGAATCTCTCCCTGATGCATAATCATCGTATTCGTCGTCACCATCTTCTCTGTCGTTATATCCTTTTCCCGAATATACATCTGCAGTATCATATTCATCATCATATTCGTCGTCATCATCGTAACCGTTACGGATATCATCCAAATCTTTATCTGTCATAATAACCGTATCGGAATCCCCGCCTGCCGACGCTATTCTTACAAAATCTCCATCCGGATCTACCAGTGAATGCTTCAGATCCTGAATCAGGGCTTCTGTACTCGCATATCTTCTCTCAGAACTCTTCTGTGTACATTTCAGAATGATCTGTTCCAGGCTGTAAGGAATATCCGGAACCAACTCCGACGGCGGTGTAATTTCCTGCTGCAGATGTTTCATCGCAACTTCTACCGTTGTCTCGCCATCAAACGGAACCTGCCCTGTCACCATCTCAAACAAGGTAATACCAATGGAATAGATATCACTTCTCTGATCACTGAATCCGCCTCTCGCCTGTTCCGGTGATGTATAATGCACGGATCCCATTGCATTCGTACTTACTGTATTCGAAGTTACAGCTTTCGCAATTCCAAAATCTGTAACCTTTACCTTTCCATCCTTGGAAATGATAATATTCTGCGGCTTGATATCACGGTGGATAATTCCTGATGCATGCGCCGCACCGATACCACTGCACATCTGGATTGCAATACTGATTGTCTCTTTGTGAGACAGTCTTCCTTTTCTCTCTATATATTCTTTTAAGGTAATCCCCTCTACAAGCTCCATGACCATATAATTAAGGCCGCGGTCTTCTCCGACATCATATACATTCACAATATTCGGATGCATCAGTCCGGCTGCAGCCTGTGCCTCCGAGCGGAATTTTCTTACGAAATTTTCATCTTCTTTATACTGCTTCTTTAATACCTTAATCGCCACATAACGGTTCAGCATCTGATCCCGGCCCTTATAGACATCCGCCATTCCACCGGCACCGATCTTACTAAGTACAGCATATCTCTTGCCTAGTACGATTCCATCTTTTACCATACACTCACCTCATCAGCAAGTGGCTCTGCTACGATAACCCCTATATTATCTCTCCCGCCATTGCTGTTTGCTTTTTCTATCAACATCTGAACAGCTTCTACTACATCCCTGGAACCCTTGACAATATTGAACATATCTTCATCCTCAACCATATTGCTGAGTCCATCTGTACACATCAAAATGATGTCACCCTTTTTCAGACGATATTCATAAATATCTGGTTCCACATTTTCCTTTACACCGATTGCCCGTGTAATAATGTTCTTATCCGGATGGTTTCTTGCTTCTTCTGCCTTGATTCCGCCGAGTCTTACCATCTCTTCTACCAGCGAGTGATCCTTGGAAAGCTGCCGGATCTTGTCATTGATCAGGTAAAGTCTGCTGTCTCCCACATTGGCAAAGTACAATGTATTGCCAACAACAGTTGCCACTACCAGTGTTGTTCCCATACCTTCCAGCTTGATATCTCTTGAAGCTGCCTCGATTAATTTATGATTTGCAATACTGACTACGCTTCTGAGAATCTCCTCGGGTTTATCCATCGGTGTCTTCTTCAACTCATCTTTTAATACATTTACCGTATAACTGGACGCAAAATCTCCCGCCTTATGTCCGCCCATTCCATCGGCGACCGTAAGGAGGTTTGGAAATGGTCCTATTGGTCTGTCTGTAACGTATACATAGTCCTGATTGACCTCACGTCTTCTTCCTACATCAGTCATTGCATATATTTTCATCTGTCTCTCCCTCGCTTTTGGCTGCGTGTCTACGGCGCAACTGTCCACAAGCTCCGTCTATATCAGAGCCTCTTTCCCTTCTTATAGTAACATTAATTCCGTTTTTTTCAAGTTTATTTTTAAATTCCAAGGCATTTTTGCGGTCTGGCTTTTTAAAATCGCGCTCTTTGATCGGATTCACCGGGATCAGGTTCAGATGGCAGTTTCTTCGTTTTAAAATCGCGTCAGTTCTCTGATATCATCCGGCTGGTCATTGACTCCTGCCACCAGACTGTACTCGAAGGTAATTCTTCTTCCTGTCTTATCAAAATAATAGTCACAGGCATCCAGTACATCAGACAATTCATATTTATTTGCTACCGGCATCAGCTTCTTACGTTTTTCCTGGCTGGATCCATGGAGTGACAGAGCCAGTGTGATCTGCAGTCCCTCTTCAGCAAGTCTTCTCATATTCGGGACAATCCCACAGGTAGATGCTGTAATATTTCTCTGGCTGATATGAAGCCCGTGTTCATCACTCAGCATATGGATGAATTTTATGAAATTATCATAATTGTCCAACGGTTCTCCGGTTCCCATAACCACCACATTGGAAACTCTTTCTTCTGTAATCTTCTGAATATGATAGATCTGACGGAGCATCTCCGATGTCTCCAGACTCCTGACGAGTCCTCCAATCGTTGATGCACAGAACCTGCACCCCATACGGCATCCGGCCTGCGAAGAGATACACACAGAATTGCCGTAATTATATTTCATCAGAACACTTTCTACCATATTACCGTCTTCCAGTTCAAACAGGAACTTCTCAGTCGGATCCACTTTCGATATCTGATGATCGATCATCTTCACTTTCCGGATCTCATAGTTTTCTTTCAACTTCTCACGCAGCCCTTTGGACAGATTTGTCATCTCATCAAAATCATCTGCCAGCTTTACATGAAGCCATTCATAGATTTGTTTGCTCCGGAATGCTTTTTCTCCGATTGCAAGCATCTCTTCTTTTAATTCATCATAATTGTAGGAACATATATCTTTCTTATTCATGATTCACCCTTTTTAATATTGCTATGTAGAATCCGTCTCCCGCATCTCTTCCCGGAATCATCTGTTTTTCTTTCACCAGTTCAAACTCCGGATATTCTTTCAGAAACCACTCCACATTCCCCTCATTCTCTTCTCTGTGTATCGTACAGGTACTATATAAAAGCTTTCCACCTGACTTTACATAATCCTTTACTACCGACAGGATCTTCTTTTGTAACTCCACCAGATCTGCTTCTGTCTTTTCATTCATCTTATAGCGCAGATCCGGCTTCTTTCCAAGTACACCAAGCCCGGAACACGGAAGATCTGCAATTACAATATCGGCCGTTTCTTTCTTATGTGGATCGTATATTGCAGCATCCTGACATACTGCATTAATATTTGTAAGACCGCTTCTTTCAATATTATCCCTGATCAGCGCCACCTTATACTCTGTCAGATCTCTCGCTTCCACATGACCGGTTCCGTTCAGAAGTTCTGCAATATGTATCGCCTTTCCTCCCGGTGCGGCACACACATCCAGCACCTGGTCTCCTGCTTTCACTTCCGACCATAATGCTACCTGCATAGAACTTAAGTCTTGTACCTGGTAAAGTCCCTCACAAAAGCTTGGAAGTGCAGACAGATGATCATATCCGGACAGATACAGTGCACATGGAATCTCTGGCACTTCCCCTGCCGTCACACCTTCTTTTTTCCAAAATTGAGATCAGCTCTGCTTTTTTGATCTTATGTTCATCAAACCGGACTGTCAGCGGCTTTTCTTCCAGAAATGCTTTTCCGATCATCTTTACCGTCTCTTCATCATATACTTTCAGCCACTGCTTTACCATCCATTCCGGCAATGAATACTTTATGGAAATGAAGGCCTCTTGATCTTTCTCATCCGGATAGCTGATCTTGTCCAGATTTCTGCCGATATTACGAAGTACTCCATTGACAAATCCCTTCAGGTTCACAAACCCTCTTTTTCCCGCAAGTTTTACTGCTTCATTACAGATTGCCGAATCTGGTACGCTGTCCATATATTTCATCTGATACACCGAACTTCTTAAAATCGTGCGGATCACAGGTTTCATCTTATTTACTTTTACTTTGGAAAACTGATTGATGATATAATCGATCTCAATCATACGCTCCAGTGTTCCATTTACTACTCTTGTAATAAATGCGCGTTCCCGTTTGTCCAGATATTGATATTTATCCAGAACATTCTTTATCACGATATGGCTGTACTCACCGTCTCTTGTAATCTGAAGCAGCATGTCCAGCACTAATTCTCTTTCATTTACAGACGCCTGCATACGTCCCCTCCTCTTTCCATAGATATACAATCAGGAAGCGGCTTGTATCCCCTTCCCTTTCGTTAATTAATCGTTTCTTCGATTTCCAGTCAGAAGCAGTATACGCAGAAGCTGCAGAATTGCAGATGCTGCTCCGGCTACATAAGTAAGTGCTGCCGCTGTCAGCACCTTTCTGGTATCTCTGACTTCATCCTCATACAACATGCCTGTATTACCAAGGATCTTCAATGCCCTGTGTGACGCATCAAATTCCACCGGTAATGTCACAATCTGGAATAACACTGCAAGCGAAAATGCAAGAATTCCGAGATTGATAAACAACACAGAGGTTGTACTGCTGTTGAAGAAAAATCCAAGGATGATCAGCGGCCATGCGATAGAACTTCCGAAATTTGCTACCGGTACCAGACTGCTTCTTAACTTCAACGGTACATATCCGGTCGCATGCTGTACCGCGTGTCCGCATTCATGTGCTGCTACTCCAAGTGCAGCTACCGATGTGGAATTATAAGTTGCATCCGAAAGTCTCAATGTCCTGGTTCTCGGGTCATAATGGTCGGTCAGATTACCGGAAATGTGCTCGATCCGCACATCATACAAGCCTTCTCTGTGAAGAATCTGTTCTGCCGCATCCCTTCCTGTCATACCGGAATGATTCCTTACTCTGGAATATCTGCTGAATGTGGAATTCATCTTCGCTGATGCGATCAGGCAGATCACAACACCAATCAGCACTAATATATACGTTGGATCAAAATACATTGGATAATACATCATTATCAGCCTCCTTGCTCTCTATGACCTGCATTATATACGAAAATTTACCCTAATAGCAGCTTTTCATACATTTTTAACAATTCTTAATCATTTGTGAAGAAAGTTCACATCCTGTTTCGATCTGATAACCGCGTAAGAAAGCGTCCGCTTCCATTCTCTTCTTTCCCGGGATTTGAAGTGCAAGAACTTTCAGAAGCCCATCTCCTGTCTGTACGGAGAAACTGTCTTTTTCTACTTTCACGATTGTTCCCGGTTTTGCATCTGTGTTCTCGTCCAGTACCCCGGCTTCCCATATTTTCATAACTTTACCGTTCCAGTCCGTGTAAGCACTCGGCCATGGATTCAATCCACGGATCAGACATTCAATTGACTTTGCAGATCTGCTCCAGTCGATATCTCCAAGCTTCTTATCCAGCATCTTCGCATATGCTGTCGGGCTTTCTCCCTGTACTTCCCAGGTTGCCGTCTTATCTTCCAGTGCCTTTAACGTCTCAACGCAGAGTTTTGCGCCAGCCTCTGCCAGCTTGTCATGAAGACTTCCTCCTGTTTCATCTTCCGACAAAGGAACTTCTGTCTTCATGATCATATCTCCAGTATCCAACCCCTCATTCATCTGCATAGTCGTTACACCAGACACTTTATCTCCGTTGATGACCGCCCACTGGATCGGTGCAGCACCACGGTAGCTTGGCAATAAAGATGCGTGTACATTGATACATCCGTAAGGCGTCATATCAAGAATCTCCTTCGGAAGGATCTGTCCAAATGCAATGACTACCATGATATCAGCATTATATTTGCGAAGCTCTTCTACGGCTTCCGGCTCTCTAATCTTCACCGGCTGAAAAACCGGAATCCCATGTGCACGGCTGCCTCTTTAACCGGTGTATACTGCATCTTGCCGCCACGTCCTTTCGGCTTATCCGGCTGTGTGACTACAAGTACAACTTCATGCCCGGCCCCGATCAGTGCTTCCAGCGTACCGACCGAAAAATCCGGGGTTCCCATGAATATTACCTTCATGTTACTCTTCCTCCTCATAATTTACGTCATGTACTTCGCCTTCTACCAGTCTGGTATATAATTTACCATCCAGATGATCGATCTCATGACAAAATGCTCTTGCAAGAAGTCCTTCTCCTTCTAAGATTACTTCTTCCATATCTTCATTCAATGCTTTTACCTTTGCGTAATTCGGTCTTGTAACAGTTCCTGCTTTTCCGGGAAGGCTTAAACATCCTTCTTCGCCTGTCTGTTCTCCGGATGTCTCTATGATTTCCGGATTGATCAGGATGATCGGACCTTCTCCGATATCAATAACTACGATGCGCTTCAGGATTCCAACCTGTGGTGCCGCCAAACCTACTCCCATTGCCTCATACATTGTATCCAGCATATCATTGATCAGTACTTTTGTACGGATTGTCATCTTTGTTACTTCTTTGCATTCTTTGTTCAGAACTTCATCACCAAATTCCCTGATTTTTCTAAGTGCCATCTCTTTTGTCTCTCCTTTATCACTATTACTTATCTATTTCTTAATTCATAAAATACTTTTAAAAAATATTCATCGGATTAAAATCAAACTGTATTCTCATGTCCGCAAATCCTCTGTTGATCTCTATATAACGTTCCATATGATTTTTGATCCACACAAGTTCCTTATATTCTCTGCTTTTCAGATATAGACCTTCCGGTATACATCATTCACTTTCCCGACTGACGGACTTGCCGGTCCTATCACCTGTATCTCTTCACCTGTGTTTACCCTGACTGCGTATTTCTTCAGATATGCTGCTGCTGTTGCAAGCCTGACCTCATCAGCTCCTGTCATCAAAACTGCCATCAGTTGTGACGCAGGCGGATATCCCATCAGATCCCGGTAGTTCATTTCTTTTTCATAAAAGCCTTCATAATCCTGTCTTGCAGCCATTTGTATACTGTAATGCTCCGGACTGTAAGTCTGTATCACTACTTCCCCGGGACTTCTTCCCCGTCCTGCACGTCCTGCCGCCTGTGTCAGCAGCTGAAACGTACGTTCCCCCGAACGGTAATCATCCGAATACAGAGACATATCTGCTGCCAGAACCCCAACCAAAGTCACATTCGGAAAATCATGTCCTTTTACGATCATCTGTGTTCCGATCATAATGTCTGCTTCTTCATCTGCAAACTTCGACAGGATCTTCTCATGCCCTCCTTTGTTTTTTGTGGTATCCATATCCATCCTAAGAACCCTTGCCTGCGGAAACTTGCGCTTCACTATCTCTTCAATCTGCTGTGTTCCTGCCCTGAAACCACCGATATACGTTGAACCGCAAGATGGACAATTGCGAACGGTCTGTGTCTCATAGCCACAGTAATGACAGACCATCTTACCACCTCTGTGTACCGACAAAGACACATCACAGTGAGGACATTTTACTACATATCCACAGGCTCTGCAAGAAACAAAACCTGCATATCCCCTCCGGTTAAGGAAAAGCATCATCTGCTCCTTCTTATCCAGACGATCCTGCATCAATTCTTCGAGTCGGTCACTTAAGATTGACCGGTTCCCATGCTTTAATTCTTCCCGCATATCTGCCACATATACCTGCGGAAGTTCCTGTTTCCTGGTACGCATCTTAAGCCGTAACATCTGATATCTTCCGCATTCACATGCATAAAATGCTTCCAGCGAGGGAGTTGCCGACCCCAGTACCACACTGGCACCTTCCATCCTTGCCCGCTCGATTGCTGTCTCTCTTGCATGAAATCTCGGTACCTGTTCACTCTTATAGGTCGGTTCATGTTCCTCATCAATCACGATCAGTCCCAGTTTCTCAAATGGGGTGAAAAGTGCAGATCTCGGACCGATCATGATATCAACCTCACCTTTTTTCACACGTTCCATCTGATCATAGCGTTCTCCCTGGGACATTCTGGAATTCAGAATAGAGACACGTTCTCCGAATCTTGTATAAAACCGCATCACCGTCTGATATGTCAGTGCGATCTCCGGAATCAATACAATCGCCTGTCTGCCTTCACTTAAGACTTTGGCGATCATCTCCATATATACTTCCGTCTTACCGCTTCCAGTCACACCATATAACAGATAGGTCTTACGAAGTCCCTGTTCATAATCCCTTGAAAATGTCTGGATTGCCGTCCGCTGTTCTTCTGTATAAATGATCTCTTTTTGCTCTTTCTGCTGACAGATTACCGGATTACGGTATACCTGTTCCGATTCCAGTATCAGAACTTTTTGTTCTTCCAATGCTTTTATCACACTTCTTGTCAGATTCAGCTTATGGATCAGAAAATCATAGTCCTGTTCCGGCTGATCCAGAAGTGCTGCCAGAAGTCTCGCACGCGCTCTCTGGTTCTTATGCAGGTACAGTTCCAGCTTTTCTTTTCCTTCTGCCTCCGTCAAAAGCAGCCTTACCTTCTGCTTTTCTTTCGCACGTTCCTTCTTCTTGATAGGAAGGACGGTCTTCAGCGCCTGGATCATTGTTCCGCCATAAGACTCTTTCATCCAGGCTGCCAATGCAACCAGTCTGCTCTCGATCGCTACACTTTCTTCGGCAATCCTTAAGATCTCCTTGATCTTCTCCGGTGCATACTCCGCACGCTCAGAGAATCCTGTCACATAGCCGTTGATTTCTTTATTTCCCTTACCAAACGGAACCACAACTTCTGTTCCAACCTTAAGCATCCCCTCCAGATGAGAGGGGATGCGGTATTGAAAGACTTTATCTAATTTTTCATGCGTAATATCGATGATAATATCAGCGTACATCTATTTCTTTAATTCCTCTAATACTTCCTTAATCAGAACACGTTCATCCATATCATACTTGACACCCTTGATTTCCTGATATGTCTCATGTCCTTTTCCTGCCAGGATGATGACATCTCCCGCCGGCCATGTTCGATTGCATATTTAATTGCTTCTTTTCTGTCACAGATGGTGATATATTTACCATCTGTCTTTTTCATACCGACTACAATATCATCAATGATTGCCTGTGGCTCTTCAAATCTCGGGTTGTCCGATGTGATGATCGTAAAGTCCGATAATTTACCGGATACTTCGCCCATCTCATATCGTCTTGTCTTAGATCTGTTGCCACCGCAGCCGAATACGGTCACGATTCTTTCCGGATGATAGTCTCTTAATGTATCAAGAAGACTTTCCAGTGCCATTGCATTGTGTGCATAGTCGATCATCAATGTGAAGTCGTCAGATACCTTGATCATCTCAATACGGCCTTTCACTCTTGCAACTTTCAGTGCCTTCTTGATATCTTCTACCGGCACACCAAAATGTCTGCATACTGCGATTGCTGTCAGTGAGTTATATACGCTGAAATCTCCCGGAATATCAATCTCTACGTCAAAATCCATAAGACCTGCCACATGATACTGTACTCCCAGATATCCTGGTCTGGAGATATGTTTTACATCTGTGGCACGGATATCTGCTTTATCAGAAAATCCGAATGTCTCAACTTCGCATGTCGCATCTTTGAAAATGTCTTTGAACCATTTATCATCCACATTGCCGATTCCGATCTTGCTCTGTTTAAACAACAGGCTCTTGCAATACTTATACTCGTCAAAGTCTTTGTGTTCGTTCGGTCCGATGTGATCTTCGCCAAGGTTCGTAAAGATTCCGATCTCAAACGGAATGCCGGCTGTACGGTCAAGCTTCAGTCCCTGTGAAGACACTTCCATGACAACGCATTCGCATCCTGCTTCTACCATCTCTGCAAAATATTTCTGAATGGTATAAGATTCCGGTGTTGTATTATTCGCCGGAATGCTCTTGTCTCCGATGATTGCCTCGATCGTACCGATCAGTCCGACTCTGATACCGACTTCTTCCAGGATAGATTTGACCATGTATGTTGTTGTTGTCTTGCCTTTGGTTCCTGTGATTCCGATGACTTTCAGTTTTTCTGCCGGATATCCGAAATATGCTGCTGATGTCATTGCCAGCGCATAACGGGTATCCTTTACTTTGATCACTGTCAGTCCTTCCGGTGCTTCTACATCCTTTTCTACAATGACAGCTGCTGCACCTTTTTCTGCAACCTGCTCTATATATGTATGTCCATCAGACACTGCTCCGCTGATACATACAAATACGCTGCCTTCTGATACTTTTCGGGAATCATTGATCAGTCTGTAACTTCAATCTGATCATCTCCCTGTACTACTTCATATTCTAACGTTCCAGTAACTGGGTTAATTTCATGTGGTTTGCCTCCTATTTTCCTA
>ENA-OQAA01000591-OQAA01000591.1-human-gut-metagenome-genome-assembly--contig:-NODE-591-length-23843-cov-3.665922_pt1 | contig 23843 bp, 28 predicted proteins | sample MGYA00242489_ERZ504515 | MGnify/ENA primary metagenome ERZ504515 (study PRJEB26092, sample SAMD00036237) | human gut metagenome | host: Homo sapiens | study: EMG produced TPA metagenomics assembly of... | reverse complement strand
CAAGCCCTTATGTTATTGAGGCATCCTGTCCATTCTAAGGCGTTTTCTGCCTTTAGCTGTTCCGTTATGCCCTGTGCCTGTTTCATACCCTCTATGAGCCTTTCAAAGCGTTCCTGTGCCTGTCTGTTGATGTCGGCAAGGTAGGCGTTTAGCCTGCCGCTTGTAAGAAGATTGGTGTATGTAACTTTACGGTACTGTTTTAGATAATCTAAATGCCGTTGCCCCCAGATGCCTATTGCCTGTTCTTCTTCGGCGGGTACAGTTAAGCACGGTATCAAATAATCCCCTTGCCTTTCGTATTTGCCGCCCAGTTCCTCAAATAATGATTTTGCCATTGTCTGTTACCTCCACATTCTTTTTTATTTTGAATGTCCGCAAAATCCGTCCTACATCAGACGGCTTCCACGGACAGTCAAGGTGATGGAGGGCAATGAGCCTGTCCTGTACGTTGGTACCAGCACCGAGTTTTGGAGTGGAACCCATAAGGATTCTCACCTGCCCGGCCCGTACCTTTGCAAACAAATCTGCTTTCTTTGTCTCCGTGTTGTATTCATGGATAAACGCAATCTCTTCTTTCGGGATTCCCCTGGCAACCAGTTTGTTTCGGACATCATCATATACATTGAAAGTCCCATCCCCTTTTGGAGTAGACAAGTCACAGAAGATCAGCTGTGTTGTCCGATCTGCTTTTCCCTCGTCCCATACCTGAAAAGCATTTTCCACACAGGTATTGACCTTGCTTTTTTCTGCATCCGGAAGGAGTTCATTTAATAGCCTCTGATCCAATGCACATTTTCTTCCGTCATTAGTAATCTTGAGCATGTTGTCCACTGTTGGATTCACAAGACTGGCTCTTACTTCTTCCGCACGTTCCGAAAAGGCACTGACCATTTCCTGCTGTTCTTCACTTGGTTTTAAGACTTCATTGATAAACTCTGCTTCCGGCACTGGAAGATTCAGCATATCAGAAGTCTGAATATCTGCAGCTTCCTTAAAAATGGAGATCAGCTCCGGAAGATTAAAAAAACGGGCAAACCGTGTTTTTGCACGATAGCCCGTTCCTTCCGGTGATAATTCAATGGCTCTTGAATTATAGGTACATTATGGAAATTTAATTGATTTCTCCAACGAACTTGTAGAAAATCCTGATATTCTGACTTCTCTCCGTCGATGGTCTGAGGTTCAGATACCTCAATCTTTTCGATAAGACGATTTACTATGGCTGTGGTCAGCTCTTTGATCTCTGCACATTCCACCATTTCATTGGCAAGCTGTTCCGCTTTGCAGGTGCTGTCCTTCAGATTGTCAGCCGTAGTTTTCAGTTTTTCAATTTCTTCGGTTGTTTCTTTCTTTTCCTGTTCAAAATGAGTGGACAACATCCGGAACTGCTGTTCTGACACAAGCTGCTTTGTAAAATCCTCATACAGCTTGATGAACTGTCTGTCCGATTCGAGGAGCTTTTTCTCCAGTTTCTCCAGCTTTTTCTGGATATTTTCCCGGTTATTCGCCGCTGTCGTATCCATCTGCCCCAATACCTTCCGCATGAATTTCTCCCTGTTTTTTATGACCCTTTTTGCATGGGTCTGGATGTCCGCAAGTACAAGTTCCTCCAGATCGTCCGCATTGATGCGGTGCTGGCTGCAGAACCCGGTTCCCCTCACACGGTAAATGCGGCACTGGTAAAAAGTCCGTTCAATGACTGGCTTCTCCTTATTCCTGCCATCGGTATGCACCATCAGGGTACTTCCGCAGTCGGCACATTTTAAAATGCCCCGGAACTTATTCTCATACCCGGAAGTACAGGGCTTGACTTTCGTATGACGGTCAAGGATTTCCTGCACCGTATCCCATGTGTGTTCATCAACAAGTGCATCATGGTCACTGGGAATAATGGTACGCTCACTCATGGGGATATACCCCCTTGTTTCCTGCTTGAAATGCTTCTTATCATATTTCTGCACCCAGAAATAGCCTTTGTAAAGCGGGTTTCGTAAAATCCGGATGATGGTCTCCTGTTTCCAGTTATAGGCATCATCTTCTTTTACCAGAAACTTTCCGAAGTATTCCGGCTTATAATATGCCGGCTTTGGGATTTTCTGTTCATAAAGGATTTTCCCGATTTTATTGTTTCCCATTCCCTGAAGTGCAAGCTGGAAAATATAACGGACGGTTGGTGCGGTTTCCTCATCGGCAATCAGGTGGTTTTTGTCCTCCGGGTCTTTCTGATACCCGAATGGTGCGTGTGTTCCCATGAATTTTCCCTGGCTTGCCCGGATGTATTTACCTGACTTCACCTTTTTGGAAACATCCCTTGAATAAAACTCATTAAGAATGTTCTTAAACGGGGTAATATCCATCTCCCCGCTGTTTGCAGAATCCACACCGTCATTGACGGCGATATACCGTACCTGATGTTTTGGGAAAAATACCTCGATATAAGCGCCACTCTCCAGATAGTTCCTACCTAGCCTTGAAAGATCTTTCGTGATCACACAGGTAACTTTTCCTGCTTCAATGTCCGCTATCATCTGCTGAAAGGACGGACGGTTGAAATTCGTACCGGAATAACCATCGTCTACATAAAACTGATAATTATAAATCCCCAGTTCCTCTGCTTTTCTTGTCAGGATCGCTTTCTGGCTCTGGATGCTCATGCTCTCGCCCACGTTGCCGTCATCCAATGATAATCTTGCATAAAGTGCTGTCCATGTTTCTCTGATTTCTGTTGTCTGCATATTGACCTCCTGTGGTTTCTTCAATATCCAGTGACAGAAATACGCTGTCTTTATTATAGCGATTCCTGCCACCTCCTGCAACTGCTGATTTTATTTTTCCGGTGAAATCTGCATCTTTTCTCATCCCACCTTTTTCTGATTTTCCAGCTTCTCCTTTACATTCTGTTTCGCCGCTTCTTCACTAACGGCAGTCAGTACCTTTTCCATGCTCTCCTTGCCGGAATAAACATGTTCCACCACATAGCGGATCGGTTCTCTCCGGCGGTTCCCTGCTTTTCTCTGCATAAAATCCCTCCATAAATACCAATGCTGGCAGAGGATTATCCCTGCCAGCACACCAAATGTCAAACTATTGTTTCTGTTTTTCGTAGTCCTGCAATCTTTACTCATTGCAATCTCCTTTCTGCCTGCCGGGGGACATCCCGGCAGATTTTCCTTAACGATGTATAAATCTAAAGTCCCATTTCCTGACGTTTCTTCTTTTGCTCCTGCCCCCTGTCCATCTTTTCATGCTGTCGGCTCTGGGACTGGTCTTTGTTCTTCTGCTCCCGCTCATCTATCTTCCGGTTATGACGAAGCAACTCCACATAGGCAAGATTGACGGTACTCCTGCCGTAACGTCTGGACTGTTTCTCGTATTCCTGTGTCAGCTCTTTGATCTGTGCTTCCCACTTTTTCGGTGTGAATTTTTCTCCTTCCCGAAGAAGTTCATAGACCGGAATACGGAGTTCTTTCGCCGTTTCCAGTTCTTTCTTATGCTGGCTGTGATAAACTGCCTGTGCGATTCCTTTCTTCTGCAGATATTCATTACGGATGGGAATGTATGGAGCATAGGCGGCATAAGCCTCTGACAGTTCCTTTAACCGCCGGATTTCCCTTCCATCTCTGTTGCAGATTTCCTCTGCTTCTTTCTTGGAAGCTTCTTGCTGTACTGCAAAGGTTTCCAGTGCTTCAAAGCTGTCAATGCCTTTTTCTTCCACGAACCTCCGCACGTTTTCAATATCCATCAGTGCTGCACGATTACTTACCTTTTTTAAATTCGGTGCCTGTATCAGCGGCAGATGAAGCCTTCCAAATGCTGCAAGAATACATTCCAGCATTTCCAGAACCTCATTTTTCATCGCTGCAAATACGCTGACTTCCTTTGTACCGGAAGTTTCTTTCTGTATCGAACCAACTGCCGTCTGTTCTGCTTCACCTTCCTGTGCCGCAGGGATGTCTCCTGCCATTTTTCCTGCTTTCTTTTCTGCGGCATTCTTTGCAGCTTCCGCAGCTTTTTCCTGTTCCCATTTCTCCAAATTTTTCACACTGTTCCATGCAATATCATAGAACATCCTTGCCCTTTGCAGCGTCTGGTTATGCTCCATGATTGCCCGGTTCGCATCCCCTTTTTCGGTACGGATGCCTTTCCTCTCCAATGCACTGGCAATCGGACCTAAGTGCCTGGTCGGCTCCTGCTCCAGTCCCAGCTCTTTAAAAGAACGGTGTTCCCAGTACTCCGGCAGTCCGATCCGGTCATTCACCACATTGATGGTGTCCGTCAAATCCTTTCTCCATTTCCGGGAATTACCTTTTTCATTCCAGTCATTCACATCTACCGCCCTGCTCTTAAATCCCCGTCCGGACTTATTGCGGATTTTATTGCCGTCTTTATCAAGGATATATTCCTTTCTCTGCTTGGCTCCCCACTTCCCGTTTTCTTCCACCGGGCGCAGGGTGAGCATAAGATGGAAATGCAGGTTATGGATGCCATTTTGATTAACAGAATCATGGATTGCCCAGTCCGCACACATCCCTTTGGAAACAAAATTCCGCTGCACATAATCCCGCACCGTTTCTTCTGCCAGCTCATAGCTCCAGTCATTTGGAAGTGCTGCTTTCAGTGTCCGGCAAAGCTGGGCATTTTTCTGTTTCTCATTCAGCTCCACAGAGTTCCACAGCACTGCCCTGTCCAGCCATTCCTCCGGTGCATATTCCGGGAGATTGATTTCACAATGCACCAAATCTTCATGGTATTTCGGGCGATACGTTTTCCCGTCATACTCGCTGACAAGAACACTCCTGCTGATGTAAGAAGCTGCATCTACCGCCGACTGCCCTTTGCTCCGCTTTACAATGCTGAACCTTGTGCTGGCATATTTCGTGCGCATACTCACAAAGTTCCTCCCTTACCGTAAAATAGAGGGCTGCAAGAAAAGCCTTTGCAGATGGACGAAAGCCGGGTGTGTTTTCCGGGTTACGGGCAGATGCAAAGGATACAAGGGGGTAGGAAGCGCAGCGGACGGAGGGGAAAGGTTATTTCCCCTCTTGACTGGTGCAAGGCAGGCAACGCCCACCGCAGGTGCCCTCGGAGAGCGCACAAGACCATACGGAGTGTGGTCTATCTGTGCGCACCCCATAACTGGGGTGAACCCATACTCCCGGAGATACTGCTTACACTCCCTGCGAAAAACTGCCACCCGCAAAATCTTTTGAATTGGCGTATCCGCCGCTGTTTTCTTTTGTCTTCGTTTCATCGGCGTGACCGCCGTTTCTGTCTTTTTCATCTTCCATCTCATCCGCATTTTTCTCCATCCTTTTTACGTTTTCCACCGCCTGCCTGCACTCTGCCGAAGCAAGAGCCGCTGACAAGATCACATTCAGTTCTTTTTCTTCATACTGATAACATTCCGGGAAATACTTTGCAACAATGCCGCCCATCAGATATTTATGATGGTTCTGTGCTTTCCTGCGTTTCTCATTCTCCTTTTTGCGCTCTGCCTCATATCTTGCCTTTGCCTGTTCCAGATTTTTCAGTGCCTTATCCATTGCAGCACTGGTTTCATTCCTGTTTTTTATCATGTGTTTATACTCCTTTTCTCATTTTTCTGTTTGATTTTTTATTTTATGGCATAAAAAAACAGCCTGAACCTTTTCCATGTCCATAGCCGCTCTCCTGCCATTTGGTTTTCTATTTTTCTTAATTTCCGTATTTTCACGGACAGCTTTCTTCCTGACACAGAGCTGTCACCTCTGTGTGCGGTTCTTTCATAAATTTCCCGCATTTTTATGGCGGTTCATTTCCTGCATCCTCTGCCTTGCCCATTGGCTGTGCTCCTCGTTTACCTTTCTCGGTTTCCGAAGATTGATGAGGTGTTTTTCACAGGAATAGGTTTTACTCACTTCGGTCTGCCCTACCACCTGGTAATGCTCCGGATAAGCTGCAGCCAGTGCATCCAGTTTTCGCATCATCTGCGGGCTGGCTGTATAAATACTGGCTTCCTGTTCATCATTATTAAAATTGATAATCGTTTCCTGCTCATACTTTGTCAGTTTCATCTGCTTTTTTCTCCTTTCCGGCTCCCGCCTGTTTTGCTTTATTTGTATGCTGTTCCATCCACAAAGCCAGCTTCTGCTTTGTGACAAGTTTCCGCCCTCCCACCTGCAAGGTTGGAAAATCCGGACGGTTTAATAGCTGATACGCTCCTGCCTTTGAAATAGAAAGGGCCGATGCCAGCAGTTTTGCATCCAGCACGTCCGGCAGCGTTTCAAATAATTCTTTCCCCACAAAAATCACCCCCTGTCCGGAAATGGGTAAAAGAAAGCAGCTATCGTAAGGATAGCCGCCGATGGGATGGATGGATTAGAATGTTTCCAGATATTTTTGATATTCTTCCGAGATAAAATCCTCATAACAGTCTGCAATATGGCGGATTCTTTTCAGCACCGCACCGTGTGTCTTATAGCCTACAGCTCCGCAATCTCCTGTAACCTATGCCCCTTCATTTTCATTTCCAGAATCTTTTTATCACGTTCGGAAAGCCCTGCAGCAAACTCCGCAATCTGAAGCTCTGACAACACCGAATTTTCAAACGCACTCCTTGTATCCGGAATATCAAAGTCTATGCTATTTTCTTCTGCATCCTCTGCAAGCTGCTCTATGGATACCGCCTTTTTCCTGGAACGGCTGTGTTCCCACGAACGCATGAAGTCCAGTTTTACCTGACTTCCCCTTTTATCGAAGTCCTCAATGGTTCGGTTGTTCCAGATTTCATCGATCATAGGCTGCCAGTTCTGTTCCTGTATAATTTCCGGCACGAGGGTACCGATCAGGTTGCCAAACTGCTGATAAGTAAGCCACGGAAGTTCCGTTCCCTCCGGCACGTTGTAAAGCTGCTGGAAAGAAAATCCGCTGACCTCAAATTTGTCACGCAGGAGCGGAAGCATAGAGTAAGAGAGCCGCCACAACGGAAAGTCCCCGGAATACTGCGCCGCACTGCCGGGTATCTCCCGGTAGCCGCCTTTTTGATATGGAACTTCAAAATACTGCCATGCGCTCCATGCCACACAATCCCATACCAGTTCCAGAAATGTATCATTGTTTATCATACTGTCATATTTATCCGTCCGCAGCACTCATAAGGGCAGCTGGGAAGTTCAGATAAACAGGACGTTTGCTGACAAACTCCTGCGGCAGACTATAAAATAATGTCAGCCATGCTTTGCCGCTGTTCTTTGGAATTTTTATCACCTGTCCCTGCTTCATTTCAATGATTTCTCCATTGTCATTCTGCTTCTGTTCTTTTACATCTTTCATCCAAAATCACCCCCCTACTGATACATGGCAGAAGTCCCATTAAAATGTTCCAATATTTTTGAATATTTTTGAAAAAGTTTTTTCTCTTTTAAATTTCACAATCTGTCCGTTATTTTCTAATATTTTTCTTCTGCTGTCCATCTGTTTTCAGCGGACATAAAAACAGGCGGTACCCAATCTGTTTGAATACTGCCTGTCACTATAATCTTTTTGTATATCCTATGCGTTTTCCCGCAGCCACCGATTGATGATATACTGCCAGTCCATTCCATCCTGCATGACACGCAGAACTGTAACTGTTTTCACTGCTTCATCCACAGTATAAAACAGCAGATAGGATTCACACGGTTTCATGTAAATATCATAACCACGATACCGGAAGCCTGTTGTATTATACCCGGTCGGAAGTGTATCAAGTGCAAGAACCGCTTTTTTAATCTTTTTGGAAAAGTTTTCTGCATATTCCCGGTACTTAAATTGCTGAAGGATATATTTCTTTTTTTCTTTCACATCCAGCTTGCCGCTCTGGGCAATGACAACTTTGTATTTTTTGTTTTCCATCCGTACCCCTTATACTGCATCAATTTCTGCCCATGCTTCTTCCACTGTCTGCACTCTGCCATTTTCCATATCGTCAATGGCTTCATCCAGCTTTGACAGAAGGACATCCATTGCATCGTTGATCGTATAAGTTGTTTCACGGGATTTCGTTGCCTGTGCCAATGCCATAACCATCACCCTTTCTTAAAATAGCACTCATGTTTCTGTCTTTATCATACCACGAACCATCAGAAATATCTATCATTTTTTGACAGTCACACAACACTGGATCTGATTTAATTATTCACACATTTTTTCATTAAACTTATAACCAACTCCCCACACAGTCTGAATATAGACCGGATGACTCGGATCATCCTCTATTTTTTCCCGAATATGGCTGATATGGCTCATCACAATGTTGTAATCACCGGAATACGGTTCCTGCCAGACCATATCATAAATCTGTTCTTTACTGAATACCCTGCCGGGATTTTGAGCGAGAAGCTGGAGGATTTCAAACTCTGTATAAGTCAAGGCAATTTTATCATTATTCCGCATAACCTCTCGTCGCTCTAAGTCAAGCATTATTCCCTTGTGTTGTAAGTTCGATTTTAGATTCATTTTTTGAAATATAAATTTTTCTCTACCAGCATCCAAAATGGAAATAACAGATTCTATTAAATTTTCTTCATCTCCATCAAAAGATAGCAATAAAATTTTTCCTATACAGCTCACCTCATATTATTTCATGCTATAAAACACTATAACTTTACATTCACTTAAACCAAATGATACAATTTCCCCTCATGGATTTTAAGTACCACATCTGCAGCATCAGCTATTTTTTTGCTATGTGTTACGACAATTACACTTTTTCCCATTTCATGCGCACTTTTCATCAATATCTTAATAATTTCGTCTGCAATTTCTTCATCCAGATTTCCTGTAGGTTCATCTGCAAGCAATACCTTCGCAGGACTTGCTAATGCTCTTGCAATAGCCACTCGCTGCTGCTGTCCTCCTGATAACTGTAAGACCTGCCGTTTCCAGTCTTCCCTCGGTATTCCAACCGCTTCCAAAATTTTCTCTATGTCTTTCTTTCCACCCAGCATCACATTTTCTTCTGGAGTCAAATAATCTATCAGATTATAATTCTGAAAAACCAATGACATATTTTTCTTTCGATAGTTGTGTAGTCCTTTTTTTCTTATATTTACCCCTTCATAATAAATTCCCCCATCCGTCGGAGAATCCAAACCTGCCAAAAGCGATAAAAAAGTTGTCTTACCGGAACCACTTGGTCCCAAAATGGCATACATTTTTCCTATCTCAAAGCCATATGATATATCATCTAAAACTTTTTTGCCTTTATTCGCCTTATAGTAATAGACAACATTCTTTGCCTCAAGAACAATGTTTCCTGCATTTTTACTCATTTCTATAACCTCCTACCCCGTTATTCAGCTCATTTCACTTAATATCTGCTTCGGCCTTTTCTTCATTATCGTGATTCCTGCTACTAATACTGCAATAATCAAAATACCTGATATCATCCCAATATCCATCAGAACCATTTCTTTCGTTATATGAACCTCCACATCTTGTATTTTTAAATCCGGTGCAATATATCCATCTATATAGGTACCAGTATTTTCCTGTTCCTGCTGTTCTAACCTTAAGGTCTGCGTTTCTTTCGCTAAATATGAAGCTGAAGTCTCTGCAATAATTGGGGAAATTGCAAAGGATAACAACATCCCTATAATACTTATCATTACTGCTTCCCATAAAAACTGTACCCATATTTCAAATTTGCACTTTCCAAGTGACATCATAATTCCTATTTCTTGCGTACGATTTTTTATCCAAAACAGAAAAACTAAAACTAAAATCACAAAGACCTGACACTGAAACTATTAGTAATAATCCCATACTCATCTGATCCATCTGCCCAAAATTTTCTGTCATATTTTTAATATTTCCATTATTATCAATTAAGTCATATCGTGACCAATCTATATTCGCTTTCTGTACAGACTTTTTAACTTGATCGTACTTCCCTGCATTTTGGACTTTGAATATAGCATACTGATAGAAAGGATTTCCTTCATTTCCGGATGGTTTTTCCGGGAAACTCATATCCGTAAATATTGTATTTTCTGGACGATAAGAATCCCCATACATAATAGATTTTCGTTCTTGCTTTGTTTCATAAATTCCGATAATCTCGGCACTGTATATTGTGGAATGTTCTTTGTCATGGTAATCATTAAACTTTAATAAGTTCCCAGTTTTTAAATGGTTTAGTTCTGCCAATTCTTTCGAGATGACACAAACATCCCTGTCATCTTTTTCAATCATTCTTCCTTCAATCAGTGAAATCTTACCTGCAGATACGTCCATATCCATTTCCATTATGCGATTACCTCGTAGGTTGACACCGCCTACATCCGTACTTTGATCCATATCTGAATCTTCTATTCTCGAAAAATTGACCGGATTCACAACAGTTGCTATTGTTATCAAATTATATTCCTCAATCCCCTCCACCTGAGCTATTTTTTTACATCATCTTCCTTAACCGTCTCAAATGAGTTATCTGTAACTACCATATCCGCCCCATTTTCTAACCATTTATGAGTAACTCCTCCATAACTGCCCTCCCGATCACCCAGTACATCCATTGCCTGATCTAATCGCTTTCTCCTATTCTCCTCATTTCCTTCTATGCGAAAGGTAGCCCCTATTGCCTGTCTTGTAGCGTCTTGTGTATAAATACTTGCTGAACGGCTTGCCATAGCACCTAAAAATAGGCCACTCATAACAATTACAATAAACAATAGAATAATACTTTTTATCGGTTTTCTTAACACTGAACGTACTCCTCTTTGTAAAACATTCATGTTATCCCTCCATTTCTGCTAAAATTTTTTTTTGGCTTTGTACATAATATTGGAAAAAGTGAAATAGAAATAGAAAGCAATAAAATTATTGTTCCTGATAATATGAGATAACATATATCTTTATTTTGTGCATATATTTGCATAGATGTAAAAGCCCCAATACTTTTCCAATCTAAAAACTTTTCCAATACTATCAGCATCTTATCTCCAGTATAAAGAGCTATTATTGTAGAAAATCCAAATACTGAAAAGCATTCCAAAATAATCTGCATAAACAAATCTACTTTTGTTTTTCCAAGACTCACATAAATTGCTATTTCTTTCTTTCTGGCTCTCATCCACATAGACAAAAGCAATGTTATTACAAGTACAGACGATACAACCGATAATCCCAACATCATTTTTACAACCCTAACAACTTGTAAGAGCGGAATTTCCATTTTCTGAAACAGGTTATCTGCTTTCATCACTCTATAGTTTTTCAAAATGCGTGTTACTTCTAGCTGTGTTCTGCTCAACTGCTCTGGATTATCTACATATACGATTAAGTTTCATATCCGCACGTTTCTTGTAAATGACATACGAACTCGGGTTTTCCATAAATTGTATTTTCAATTCTGTTTACTGCTAATGGTTCCTTCCCTTGCTTTTCTTCTATACCCGAAATATAGATTCCTGATATGCTTGCCTGTGATTGTTCACCTGAATGAGATTTGAAACAAACAGTTTCCCCTATTTCCCATTGATTTACTTCTGCAAGAAACTGATTTACTACTATTTCACCTTCTTTGCGAGGATATTTTCCTTTCGTCAGATGAATTTGCCCGTCAGCAAATGGGCCATCATCTTCAAGGCTATCGTAGGCCATTATGCGCAATTTTTGGTTGTCTGCATCAACACTCTCACTTTTCGTTATAATTTTAAAATCCATTGGATATAACTGCACTTCTGCTACTCGATTTACCGCCTTCACATTTTCCAGTTTCTCAAGTTTTTTGTATTCATCATCCGTAAACAATTCCTCCGCTTTTTCCCGTTCGATCAACAATTTCGCTTTTGATTTCCCTAATAGTTCAATTCTTGCTACTTCGGATGCCCGTAATATAGTGACAGTAGATAAAATCATTGTTTCGGTAATAAGCAATACCCAAAACAAGATAATCGCTTTTCCTTTTTTCCTGAAAAGGTAGCGGAATGCTCTTTCTGCAAAATTCATTCCCATTCTCCTTCCTTTTCAAATCGGTCAATAATTACCCTTTTAGCCAAAAACGTACCATCCTCCTGGTAATCCCCATACAGATAGAGCATTGACTGCTTTTTCACTTCTTCTTTCCGGCAATCCTCAAGCGTAATACCCGTCATCGTTGAATGAGAAATCTGAAAATAGGTATTTTCTCCATATACTATTTTCACCTGATTCATTTCTTCAACAACCGCTCCCGGAGCAGGAACCATTTCTGCATCATCCGTCTGCGTCCCTATGCTGATATTACATCCTGTGTCTGAAAATTCCAAAACAGCTCCACGCAAATCTGCATTTGCCAACACTTCTGAATCGTCCGCTGAGTTCTCTTTGTCATCAGCATTACTACTTGACTCGTTCTCGTAACCGCCTTCTTTTTTCTCTTGATCATTCAGTATATCAGATACATTCTCGGTAGTTGTCTGATTATCCCCTGTTACTTTTGAATCAAAATTTTTATTGCTGCACCCAACAACTGATACGGTTCCTATACAACCCAAACATAATACTATACATATTTTTTTCTTCATTTATAAAAATCCTCCATTACATATTTTTTCTTTATATTATAAAAATTGAATGTATGATTTTCCCGTTTTTTTTATGTATTTTATATGTATAAAAAGGCTGTTGTGATTTTCCGTCACAACAGCCTTCTGGTTGGTTCATAACATCTTATTTCCACTTTTATGCCTTTTTCTGTATTTTCAATACAATAAGGAAACTGATGCTGTTCTAAAATCATTTTTGTAATATATAATCCCAAGCCGCTTCCACCAGTTCTTTTATTTCTGGATTTATCAATACGATAAAATGCATCACATAATTTTGGAATTTCTTTCTCATCAATAGATTCCGTTTCATTTTCAATCCAAAAAATTATTTCTTCACCTCTTTTATACACTCCAACCCATATATTTCCATCCTCATTCGTATATTTAATTGCATTTCCTACCACATTACTTATGACCTTCGTGAAAAGAGCTTCATCTGCCCGTATCCAAGTTGATTCTTCTATTCGTATATGAAACTGTAATCCCCTATCAATAGCCATATCTTCCTGTTCCTTAATCACATTCTCAACAAGTTGGTGAAGTGGTATATCTATCAATTTCAACTCAAATCCCGATGTTCTAATTTTTGAAACATACAGAATTTCCTGCACCATATTCTCCATGGAATTAGCTACTTCAAAAGAACGTTTTAAATATCTATCTCGGTCTTTATATCCCCCTACTTCTAATAACATTCCCTGAATTTGTCCTTTTAGAATTGTAATCGGAGTTTTTAATTCATGCGAAACAGCTGAAAAAAAATCCATTTGTTGTTGTTCCAGTTGCTGCTCAAGTTTGATGCTTTTCTCTAAATCAGTATTTTTTTCTTTCAATTCATCCAAAGCACTCTCTAATTTTTCCGAAAGTTCGTTCAGATTTTCTCCCAAAATTCCAATCTCGTCCCTCCGGTCTTCTGTATATCGAACTCGAAAATCAAGATTTGCCATTTTTTTTGAAACTTCACTCACCTTTAAAATTGAACGCGTAATATATTTTGTGTATAAAGCAGCAATAGCTAATGCTGCCAAAAAAGTAATAGCCCCCAACATAGGTAAAATTCTTTTTAATGATTCCAGTCCAATATTTACTTTCTCCTTGTTTCCAAACACTTGAATCCAATATGTTTTTCCATTCGTTAACTTACAGGAATAAGATTCCGTTATCCCACTGCCTAACAGAATATCTTCTACATCTGTTCCAGGAGCCAGTGAATATTCCATATCTCCATATATACCAAGTACCTTTTCGTCACTATCTTTTAAGACAATAGAAATCCCATGCTCCAATGCAAACATTTTTAATATTCCATCTATTTCCTGCACTGAAGTATTCGATAATTGAAGTACCATTTTTTCCGTCTGATTACTCAAACTTCTATCCAACTCTAAAAAATAGCTCCGTGACATCCCCAATGCAAGCATTCCATAAATCGCACTACCAACAGTAATCAATAAGCATACTGTAATTATAAATATTTTTGTAGACAAATGTTCTCTAATTAGCTTTATCAATTCGATACCCCACCCCTCTTACCGTTTTTATATAATCCCCTGCTTTTCCCAATTTTCTCCGCAAATTTTTGATATGATTGTCAACTGCACGTTCTTCACCTTCAAATTCATATTTCCATAGACGATTTAAAAAGCTCTCTCTTGTTATCACGCATCCCTGATTTTCAATCAATTCTTTCAAAATTTCATATTCTTTCTGTGTCAAATCAATTAACTTTTTCCCTATTTTCACTTGATAATTTCCTACAATCAATATTATCTCTCTGTATTTTAACTCGTGATCTTTTGTTATATCTACTCCTTCATATCTACGCAGAACAGCTTCTATTTTTTTATCATAATTGGAAGAGAAATCGGCTTGGGGATATAGTCATCTATTTGCATTTCAAATCCCTTTATCTGGTCTTCTTCTCTTCCCAATGCACTTATCATAATGATTGGTACTTCCGATTCTTTTCGTATTAGTTCACAAACTGCATACCCATCCATTTTAGGAAGTAAAATATCGAGCAGTATCAAGTCAATTTGTTCTTTCAGAAAAACCGCAATACCATCTATTCCATCAGATGCCGTAATCACTTCATACCCTTGATCCTCTAAAAAAAACTGTATCAGCTCTTGAATATCCAAATCATCTTCTATAATTAAAATTTTTTTCATTCTTAGCTACCTCTTATTTTCCGTTTTTTTTATTTTATCAGTTTTTCTTGTAGTTTTTGTGTATTTCGTTTTTTTAGTATCAACTTTTTTCAAATTACTATCTTAAACAAACACTTACTTTTACATTATCATTTTAAATGTTGAAAGAGGTAGCAGAAAATGCTTTTCGCACCTTCTGTCGCTTTTCACTTATGCTTCATTTATTGCCTTTTTTCTTTGCTAATCCATATCTATTTCTGGCTTCCTTGCTTCCTGTCTGTTCCAACATTTCCTTTTTCTTTGTTTTTTAGCGTATTTCTGTATGGAATTAAAATTGCTTCCATATGCCTATAATACTTGAGCGAACTCAATGCTGGTCACAACCTCTCCAAACGTGGATGCCCAGGAATCAAATAATCCCAAGCCCATATTCTGTAATTTGCTGTTCTGCAGATATCTCTGCATGACATAAAGTTCCGTCATGCTGTTGCTGATCGGTGTGCCCGTTGCAAAGGTAATGCCTTTTCCACCGGTAATCTCATCCAGATACTGACATTTATTAAACATATCTGCTGATTTCTGTGCTTCGTTCTGGGCAATTCCGGCTACATTTCTCATTTTTGTATAAAGGAACGCATTTTTATAACTGTGTGCCTCGTCTACATACAGATGATCCACTCCCAGTTCTTCAAAGGTAACTACATTATCCTTTTTCTCTTTCTGATTCAGCTTCTCCAGTCTTGTCATCAGCGTTTTTCTGGTCTTTTCAATCTGCTTTACCGTATAGCGGCCGCCATCCTGCTCATATCTTGCACTCTGGATTGCGATTTCCAGATCGTCAATCTGCTTCCGCAGCATGGCTTCCTGCCTCTCATCAGAGATTGGGATACGCTCAAACTGGGAATGACCGATGATAATCGCATCATAGTTTCCCATAGCGATTCTGGCACAGACTTTTTCCGGTTCGCCGGTTCAAAATCTTTCTTGGTTGCCACCAGGATATTGGCTCCCGGATATAACTGCAGGAACTCGGCTCCCCACTGCTCTGTCAGATGGTTCGGCACGACAAATAGATTCTTTTGTGATAATCCCAGACGTTTGCTCTCCATTGCAGCCGCTACCATCTCGTAGGTCTTCCCAGCTCCTACTACATGAGCCAGAAGCACATTATCCCCGTAAAGCTGATGTGCGACAGCATTTTTCTGATGTGGGCGAAGTTCAATTTCCGGGTTCATTCCTGGGAAAGTCAGATGACTGCCATCGTATTCACGGGGACGGATACTGTTAAACCGTTCATTATAAACTCTTACCAGTCTTTCACGTCTCTGTTGATCTTTGAAAATCCAATCCTTAAATGCATGCTTTCATTGGCATCCTGTTTCTGTGATGCCAGCATAGTTTCTTTTTTATTGAGGACACGAATCTCATCCCCATTTTCATTGACACTCTTATCATAGATACGAACATCTTTCAGATTCAGTGTATCTTCCAGAATCCGGTAAGCATTTGCCCTCTCGGTTCCATACGTTGCATAGGCAAACGCATTTCTTGGACTGTCTGCATTTTTCCCGGTAATCCGCCACTCACCATTCACCTCAGAATATTTTACCTGTATCTCCTTCTGTGCAAGATACCACGGAGTATGAAGCAGTTCCCTCATAAAGTCCTGATAATCCGATGGTTCAATCCAGGTTGCCCCAATCCTTACTTCGATTTCAGATGCTTCCAGTTCTCTTGGCTGAACTGCTTCCAATGCACGGACATTCGGTGTGAATTCCGGGTGATTCTCTGCAAAGGTTCTTGCTGTGTTTAACTTCTCCCTGACATTTCCAGATAAATACTCATCTCCACTCTCCCACTGGTCTGTCAGTGGGTTCTTAAATATAACTCCAACCAGTTCCTCCGTGATTTTTTCTTCTGTCTTTCCTGTCAGCTGTGCCATATAGGACAGATCCACCTTGCTCTTTCATTTCAATGATAATGCTAAGCTTCTGTCGCAGTTTCCACACTGGTTACCGCCACTGCCTTTTTGATGGTTCGTTTCGTAAACATGTCTGCTTTTCGCTTCAATGTTCCATCTTCGTTCAGGTCTTCCAGAGAACACAACAGACAATAAGAAGCGTCATCAGAAAACGCCCGCTTGTTTGCATTACTTCCGATGACTCCATACTTTGCTGTGTAAGCATCATATACTTGATTCAATTTCTCCTGCTGTTTGTGAATTTCTTCATCTGTTACGGATTCTTCCATCTGCATGGCAATCAGTTCACGCACCGTGTCTCGGATCTCCACCATACCTTTTACACGTTCTGCAGTAGCGGCAGGCATCTTTACCTGATTCATCAGAGAGTTAACACGGTAATATACCTGATCATCTACAACCGCATAACTGTAATTACGAACATTCGGATCTGCCGGGATACTCTCTGGTACATCATCCAGTTCTGCATCCACATCAACTGCAGGTGCCATATTTCCATGAATATTCCTGACAGCTTCTGCAAGCTGGACTTCAAGATCAGCACCTTCTATCGGCATACAGGTTGTTTCCATACCATACGGACCGGATACCTCTTTCATCTCACCCAGAATCATTTCCGGATGGTCTGCAAAATACTGATTGACCGTAATTCCATTGGCATCACTTCCAAGATTCACCCACTCCGGCATCTCTTTTGTCATGCTGTCACGCTTCTGGAAGAATAAAATATCTGCACTGACTTCCGTTCCTGCATTTGCTTTGAATGCTGTGTTCGGCAGGCGGATGGCTCCAAGGAGATCGGCACGTTCTGCCAGATACTTTCGGACTTCCGGTGATGCTTTATCCATGGTTCCTTTTGTTGTGATCAAAGCTGCCACACCACCCGGACGCAACTGGTCGATTGTCTTTGCCAGAAAATAATCGTGAATCATAAAATTATAGCGGTCATATTGCCTGTCATTCACTTTATAAGCTCCAAATGGCACATTTCCGATTGCCACATCGAAGAAATCATTCGGATAATCTGTCTTCTCAAAACCTTTAATCTGGATATTGGCATCTGGGTAAAGCAGTTTTGCAATTCTACCGCTGATACTGTCCAGTTCCACACCATAGAGTTTTGACTGGTTCAGCTTCTCAGGAAGCATTCCAAAGAAGTTACCAACACCCATGGATGGCTCCAGGATATTTCCTTTTGTAAATCCCAGATTTTCCAACGCCTGATACATACTTTCAATCACGATTGGCTGTGTGTAATGGGCATTTAAGGTAGAAGCTCTGGCTGCTGCATATTCTTCCGGTGTAAGGACTGTCTTTAATTCCAGATATTCCGTCTCCCATGCGGATTTTGTTTCATCGAAAGCATCAGCAAGACCTCCCCAGCCTACATATCGGGATAAAATCTCCTGTTCGTCTGGTGTGGCATTGCGGTTTTCTTCCTCGCATTTCTTTAAAAGCTGGATTGCCATGATATTAGCACGGAACTTTTTCCTTTGGTGTTCCCTGTCCCAGTTCATCATCTGTGATATGGAAGTTTGTTGCTGGAATATCAGACTGTTCTGGTGTTATATCTTCCTTTTTTTCTGCATCTTCTACTGCTTCCGGTTGTGTCTCAACCTCCGACGGTTCCTGATTTTCCTCTCGTATTTCCTGCTGATCAGAGCCTTCCTGCTCCACTTCCAAAGCCTGCTGAGCTCCTTCCAGATCCGCCTGTCTCTGTGCTTCCTGCCGTTCTTCATACTTTTCCAGTTCTTCCGGTGATAAGAAATCATCGGTGCGAATCAGCTGACGGACACGTTCTGCAACCTTATTCCACTTTAATAGAACTTCTACATCTGGACTGCCAATCTTCCCTTTCGCAAGTTTTAATCCTTTCGCATCATGGGAAGCATCGGATTCATACGCTCCCGGTATCCCAGGTGCTGCTCCACCTGTACCATACTCATTTTTCAGAAACTCAGCTGCATCCTTTATATCGTGATGTTCCATGAAATACTCATAGATCCGATTCCGTCCTCCGGCAGTGATCCCGCCTCTTCTAAGGACTGCATCTATCTCATCCTGTGTGATAAAGGAAAGGGCCGGACGTTCGACCGTAAATTTCTGGTCTACCCAGGAACGCTCCCTCTGGAGATCCTGAAAACGCTGGAAATATTCCGGATTATGCTGAATCTCCCACCTGCGATAATCTTCTGGATTCTCATCCATATCTTTCTGCAGCCATTCAAAGCGATGGGCAATTGCATCTGCTTCCGCTGAATCTGTCCAAGCTTCCCGCACGACATCCTGCCAATCCGAATATGATTGCTGCTCCTCCCGGTTTCTGCTGGTATCCCGAAAATGGAGTGCAAGAAGATTGGTCATTTCTTCCTGCTCCTGTTCAATGGCGTTATTGGAAATCAGATTATCCACGTAACTTCTATCCTCATACATATCCCGGATTCTGTCCGCCGCTTCTTCCCACGTAACCATGCGATCAAAGTTTCTTCTGGCGGAATCTCCCCGTCGGATACGGATACCATCATTGTCATACCAGATACTGATTTTCTGTCCATCTATGGTAAATCCTTTTCCACCTGTTTCATATTCCTCCTTCAGGAAGTTCTGCATTTCTTCATTATCCAGACCTTCAATCAGTCTTGCCGTAATATGAAACAGTGTATTTTTCTGTCCACTTCCCGTGCGGAGAATATCATCTACTACTTCATCAGAAATAAGAAAAGCGGCTGGCTGTTCTAATGCAGCTACCGCTTTCCTTATTTCTCCTAACTGTTCCTCTTCTGTCGGGAACAGACTTAATTGTAAATAATCTCCTGAATTACCAGTTCCTCTGCCTGTGCTTTGATCTGGTTCATGTGTCTGGTCCATGCCATCCCGTCTGCCATTTTGTCCGGTGCCGGGTTTTTCTCCAGAAGTTCTGACATCAGGTTGTCTACTCTCTGCCTTGCCTGGCTGTCGATTTCCATCAGATGACTGTCCAGACGGTTCTGTAAGGTCAGAATGTTGAATCTGGCTACTTTGTGGTTTCTCAGATACTCTTTCCTCATCAATCCGTACTTCCCGATCGTTCCTCTCGTCTCCTCCAGACTGATATCCGGAATCTGGTACTCTCCATTCTGGCTGTAAGTGATCTCTCTCATGCTCTGTTTCCTCCTTATTTTCTCCTCTATCTTCTGTGTTCCTTGTTTTGCTTTCACGAATTAACGTGTTAAATTCATTATAAGCTACTTCTTTTTCTTTTGCAACCGTTTTCAGATCTTTTTCCAAGTCATTCAACACATATCGTCCAATCTGCATCAATACCGGTCTGCTGATCTCATTCACAGAACTTCCAAGGTGTCCAATAACCTTTAACTGGTTAAAATCTGTAATATGACGAAAATCCTCTGCATCAAGATATTCCTGCACATCCAGTCCGCATCGGTTCAGTAACACATACCAGACACTGTTTGTCATCAGTTCCCGGAACTCCACTTTCTGATTCTGTTCATCCAGATCTTCCAGAAAAGTGCCGGCTACATCCATTTGCAGTTCGTCGAAAGCATCCGGCAACCAGGCCTGCACACTTTCTTCTGCCGCCTGGTGAAGAACCTCTGCTAATCCTCCTCTGTTGCTTCCAGTGCCAGCCGCTCCTGCAGATAATCTGCCACCAGTTGTTCTCCTTCTGGATTAAGATTCCATAACTGCGGATCTCTGCCCAGATTTTTTACCCTTATAAGTATCCTGCACATCAAAACATATCGGAGTTTCGTTTTTGGTCCGGATGTGTTATCTATCAGGCAATTCCTTTAGAACCTTTTTAATCCATCGGTACATCTTCTGGTTCCAGATTTCCATGGATGCCACGGCTGTTGCTCCCGGACGCTGTGCATAGATCAAGAGCTGTTCCGGAAAAGTGTACCGGTACAGCCTGGATGCAGTATTTAGAAACCGCATCCATTCCTGCGGATTGGCAGCAACATCCTTTGCCACTTCCTCCGTCAGAAGTTCCATTGCATATAATTTATTTGCCATCTGTTACTCCCTTTCTTCTTCCCACTTTTCTTCTACAACATCGGCAATCCGTTCCATTGCCCTTGTCATAGAAGGAAAATTACTACTGTTACTTGCTTTTCCAATCTGATCAATAAGAAATTCCGGCATATCTGCAAGTGCTCCGGCAATCATAGCCTTTACCCGGATATCCTCCAGCATAAGAAGCTCTTTTACACCAAATTCTTCACCAAATACATCCTGATATCTCCGTAAGTCATCCAAAAGATATTCCGGTTTTAAATCTCTATCCATTTCCTTTCTTTTATCATCACCATATAAACACCAGTCCATATTCTTTTCTCCTCCATCTTCATAAAATTAGGGACTGCTCACACAGTCCCCTCAAAATCATCGTTATTTCTCGTTATAATACTGAGGCAAGGTCTTTCGCCCTATTCTTTGGGATTGTATCTGTCCCTTTTGCTTTGATCTCCGCCTTGGCTTTCTCCAGTTTTCCATGGATTCCACCTTTTGCTTCTGTCCTCCCAGTTGCTTTTTCTGCTGCTTTTTCTTTCTCCAGACGTGCTTCCCTGCGTTCGGCATTTTCCATAACTGCTGTCTTTCCATCACAGAACTGAACCTTATCCGAAAGCTGTTCCTGCCTCTCTACCTGCGTCTCATTGACTTCCTGTACCATGGCATTTAATTCCGGTACTTCAAACATTCCGTTATCAGGAAGAATCAGCACCTCATGAATTGAAGAGGGAAGAACAAAATAATCACTTCCCAGGCATTCACCGATCTGCTTACGAATATCTTCCTGCAGTAACAGTGATGCACCATTCATTTTTTGTGCATTTGAAAGACAGAACATTGGATTTTCCATTGCTTCAACATTCAGTTTTCATTCAAAAGATTTTCTGCTTCTTCACCAAAAATCATGGATTTTATCATTTCATTCATGTCCATCAAAACAACACCACGATTTCTGTCTGCCGCCACTGCATCTGCCTGGATTTGTTCTGCTGTCACACCCCATTCATTCATAAGATTGACAGTAACCGGAATACTACCAATTCCTCCCTCGTTTTCTTCCACATTCACTGCGTAATATGCTGCAAAATCTCCATGTTCGGTAACAACTTTATCAGCCAGGCGTTCTTCATTCCATTCCCGGTCACAGATTCTCACCTGTAATTTGTCCTTCATTTTTTCATAATCCAAAATATCCGGAAGACCCATATTGATAAATGCCGCTTTGTCCTGCACTTCAATACGCATATCTGCCACATCACCCACACAGGAATCCAGATTTTTTCCATTGACATATTCCATATAAAGAGAATCCAGATATACCATCGGCACAGCTCTTTGATCACCCTGTGGAATTGAAATGCCAGTCAACCTTAATCCATTATTTTTTGCAACTTCTTCAATACGGATTTCTCCATTCTGATATGAATCCGGCAAATAGTCTTTTACATTATCTTTGACATATTCATAAAATTCTTTTCTGTTCATCATACGCTTTTACCCCTTTCTGATCATGTGATGGTTCATTCTTTTCCTGCTTGACCATCTGCTCGGCTTTTTTCTGATAAGCCATCATTCTTTTTAAAGTTCTCTCCTGGTTCTTTCTTGCTTCCTGTCTCTTTTCCATTGTTTTCATCATATTTTTCTGTCCCTTTCTGTGAATTTTTGTATTTTAAAGGGAGCCCTGATTCAGGGCCCCTTTACTGAGGATTACTGTTTTCTGATTTTCTTTCTGCTGATATAAAGTCCTGCCATGCCTCCGGTAGAGATAAGCAGAAGCAGAATCGGCAGCCAGATATTTGTGTTATCTCCTGTCTTCGGTGCATCTGATACCTTCGTCTCTTCATGGGACTGCGGCACATCTGGTGTGCTTGGTGTTTCCGGAACTTCCGGTTTCTCATTTGTCAGATTGAAAGTAACTTCTACAACCGGCGTACTGTCGTCTGCGTAGGCAAATGTCACTTCATGCTTGGTCTGATCCAGTGTGTATCCATCCAGTGTTTTTGTCTCCACCAGATAATACTTGATTGCTGTATCATATTTGCCGTTCTTGAATGCGGCAATCTCATACAGCTTACTCTCGGCATGACCGGCAGCATCTGTTTTTAAGGTTTCCAGGACCTTTCCTTTGCTGTCACGGAATTCAAATTCTACTCCTTTCAGCGGTTCCCCAGATGATTTATCTGTCTTATTGAGAATGACTTTTCCCTTGGCAGTATCATCTTTCATAACCACTTTCTGGATTTCTCCAGTATCCTTCACCTCAAATGTCACATCCGATGTCAGAAGATATCCTTTTGGTGCCTGTTCCTCTCGTAAGGTGTATCTACCAATTGGCAGTTTTTCAATATAGTGTGCCTCCTCTGTGGAAGTCCAGCTCTCTACTACCTGATCGTCCTTATCAAGAATCGTTAGTTTTGCACCAGGAATCTCTGTATCTCCTGTGATATCTGTCTTGCTGATCTGAACCTTGGTCACATCATCTTTCATCTCATGCTTCTGAATCTCAGCTGTATTCTCAACCGTAAAGGTAATGCTCTCTGCAGTAACATATCCGTCTGCCGGTTTTGTTTCCGTCATGGTATACTCATTACCTACAACAAGTTCTTTGATCACATGAGATCCTTCTGTAGAAGTCCATTCATCCACAACATTTCCATCTGCATCCGTCACTTTCAGGTGTGCACCTGGAAGTTCTTTGCCTGTGGTCAGGTCTGTTTTTGTCAGTTCCACTGTGGTCGGCTGATTTTCAAACGTAAAATCATAGCTTACTTCTGCCTGATCTTCTCCGGCATATTCAAAGGTAAACTCCTGCACTTCTTCCGTTGTCACAAATCCGTCCGGTGCACTGTTCTCTTTTACATAATATTTTCCATCTACTGGAAGATCTGCCGCAAAAGTGATCTGTCCTTTCTCATCGGTTGCTTTCTGCTCGATGAGGGAATCTTTCTCAAGCAACACATCTCCGTTTACATTTTTGATATCTTCACTGGTATAAAGGCCGAAGACGCCGCCTGCAAGAACACGGTCTGTATCTTTTTCTTTCTCAGAACAGTACCTTTACTTCTGACGGGTATTCTGCCATTTTTCATCATAAGTGATTACCGGTGTGTCCTGATCACGGTAGGAAAGATCAACATATCTCGGTTCTCC
>ENA-OQAA01000590-OQAA01000590.1-human-gut-metagenome-genome-assembly--contig:-NODE-590-length-23944-cov-7.039174_pt1 | contig 23944 bp, 26 predicted proteins | sample MGYA00242489_ERZ504515 | MGnify/ENA primary metagenome ERZ504515 (study PRJEB26092, sample SAMD00036237) | human gut metagenome | host: Homo sapiens | study: EMG produced TPA metagenomics assembly of... | reverse complement strand
TGCCGATGAAGAGTTGTTTACACCTATTCGAACAATGTTGGAGATATTAAATGCATTTGCAGAAGAAAGAAACTATGAAAGAAGGAAAAAAGAAAAAGCCCAGAAATAATCTGAGCAAGTTCCTGATCATCAGAATAACTGATATATCACCTTAACAACTTGAGTATATCACAAAATTGTTGTTGCAACAATTGTTAAATTCTGTTTGCCAGGGACTTGCCCGGTTGGGCAGGAGGTGGAAATGGAAGATAATTATAGAGAAGTAAAAAAGGCAGAACCATGCCTGAAATTGATCCACATGGATCAGGTTGAAGTGGAAGAAATCGAATGGCTCTTTTATCCCTTCATACCATATGGGAAGGTCACCATTATTCAGGGAGATCCTGGAGAGGGGAAGACTACTGTGGTGTTGCAGATCATAGCAAAATTAACAAAAGGAGAAGCAATATTAAGTGAGACAAGCGAAGGAAAATCTGAAGAGACAGGTGTAGAGCCAATCAATGTGATTTATCAAACAGCTGAAGATGGACTGGGCGATACGATCAAACCAAGATTGTTAGCGGCAGGGGCAGATTGTTCCAGAGTCTTGGTAATTGATGACCAGGATCAGCCATTAACAATGGTAGATGCAAGGCTGGAAGAAGCGATCATACAGACGAAAGCAAGACTTGTAGTATTAGATCCAATTCAAAGCTTTCTAGGGGCTGGTGTTGATATGCATAGGGCAAATGAGATTCGCCCATTGATGAAAAGAATCTCTGTATTAGCAGAAAAATATCAATGTGCCATTATTCTGATCGGTCATATGAATAAAAATAGTAATGGAAAATCATCCTATCGTGGATTGGGTTCTATTGACTTTCAAGCGGCAGCAAGAAGCGTGTTGATTGTTGGAAGAGTGAAAGATGAACCGGAAATCCGAGTGATCTGTCATGTAAAGAGTTCTCTTGCTCCGGAAGGAGATGCTATCGCCTTTCGATTAGACAAAGAAAAAGGATTTCATTGGATTGGAAAATATGACATCAGTGCAGAGGACTTATTGTCTGGTGATGGGCGAGGGCAAAAGATCCGAAGTGCGAAAGAATTTTTAAAAGAGATCTTAGCAAATGGATCAATGGAACAGGCAAAAATAGCGGAAGAAGCAGAAGAACGAGGAATTAAAAAGAAAACACTTTGGAATGCGAAGAAGGAATTACAGATTGATTCTGTGAAGATAGGGAATAAATGGTTCTGGATGTTACAAGAAGAGTAAAGGAAGATGGCAAGATTACCATATCTTAAAGAATAGGGAATCTTGCACCTTGATTAAAAAGGAGTGAAGTGATGAAAAAAGTACAGATTGATTATGAACTGTTTCGAAAATTGATCTTTTATCATCTGGGTTCAGATGATCAGTATGAAGAAGATATTCGAAATGGCTTGGAAGAAAAATTGGATGCATTAGTCAGACATGAACTCTATACGAAGTATAAGACGGCTCCTTCTGAGGAAGAGCAGGAGAAAGCACGACAGGAATATTTAGATAAGCGTGGAGTGTCAGCCAGTTATCGGTGGTGATGTTTGTTTGGGGAATATAGAACAGGAGCGTGGCACGCACCTGTATCATACCAAACAAGGAGAATTGCCGTAGGGTGTAGCCGATACAGTGCTGGCTGATTTGAAAGCTCCCGGCAGGGCGCAAGGGTACTTTTGATGGACGTTAGGCTGTCGAAAGTGCTTTTGCGTTACTTTTGACAAAAGTAACAAAACATGATCGCCATATCTGGCGTTTTAAAATGAAGGAAAGGAGATTTATTGAAGAGGACGATTAGTTTTATGACAGGGAAAGGCTCCCTGAACCATAACAGTAGAAAATTTCATGCAAAGAATACGGATCCGAACAGAACCCATTGGAATGTTGAATATTGTAATGAAGATATCAAAGACGTATATCATGAATTATTTGACGAAGCCTTGAAACGTTACAACGATAAACAGACTCGAAAAGATCGTAAGATAGATGATTACTATGAAAAGATACGTTCCGGGAAACAAGAAAAATTATTTCATGAGGTTATCCTTCAGATCGGTGATAAAGACAATATGAGATCAGAAACGATGGAGGGACAGCTTGCTGCAAAGATATTAGATGAATACATGAAAGGATTTCAAGAACGGAATCCTACGTTGCGAGTATTTGCTGCTCATCTGCATTTAGACGAAGCAACACCACACCTACATATTGATTTTATTCCCTATGTTACAGGAAGTAAGCGAGGACTTGATACAAGAGTATCTTTAAAACAAGCCTTATCGTCATTAGGATTTAAAGGTGGTTCCAGAAGTGAGACGGAGCTAAATCAATGGGTACAATCAGAAAAGGAAAAATTAGCCATGGTCATGAGGGAAAATGAGATAGAATGGGAGCAGAAAGGAACTCATGAACCACATCTTTCTGTGTTGGATTACAAGAAAAAGGTTCGAGAACAGGAAGTAGAAGAATTAACGGAACATAAGAATTTATTGGAACATGATTTGCATGATATCAGCGAATGTGTGGATGAGATCCAAAAGGAAAAAGAACAGGTAGAAAAAGAGAGAGATGCAGTAATTAAAAAGACAGAAGTGTTAGAAAAACGATTTTCTGCACTAAATTCAAAAGCTGGACTTGTTGACTCACATGCACGTGAGTATGGATATTATCCGGAAGAATGGCTGCCAGAAGCCGGAACTTTAGAGTCTGCAAAATCTTACAGGAAGAGAATATTTCCTTTGGTGAAAAAAGTTGCGAACATGATACAGGCATTGTATAGCAAATATTTAGAACTGAAAAGCAAAAATCAAAAGCTATCAGATCGAAACCTGGATCTTGAAAATCGTGTAGATCGGTTGCGAGAAGAAGTATCTGTTATAAAGAAAGAGAATGTAGCTTTGTTAAATGTGTCATATGATATGGATCGGGTTGTAGCTGTTTTGGGAAAAAATAAGGTCAAGGAAGCAATAGAAGTTGCAAAGCATTTGGAACAGGCAAATGCAAAACAAAACATCAAGAAGAAACGTATAGACAGAGATGGTAGATAGAGGGGAATGAGTTATTATAATGCTAAGTTAGAAAGAACCCAGTAAATACAAGGGTTTCGCTGACTTTTGTCCTACGAAAAAATGAGAAATACCATGATGATTTTGATGATGAGTATCGGTATCCGAGTCAAAATTGAGTGGTGAAATGGAGGTTTGCAATAATATAACTCACGGTACTTAGAATATAATATATTGATTGCCTATGTGATGTGGATTTCTTTCCCGCCCGGAAGAGTGATATGTCATGTAGCAATGATGTGAGTTGTTGTAGATGGATAAATGAATAGTTTGTTCTAGCTAACTATGCTTTCATTGTAGCGGATATAGAGAACTGTTATAATAGAAATATAAAGAAATAGGTAAATCGGAATTTCGTACATTTTTGAAATGCAATGCAGATGAGAAAGATCTGGATGAGCAGTTTGCAAAGGTATGAAACCAAGCCTGCCCTGATCGGATATACGGTGGAAGCCGAGTTTATCCGGCAAGCCATAACCGGGGCAGCCATACGTCCCATAGAGTAGTGTGATTTTCAATAATAAAACGATATAAGATTTATTTTTGATTACGAAACGAACTTGGCATCATTCCATAGTGATTTTTGAACTGTTTATAAAAATGGGTACGGTTTTTAAAGCCAAGCTGAAATGCAATCTCAGAAATCGAGAGATCCGTTTCTTTGAGCAGATCAATGGCCTTCGTTAAGCGATAGTTCATACAATAACTAGATAAGTTTAAATTGCTGTATTTTTTGATAATCCGATTGATATAATCTCCGCTATAATGCAATTTTGTTTCTAGTTCACTACGTGAAATCAATCCGTTGGAATCTTCTATCATATGGGTTGCTCTGGAAAAAATTAAAAAGTCGTTGTTGTAATCTAATTTCACATGAGTTGTGTGAAAAGCTGTTGTATCACATATAAGTCCTAAAATATTGCAAATATATCCGTCAATCAGATGGGAACTCCCAAAGGTAGGAGAAAGCATAGTTTTTGAGATGCTTTCTCCGTTTTTATACATACAGCGATGTGCAAAATCATTTCCTTGTACCGGAAATATATCAAGGAATTGCTTGTTAGACAGAACATCATTATTTTCACTTTCTTGCAAGAATTTTAAGATTGGACTGTCCAGTATCTCCTGTTCTTCTGCAAAATAGAGATTGTGCGTCTCTTTTATCATCTTAGTGATATATTCCTTGGATAGATTGAGAAAAAATACACGGAAGTTCCATCAAATCTTTCGGCATGTCTCAAATTTCGGTTAACGATACATCCTGAACCTTTGGGATAGATACGGATAGTATTTTCAATAGAGTTTGTTACAGTCCCGTCTAAAACATACATGAATTCATAGAAATCATGTTGATGTAACACTCGATTTTGACTTGTGAAGATTGTGCTGATGTTTGGAACAATTGTGTGTTTAATGTCAGTCGGGGTAAAATTAGTCAAACTGATATATTCATTTACTTCATCCTTATAATAGGTCTCTAATACGAAACTAAATGGTGTTTCTAAATGATAATATTGATTAAAATGACTTTCTCTTCCATAGATAGTTAATGCATTTTTATAATCTTTATTAAATGATATTTTCGGCATATAAGCACCTCGATTCCCAGATATGTTACAAAGTATATCATATTCCACCAATAAATGATATTGTTGACGAATAATAATTACGATATGATTGAAACATATCATATAGAGAGCTCATGAGCCGGCAAAATGGGCATAACATTTAAGGAGGAAGTTACAATGGGAGAGAATGCTTCGCAAAAAAAATATTTAAAGTTTTATCAAAAGTTAGCTTATGGATCTGGTGATCTTGCATCAAACTGTAGTTATGGATTAGTTTCCAGCTTTTTGTTGTTGTATCTTACAAGTGTAATGGGAATGAATAGTGCTGTGATTGGTACATTGATGTTGGTATCCAAGTGTGTGGACGGAGTTACAGATGTGTTCTTTGGGAATATAATTGACCGAACACATTCTAAAATGGGAAAAGCCAGACCGTGGATGTTATATGCACAAATTGGTGTATCAGGTTGTTTGGCACTGCTTTTCTCAGTTCCGGCAGGAATGGGAAGAACTGCACAGTATGCATATTTCTTCGTATTTTATACCTGTTTAAATGCAATTTTTTATACAGCGAATGGTATTGCATATTCATCATTGACTGCATTGATTACAAAAAACCCAAATGAAAGAGTTCAACTTGGTTCATTCCGTTTCATGTTTGCAGTTGTAACAAATATTGTATTAGGATTTGCAGTAACTTCTGCAGTAAGTGCTTTTGGTGGTGGTGCAAATGGATGGAGAATGGTTGCTATTGTATTTGCAATAATTGCACTTGTTGTAAATACCATCAGTGTTCTTGCTGTGAAAGAACTTCCGGATGAGGAAGTAACTGTGAAAGAGGACGGAAAATCAGCTGAAGATAAATTAAGTTTTCTGGATACAATTAAAGTCCTTTTGAAAAATAAATATTATCTGATGATTGTTGCTATTTACATTGTGTATTATATTATGAGCAATCTTGTTACAGGATCAGGTGTTTTCTTTGCAACATATTATCTTGGAAATGAAGGAATTTATGGATTACTAAATATGATGAAAATGTTTCCGGTAATCTTTGCATTAATTATTGCACCGTTCATTATTAAAAAAGTCGGTAATATGCAGAAGGTAAATACATGGGCATATGGCATCAGTTGTGTACTTGGCATTCCACTGATTTATGCTGCAGTAACGAAAAATATCACACTTTTTCTCATTATTCTTTTCGTAAAAGGCGTATTTGCAGGATTCCTCAGTGGCTCATTGAATGCGTTTATTGCAGAGGCCAGTGCTTACACAACAAGAACAACTGGAATTCGCATGGAAGGAACGATGTACTCTTGTTCTTCTCTCGGTGTTAAAATCGGTGGTGGAATCGGTACAGCTGCAGTGGGCTGGTTATTAGCAGTGGGCGGATTTGTAAATGATGCCGCTGTTCAGACAGCAGGAGCGACAAATATGATTTTATGGATATATCTGATCATTCCGGTTCTCATCGGTGTGCTGATTACATATTTACTTTCCAGACTTGATGTAGAAAAAGCAAATCAGAAATGGGATGAAGAACATCAGAATGTATAGGAGCAGTGTGTTATGGAAAAAATAAAGTTACTAGATAATTGGAAATTCTGTAAAGGGGTGGTTTCCTCATTGAAAATCATGGAGATGTCTGGAAAGGCACCGGAGGTTGTGACCTTACCGCATGATGCAATGATTTATGAGAAACGTACCAAAGAGACAAAGAATGGAAGCCAGACAGGATTTTATCCAGGTGGAATTTATACATACTTTAAAGACATTGATGTGCCAGAAGAATGGGAAAACAGAGCTGCTATTCTGGAATTTGAGGGGATATATGAAACAGCAATGGTATATGTGAATGGGGCATTGGCGGCTACAAACCTGTATGGATACTCAGGATTCTTTGTGGATTTGAAACCATATTTGAATTACGGACAGATGAACCAGATTAAAGTCATTGCAGATAACTCAGCAGAAGAAAACTCCAGATGGTATTCTGGAAGTGGAATTTATCGAGATGTCAATCTATATCTTGGAGGATCCACTTATATTCCGCCGGAAGGTGTGAAAATTACAACGATATCTGCAGATGAAAAAATGGCAAGGTTGGAATTAGCTGTTCAGATAGAAAACATCTCCGAAGATTCCAGAGCAGATGAAGCTCAAGTGGATATTTATTATGAAGGAGCAGTAATTTGTAGTTGTAAGAAAGAAATCACAGATGAGGAATGTGGACTAAAACAGTTCACATGGAATGTGGAGATTGAACATCCACACTTATGGGATACAGAACATCCAAATCTCTATCAAATAGAAGTTACTCTTTTGAAGAATGGAGAAATTCTTGATAAACAGAAGGAACATTTTGGAATCAGAACCATTTATGTAGATGGAAAACACGGGTTCTGCCTAAATGGAAAGTCATTGAATCTGCGGGGAACTTGTTTGCATCATGATAATGGAATTATTGGTGCAGCAACGATATATGATGCGGAACGAAGAAAGATTCGTATTATCAAAGAAGCAGGATTTAACAGTATTAGAAGTTCTCATCATCCAATCAGCAAGGCAATGCTGGATATCTGTGATGAAATGGGGATTATCGTTATGGATGAACTGTTTGATATGTGGACGGTTCATAAAAACAGCCATGATTTTGCCTTACATTTCTTAGATGAATGGGAAAAAGTTACGACCAGAATGGTAAACAAGGACTATAACCATCCGTGTGTAGCAATCTATTCCATCGGAAATGAAATATCCGAGCTCGGAACAACGCGTGGAGTTGAAATCAGCCGGATGCTTTGTAAGAAACTACATGAACTAGATGATACACGATTTACGACTTGTGGCGTGAATGGGTTAAATGCGGCAGGAGCCAGACTATTTGAAATTATGAGAGATGTGGCTCCATTGATTAAACGAAAAGATGAAGGGAATAGCGGTGACAATCAAGGGCAATCCATGGGAAGCAATGCACTCAATGGAATCATGGAGTTCATGTCTGGTGAGGCAGGAGACGCATTTGCAGCACATCCTAAATTATCAGAAGCTATTGCAGGAGTAAGTGATGCGACAGATATTGTAGGATTAAATTACATGACAGGACGCCATGTGTTAGAGGCACAGCTACATCCGAATAAAGCGGTAGTGGGAACGGAAACATTTCCAGCAGATATATTCAGATTGTGGACATTGGTAGAGGATTATTCTCATATTATAGGAGATTTTACCTGGACAGGATATGATTATCTCGGAGAAGCAGGCTGTGGTATTTTTTATTACGATGGAACAAAGAATTTTGGCAGTGTCTATCCGGATCGTCTGGCATATATTGGGGATATCACAATTACAGGGGTACGAAGACCAATCAGTTATTATCGTGAAGTTGTATATGGATTAAGGCATGAACCATATATTGCGGTTGAACGAGTTGATCGTAATGGACAGACTCCATCGAAAACTCCGTGGATGTTTAAAGATAATATTTCCAGCTGGACGTGGACTGGATACGAAGGTACTTCTGCAAGTGTCGATGTCTATTCTGACGCAGAAGAAGTAGAACTCTTTCTGAACGATGAGAGTCTGGGGAGAAAAAAAGCTGGAAAAGAAAACCAATATATGGCTGAATTTACCGTGCCGTATCAAGCAGGAACATTGATGGCAATTGACTATGTGAATGGAATGGAACGGGGACGATATTCATTGGAAACAGCTAAGAAATCAACAACTCTTGATGTGAAAATGGATAAAAAAGTGCTTACTGCCAATGGACAAGATCTGTGTTATCTGAACATTACGCTTTGTGATGAAAGTGGAAAAACGAACCAGCAAGAAATAAAACAGATTACGGTATCTGTTGATGGTGCAGGTAAATTACAAGGTCTTGGAAGTAGTAATCCGTCTAATGAAGAAGATTATTTTGACAGATGTTGTAATACATTTGATGGAGATGCGATGGCATGTGTAAGAGCCGGACATGAATCTGGAATCATTACAGTAACAATTTCAGCAAATGGATGCGAAGATGTAGTAAGAAAAATAGAAGTGAGGTAGCGGCATGAAAAAGCTATATAAGAAAATAGTTTCATTAGTAATGAGTGCGCTTTTAGCAGTAATGGTTTTGCCGGTAACAACTCATGCATCAAATCAGCAAGATAATGATATTGTATACGGTGCGGATATTGGGTGGTTAAGTCAAATGGAAAATCAGGGGATACAATATTTGAATGAGGACGGAAATGTCGATGATGCGTTGTCTGTGTTAAAGAATAAAGGCATTAATGCGGTTCGATTAAGGGTTTTTGTAAATCCGGAGACAGATTTTGTTTGGACAAAACCTGATGGAACAACATGTCTTTTGGGATATTGTGATACTCAAGGGTTGTTATATACTGCGCAAAGAGCCAAAAATCTAGGTATGAAAATCATGCTTGTATTTCATTATAGTGACCATTTTGCAGATCCTTTATGCCAGGATATACCTGAACAATGGTCGGGGGCTTCAGCAAAAGAAATTGAAAAATATGTATATGATTATACATACTATATAATGAATTTTTTGGGAGAAAATGGAATAACTCCTGAATGGGTGCAGGTTGGCAACGAAGTGAGCTATGGTGTTCTATATCCCTATGGAAGTAATCAAACGGGTGATTTCGAGCAACTTACGGCATTTTTAAATAGTGGATATGATGCAGTGAAGGCTGTAAGCCCGAATTCAAAAGTAGTTACACATTTGACACATGGAAGTGGTATTTTACATTTTGAATGGTTTTTTAGTAATTTTATTACAAAATGCGGAGGAAAAACCGATGTAGTAGGACTTTCCTACTACCCGTATTGGACAGGTGGAGATGAGATTGAAAATGTTGCAGTAAATCTATACAATATGGCAACAAAATACGAGAAAGAAGTAATGATTTGTGAAACTGGCGAGGTGGAAACTGATGCAGCTAAAACCTATGAACTGCTTCGTAAAGAAATAAATGCCTTGAATACTGTGCCTGGAAATAAAGGCATTGGCGTTTTCTATTGGGAACCAGAAGCAAATTCACAGTATTTACCAGATGGTTACACATTAGGTGCGACTGAAGAAGTTTCTTCAAATACACTTAGATTTACAGATGCTTTAAATGCTTTCAAAACGGGTACGACATTCTTATCAAATGAGTGCTCATATGAGTTTTATAACGTGAATAGTCAGAAAGCACTTAACGTATGTCAGGGGTCCCAGGATAACAATGCGAGTATAGAACAATATACGTATGGTGGATGGAACAGCCAAAAATGGATATTTGAGCAGGTAGATGGAAACTATTATATTATAAAGAACAAGAACAGTGGTCTTGTTTTGGATGTGAATTCTATGTCCACGCAGGTGGGGGCATCTATTATACAGTATGAATATAATCAAGGATGGAACCAGATGTGGGAAGTGATTGAAAAGGATGATGGTTCATATGCTTTAAAAAATCGATTGAGTGGATTGTATTTAGGCGTTAGAAATAATTCTTCAGCAGATGGTGAGTGGTGTCAGCAAACAAATTTAAGTGAAAGTGGAACATCCTGGTATCTAGTTGTGACGGAATAATAAACTATATTCATGAGATTGTTTATTGTATAAAGATAATCTTGAAGCGTCCTAGGAAGGAAAAACTTCTCAAATCATGGGGCTATCGGTTAATACCGATTTTTAGGCTCTAAATCTTAAAATATGAATCTCCCGTAGAAATCAGTATTTTTAATACTTGAACTTCTTCGGGAGATTTGTATTTTCTAGTTTCTGTATGTATTTTAGGGCGCAAAAATCCTTTAACTGCATTTTGGAAGCATTCTACAATACGAAACGAATTCATAGTCACTGTGATTATATGTCACCAAACGATTATGAAGAGCTGTATCGTAGGCTTCAGCAAGATGAATTGCAGCTGGCAGGTTAAGATGAGGAAAACCTCATTTTAACTTGTACTAAATCTTGACATAGGACCAAGAATATAATAATTTGTTATATATGATTAAGGATGATGAGTAATGCAGAATTTTCGACTTGTGGACTTTAACAACATCGAAATTTGGTGGGAGGTGTTATACAAATGAAACTGGCAGACTTATCAACTGGACCAGACTGGGTAGTATATGTTGGATTTATAATATTTGCTGTACTTTCCATAGTTTTGATTTCTGGACATGGAAGTTGGTTAATTTCCGGATATAATACAGCTTCAAAAGAAGAAAAGGCAAAATATAATGAAAAAAAGCTATGCAGAACAATGGGAATTGGAATGTCTGTTATAGCAATTCTTCTATTAATTATGGGGGTGTTTGAAAATATTTTACCGGCATTTTTTGTGTATATTGCATTGGGTATTATTTTAGCTGATGTTGTGATAATTATTGTCTTGGGAAATACAATATGTAGAAGGTGACAAATTTGAATTTATGGAGGAGGAAGTATATGAGTAACAAAGGAATTATAATTTTGGTAATTATATGGATGCTTTTTTCTTTAGTTTGGTTTTTGGCAGGAAATACTGTAAAGGGAATTATATGGCTATGTGTCGGAGTTATTGCCGTAATCATTGCATTAATAAGGAATAGTAAATAAATTTCAGCTAGCAGGGGAATGGAAGTGCTTTATGAATATTATAGTATTTAAGACTATTAGTTGATTTTAATCTATAGCATATTACTGACAATAAAATGACAATACAATTAGATGAAAACATAGCGAATCCATACAAAACAGTTCAAAAATGAACTGTTTTGGAACTGGAACAACGGGAATACACTACAAAGCAAATAGAACTTTGCGAGTTTGAATAAATCGAGTTGCTTAAAAAAGCCAGTGTTTATGCGGGTTTCAGCGATTTCGATTAGTCTTTTGATAACAAATTGATAACAGTCATAGCAAGTGCCATTATTCTTGTTATCCAGTGGTTTATGGGTAACGGAACAATTAACAGGTGGCTTGCAGACTAAAGTTCGGAGCTTGGCTCTGAACAAATTCCATATTATAAACTAAGCCCTTAGCTGTGGTTAATAACCATAGTTAAGGGCTTTTTTGTCGTTGCCAAAGCATCTGTAGGGAGCTGCCAGTGGCAGGTCCTGTAGGTGCTTATTTATCTTTCAAGTGGTCTTTGAATGCTTCCACGAGAGCGTCACTTAATTCCTGTGATGGAACTTTTGCCCAACGCTGTGTGGTGTCGAACTCTGGATAATGGTAACGCCAGTTATCGTATTCTTCTCTGTTGATTTCTTCGGAAGATAGCTTGTCTGCCTGTTCTTTCCAAGCATACAGCATTTTGAGGAGTTCATATGCTTCTCTGCCTTTGTCCTTGTTGACCTTTAAGCATACCTCTCCGTCTGCTTCACTGACAGTAAGACCGTAAATATCTTCAAGGGTAAACAGAGTGTGCATAAGACCGATATAGCTGTCTATGTCAGGAACATCAAGAGCCTGTGGAGAAACATCAAGCACCTGTGCCAATGCATTTGTAAGGTCTGCTTTCGGTTTGCGTGTACCAGTTTCGTACTGTGCCAAACGCACATCAGCACTCTTTTCTGGAAAACCGATTGCTGTACCGAGATACTTTTGTGTCATACCACGCATTAGTCTGAAAAAATGTATTCTTTCGCTGATAGCCATAATGATACGCTCCTTTTATATTTAGTGAAATAAGTATAGCAGAAATGTTTAGTGGAAGTCAAGAAAAACCGAAACAAAAATGTTTAATATTTTCTTTGCAACCACTTGACAATAGCAAATATGTTTAGTAAAATAAATTACGAATTAAACAAATATGCTTAATGCGACAACTGAATGACCGTCCGAAAAGCCAAACCGCCAAGACCTCGTCGGAGCAAGTTCCGTATCGTTCGCTTGTGTGCAAGCACAAAAGCTCATTCGCTGCACTGCTCCTCCTCTTCCCCAAAAGTCTCCGACTTTTCGGGAACCCCTATACGAGCGAGCGCCTGATGTACTGCGGTGCATTGGGACAGCACAGCGCCTGCCGACAAGCAGGAGTGCCTGTTGGAACTTTAACACGGAGAAAGCGGCAAGCAAAAAATTATTTTAAGAAAGGAAGAAAAAGGATATGGAAAACAGATTTATCCGAGCCGAAGATGTGGCTCAGGAACTAAACGTATCAAAACCTTATGCATATAAACTCATCAGACAATTAAATGAGGAATTGAAAGCAAAGGGCTTTATTACGATTGCAGGGCGTGTAAATCGCCAGTATTTTTACGAAAGGCTCTACGGAGCAGGAAAGGGGGAAATGTAAATGCCGGTATTTAAGAATGAAGATAACGGTACTTGGTATGTGATGGCAAGGTATGTGAACTGGAAAGGGGAACGCAAGCAGAAATGCAAGCGTGGCTTTGCTACCAAACGAGAAGCACAGGAATGGGAAAGAATGTTCAAATTGCAGACTTCTTCAGACCTTGATATGAGTTTTGAAGCCTTTACGGAGCTTTATATCAATGATGTGAAGAACCGTTTGAAGGAAAACACGTGGCTTACCAAAGAGCATATCATACGCACAAAGATACTTCCGTATTTCGGGAAACTGAAAATCAGCGAGATTTCCACAAAGGAGATTATTACTTGGCAGAATGAAATGCTTGCCTATCGTGATGAGAAGAAAAAGCCTTATTCACAGACGTATCTGAAAACGCTGCACAATCAGTTGTCCGCCATTTTCAATCACGCTGTCCGCTACTATGAACTGCGTTCCAATCCTGCGGCAAAGGTGGGAAATATGGGACGTGAGGAACACAAGGAAATGCTGTTCTGGACAAAGGAAGAATACAAGAAATTCTCTTTTGAGATGATGGACAAGCCTGTTTCCTTTTATGCGTTTGAAATGCTTTACTGGTGCGGTATCCGAGAGGGCGAGCTGTTAGCTTTGACTCCGGCAGATTTCAACTTTGATAAGGAAACAGTCACAATCAATAAATCCTATCAGCGTTTGAAAGGGCAGGATGTGATTACTTCTCCGAAAACGAAAAAGAGCAACCGCACGATTAAAATGCCGAAGTTTCTGTGTGAGGAAATGAAAGAATATCTCGGTATGCTTTACGGATTGAAGAAGAAAGACCGTATCTTTACGGTGACGAAAAGCTATCTTCATCACGAGATGGACAGAGGGGCAAAGGCGGCAGGCGTGAAGCGTATCCGCATTCACGATCTCCGTCACAGCCACATTTCACTCTTGATTGATATGGGCTTTTCTGCGGTGGCGATTGCTGACCGAGTTGGTCACGAAAGTATTGATATTACTTATCAGTACGCACACCTCTTTCCGTCAAAGCAGATTGAGATGGCAGAAAAATTAGATGATTTAGGGAAAGGAGATTTTGAAAATGTCAGCTAAGAACAGAGATAACAAAAATCGTTGGAGGAATATCACAGTAGGGTTTCGAGTATCGCCCGAAGAAAACGAACTCATTAACAGAGCTGTAGCTCTATCAGGATTGCCAAAACAGGAGTATTGTTACCGCCGTTGCTTAAATCAGGATGTGGTGGTACAGGGCAATCGAGAGTGTATAAGGCGTTGAAAACGGAATTTGCCACAGTCCTTGCGGAACTGAAAAGGATTGAAGCAGGAAAAGGTGTGGATGATGAACTGCTGAGTGTAATAGAACTGATTTCCATTATTCTCGGCGGTTTGAAAGGAGAGGATGCGAATGGAGAATAAAAAAGAAATGACTATTCCAAATGTATCTGCGGCAACAGATGCGGAACAGTCACTTTCCAAATGTACTGACAATAGTATAGTCAATCAGGATACGGATTTCAAGGGGTACGAGCAATCTTTTGAAGAAATGCAAAGGGAAATACTCAGACAGTTAGACCCTTCCTATCTGAAAACAGTATCAATGACAACGCTGTATGATACGGTGTTTGAGGTTCAGACACCACTTATCGACGGTCTGCTCCAAAGGGGAACTTACCTTTTCGTAGGTTCCCCGAAAGTGGGAAAGAGCTTTATGATGGCACAGCTTGCCTATCATATCAGCACAGGCACACCGCTTTGGAGTATAAGGTGCGTAAGGCAACGGTGCTTTATTTTGCCCTTGAAGATGATTACCCACGTTTGCAGAAGCGATTGTTTCAGATGTTCGGTGCAAAGGAGACAGGCAATCTGTATTTCGCAACGGAATGTAAAACGGTCAATGGCGGACTGGAAGAACAGATAAGAGGGTTTATGAGGGAACACCCAGACACAGGCTTGATTATCATAGACACCTTAAAGCGTGTGCGTGAAGCAGGCGGAGCAGATTACAGCTACGCAAGTGATTATGATGTTGTGGCAAGGCTGAAAGCGTTGGCAGACAGTTACAAGGTTTCAATGCTTATTGTTCATCATACACGCAAACAAAAATCGGAAGATATATTCGATATGATTTCAGGCACGAATGGTCTGATGGGTGCGGCAGACGGTGCATTTGTTCTCAGTAAGGACAAGCGTACTTCCAACAATGCCACACTTGATGTTGCTGGCAGAGACCAGCAGGATATGAAAATCCATCTTGTAAGGGACAGCGAGCGATTGGTGTGGAACTTTGCAAAATCGGAAACGGAGATGTGGAAAGAACCGCCCGAACCTCTGCTTGAGAAGATAGCGGATACGCTCTTTTCGGAAAGTGACAGATGGGAAGGAACTGCTTCGGAACTTTGCGAAAGGCTTGCGGTGGATATAAAGCCGAATGTACTTTCTTTAAGGCTCAGTATCAACGCAAGCAGGCTGTTTCGTGATTACGGTATCCGTTATCAGAACAGCCGCACACACGACGGAAGAAAGGTTTCACTTTGGAAAGAAACCGAGCAGACGGCGTGACAAACGGTGTCAAAGGTGTCAATGTTTTTGAGAGCAGCACGCTGTGAAAAACATTGTCACCATCGTCACACTTTGACACCGGATAAAGTTTAGGGGAGTGTGCAGAGAGTGCCTTTTCAAAGGCGGCTCTTTGGTCTCGCCTGCTGGCTCGGTCGGTTCGCAGGCGTGTGTGCCACCGGCACACGCTCCACCCCTCGGAGAGCCTTCGGAGCGCAAAACCTGTTTACAGGTCGCATTTTTGATGGGTGTACCCGTCAAAGTGCTTTTGCGTTACTTTTGACAAAAGTAACAAAACCTGAGAATGTTGAAATTTACAGATGGGAGATGAAAAAATGCAGAGAACGATAAGTGCAATGGTCGGTAAAGGCTCGGTCAATCACAATAGCCGAAAGTTCCGAGCAGAAAATGTAGACGGAACTCGTACTCATCTCAATATCGACTACTGCAATGAAAATATAAAGACAGTTTATCACGAATTGTTTGATGAAGCATTGGAAAGATACAATGCCAAGCAGATAAGGTCAGACCGAAAGATAAAAGATTATTATGAAAAAATCCGAAGTTCCAAGCAGGAAAAACCGTTCCACGAAATCATTTTACAGGTGGGCGGTAAGGGAAATATGAACGCCGATACGGAAAACGGAGAACTGGCAAAGCAGATTTTAGATGAATACTATCAGGGTTTTCAGGAGCGAAATCCACAGCTTCGGGTGTTCTCGGCTCATCTGCATATGGATGAAGCTACACCACATCTGCACATAGATTTTGTACCTTTTACCACAGGCAGCAAGCGTGGACTTGATACAAGAGTGTCACTAAAGCAGGCTCTTGCAACGCAAGGTTTTAAGGGCGGCAGTCGTGGCGATACGGAGTGGTCGCAATGGATACAGTCCGAAAAAGAACAGCTTGCGGCGGTGATGGAACGTTATGGGATTGAGTGGGAACATTTAGGCACACACGAAAAACATCTTTCTGTTTTGGATTATAAAAAGCAGGAAAGAGAAAAAGAAGTGGCGGCATTAGGTGCGAAAATCGAGCAGAAACAGATTGAATTTGATGTGTTGTCGGAACGAGTATTGAACTATGATAAGGCAAAAGACGAGCTGTCAAATCTTGAAATAGAGCTTGATACTGCACCGAAATATCAGTTGCCAGAACCAGAGAAATTTATGACTGCAAAGGCATATAAACCAAAATGCAGAGCCGGTTGTAAGGAAATTGAAGCAACTTGTCAAAACGGTGCTTGCCCGCTGCTTTGAGGGGTGGGACAACTATCATAGGCTGAATACAGCGAATGCACAGTTATACCGCACCAATCAGCGTTTGGAGAAAGTCAATGAAAGATTGACCGAAGAAAACAAAATCCTAAAAGCAGAAAATAAAGATTACAGCCTGCTCCGTAAGGTTTTTGGTCGCAAACAGATAGATGATTTGTTGGAGCAGGCAAGAACAGTTAAAGGTCGCAAGCGTGATAATACACGATCACGATAGACAAAAATCACAGGAGGAAAAGGAAAATGACAAAGACAATTTTTGAAGAAATGGGCGGAACTTATAGACAGGTGGGTGATTATTTATTGCCGAACATCACAGTACCAGCCGAAGAAGAAATAGAGCCGATTGGTTTATGGGGGAAACGACATGCAAGGCATTTAAAGGAACACTATAAAGTGTTATATATGAACCTGCTGACAAGCGGAAAGCTGCATAGTTATCTTGCAGAAGTCGATAAGCAAGCAGAGGATATGTTTCTTCGACTGGTAAAGGAATATGCCGACAGACAAGATGTGACGGAACAATTAAAGAAAGATAATCCCTACGAATGGATTGGAAGAATGAATAATATTCAGGCTTGTGTGAGGGAAGTTGTAGGAACGGAGTTGATTTACACATAAGCGTTTTACGGTATGGTGCTCCTGCGTTTGCTGGAGTGCTGTGGTTGTGGTTGTAAAGAGGTTGTGAAAGATTGAATTTCGTAATGGTTGGATGTATAATTAGGAAGTGAAAATTTTAATTTGCACTTCCATAAGGTGAAATGTATTGACACAAAAAATACAGTATGATAGTATTGCCATTAGAAGAAAGAAAGGCACATTTTGTGTAAGGTGAGGAAATGATTAATAGATAATTTGATTTAAGTAAGACACATATAGTTATTGAGCCTGTAGAGAATAGGTTTGTTTTGTGTACGCTTAAGTTGGATTATCGCAAGAGGCATTTCCTTTGTTTTCCTTTTGGAAAAGAAATAAGGGTCTATTTAGCGAGTCTATTTTTGCGTATGCAAAAAAGACTCGTTTTTGTGTGTTCAAAATAATAATTGGCTCAGACTTCGAAAAGGAGAAACTTTAATGTTGCAGATAAAAAAATTAAATTTAACACATAAAAAAGACCTGAGAATAATTCTTAATGATTTCAACCTTGTGCTAAATGATGGAGATAAGGCAGTTATTATTGGAGAAGAGGGAAATGGGAAATCGACATTAATGAAGTGGATATACAATCCGTCGCTTGTAGAAAACTATATAGAAGCAGATGGGGAAAGGATAATGGGACACGAACGTCTTGGTTATCTTCCGCAGGAGATGCTCGATGAAGATAAGGAAAAAACAATATACGAATATTTTTCTGAAGAGGAAATATTCTGGGAGAAAACGCCTAAAGAATTGTCTGTTATTGCGGGAAAATTTGGAATGAAAAATGATTTTTTCTACAGTAACCAGACAATGGGTAGTCTTTCAGGAGGCGAAAAAGTCAAGACACAACTTATGAGGCTTTTCATTCGCGATGTTTCTGTGCTGTTGTTGGACGAACCTTCCAATGACATCGACATTGCGACGCTTACATTACTGGAAAAAATCATAAATGACTGGAAGCACATTGTGCTTTTTATTTCACACGATGAAACGCTGATAGAGCGTACTGCCAACATGGTGATACATATCGAGCAGATTATACGAAAAACAAAGGCGAGATATACCGTGGCAAAGCTTCCCTATAGACGCTATGTGGAAGAACGGCTTCATAAATTTGAAATCCAAAAACAGCGGGCACTGAGTGACCGTAGGGAGAAAAAGATTCGCGATGAAAAATATCAAAGAGTTATGCAGAGTGTACAAGGTGCATTAAGAAGTTGTACCAGACAAGCACCGTCTGTTGCCAAAAACTTAAAGGACAAAATGCATACGGTTAAGGCAATGGAACGAAGATTTGAAAAAGAAGATGAAAATATGACTCAGATGCCGGAACAGGAAGAAGCAATCTTTGTCAAATTAGGGGATGAAAACTCACACATTCCCGCAGGAAAAACGGTCATAGAATATGAACTTTCAAAGCTTGTGACTCCGGATGGCAAAAGAATTTTAGCAGAAGGAATTCATTTAAAAATAAAAGGTTCAGAAAAAATCTGTATGATAGGAGCCAACGGGGCAGGAAAAACGACTCTTCTAAAAAAGATAGCGGAAGAACTCCTAAATCGGAATGACATTAAAGCAGAATATATGCCTCAAACTTATGAAGACCTGCTGGATTTGGATGTTACACCGGTTGATTACCTTGATAAAACAGGAGATAAAGAAGAGCGTACAAGAATTAGAACATACCTTGGTTCACTTAAATACACACCAGATGAAATGGAGCATCCGATTCGGGAGTTATCAGGCGGACAAAAGGCGAAAGTGCTTCTCTTGAGGATGAGCTTAAGTGGTGCAAATGTTCTTATTCTGGATGAACCGACAAGAAATTTTTCACCATTGTCCGGTCCGGTAATAAGAAAAATGCTCCGAGAATTTCCGGGGGCTGTCATTAGCATTTCTCACGATAGAAAGTATATTGAAGAGGTGTGCGATAAAATATATCAGCTAAATCCTAATGGATTACAGCTAATTGGTGATTGATAACAAAAAGGATGAAAGACTGACAAATTTCAGGCTTTTAGTGAGTTGGAAAGCATACAAAGATTTGAATTTGGAGGATAGATTATGGTACGTACAGAAGATGCATGTGAAATTATAAAATATGCTTTGCAAAACGAAATTAAAGTATATTTAGATGGCGGATGGGGTGTTGATGCACTTCTTAAAAGAGAATCAAGAATACACAATGATATTGATTTGTTTGTTGAACTGAAACATTATCATGATTATATTTATGTGATTAAGCAGCATGGATTTGAGGAAGTAAATACTGATTATACAACGGATGGTCATACTGTCTGGAAAGATGATAAACAAAGAATCATTGATTTACATTGTTTTGAATTTACAGATGACGGAATTGTTTATGAGGGAGATATATTTCCATCAAAAACTTTTTCCGGTATTGGAAAAGTTGGAGATATAACTGTTTCTTGTATTGAACCATTGAGTCAGGTAATGCTTCATTTGGGATATGAACACGATAAAAATGATGTGCATGATGTGATGCTGTTGTGTGAAACATTTCAAATAGCAATACCAGATGAATATAAGGAAAAGTAAAATTTCAGTTTTGTGTTGAATCTCTAAGCAAAATAGCTTATAATTTGACATGCTACATATAGTTATTATCCACAGTTATCGAGTAGGTGTTATCAATGCCGATAACAAAATGATAACATTAGCTCGTATAGGCAGGATAATATGGATATATCAAATAATCAAAAGAACGAGAAACATTACAGAGAATAATTCCTAAACAAAAAGCGTTAGTCTTTGTAGAGTTTGAATAAAAAAATGGAGCTCGGAAATCCAGCATTTATGCGGGTTTCCGGGCTCTTGTTGTGTGGTTTGAGTGCAGATTGAGTACAATTTTTAGTGCCTAATATGTTGACCACAAAACGGACATGCATTATTATCCCAAGCTGCTTTCATTTTTAGAATATTTATGGGTTCACCACAATTGCTACATGGAAAAATCTCTCCTTCTTTGATTTGCAGTTTTTGTAAAATTGCTGAAGGGTGATATATATAACGACGAACACGATCATGTATTGTTTTATATTCTGTAATAAAAGATATTTTACTTTCAGAATGGAGATTATAACTACAAGCATAATTTATGGCGTAAATCGACAATTTATCTGTGAGTCCCCCATCTTTTGTAGGAACATGAGCCTTTCTAAAATGAAGAAGTCTATGATAAATTAAATCAGAAAATTCTTGTTTACGCAAACATTCTAACTCCGTCTGTGATTCATTAATTGCAAAATGACTTGATTTTTTTGACAGACAGAAATTAAGAATGTCATTCCAAACCGATAAAGTGTTTTCGTTGCTATTAAGGTTACTTATTTTTTTATCTCCATTATCTTTAATTGCAGATGTAACCATTTGTAATGAAATGTATTTAAAGGGACGTCCTTGGACTAATGGAGAATTCCTATAGGATTGAAATTCAGACCAACACTTTAACAGCATTGTACCAAAATCACGAGTGTTTCCCATACTGGCTAATACAAGTTTTTCAAAGTTAGCATCATTGTTAAATAGAAGATAAAAATTAATTTGCGGATTATCAAAATAGTAATCTAAGCGATTGTTTATAAGTTCTTTAAAATAGTTCATACATAACACCTTATCTGTAGGTGATGCTTCGAAAATGAGGCTGTCATCCAGATTGATTTGATGCTGTAAATCGGCTCCATTATCAAGATTATACAAATATCCTCTATAAGGAACAACACTAATCCAAAAATAAAGAGGTGTGTCTATAATTCTATCTATGAAAAAGGCAGCATGTTTTTGAATCTCAGGATTATAGCTGATTTTTTCCCATTCATCTACATAAAACGTAATGCTATCAATTTTCAACAAAGATATTATAGAATTTAATTGATTCCGTACACTTTGAACATTTAGATATTGCATATATGTATTATTAGTTTTTAAACGTTCTGATATTTCTTCAAGAGATGAAGCATTTATATCAAAGGAAAAACCTGCGTCAGTTAAAGTAAGTGACTCATTTAATTGAGTAGAAAACTCATCTAATAAATGATCATAACTTTCGGTTTCTAAGGAACCAGTACTTAATTCTGAAAAACGTTCATTACCGTTGTAAGCGATTTGCTTAATTTCATATAAAGATAAAATTGCTTTTTCAAGATTTTCTTTAACTTTGCGCTTTTGGGTGTTAAACATAGAAAGAAAATTGTTTTAATTTGTTTTCCTCTGATAAACCAGACAAAAATTTGTAATAATTGTTTTGAGACTTCATCGTATATAAATACGCTAAAAATTCTATTAAATAAATCTGAGTCAAATTGTTCTGGTAAACAAAGACGTTTCAAATTCAAATATATGCACAAGTTATGACTTTTTTCAGCATCCCAAAGGGTTGAATTTAATGCGCTTCGTGCGAGCATGAATAAATGAGTTTTTCCTGTTCCTCTTAATCCAGAGATTACTCCACTTGAATTTCGGGACCAACTTGTTAAATCTGATAAATGGTTTTTGACATCAACATGTAAAGATTTTAATTCGTTTATTTTTTCACAGGTAGAGTCCATGGACAATTCATAATCTGCTCTAAGATCAGAAAAAGCTCTATTCATATTTTCTATAAATGTAGGATCATTGACGAAATCTTTGAGTTCTAATGAGTTTTTTGACATAAAAAACCTCCTTAATCATTTATGTTGTCAAATAGTGGAAATTGGCTTTTTTGCAATTCCAATTCTACCTTCTCTTTGGTCTCAGCTATCTCATCAATAGCTGCTTGTGTAGCTTCATTTGGATTATCCCCAGCGGATTTTAAAGCACTCTGATAGATAAAATCCATTTTTTCCCATTTCAATAAGTCATTAAATACCTTATAACTTCTGATATTCAATAAAGCATCTTGCAAAGACAGCGTATGTGCTTTCCCTCTGCTAGTATATCCGATTTCGAGATAAGAAGAAAGAACCGGATTCAGATGGATAGATACAGTATCATCTTTTAACAGCTTGTCTTCTCCACGCTCCCCGCTGATCTGGAGGATGCCGGAATTACAAAGCACCATAAGTACACCCATCAGATCACCGACTGTTTCCAGACGAAGTCCGGCAGTATCATTGCCATTCAAAGCATTATAACTGACACCGAGTGCAGCTGCAATTTTCTCTAATTGAGGAGGTTGTGGCTGCATTTTATTTGTTTCGTATTTTCGGATAGAAACCGGATGGATGCCGGTCAGCTCAGCCAGTTTATCTTGCGTGATTCCGATTTGCTTTCTGCAGTATTTGATTTTTTCTCCTATGGTCATTCTTATCGTCCTCCATGTATCGAGATGGCTACATTATACCATGTTTGAAAAAGTTTTGCTACTGGCATTTCAAAATACTTGACAATAGCGAAGTCGCTACATATAATGGAAATATAAAAAGTAGCGATAACGCTACACACAGAAAAGGAGGATGATTATATGGCAGAAAACAACAAGATTTATATTACTGCAAATGAACTCGCAGAAATGCTGGGTGTTTCTGTAGGTCATGCTTACAAGTTGATTCGTAAGCTGAATCAGGAACTGGAAAAAGAAGGATTTTTGGTGATTGCGGGCAAAGTTCCCAGACGCTATTTTGAAAAACGCTGGTATGGTTTCAGTGTGTAGGAGGTGGTCGAATGAAAGCGGAAAAAGACAAGAAAACAGGAAAATGTTGATTCAGTATCGTTATACGGATTGGCAAGGAAAACGTCGGAAATCTACCAAAAGAGGTTTTGCGACCAAAAGAGAGGCGGAGGAATGGCTTCGAAATTTCCTTATTACGCAAAAAGCGGATTTTGATATGAAGTTTGCGGATTTTTGGAAGATGTATTGTGCAGATATGGAAACTCGCCTGCGGGAGCATACCATGAGAACGAAAAAGTATATTGTGGAGCTGAAAATTCTCCCGTATTTTGGGAATAAGCGGGTAAATGATATTACTGCAGCTGACATCCGGCAATGGCAGAATGAGTTGATTAAAATGGGGTATTCACCCACTTATCTGAAAACAATCAATAACCAGTTGAGTGCAATTTTTAATTATGCGGTTCGATATTATGATTTGAAAAGTAATCCCTGTGCAAAAGCCGGAAGCATGGGTAAGAGTAAGGCAGAAGAAATGGATTTCTGGACAGGAGAGGAGTTTAGGAGGTTTATCGACAGTGTTATGAACAAAAGGCTTTCTTATATGGCATTTATGACTTTGTACTGGACGGGAATGCGTTTGGGAGAACTTTTGGCTCTGAATCCGAAAGATGTGGATTTGGAAAAGAGAACAATTGCTATCACAAAATCATATCAACGTCTTGGTAAAAAAGACGTGATCACTCCACCAAAGACATCGAAAAGCAAGAGAGTGATTACCATTCCAGAGTTTCTGGCTGCAGATATCAAAGATTATATGGACAGCTTATATGATTTGCAGGAGGACGATAGGTTTGTTCCCTATTACGAAATATTATTTGGAGCATGAAATGCAGCGAGGAATTAAAGAAAGTGGCGTAAAGCGGA
>ENA-OQAA01000589-OQAA01000589.1-human-gut-metagenome-genome-assembly--contig:-NODE-589-length-23966-cov-6.307475_pt1 | contig 23966 bp, 18 predicted proteins | sample MGYA00242489_ERZ504515 | MGnify/ENA primary metagenome ERZ504515 (study PRJEB26092, sample SAMD00036237) | human gut metagenome | host: Homo sapiens | study: EMG produced TPA metagenomics assembly of... | reverse complement strand
TTTGAAGAATAATAACTAACATGCAGCTATGACTGTTGATACAAAAGTTATAAAGTCTCGGTTTTGTATTATAACTCATAGCATATTTCTACCAACCATATGATTTCATATAAGGTTGTTCAGGAACAATCGTTTGATATGGCTTAAATATGGATTCCCAAAAGGATATCGGATACATAGGATCGTCAATAAATAATAGTAATGTACCCTTTATTTCTTTTAAATTATCCATTGTCTTTCTTTTTTGGGGAGCTGTGAATTTGGAACCATATCCGGTAACAATTGCATTTTGAGAAATATAGATAGATCCATTTATATTTTCCACTCCAATATTGCCATTGTCACTCCATAAACCAATTCCTCTTTGCTTATCTGTTGCTACTGCTATATCTACAAGCCCACGATTACCAATAAAGCGAAGGTCATTTTTATGAAGTGCCCAACAATTACGTTTATTATACATTGTCTTACCTGGAGTATATGTAAAGGGGCCTTCACCGAGCCAACGGAACGTGTCAAAAATAGAATCTAATTTTAATGTAAGCCCGCATTCCAGAAAATAACCGTCGGCACCGCTGGATGGAGTTAAACAATAATCCGATTGTATTACTCCATTATCTGATACAGATATATTTACTATGCCAGACACATATTGTTTTTTTTGTCCGTTTCGGTGCCAACGACAATAAAGTTTTACTTGTATACCATTTTGAGTTTTTCTTCCTTTAAATTTCTCTACAATTGGTTCTAAAATATATGGTTCCCAAAAATACTTATCTTTTTGGGTCAAGTAATCAAGGGTTATCGTGAGAGCCCTTCCCACCCGAAGAAATAAGGGACTTTTGATTATTACTTTTCTTTTACTATCTGTTATTGTTACTATTCCTTTATTTGAAATTGAAAAGGATGAATTTTCTGTTTGAATATAAGCCTTAGTCTTAGAAATCTCAGATTGTATTAGTTGAGCCCGAGGTAATGATTTTATAAATGAATAATAATCTTTCTTATTATCTAAAAGAATAGGTATATTCTTTTCATATACAGCTTTTTCAAATGAATCAGTAATTTCTAGACATAGCATCAAGTCATTAAAGTCTACAGAGTCCGGTAATGTACTTCTAAGAGGAATTGTGGCATATTTTCTAGGAGGGATGTGAAGCCATACCTCTCCCCGTTCTACAATTTTCTTCACATTGCAAATTTTCCATTTGATTTTATATCCATTTAAAGATATAAAATCAAAGCGATTTTCTACTTCGATGTTAAAGTCATTGGCAACCCCCAATTTCCCGTTTAATTTTTTTGTCTTGACAACAATCGGAGAATATACCTTTCGTACTTGAAAATAATCCTCCTGTGGATAGCCGTCACCGTAAACAATTCCATCAGCTGCCTCTTTCCAAATTTCTGATTTTCCTTCAGGAACTTCTGATCTTCCATAACTGTCTATAAATCGAAGGGAATCTGCCCATACACTTTTTAGAATGTGATTCTTTTGTGTATCTCCTAAAGTCATAATGGTTTGATCGCTCCAACACCATATTGATCCTCCAATTACTTTTTCTTCGCGCAATATTCTATCATATTTAGCTTCAAAGTCACCGAATGCAAGACCTAATGAATGGGCATATTCTGTATGTATTATAGGCTTTTTTGTCATTTTAATAGCTTGGTCAATGCGGGTATCACTTAAATAATGTCCCATTATAACATCCACATTTTCACTTGGATTGCTCGCAAAATTCATGAAGTCGCTGACCTTTTGCGGTAATCCGCGTGGACGGCTTGGATCTTTTTCTTTTACGAACTTTAGAAGTTCCTCAACAATAGGAGTATAAGGATTTTCATTACCTAATGACCAAATAATGACTGAAGGATGGTTCTTATCACGCCTTAAAGTTGCATCTGCTCTAGCTTTTAGGTTTGGGAGATATTCTTCTTGTTTAAGATATGCTGCACCACGAGAACCAAATGGTATTTCATTACATACATAAAAACCCATTTCGTCACACAATTCGTAAAATTCATGGTTAAATGGATAATGCGCAGTACGAATAAAATTAATATTAGCAGCTTTTATCATCTCTAATTGCTGACGACGTTCTTTATAGGTCAATGCCCGACCCAATTTGGATCAATTTCATTTAAACAAACTCCTCTTAAAAGTACAGGTTTATGATTTATTTTTAGATTAAACCCGTCTATATGAATGTCTCTAATTCCCACATTTTCATTCGACCTTTGAACAACATATCCTTTTGCATCGACTACACAAACCTCTAGTCTATAAAGATTTGGTGTTTCAGCAGTCCATAATTGGGGATTTTTAATCTCTCCTCTAAAGTTAAATACCGAACTGTCCTTTTTTATATTTTGGCTAAAGTTAAGCACATGATTATTTTGTGTATCTGTTAAAGAGACATTTAGTTTATAGTCATTATTTTCTTGTTTAAAGCGTCCTGTATTGACGCGAATATGGATAAGTGCATCTAAGTTTGGTGTAATGTTTGAAGTAAACGTTACATCTTCCAAATAGACATCATCTAAAGTGAAAAGTTCGACATCTCGCGTTATTCCCCCCAAAGACCAACAGTCATTTGTATCAAATAACCAGCCCATTGGGCGGGTGTTTACCTGCACACAAAGTACATTCTCTTTATTTTTGTGGAGAAAAGGGGTTATATTGAACTGGCATAAGTTCGTGGCACTTCCCCATTCTCCAACCTTGTTGCCGTTAATGAAGCATTTGTATCCATAATAAATACCATCAAATCGTAAAATAACATGCTTTTTTTCCCATGTAGGATTGTATTTAAAGGTAGTACGATACAGTCCGGTATATGGTTCTAAGTCTTTTCCATATTCAGGAAATTTTAAGCCTTGTGTTTCCCAATTACCTGGTACTATAATATTATCCCATTTCTTGTCATCATAATCATTATCTTTCCAACGATGATAATCTGTAGGAATTTCCAGTCCTTTAATTATTTTTATTTTCCATGTACCATTCAGAGATTGCGTGAACAATCGTTCTCTAACAGGATAAAAATGTGGCATGTCCATCAAAGTTTTTATAGAAGTACCAGCCACAACGTTCGCCCAAAATGACGCTAACACCAATAATAGAAATATTTTCTTCATTTTATTTTTAAATTCAAATAAAAAGGGATAAACTTTTCGAGTAATCCCTTTTTGTTATTTTTATTGTGATAATCTTATGTTATTGTTCTGCTCCTTCATCTGGAACGGCAGGCCAATATGGATTCTGATATAACGGAGAATCTGAAATAGTTTGATTGTCAGGAGCCGTTAACTGGAATTGATCAATAGGTAACGGATATAAATAATGCGCCTTGTGCCATACTAATCCCCCAGCTCCTTTTTGTTCGTTACTTATTTCAAAAGGACAAAGGTATTCACTGATAGATTGAGGGGAAACATTAGCTTTATCAGACCGGTCAGCAACTAATTCGGATTTTCCGGTTTGAGCGTCTATGTAGTAATTTTCCATTGGAGTATTCCATAAATGGAAACCTTCCACTAGATATTTTTTAGTTAACCATTGATCCATAGAACGCCAGCGACAAAGATCCATGTAACGTAATCCTTCGCTTAAGAATTCACATCGACGTTCACGACGTATATTGTATAACGTAGCATCTATTAATTTCCCTCCAGAGTAAGCAGCCCAATCATTTTCTGCTTCTTTTTCCATAATGGTATTGTTGATTGTATTTTCCAACGGTCCGTTGATATAAGCTCGTTGTCTAAGAAGCATCCAATATTCGCGAGCGGAAGCATCTAAAATTCCGGTATGCTCATAGCTGGCTTCCATATAATTCAATAATGCTTCGGTAGCCCTATAGCTGGGACATGCTGTACTGTTTTTACTGTCTACTCGCATAGAGTTATGAAAGGAAGCTCCTTTTCTAAAGAGATAACCTGTGGTGGCATGTCTTAACCCGTCATTATTTAATATTTGTGGAAGTGGTTCTACTTCCCAACCACCAGAAGTTTGAGTGTATTCAAAATAGAGTACATTTTTTTGATTCGGTTCCTTTAAAAATAAGGTCAAACGGTTATCACGATTAGTACGAACATCGGCAATATTTTGATCTCCTTTATAGTCACCACCTGCTTCTGCATATGATGAAGTATGCGCATAGACAGGACGACCGTCATTCATTAAGAAGTTTTGTACAAATCCTCTTGTTACTCCAATACTTGCATTGGCCATTGCTGCATTCAGGCATGTGTTATGTCCAGACAAAGCTTGAGAATATTGACGCCAAAGCAAAACTTCGGCACTGCGGACAAGTCTTCTTGGGCAAACATTTCGTAATATGGATTTATGGGCTCATTTGCATCTTGTTGTAGTCGTCCGGTGTTCTGTGTTAATTTCCCCTTATATTTTTCTGCTACTTCATAAGACGCTTTCATAGCCTGCTCTAAAAACCAAGTGATCTCTTCATCAATATTTCCCAAAGGGTATTGGTAGTTCGCATTATATTCTTTAGATGCTCCCGGCCAATTTGTACCTTGTGGAACGAAAGCACTTCCTTTAAAATATTTTAGCCAAGTACCTTCAAATAAAGCAACGCGAGATTTTAGTAATAAGGCAACATCTTTATTAATTCGAGTCGTTTTCATCATTTTATGTTCCAATAGTGCTGCCGCTTTATCTAAATCGGACAAAATAAACCTAGCGACCTCATTGCGCGGACTTCTTTTATTAGCCTCTACAAGTTCCTCTTTATTATCATTTAAGGGACGAGTTATTATTGGAAAATCACCGAATTTCTGATATGCTTTAAAATATTCACTGGCACGTAAAAAATACATCTCACCAATGTAATGTTGGATATCTTCTAATGTACCGGTTATTGTATTTTGAGTTCCATCCAGATTCTCTCCGAATTTAGGAAGCACTTGGTCGAAAAAGAAATTAAATTTTATATATTCTACTGAAATTCCAATTGTCATCATCTTCATTAGGAACTCTCCAGTATCCTGTTCCATAGCGATCTTCTGCACTGCGAGCTACTTGATTGTCTGTACCCGCATCGCTAAATAGCCCCATTCCTTTACCATGTGAAGGTAATATGTCAGAGTAGAGTTTATCGGCATAAGCTTGTAAATGCGAAGCATCGGTAAAATATTGTTCTGGAGAGATCTTAGACAAGGGTTCACTGTCCAAGAAATCATTACATGAAGTTGCTCCCCATCCTAAAACAAATGTAAGCAATATTGTGTATAAAGTATTTTTTTTCATCTTATTACATTTTAAAGAGTTAAACTTAAGCCAAATGACCATGTCTTTGACAAAGGATAGGCATTACCACTACCTGTCGTTACAGTTTCTGGATCAAATAAATCGCTTAATGAGGTACCAGTCCATAAATTTTCTCCTGAAACAAATACACGGCATTTATCAATACCTAATTTGCTAACCCAGGTATTAGGTAAAGTATATCCTAATTGAAGATTTTTTAGACGGATATAAGAAGCATTTAATAAATAACGGCTTTGACATTGTTGGTTACGTTTATTATCTGAACCAAAAATAGGACGTGGGTAATATGAATTCAGATTTGCTGGTAGTTCTTGACCGGGAAGTCCCACGGGAGCATCACGAAAATAATCTGCATGTTCTTTCATACCATATGATTTCCACACATTATTATAGGCACCCCAAAAATAACCATCACTTTGCCATACGTTATGTTTCAATACACCTTGGAAAAAGCAACGAAAGTCGAATCCTTTCCAATCGGCATTAATATCTATACCAAATAAATAATGCGATTGGTTGTCACCTAAATATTTTAAATCACCATGATCTTCTAATGTTCCCGCACCTGAACTGATTTTACCATCTCCATTTAAATCTTTATACATAATATCCCCGGCTTTCCATTCTGCAGCCAAAGTCCTTTGACCACCATTAGGTAGTGAAGCTAAATGCGCATCCATTTCTGCCTGAGATTTTGCAATACCGATAGTTTCATATCCCCAAATTTCTCCGATTCTACGTCCTTCAATAAAAGAGCTGTTGTTTCCTACTGAAATTTTGTGACCATCATTTCCCGGATATTTATCAATAATTGTTATTTGATCAGATAAATTTAAAGTAATACCATAATTCAAGCCATTATTTAAATGGTCTCTCCAGGTAACAGATAATTCCCATCCTTTTGTGCGCAAATCACAATTGTTGGCATTAGGAACAGAGGTTCCTAAAGTTGAAGGTAACAAAATTGCCGGACCTACCATATCTTTTGTGTAACGAACAAAAGTGTCAAACTTGCGTTAAAACGATTGTTAAACATACCTAAATCAAATCCTGCGTTCCATGACTTGACTTTCTCCCAAGTTAATGTTGAAGATATTAATCCACCAATTGTAGCTGTATTGGGCTTGGTTCCATCTTGTAACCAGCCACCATTGCTTAAACCTAATTCCATTAAACGATAAGTTGGATACCAATCAGATGTATTTTGATTTGCTAAAGATCCATAGGATATACGTAATTTGAAGGTGTTGATTTTATCTTGCAAATTGTTCCAGAAGTTTTCTCTAGCCACATTCCATCCTGCTGAAAAAGAAGGAGAAAGTACCCAACGATTTTCACGACGGAAACGAGAACTTCCATCATAGCGAGTACTTATTTTTATTAAATATTTTCCTTTATAATCGTAGTTTAAGCGTCCAAAGAAACCTACAGTTGCCCACCTTTGGGAATTGCCACTGATAGATGGCATTTGTACTTCGCCATTACCATCAACACCTGTTGATAAATCAAATTCTGGCAGTTCGTCTATTAACAAACCGGCTTTCTGTACTTTCAGAGATTGTTCTTTCATTTCTTCCATCTGAAAACCGCCCATCAATTTCAGATTGTGAGCATTATTAAACGAATAGGAATACTCACTATAAATATTCAAGTTTAAATAGTCTTCTTTCCTTTGCTTTTGTTCCAATTTTGAATATTGACCTGATTTTATAGGTTGGTTGTGTACGTCATATTCGTAACAAGCAATTTCAGCCTTTTTTTTTGTTATATTGTAAAATGCTATAATTCAACTCCACGTTTGTAATCCAATTTTTGATGGGCTCAAAAGTTAATCCTAATTGATAATAATGTTGGTCTTTTGTTATTCTGCTTTCTCCACCTTCGCTATCTACCAGTCCTAAAGCTATGGTTCCTGATGGATGGCCTAAAGGATCATATACCGGTGCATTAGGCCAACTCATACCAATAGTCGTTCCTTGTTGGGCACTGGGGCCAAAAGACTCAGTACGTGCAAAACGTGAATTGAATTTTATTTTTAACCAATCAGTTAAAAAATGCATTAATTTTTCCATTTAATGTATAACGTTCTTTTCCATCATTGGTAATACGTAATAATCCGTTTTGATTCAGATAATTAGCTGAAATGTAGTAATTCATCTTTTTCCCTCCACCGCTTGCACTTAAATTGTGTTCATGCGAAAATATGTTTTTATCCTTATAAACTTCTTTATACCAATCGGTGTTAGCAAATCCATACATGGAAGGACCTCCCCAAATATTAGGATTACCAGAATCAGGTTCCAAACTATAAGTGATTTTTCCAGATTGGAAATCAAGCATTTTCTGCATTTGTTCATCTGAAAAGTATTGCTTTCCACCACCATTTATTGTTGCTTCATTATATAAATTGGCAAATGAGTATGAATCCATCATACTCGGTAAATTTATAGGAGATCCTAACCGAAAACTATTATTATAATTTACAGTCGTTTTACCTTCCGTTCCACTTTTCGTTGTCACCATAATCACTCCAAAAGGTGCTCGTGCGCCATAAATAGAAGAAGAAGCTGCATCTTTCAGTACTGTTACATTCTCAATATCCTGTGGATTAATAGTTGTAATATCACCTTCCATTCCGTCAATTAAAATTAGTGGACTACCATTAGACCCTTTCCCTATTGTACCAGTTCCACGCACTGATATATTGGTACTTTCATCCAGAACTTGCCCTGAGGCTATTGAGATGTTTAATCCAGGTACCAAACCTTGCAAAGCTTCTAAAGCACTACTAACAGGACGTGCTTCAAGTTCTTTAGCTGTAGCCATACTAATAGCATCTACTAAATCACTCTTCTTTTGTGTGCCGAATCCAACAACGACCACTTCGTCCAAGGTCTTGGTGTCTTCTTTCAATACGATGGTAAATTCTTTCTTTCCAGAAACTTTCACTTCTTGAGAAACATACCCAATATACGTAATCTGTAAAACGGCATCTTTCGGGGCATCCAACACAAACCGCCCATCTATATCTGTTATCGTACCTATTGACTGACCTTTCACCGTGACATTGGCACCGATTATCGGCTCGCCATTCGTATCTTTCACAATACCTGTCACCTTATTTGCCTGTTGGGCAACTTCCCCATTTTTCGCCTTGCTCATCAGCATGATATTCTTACCCTCCATGGCATAATAAATATCAGTACCTTCAAAAACCTTATTCAACACTTCGGCTACAGATTTATTTTGCGCATTCACCTTCACATTGCGCTTCAGATTCACCTCGTTTACATTATATACAAACAGATAATCTGTCTGTTTTTCTATTTCACTGATTACCTTGCCTGTTGACATGTTATCCGCCACAACAGTCACCTTCATTGTCTGAGAATAAGACTCAGTGGCAAAAGCTGTTCCGGCAAAGACAAACAGGGCTAAGAGTGTGTTTCTCATCATACGGAATAAATGTTTAATTTCTACAATAGATTCCTGATACAAAATATTTTTCATATATTTGCATTACTAATTTTAGGTTCAACTTAAGATTATTTGAGAAAAAAATTGTCAATACGTAATTGACGTTTCCATGGGATGGTGTTGCAGCACTATCCCATTTCCTTTTTAGACCAGGTGTGTTATTTCATAGGCATATTCTCTTTTAAGGGTTAATTAATTGTTATCACATTCGTCTCATCATCCTTTGTATAAGTAAACTTATTATTGAGTCTCAAAACTTTCAGTACGTGTTCCACCCCATCTTTCGTGCGGAATTTACCTGTATAACGGTTCTTTAAAATCCGGGTATTATTTACCACAATATCCACCCCATAATACAGTTTCAGTTTCTCTATCATATCACGTACGGATATATCATTAAAACAAAGCAAGCCCTCACGCCACAAAAAATAATCGGCCTCCTTGATGCGTCCTTTTACCAGTCTGTTGCCTTTCAAGCTGGCCATCGTGTTCGGTTCCAGCCTCATTCCACTGTTATTCGAACCGGGCACTAAAATTTCGACAGCACCTTCCAACAAAGAAGTTTCCCATACGCTATCCGCTGCATAAGCCATTACATTGAACTCTGTACCCAGCACCTTCACATTACATTTGTTCGTCTCTACAATAAAAGGCTGTTCCACATTCTTTGTCACCGCAAAGTAACCCTCACCATCCAATTTCACATTTCGGATATCCCCTTTGAAACTTCCCGGGAAAGTCAAGGTACTGCGTGAGTTCAACCAGACTTTCGTACCATCCGCCAACATCAATTCCGCCCGTTGGCCCGCCGGCACATAAATGGACTGCCATGTTTTGTCTTCCGGTACCTGATGTTTTCCTGTCCAATAATGTGTACCCAACAAGACGATCGCCAATACCGCTGCTATCTTGGCAGCTTCCATACATATTCCGCGTAACGAGAAATGTTTCCTTTCCCGCTATTCTCCTCCGCCACAGGTTCCGTACGCCACAATGCCATGTCATGCAACTTCCGTTGTGCCATATATTCACGCATATTCTCAGGATTTTCCTGTATCCATCCGGTCACACGCTGCTTTTCGACTTCAGTAGCATTTCCGGCTATATATTTTTGCAATAATTCAGGATTCATATTCTATGCTGTTTTATTAGAAACGACTCAAGAAGAAATTACCCTAAAAGAAAATGAAGAAAAATATATAAAAATCGTTTTTGTCCTCAAAAACATCCGTATCCCCATCCGGTCAGGCTTAATAATAAAAGAAGAAATAAAATAAAGGAAGATAATCTTTTAAAGTCACCCGCAGTACTTTCAATGCTTTTGATATATGATATTCCACCCCCTTTATAGAGATTTCCATCTCTTCGGCAATCTCTTTATTAGATTTATTTTCAAAACGGCTCAAAATAAACGCCCGTCGCGTCTGTTCCGACAAGGTGCTTAAAGTAGCACTGATGATTTTTTCCACTTCTTCCGAAAAAATCTCATCAGGATTGCACGCTTCCAAGGCAGACATACGAATAGACAATTCCTGTTGTTGCCAGTCGGCCATCACTTCAAAAGCACTGCGTTTTACCTCCTCGTGCTTTAGATAGTCCAAAGCCTTGTTCTTCAAAATTGTCAGTAACAACGGTAAGATATATTTCTCTTCAACAGGCTCGGCCTTCAACTTTTCCCACAACTTTATTAATGCCTCGGAGGCAATATCTTCTGCTGCCAAATCATTATGAACGTATGATTTGGCAAAGAAAAAAGACTTCTTATAATAAGAGGTATAGATATCATTAAAAGAATTTCCAGGTATTTTGCTCATTTGTATATCGGTTGTGCTTTTCATCCATATTACGATGGTAGAGCAAAGTTAGTAATAAACCTTCGATAAAAACAAAATTATCCTGTTAATTCTTTCTCTTATATGCTATGAGCTTGCCTTATATGCAATCGCCCTCCACCGTCAGACTAAGTGGCAAAGAGGGAAAGTTGCCATAAATATAAAGTTCACGGACAAACACCTCTATACTGTCCGACTGGAAGGAAACTTTCAACTGTAAAGTATCTCCCGGAGCAGCATGATACTTGGAGCATCTCGTTTCCAGACAATCACAAGAAGAAACAATGTAATAAATATGTAAACTGTCACTTCTCGTGTTTTTATAGATAAAAACGCCACCACTAAAAAAGTCGAACAAACAAATCGATAAGCAATCTTTTTCATTTATTTCGCCATATGCGATTCCCCCTGAAAAATCCTTCAAAAGCTTCATCCCTCCCGCAAACCCTTTGCCGGAGGGCGTTCCGGCTGAAAGATCACACCGGGAAAAAGCTTCAGGCCGCGGAAGAATCCTTCAGCTTCACCAGCCGGTACACATTGCCATACTCGGTATGAATGCGTTGTATTCCTAATGCAACCATCATCCTGCCAACCGATTCGGAGTCACCCCGCGCATGGCTGCCGGATAATGCTTCTGCAAATAATTGAACAAATCCGTCGTGGTATAGGGCTTGGACAGCTCCCCTTTTGCGGCATCCGGAAACAACGCAAAAACAGTTCCTGCTCGGCAGGCATTTTATAAAAATTCCGATTGCTATGCTGTATCTCCTTCTCTTCCTCTTCCGAGAACCAGTAACGCTCTCCCCCGACCAACTCCGCTTTCAACTGAGCGAACAATTGCGCATGATCGGGCGGTGTGCAGTCAATCTTATCATCCACTTCCGCACAAAGAAAACGGCGGCTTCCTGTGGGATCAGTCAGCAAGTCCGTCATATTGGACGTACCGATGAAAGAGGCGATACGAGGCAGATGACTGAATGCCGGACGATGTGCCCTGCGGAAAGTTAGTGTGGTCATCTGCATCAGATTCTTCAAAGCAGGCATCTGTCCGGCACGGTACTTATCGAACTCATCCATATTGATCAGTCCGAAAAGCGAAAGTTTCTGTTCACATCCACTCTCGCTCGTCAGGTCGAACTTGTCTATATAATAAGGTGTAAGTTCCTTAGGCATCAAAATCTTGCAAAAAGAAGACTTGCGCTTCCCCTGCTCACGGCTCACCAACATAGGCGCCACCGCATTGGCGCAATCCTGTGCCTGCCCCAGCCATTGGGCAGCAACACCCAGCATCCAACGGTGAAACCCTTTCACCCACATCGGTTTACGCGATATACGCATGGCCAGCGGAGTAACACGATCCACCCCGTCCCATTGAGGCAAGTGGTTCATATAATGCAGAAAAGGATGATAGTTTTCCACCTTTCTGGAATGGAGCAAACGGCTCACATCCTTATCCCAGCAATTGATGCCGCCGGTACGCGCCTCCAGGCAGAATGTATTCAAATCACGTTGAGCCACTATACCATACTCTTCATCCGGCATCTCTTTTCCACGATACTCCGTCTGTTCGGTGAGAAGGTTATAACGAAAATCATACCGTGCGGTCAAAAAGCACTGCAAGGCCTCCAGCATATTCTCCGGTTTCTTGCGCCCCGATTTGCCAGAAACCGCCTTTTCATCGATAGTTTCTGCCATACCAACTGCCTCGACAGCCGCTGGAAGAACAGTTTCGCCCACCGTTTCCATAGCCATTGAAGGCAACACTCTTTCCGGATTCGCACTTTTTCCCACGCATATCCTCATTTTCATACTCTTTTTGCACCAATTCAGTAATTTTTCCACTAATTTTTTCATCCTTTTTCATTATTTGGGGTTGTGTAATATCACAAAGATAACATACAAAATACTCTTTTACAAGTATTTACTACACACTACTGCAAAAAAGTGACTAAGCGAAAATAACAGGGAAATTATTCGTTTTTATCAAGACTATTTCATACTTTTGCACCGTCAAGTTAATCATTTCACTGGAATGATGAAGTTTCATCACTTGAGTGATACAACTTCATCACTTTAGTGATATAATTTCATCACCCAAGTGAAATGATTAACTTGAAAGGAAGTTGCAGCAAACTCTTCCGTACAAGAAAGCATAAACAACCGGATAAAAACAAATAAGCGAATGGCTATCAAATTTGAATTTTATGAATCACCCAATACGATAGGTACGCGCAAGAAGCGCTATCATGCCCGTGTAGTAAACTGGCAGCGCATCAACACCGACTATCTGGCACGGGAAATACAGTACGGCTCCTCGCTCACCGTGGCAGACATCAAGGCAACCATCATCTCGCTCAGCGAGAAACTGGCCTATTACTTGAAAGACGGCGCCCGGGTGCACATCGAAGGGATAGGGTATTTCCATATATCGCTTACCTGCCCGAGACACGGACACCAAGCTCCACACGTGCCAACAAGGTGAAATTCAAATCGGTGACATTCCGTGCGGACAAATACCTGAAGCATCAGTTGAGCGACGTTAAGACCGAGCGTTCGAAATACAAGCCGCACTCCATGCCGGTGACAAAAGAGAGTATAGACGAGGCATTGACGGAATACTTCCTGACAAACAGCGTGCTGACACGCCGGAAGTTTGAATCGTTATGCGGACTGACACGTGCCACTGCAGGACGTTATATCGCCCAACTGGCGAAAGACAAAAAACTGCGCAATATCTCCATTCCACGTAACCCCATCTATGAACCGATGCCGGGATTCTACGGAAAAGAGAAACTGCCCGAACCGAAGAACGAAACGGAAAACGTATCGGCAACAAACGACATGGACCTGACAATAAAGTAAATATACAACGAAACAATATAATAGAAAACTTCTACAAACGAAGCTCAAACCATAAAGAGCTGAAACTTCTACACTAGCTGAAGGAATTCCGGGAGGAAATCCTTCAGCCGCTTTTCTTTATTGACGAGCGTTTGCGAAGAAACTGAAGGATTTGAAGGAAAAAACTGGGAAAACTTCGGGAGAGGTACTTTTCAGCCACCAGCCATACCAGCATGGGCAAATAATCCTTTAAGGAAACACGAAGCAGCTTCAATGCCTGCTGGATGCGGTAAGCCACCGTCTGTGGTGACACATCCAGCACTTCGGCAATTTCTTTATAACTCAGTTCCTTAAAGCGATGCATCACAAAAGCCTCCCGATAACTGTCGGGCAGAGCAGCCATCGCCTCCTTTATTTTCCGGTCCAATTCCTCAAAACGAGCATAGTCCACTTCACACAATGCCGCCTGTGTCCTCTCATAAAAGGCAGCTTCAGCTTGGTTTTCACCTGTTCCCGCGTCAAGTGGTTCAAGACCCTCCGATAAGTCATTTTGAACAAATACTGATTCAATGAAGACTCGATTATCAAATCCCCACGATTCTCCCATAGCCATAACATTACCTCCTGAACAATCTCTTCGGCATCTTCCAACGATACCAACCGGTGGGCATAGGCACACAGCATAGGATAGTATCTTCTGAATAAATGGTCAAAAGCATTACCATCCCCCTGTCGGAGAGCATTAAGCAAAGACAAGTCTTCGACGGTATGATTCATAGTATAATAACTGTTTTCCTTGCGCACAAAGATAGCGGTTTTTATCGGAAAAAACTTTTTTTTGAAAAAAAAAGCATTTTTCGTTTAGATACTTTTCATTCTCGCTTGTCTTAATAATATAAAGGAAGAAATTAAAGCATAATTTATGGAAAACCATACCGATATAGAAACTTTGTTAACTAAATATTTCGAAGGGAAAACCACTCCTCCGGAAAATGAACAGATAGAAGCATGGCTGAATGCCGACGAGGAACATTTACATATAGCCAGGCAGCTGAATACGCTCTATCTGGCTGTAGACACACAGCATATCACAAAGAAAATAGATACGGAAAAAGCGTTAGATAAGGTAAAAAGCAAAACAAAGGTTAGAAACCTGTCCTGGTGGGGATGGACACAACGCATTGCGGCCATCCTGTCCGTTCCCCTCCTGATAGGTGTATTGGCTCTGTATCCGGGCAGACGGCAGCCGGTAGTCACCGCTCAGATGGTGGAAATAAAAACCAATGCAGGCATGACTACCTCCGTCCTGTTACCGGACAGCACGGTAGTTCACCTCAATTCGGAATCCTCCCTCCGCTATCCCACCTTTTTCGCCGGCGATGTACGCCAAGTGGAGTTAAACGGTGAAGCTTATTTCGATGTGACCCATCATCCCCGGAAACGATTCATCGTCTCCACCCCTCATCATTCTCAGGTGGAGGTGTACGGAACAAGTTTCAATGTGGAAGCATACGGTAATGAAACTCCCATTTCCACCACGCTTATCAAAGGCAGCGTAGGGTTTATTTATAAGAATAACAAAGGAAAATTTCAAAAGAGTATGCTCTCCCCCAGACAGAAGTTAGTTTATTCCCCACAAACCGGGGATATCAAGTGTTACGTCACTTCGGGCGAATCGGAGATTTCATGGAAAGATGGCAAGCTCATCTTTAATGACACTCCGCTGGATGAAGTGCTGCACATGCTTGGCAAGCGGTTCAATGTGGAATTCGTATTATCCAACAAGGAACTAAAAGGCTGTTCGTTCACAGGAACATTCACCCATCAGCGTCTGGAGCGTATTATGGAATATTTCCGGATTTCTTCCCGTATACGCTGGCGGTACATTGACAGTGCAGATATAAAAACGGAAAAGCTGAAAATAGAAGTGTACTAATATACGTTTAACCCTTAATTTAAATACTAGAAAAATGAACAGACAACAGGCTCCCTAAACAAAAAACATACGGGAGGATATTGGCGTATCACCCCGTATGAAAAATCATCTTTCTATGCTTGTTTGGCGACAAGCAAAGACAACATTTTATTAACTTTATCTCAATTACAAAATTATGAAAAATTATTTTAGCGTCCAATTATTATGGATGATAAAGTCGTGTAGGTTAATCTTAAATAAAACTCCATTACCTATGAAACTAAGTGTACTCTTTTTAATCTGTTCGTTAAGTATGACTTATGCGGCAGAGTCGTATGCGCAAAAGACCATGATCAGTCTTGAAGTACGTAATGAAACAGTTGGCACTGTGTTGGAAAAGCTGAAAAAAGAATCGGGGTTTGATTTCTTCTTCAACAATAAACACGTAGATCTGAAACGTATTGTATCAGTTTCGGCAAACAACAATAATATATTCAAGATACTAGACCAGATTTTCGCAGGGACGAATGTGAAGTATTCAGTGCTTGAAAAGAAAATTATTCTTTCTACTGAGATTGTGCAAGGAATACAGCAAGGACAAATTAAGGCGACAGGTATTGTAAAAGATGCGAATGGCGAACCGATAATCGGTGCCAATGTCATCGTAAAAGGCCAGTCAACAGGTACAATCACAGATATAGACGGGCGGTTCGTTCTGGATACTCCAAAAGATGCCGTTTTACAGATTACATACATCGGATATGTTTCTCAAGAAGTGAAAGTTTCTGGAAAGAAAGAACTTAATGTTGTATTAAAGGAAGATACAGAAACTCTTGATGAAGTGGTCGTTGTTGGATTTGGTACGCAAAAGAAAGTGAATCTGACAGGAGCTGTAGGGCTTGCTACAGCTAAAGAGTTAGAATCGCGTCCTGTAACCTCAGCTACACAAGCCTTGCAAGGACTGGTACCAGGTTTGCAGATATCAACAAGTACGGGTGAACTGGACAAGACCGCAGATATCAGTATCCGTGGTACAGGAACTATTGGCGAAGGTTCTAGCGGTGCACCTCTTATTCTAATTGACGGAATGGAAGGAGATTTAAATACAGTCAACCCTCAAGACATAGAAAATATTTCTGTATTGAAAGATGCTGCCGCATCATCCATCTATGGTTCCCGTGCCCCCTTCGGGGTCATTTTGGTAACAACCAAATCGGGCAAAAAAGGAAAGACCAACGTAAATTATAACAACAGTTTCCGTATATCTACTCCAATAAATATGCCGGAAATGATGGACTCTTATACATTTGCCAATTTCATGAACAGTGGTTCTCTTAACCAAGGTGGCGGACTTATCTTTACCGAAGACCTGATGCAGGAAATGTTGAATTGGCAAGCCGCTGGTGGAGGCAGTACGGGAGGAGTCAAAGCTTCATCCAACGGTCAATGGGGTAAGCCTGAATATGACCCGTTTACAACAGCTTGGGCAAACACTAACTGGTATGATGAAGTTTATAAATCTTCAACCTTTTCTCAAGAACATAATGTCAGCCTCAACGGAGGAAGTGATATTGTTGCCTATTATGCTTCCTTCAATTATTTAGATCAAGGAGGTTTGTTAAAAGCCGGTGATGACGGACTTCAGCGTTATAATGTGACAGCTAAAATCAATACCAATCTGACTCCATGGTTAAAATTCAACTACAGCACACGCTTTACACGCAATGATGTATGGCGTCCTACCAGCTTTAACAGTTCTTTTTATGATCAGCTGGGAAGAGCTACTTGGCCCAATTTACCGGTTAAAGATCCCAATGGATACTATCTTGACAATGGTTGGACCAATCCTGTTCAAAACCTGTTTGAAGGAGGAAAGCGCAATGCGCAAACAGACCGTCTTTACCAGCAGGCTTCTTTAATCATTGAACCAATAAAGAATTGGACTACCCATGTAGAATTCAACTACAGTATAAAAAACTCTTCAGTAAAAGAAACTTCTCTTCCTGTTTATAACCATGATATAGAAGGAAATGTGATAAATACAAATAAAGATTCTTACCTTTATCAAGACCAGACAAAAGAGAATTACTTGAATTTGAATATTTATAGCGAGTACTTCCATTCTTTTAACAACGTTCATAACACGAAAATTATGCTTGGTTTCCAAACCGAAAGTATGCAACAGGAATTTTCATCCACACAAAAATATGGTATCATGATAGGGGACATGCCTTATTTTGATATCACAACCGGATTGGACGGGAAAGGTAATGTCAAGGCAACTAAAGCTAACGGAAATGGTAAGAGGTGGAAAACAGCTGGTTTCTTCGGCCGTTTAAACTACGATTATATGGGTCGCTATTTAGCAGAAATCAACATGCGTTACGACGGTTCTTCCCGTTTCCGTCGAGGAAGTCGCTGGCAATGGTCTCCTTCATTCTCTTTAGGCTGGAACATCGCTCAGGAAAAATTCTGGGAGTCGCTGACAGATATAGCCAACACATTAAAATTGCGTGTTTCTTACGGTGAATTGGGCAACCAGAATACTACAGCATGGTATCCTACCTATCGTGACATGATACTAAAATCATCTAATGGAACATGGTTACAAGACAGCCAAAAACCTAATACAGCAGAACCAGGTGATTTAGTCAGCAACTCTTTAACATGGGAAAAAGTCCGTACTTGGGATGTCGGTTTTGACTATGGTTTCTTCAATAACCGTCTGACAGGTAGTTTTGATTACTACATTCGTTATACAGACGGCATGGTGGGACCTGCCCCTGAACTTCCTTTTACACTAGGTACCTCTGCCCCTAAAACCAATAACTGTAATTTGAGGACAAACGGTTGGGAATTATCTATCGGTTGGAGAGACCGTTTAAATAACGGATTGGGATATAGTGCTACTTTCACCCTTTCAGACGCTAAGACTATTGTCACCAGCTATCCAAGCAATGCCACTAACACTATTGGTTTGAACAAATACGTTGAAGGACGAGAAATAGGTGAAATCTGGGGATTGCAAACAATAGGAATAGCTAAATCTGAAGAAGAGATGCAAGCTCATCTATCTTCATTACCCAAAGGAGGGCAAGAAGCGATTGGTTCCAAATGGTCTGCCGGTGATATTATGTATCGTGATTTGAACGGTGACGGAAAAATATCTAAAGGTGCCAGCACACTAGACGATCATGGCGATTTGAAAGTTATTGGTAACAGCACTCCCCGATATTTCTTTGGTATTGATCTAAATGCAGATTGGAAAGGCTTTGATGTTCGTTTTTTCTTCCAAGGAGTAATGAAACGGGATTATTGGGGAAAAGATAATTTCTGCGGTTATCTATTTGGTGTAAGAGGAGATAAAGACATTTGGCATGCCCGTGGCTTGGTAGAACATCAAAATTATTTCCGCGCTCAGGCAATAGGTATCGACGGACACGAACTTCCGGCAAACCTAGATGCTTATTATCCACGACCTGTATTCAAGGAAGGCGCTAAAAACCAAGAAACCCAAAGCCGTTATTTACAAGATGCATCCTATATTCGTTTAAAGAATTTCCAATTGGGTTATACTCTCCCAGCCAAATGGATGAAAAATATAGGATTGACCAAATGCCGTGTGTTCGTTTCCGGAGAAAATCTTTGGACCGGAACATCATTGTCTTCTCTGTTTGATCCGGAAACAATTAGTGGCGGTAATGGTGGTAATGCTTATCCGTTATCAAGCACCTGGTCTTTTGGCTTAAGTTTAACACTTTAATAATACATATATAATGAAAACAAAACATATATTCTTATCTGTACTAATCGCTTCATCAGGATTTGCATTTACTGCTTGCGATGACTATTTGGATGAAGTACCTGAGGCATCTATTTCCCCGGAAGTATATTTTACAGAGGCAACCCACATTCAAGCCTCTGCAGATAATCTGTACTCTGATATTCTTCCTCTCACGGAACTGGGAATACATACGGCATCTACAAAGATGATGCAACAACGGACAATCAAATAGAGGTTACAGCCCCCAATCGTTTTACTTCCACCTTGTGGAAAGTGGACAATGCGGAAACCAGCAATTGGAATTTTGATAAAATATACAAAATAAATTTTGTATTATCGAATGTGTTGCCCAAATTTGGGGATAATAATGCTGATGGGAACGAGCTGAGTGGCAATGCCAATACCATCAATGGTGACCTTAACAGCATAAAACACTATATCGGTGAATTATTTTTCCTACGTGCTTGTGAATACTTTAAACGTTATCAGCTATTTGGAGATTTTCCCATAATTATCCACCCATTGCCGGATGACAAAGAAGCATTGAGTGAAGCCAGTAAACGATCACCGCGCAATGAGGTGGCGCGCTTTATTCTAAGTGATTTGGATAAAGCTATTACTTTATTAAAAGCTAAAAACATGCCGACAACTAGAATTAACGCAGATGCTGCCATTTTATTAAAGTCGCGCGTAGCTCTATTTGAAGGTACTTGGTTGAAATATTTTAAGAATACGGCTTTTGTACCCAATGGTGACGGTTGGCCTGGCAAGGCAAAAGATTACAATTCCACTTATCAATACCCCAGTGGGAATATTGACAGTGAGATAGATTATTTTTTGGAAATCGCTATGACGGCTTCTAAAGATATCGCAGAACGCTACAAAAACAAACTTACAGAAAATACAGGCGTCCTGCAACAGTCAACTAACGAAACTGCCAACCCTTATTTTGACATGTTTGCTCAAGAAGATTTATCTTCAGTCAACGAAGTGCTGTTATGGCGCAGATACGCTTATAACTTAGTACACCACAACGTAAATGTCTATGCCAGCTGGGGAAATAATGGCGTAGGTGTCACCCGCAGCTTTGTGAACAACTTTTTGATGGCTGACGGCACTCCTGTTTATACCCACGGTGATTATATGAACGGAGACGGATATTATATGGGAGACAAAACCATACACGACGTTCGTCAAAACAGAGACAGCAGATTGGTTATCTTTCTGAAAGAACCCGGACAACATAACATCTTAATAAAAGATGTGGTTGGTGAGACAGCCAATGTTGAAGAAACTTATCCATTGATTACCATTACAGACGGAGCACGCCGTTATGTTACTGGGTATGCCTTACGCAAAGGAGGAGCTTTTCATCAGAAATATTATTCCAATTCAAAAGGATATACCGCCTCTATTGCTTATCGTGCGACAGAAGCCTTGTTGAATTACATGGAAGCCAGTTATGAAAAGAATGGTACCTTGGACGGAACAGCGACCGAATATTGGAAAATTATTCGCCGTCGTTCTCATGTAGATGAGGATTTTCAAAAGACTATTGCTTTAACGGATATGAGTAAAGAGGCAGAAAATGATTGGGGAGCGTATTCCGGCGGTAAGTTAATAGACGCAACTCTCTATAACATACGTCGTGAGCGCCGATGCGAATTTATGGCGGATGGGCTTCGTTATATGGACTTATGCCGTTGGCGTGCTATGGACCAGTTGATCGAACATCCTTATATACCGGAAGGTTCCATTTATGGAACACCCCCATGCAGGCTTGGTATACAGATTTGCTGTATGATGGATCAGACGCATCCAATGTCTCTTCACCTAATGTCAGCGAATACTTGCGCCCTTACCAAAAGAATTCTAAACAAACCTGTTATAATGGTTTTACTTGGCGTATGGCCCATTATCTGCACCCCATTATGGTCAAGCAGTTTTTGATCACTGCCCCCGATAACAAAACAGTAGAAAATTCTCCTATCTATCAAAATCCATATTGGCCTATAGTGCCGGATATGCCTGCTGAAAAATAAGTTTGAGGGCATTCCAATCATAAAATATTGGAGTGCCCTAATAACTTGATATCATACGACTGATAAGAAAAGAGTAGCCATCGTATGTGCTTTTTGTACGATAATACAGGTATTGTAACTAAATTCCATGTCTGCAACTCTTTATAATTCCGATATTTGCGTAATAAACGAGCCGACACAAATCGGTGTTCATTCTTTATAATAATGTATCAAATGAAAAACATCATTATCGCTTTCTTCTTGATGCTTGCTCCTGTCGGAGTAACAGCCCAATATCAGAAAACACAGGAAAAAGCCCCTCTAGTCAATGTACCTTTGGAAAATTTTGCATCACAGCAGAAAGTTCTTTTTAACTTTGGCTGGAAATTCCAATTGGTTACAAACGAGAATAAAAATACCGATTTTGCCTCACCTACCTTGGATGACTCCTCCTGGCGTACCCTGGACCTTCCTCATGATTTCCAGTTCGAACAACCCTGGACTGAAAGCGGCGGAGGTGCACGCGGATTCAAACCCATGTGCGAAGGATGGTACCGCAAGTCTTTCCCTACCGATCCGTCGTGGAAAGGGAAACGGGTAATCCTGGATTTCGGAGGTATCATTTATCTGGGAGATGTCTATCTGAACGGTACAAAAATAGCCTCGACAGATTATGGATATGTGGGGCTTGAAGCGGACCTTACCCCCTTTCTGAGTCACGACGGAGAAAACGTGGTAGCTGTTTATGCTTCCACTGGTCCCAAGAAAGGTTCACGCTGGTACACGGGAGGCGGTCTGTTCCGTGATGTATATCTGCAGGTGCAGAATCCCACACACATCGCTCGCCACGGGGTGTATATCACCACCCCCGAGGTTTCCTCCTCCCGGGCAACGGTAGCCGTACAGGTTGAGGTGGACGGCTGGCAGAAGCATGATGTACGGGTACGGACCATCCTCCGCAATCCGGAAGGTGTCATCGTGGGCACCGTGCAATCCGGTATGCCCGAACATACGCACCAGACCTGCACGGAAGTGAAATTACCAGCGTTTACTCTAGAGAATCCGCAACTTTGGTCATGTGAGTTTCCACAACTCTACAATGCTGAAGTGGTAGTGACGGCAGACGGTATGGTGGTGGACAGCCTGACCGAACAGTTCGGTATCCGCAGTCTGGAATTCTCACCGGAATTCGGCTTCAAGCTCAACGGGAAGAAGATATTCCTGCAGGGCAATGCCAACCATCATGATCTGGCGCGCTGGGAGCCGCCAGTTACGACAGGGCAATCGAACGCATGATGCTGCAACTCAAATCCTTCGGTTACAACTGCATCCGCTGCTCACATAATCCGTACAGTGAAAGTTTTGCCCGCATTGCAGACCGTGTGGGAATGCTGGTGGTGAACGAACTGACGGACAAATGGAGTGACAATGACTATTGGGGCGGACGCCAGCCGTTCACCCATCTCTGGCACAAACTGATTACAGAATGGATCAAACGCGACCGTAACCGTCCGTCCATCATTTTGTGGAGCTTGGGAAACGAGCTTCAGATTCGTGAAGGATGGGCAGGCTTCGAAGGAACCAACGATTGGGGAATCACTACCTATAACATATTCAACCAGCTGGTAAAGAGATGGGATCATACACGTCTCACCACTGTAGCCATGTTCCCCGCCCGTGCGGGAGCTATAACCCGGCATGACAAGGAGTTCAACGACTATTTGGTACCACCCGAACTGGCTTGCGCCACAGAAGTCGCATCGTTCAATTACCAGTCGGACAAATATGACGCTTATTTGAAATACCAGCCAGATCTTATCCTGTTCCAAAGTGAGGCTGAAACCAGCAAGCTGTTACAGCCTTATTATAATATGGACAGAAAACGGACGGTGGGCATGGCCTATTGGGGCTCCGCCGAATATTGGGGAGAATCCAACAAGTGGCCCAAAAAAGGCTGGAACTACTCCTTCTTTGACCATACCATGCGCCCCTATCCCCAAGCTTACCTTATTAAATCGGCTTTCATGCCGGAGATTCCCGAAGTACATATCGGCGTGTCGATGCGGCGGGGGCGGAAAGCGTCAGTTGGAATGACGTCACAGTGGGACGCATGGCGCTGAACGAGTGCTGGAATCATATCCCAGGCAGCAGACAGTCACTCTTCACTTATACCAATGCACATTCTGTAGAGTTGTTGGTAAACGGTCAAAGCATGGGAGTCCAGCAAAACGATACAACACAGGCAAACCTGCGTAATATGATTTATTGGAAGGATGTCCCTTATGGCAACGGTGGCTCTGTGGTGGCAATAGCTCGTGACAAGTCGGGCAAAGAAGTGGCTCGTCATCGTATCGAAACTGCCGGAAAAGCTGTGGCACTCCAGATTGAGACGGAAACGCCGGCAGATTGGAAGGCAGACGGTATGGACTTGCAATATATAAACGTGACGGCTATAGACAAAAAAGGTCGTCCGGTATGGGACTACAACGAGCCGCTTACTTTACAAATGGAAGGGGCGGCACGGTTGGTGGCATTGGATAACGGGGATCATTATACGGACGAGCTCTTTCAGGGCATAACTTCCAAACGAATGTATCAGGGAAGGATGCAAATCATTCTCCGAAGCACAAAAACTCCCAGCAATGTGAAGCTGAAAATTAGTTCTGCTGATTTGAAAGAAAAACTCTCATTAAAGACTTTTTTTGAAATAAAAAAGCTATATCTTTATAAAATAGGCAGTATAAATTCTAATCTATGGTTCAGATACCAATGAATAGAACGGACTATGAGTATATTATTTACC
>ENA-OQAA01000588-OQAA01000588.1-human-gut-metagenome-genome-assembly--contig:-NODE-588-length-24006-cov-2.150593_pt1 | contig 24006 bp, 31 predicted proteins | sample MGYA00242489_ERZ504515 | MGnify/ENA primary metagenome ERZ504515 (study PRJEB26092, sample SAMD00036237) | human gut metagenome | host: Homo sapiens | study: EMG produced TPA metagenomics assembly of... | reverse complement strand
TTCATCTCCTCTCATTAGCGGCATACGGATATCGGAAATAATGAGATCGGGTACATTACCTTCATTAAGCCAATCTATTGCTTTAATAGGATTTTCCAAATACATAACATCGTAATCCTTACCTAGATATATACTTGCAACTTTTCCAATAGTCGCTTTATCGTCAACTAATAGTATCTTTTTTTCATACAAATAGAACCTTTCTATCGCTTGCTTTGCTACTTGATTTATATAGATTAATTGAATCTCTTGTCTTTGTTTCACTTCGTGCAAATATATATATAATTTTCTCGTAAATGTGTATTTTCTATATATAATTTTTATAAGAATGTGTATTTTGTGGGATTTTGATGAATTATTGTTGCTTAATCCAATAAGTTTACCTCTATGATATTGCTAAAATTACCATTGCCACAAATCATAGCTCACCCCAGCACCTACATAAAAAACGACTGAATACAAAAAAAAGGCGGTGAAACCATGTTGGAATTACCGCCTTGAAAACCAATATTATACTGACTGGATGAATGTAATCAAACCTTTAATTATATTTTCTATCTTTTTTATCTGAGGCTGGGAAGTCAATAGCTTAAGTTTATAATTCAAATCCTGCACCCGATTGGTTGATATGGAATTTAGAATATACCTTAAAACCAATAACCCGCCAGCCATATTGTGAAACCTGTCACCTTGTAAATCCGATATCGGACCTTTACGAATACGTTTCTGTAATTTTAAATCGTAAATATTATGCCCATGAGCACATAAATTACGTATAACTCGAAGCGTGCTCATATAGTTATCAAAATATCCACGTTTCTTATATTATAATGTGCCGCAATTTCTTCTTTCAGTTTCGCGTCTTTAGGCTGGAATATAAATAAAGAATATCTCCAAATGTCATATACTCTAATGTCTTCCATGCCGGCGCGTATATGTCATTGATATATTTCCCATGATGATGCTTTTATATCCTCATTTTTTCGTTATCGTTTTATAACAATTCGGCAAATAATCTATAAAGTCCATATTCACAATTCGAGGGTCAGCAAACCAAGTCGCATTGTTTTTATAGCGATTGGAAACTGTATATGTAAGAAATGTGCGGAAACTTACTTCAATTCTATACAAATAAGGAGTAATGATACACCTTAAATCATGGTCGAAATAGTAAAGTGTCACTACGTCATCAAATAAGGTGTTCTCTTAAATTGGTGAGTTCGATTGTTCTTTGAGGGATAACTTTGTTCGTAAGGGAACCAATAAAATCCCAATCGATAATATCCAATATCAAGCAGAATTTCTTTGGCTTTTTCTTTATCGTTAAAAATCATTCCCCGTTCTTCGAGCAATTGTATCTGTTCTTCTATTGATGTCGCAGTTTTCATTTATTATGCTTTAATAAAAAAGGGACACCGCAATTTGGGCATCCCTATAAGTTCCTTATTATAGTGCAAGGTGATGCAGCTTGTACATACCGGCACTTTTTACGCCACAAATATAAGCAAAGTATTTGATATAGCAAAACCAATACATATGTATTAACACTGCTCACATAAAATGTCTTTTCAAACGGTGTTCCAACAAGTCAAAGAACGATTTATATAATCCTTTCCAGTATTTTTCCAAATTGGAAAGGATTGGTACTATCATTCCAGTAATTTTTTCCTGCAATGTTCGCATAGGAACTTCTTCACTACTGGGAACATGAGATTAAATGAATAAAGCATAAGACAATGCACGTTGAAGATATTAAAGCCTCCAACGTGACATTGTCTTATGCTTTTTCAAATTTTTATGTGGCAATAATTATTTGAACGTTGGGGCTTTCTTTCCACTCTAAGCCCCGAAAGAGCGCCAGCGACAAGCCGACTTCTACATCGTTAATTTCTTTCTTACCATACAAATAGATTATAACCTATCCCAACACCTACATACCATCCATTTGGATAACCATACCCAACCTGCAACCCTAATCCCCAACGTTTTCTTCTTCGACTTAATGGGTACCGGATGATAGACATCATTCGTTACCGTCTGATAAACCGTCCTCGGATACACAGTCATACTATCCAGCCGCGGGTCTACATATCCGCTCACCACCGCACGATACAGACTATCTTCATACACAACCTGTTTGCGGTGAAGCAGGGTATCGCCTATACGTACTGTGTCATTCGGCAATATCTGCCAAAACACTTCTATCGGTGCGGAGATAAGAACCGTGTCAGTCTTGACAACCGTCTGTATCTTTGTTTCGGTACGGATTTCTGCCGGCAAAGGCTCGTGCGGACGGAACCAGGCTACCACACAAGCGATTGCCAGCAATACAACTAATAGCCAGGGTAGTCTTTTCATAGCTTCAGTAACTGATTCCGGTTTCTACCGTCTGCCCGATAACTCACATGCACCCAGGCGAAATTACTCTCATCAATTAACTGGTCGAAAGGAAGGTTCTTGCGGATATGTTCGAACAGTAGCTTATTCTGTTGCCTGTCTCCGGTATCAATGTCCGCCGCCTGCCCGCTCATGTGCTGGCTGGTTGTCGCACCGCCAACTGCCTTATTCAATGCCGGGCAACGGTAACCGCTATTCACAACGATAGGTTTGCCGTACCATTCGCGTAGTAACTATTTTCCTACATCCAAACGGCTTATGGATAAAGTTGTAGACAAAGCAAAATCTTTAGGTGGAGACGGAATTGTATGCTTTAATATCAAATACTATCCTCCAACAAAATCATCACAAGCATATTATCAAGCCACAGGTGTAGCGGTAAAAGTCAAAAAATAATATGAATCTGAATATTTCACTTTGTGCATCCGCTTGTACAGGAGCCAAGCATTGTTCCCTTACCCCCACCTGTAAAGGCTGGGGATGCCGGTTTCTCGCCACTCCTATAGAGCAACTGCCGACCACCGACAAGGAGAAAGCAAAACTCTTCTCCAAAGTGTACCGGGAAGCAAAAAGTAAGGGCGTTCTTGAATGCCCACATTACCGCTCTTTATTCATTGATGAAGTGCTCGAAAATATAAATAAAAGTAACGTAACATTACAAACTATGAACTGATTTTTCTCATTTATTGTCGGACATCTATTTCAGCCAACTTGCAAAGGAATGATACACAGATTACAATTGCATTTTCAATACTATAAGTCTAGTTTAGTTTTTGTGTAAAGCACTTCCTCCGTAAGCGAACGTTGGAAGTGCTTTTATTATAGACCTATTAAATACTAATTTTATGAATATCAACTTCTTCTGATTAATCGTCTGTCCATTTGATAACTTGAATAACAAGACGTCCTATCCACACTTGCAGCTGATGCTCTATCACCCCATATAGCTGGGCTGTACTCCGAACCAATACCACAGCCAAAGCATAATTCCACCCAACCAGACGAAAGCCACATCAATATAATATAACCTCAATATCCTACTGATCAACACACCCAAAAGTTCGCCACAAAGTACATAAGCAGCAACCATGGTAACCATTTGTTCGTTAGCTATTTTTATTAAAACCAAAGTTCCTATAACAGGAATAAGAGATGTGCAATCTATAATGAATTGTTGTCTGTCGCTCATATAAACAATGTTTGTAATTGAAGTATAAATATAAAACATTATTTACATAAAATCGTCCTATAGAACGGAAACACATAACGAAACTGAGAAGAATTATCATTACAATTATAAAAAAAGAAGAAAAAAAGATATTTTTAGCGGTCAACGTATCCGTATTTCAACCCTTTCGCTCTTTCATTGTTATAATAATAAACAGTAATTATATGAATTCCCAATTCTCGGACATACGAAAAGAATATAAAAAAGGCAAGCTCACCCGGAATACTATCTCAGAGAATCCCTTCGAGCAATTCGCCCGCTGGCTCAACGACGCCCTGCATTGCGGAGAGAACGAACCGACCGCCATGATTGTAGCCACCGTCTCACCGGACGGACGGCCCTCTACCCGCACCGTACTGCTGAAAGGCGTGGAAAATGGTAAACTCATCTTCTTCACCAACTACGAAAGCCGTAAGGGACGGCAACTCACAGCCAATCCCTACATCTCCCTCTCTTTCGTTTGGCATAAGCTGGAAAGACAAGTACATATCGAAGGAAAAGCGGAGAAATGCACTCCTCAAGAATCGGACGCTTACTTCTCCACCCGACCCTACAAAAGCCGGATCGGCGCAAGAATATCCCCCCAAAGTCACGTCATCAGCAGCCGGATGGAAATAATCCGCGCTTTTGTAAAGGAAGCTGCCAGGCTGACCGGACAGACCGTACCACGTCCCGACAACTGGGGCGGTTTTGCCGTCACCCCCACCCGCTTCGAATTCTGGCAGGGACGGGAAAGCAGGCTGCACGACCGTTTCCAATATACTCTCCACGAAGAAAAGTCCGCTTCCGGCCTATCGTGTCCAAACTCCGAAAAATGGGAGATAAACCGCCTTGCACCCTAAACCGGACTGTCAAAGTATTATATCCTATGAATAAAGCTTAAAATGAGAAACAAAGTCATAATGCTGCTGTTAGAGGGGAAAACTTTAATAGAAAATAATTATGAATTACGGAATCAGTGTTCTCTTTCGCACCATCCCTCTGCTGATGGCCCTGTTTTGTTTTGGTTACGGAGCTTTTGTACTTGATATGGGAACGGACCCGGCAAAAAACGTTGCCGGTCCGGTAGTAATGTCATTAGGAATGATTTGCATTGCCTTGTTTGCAACAGCGGCTACCATTATCCGGCAGATTATTCACACATACAATACGGTTGTCCGGTACGCTCTGCCCGTGCTTGGCTATCTGGCTGCCCTACTGACTTTCATCTGCGGCTGGGAATATATCAGCGAAGCTGCCACCGCCAGTCATTTCGTAGCCGGACATGTAATCTGCGGCGTAGCTTTCATCACTGCCTGTGTGGCAACGACCGCCACTTCTTCCACCCGGTTCACCCTTATACCTGCCAATTCCCAAACGACGGAAAACAATGTGCTCCCACAAGCCTTTAACGGCACACAAGGTAAGCTTCTTATAGTTGTTGCGGCATTGCTGGCACTTGCCACTTGGATATGGACATTCCTTCTGCTTGCAAAAAGCGATGTGCACAACGCCTATTATGTAGCAGGGCATGTCATGGCAGGAATAGCTGCATCTGTACAAGCCTCGTGGCACTGGTAGCAACTATCGTACGCCAAATACGTAACAGTTACTCGCATGCAGAACGTAAATGGTGGCCTGTAATGGTACTTGCCATGGGAACATTCAGCATCCTTTGGGGGCTACTGATACTGAAAAACCCGAACCCTGCCGAATCTTCCATAGGGTATATAATGATAGGCCTGGGATTGGTTTGCTACAGCATTTCAAGCAAAGTCATACTCCTGGCAGCAATATGGCGCAACACTTTCAAACTGGCAAACCAAATTCCTTGATACCCGTATTTACCGCACTGCTCTGTCTGTTCCTGTCTGCTTTCCTTTTTGAAATGGCAAGCATACACGAAGTCTACTTTGTACCGGCACGTGTACTGGCAGGATTGGGCGGTATCTGCTTCACACTCTTCTCCATCGTAAGCATACTGGAAAGCGGAACCTCAAAAGATAACCGCTTATCCGTCAATTTCTATGTCGGTAAAGATGTCCACATCCGCGGCATGATGCGCCACGTAGCAGCCGGACCCGTATCGCCCGATTTCAGAATGTCATAAACAACTTCCGTCTTGTTCTTGCCCGTTATCAAGAATATAAGCTTTCTGGCACTGAACAGCAGACATCCCGTCATGGCAATACGCGGCTGCCCGTTATAAGGATTTATGCTCTTTTCATACGGATGAAAGAAGAGAGCAGATACTCCTGACCGGGAAAAATGGAAGAAGTATGTCCGTCATCACCTGCTCCCAACAGCACTATGTCAAAGGTAGGGAAACCCCGGCGCAAAGGAACCGTACTGGAAACCAAATCCGAATAACGTTTCGCCTCTTGCGCTGGACTACGGCAATCACCATGAATGGGGTATACATATTCATCGGGCATGCCTACCTCTTGCAGCAGCAAACGCAGCATAGTACCGTAATTACTGTCCGAGTCGCTGACGGATACGCAACGTTCGTCCACCCAGAAAATCCGCATCCGCATCCAAGGAGTCTCTTCTCTGACTCATGCGCCCAAATGTCAAACATAAGGAAGGAGTCGTTCCTCCACTGAAAGCAAGGTAAAAAATCCGCTCCGGCTCCCGGTTCATCATATCGATATATACCGGATAAGAGCACGTGCAGTCGAGGTTGCAGCAGGATATACATAACTTTTCATAATTCACAATATTCATCAGTATTCGTCAAATTCTTACACGGGTTAGTCCATTCGGCCCCATGTTCGCGCATCATAGCTTCACTTTCCAAAGGTCCCCACGTTCCCACGGGATAACCGTAAAGCGGTGCATCCGGATGTTCCTGCCAATACTTCAGCACAGGATTGAAAAAACGCCATGACGCATCCACGGCATCGCTACGGGTAAAGAGTGTCTGGTCTCCCTGTATACAGTCTTCAATCAGGCGGGCATACGCGTCTCCGGCGGGCAGACCGCCCAAATCGGAATAACTGAAGTCCATCATCACCTGTTTCACATCAAACCCCGGTCCCGGAACTTTCATTCCGAACTTCAGCACAATACCCTCATTGGGCTGCAAACGCAGAATCAGTTTGTTGGCACGCGGGCAGTGACCGCCTTCACAACGGAACATCTGATGAGGTGTCTCGCGGAAGTGTACCACAATTTCGGTCACCTTGGTCGGCATCTGTTTTCCGGTACGGATATAGAAAGGAACGCCGCTCCACCGCCAGTTGTCAATGCCTATTTTCATGGCAATATAAGTTTCGGTACGGGAATCGGAAGCTACGTTCTTCTCTTCACGATAACCGGGCTTGGTCGCAGACGCGGTATATTGCCCACGGACAATGTGCTCGTTCAGGTCTTCTTCGGTCAAGGGAGAGAGGGATTCATATACTTTTACCACCTCGTTGCGGAAATTATCGGCATTGAAAACTGCCGGCGGTTCCATCGCGGTAAGCGCTACCAACTGAATGAGGTGATTCTGTACCATATCACGCAATGCTCCGGTTCCTTCATAAAACCCTCCACGCTGTTCGATACCCAAATTCTCTACTGCGGTAATCTCTACATAGTCAATGTAATTACGGTTCCAAAGCGGCTCGAAGATGCCATTGGCAAAACGAAAAGCCAGAATGTTCTGCGCAGTCTCTTTACCCAGGAAATGGTCTATACGGTAAATCTGATGCTCCTCGAATACGGAAGCATAGATACGGTTCAGTTCACGGCAGATTCCAAATCATAACCGAAAGGCTTCTCGACGATGATACGCGTATGAGGACGGTTCAGGCGGGCAGTCTTGAGATGAAGAGGAATCACACCATACAGCGACGGCGGCGTTGCCAGATAGTACAACATGCCATCCGGCTCCTGCTCACCCGTCAGTTCCCGGAGACGGGCATCCAGATTTCCATAATCGGCAGCCTCGGCCGGATTAAGCGAAAGATAGTACAGATGATTGCAAAAATCAGTCATACGTCCGCCGGCATGTTCTTCCGAAGCCACAAAACGTTCCATTTCCGTCCGTATATAAGTACGGTAGGTATCATCCCGGTATCCGGTACGTCCGATGCCTAAAACAGCAAAACCTTCCGGCAGGCGGTTATCCTTGTACAGATTATATAATGCCGGTATTAACTTGCGCTTCGTCAGGTCACCGGAAGCGCCGAAAATTATCATCACAAATTTACTCATAGCTTTATGTTTGTAGGGGAATTTCAGTAATCTTCACACTAAAGAAAGACTACACGTTATAGGTTCCCGACTTCGTTTCTCCGCCGTGTCCTGTCCAGTTTTCATGGAAGAACTGCCCACGCAGTCCGTCCACACGCTCAAAGGTGTGCGCTCCGAAATAATCGCGCTGTGCCTGAATCATATTCGCCGGTAAGTTGGCGGAGACGAGTGAATAAAAATAATTCAATGCCGATGAAAATGCAGGAACTGGAAGTTCCTCTTTCATAGCCTGTGCCACCAGATGTTTCCAGCCGGAGAGCAGTTGTTTCATCTCATTACTGAAATAAGGAGTAAGAAGAAGATGCTGCGGTTTCTCATTCCCCTCGAAAGATGCTGCAATATCATTGAGGAAGATACTGCGGATGATGCAACCGCCACGCCACATACGGGCAATGGAAGCCAGGTCGAGGTTCCATCCGAAAGAGTCCGAAGCACGTTGCAATACAGCAAAGCCTTGAGCATAAGACACCAGTTTGGATGCATAAAGCGCCGAATAAATATCTCCTACCATTTCGGATTTGTTGTATACCACCTCCGTGCGCCGGCTGGTAAAATGCCCGGCAGCCGACTTCCGCAGTTCTTTCTGAGCCGACAAGCTGCGTTCAAAAACAGCCGTAGCAATCAGCCCCAACGGCATACCAAGCTCCATAGCATTGATTACCGACCATTTGCCTGTACCTTTTTGTCCGGCTGTATCCAGTATTTTATCTATCAGATAACCGCCCGACTTATCTTTATGCTGCAAGATATTAGCAGTAATTTCAATAAGATAGCTACGCAATTTGCCCTCATTCCATTGCGAAAAGACCGAAGACATTTCTCCGTTATCCAGCTTCAGCAGGTTCTTCATCACCCAATAGGCTTCGGAAATAAGCTGCATATCGCCATATTCGATGCCATTATGAATCATCTTGACAAAATGTCCCGAACCGGCCGGTCCCACCCACTGGCAGCAAGGCGTGCCGTCGGATGCTTTGGCAGCAATACTCTGCAAAACAGGCTTCACTTCTTCCCAGGCGCTTACCGAACCGCCCGGCATGATAGAAGCTCCATTCAATGCACCCTCTTCACCGCCGGAAACACCTGCTCCCACAAAACGGAAGCCTCTCGCTTCGGCCAATGCCACACGGCGATTGGTATCTTCATAATTGGAATTGCCGCCGTCTATCAATATATCTCCCGGAGAGAGCAACGGGAAAAGCTGCTCCAGCAGTTCGTCTACCGCACTACCGGCACGAACCATCATCATTATCTTGCGCGGAACGGCTACAGACTCCACAAAACGAGCTATATCCGTATATCCTTCAATACTTTTACCCTGTGCGCGTCCGTTTATAAAACGTTCCACCACACCTTCTTCAATCCCCGGAACCGTACGGTTATAAACCGAAACCCGCCAGCTTGTCCGCCATATTCAATGCAAGATTCTCGCCCATCACGGCCAGCCCTATCAGTCCAATGTCTGTTTTATTTAAATTCTCCATATACTTGTATAATTTATCTTTGTTATTAAAACAAAAAATAGCGTCTGTTTGTTCGTATTCAAATTTGAAATTAATTCATTTTTTCATAAAGGATTGACACAGAAAAACGATGTCATATCCGCTTCCCGGCAATCATCCGGACGCTACTCCCGGTATAAAGCAAAAATAATCTCAAAATCATTTACCGCATTGGCTTTGTTGTCTCACAATAAATTACGATTTTTGCAGGACGAAATATGCAACAATCAAAAAAAAGTATAATACCAGAAACAATGAAAAAAGCTCTAATCTCCGGAATAACCGGACAGGACGGTTCGTTCCTCGCAGAATTCCTGTTGCAAAAAGGATATGAAGTACACGGCATATTGCGCCGCTCATCTTCGTTCAATACCGGACGCATCGAGCACTTGTATTTCGATGAGTGGGTGCGCGACATGAAGCAGAAGCGAACTATCAACCTGCATTATGGAGATATGACGGACAGCAGTTCGCTAATACGCATTATCCAGCAAGTGCAGCCGGACGAGATATACAACCTTGCTGCACAGAGCCACGTAAAGGTCTCGTTCGATGTACCCGAATATACCGCCGAAACAGATGCTATAGGTACGCTGCGCATGCTCGAAGCTGTACGCATTCTCGGTCTGGAAAAGAAAACCAGGATATATCAGGCATCTACCTCGGAACTGTTCGGCAAGGTGCAGGAAGTGCCGCAGAAGGAGACTACCCCTTTCTACCCGCGCAGTCCCTACGGCGTAGCCAAGCAATACGGTTTCTGGATTACAAAGAACTACCGCGAAAGTTACGGAATGTTCGCCGTAAACGGCATTCTCTTCAACCACGAAAGCGAGCGCCGCGGCGAAACCTTCGTTACCCGCAAGATTACGCTGCTGCCGCCCGCATTGCACAAGGATTCCAGGACAAACTGTATTTGGGCAATCTGGATGCACGCCGCGACTGGGGATATGCCAAAGACTATGTGGAATGTATGTGGCTTATCCTGCAACACGATACGCCGGAAGACTTCGTGATTGCTACCGGAGAGATGCACACCGTACGCGAATTTGCCACACTTGCCTTTAAGGAAACCGGCATAGAACTGCGCTGGGAAGGCGAAGGCGTGAACGAGAAGGGTATTGACAGCCAAACCGGTAAGGTACTGGTAGAGGTGGATCCCAAATATTTCCGTCCTTCCGAAGTGGAACAGTTGCTGGGAGACCCTACCAAAGCCAAAACGTTACTGGGCTGGAATCCGCAGCAGACAAGCTTTGAGGAGTTGGTACACATCATGGCGGAACATGACATGAAGTTTGTACGGAAACTGCATTTGAGAAGCAAAGAAGACTGAAACAGATAATTTAATTTTTCAGACAGAAGAACAAAAGAACATATATATGAGAAAATAAAAGAGTATAAACCGAATATGTCCTTTTGTTCTTCTGTCTGAAACCAATTCATTTTATAACAATGTTACACAAGAACGCAAAAATATACATCGCAGGGCATCGCGGACTGGTAGGCTCTGCTATCTGGAAAAACCTGCAAGAGAAAGGCTATACCAATCTCGTGGGCAGAACCCACAAAGAACTCGACCTGCTGGACGGTGTTGCCGTCCGCCGTTTCTTCGATGAGGAACAGCCGGAATACGTATTCCTTGCCGCTGCTTTCGTGGGCGGTATCATGGCAAACAGCATCTACCGTGCCGATTTCATTTACAAGAATCTCCAGATACAGCAGAATGTCATAGGCGAAAGTTTCCGCCACAATGTCAAGAAACTGCTCTTTCTGGGTAGCACCTGTATCTATCCGCGTGATGCCGAACAGCCGATGAAAGAAGACGTACTCCTCACCTCACCCCTGGAGTACACCAACGAACCGTACGCCATTGCCAAGATTGCCGGATTGAAAATGTGCGAAAGCTTCAACCTGCAATACGGCACGAACTACATTGCCGTCATGCCCACCAACCTCTACGGTCCCAACGACAACTTCGACCTGGAACGCAGCCACGTACTTCCTGCCATGATTCGCAAGATACACCTGGCCCACTGCCTGCAACAAGGCGACTGGGATGCCGTACGCCGTGACATGAACCTGCGTCCAGTAGAAGGAATCAATGGCAGCAACAGCAACGGAGAGATACTGAACATACTTTCCAAATACGGCATCAGCGAAGAAGAAGTCCGGCTTTGGGGTACGGGAACTCCGTTGCGCGAATTCCTCTGGAGCGAGGAAATGGCGGATGCCAGCGTATTCGTCATGGAGCACGTAGACTTCAAAGACACCTGCAACCCCGGAGACAAGGACATCCGCAACTGCCACATCAACATCGGCACAGGTAAGGAAATTACTATCCGCCGGCTTGCCGAACTGATTGTCAACGTTGTGGGTTATCGCGGAAAGCTGACCTTCGACACTTCCAAACCCGATGGGACCATGCGCAAACTCACCGACCCGAGTAAGCTCACGCATTGGGCTGGCATCATAAAATAGACATCGAAGAAGGTGTAGAGCGGATGTACCGCTGGTACCTGGATAACAATAAATAGGCTCAAAGGGGGAATTTGCATAAAATGCTTTTTCCCCCTAAAAGTTTGCATTCTCTACATAAACCCTTATATTTGCACAATTTTCAACTAAATGTGCAATATATAATGGAACAAAGTTTTATCGCCTATATAGAGAATAGTATAAAGGAAAACTGGGACTGGATGCCCTGACCGATTATAAGGGAGCCACCCTGCAATACAAGGATGTAGCCCGCAAAATAGAAAAACTGCATATCATTTTTGAAGCGAGCGGCATCAGAAAAGGCGATAAAATCGCCGTCTGCGGACGTAACAGTTCGCATTGGGGAGTCACTTTCCTCGCTACCCTGACGTATGGTGCGGTCATCGTGCCCATCTTCACGAATTCAAGGCGGACAATGTGCATAACATCGTCAACCACTCCGAGGCCAAGCTTCTTTTTGTCGGCGACCAGGTGTGGGAAAATCTCAACGAAAGCGCCATGCCGTTGCTCGAAGGTATCTTCATGATGACGGACTTCACCTTGCTGGTCTCGCGCAACGAACGGGTTACTTACGCCCGCGATCACCTCAACGAGATATTCGGCAAGAAATTTCCCAAGAACTTCCGTAAGGAACACATCGACTATCACAAAGACCAACCCGAAGAGCTGGCGGTCATTAACTATACTTCCGGTACTACCAGTTACTCGAAAGGGCGTAATGCTCCCCTATCGCAGCCTGTGGTCCAACACCCGATTCGCTTTCGAAGTACTGCCGCTGAAAGCCGGCGACAAACTGGTATGCATGCTGCCGATGGCTCATATGTACGGATTGGCATTCGAATTCCTGTATGAGTTCTCCGTAGGTTGCCACATCTACTACCTCACCCGTATGCCAAGTCCGAAGATTATCTTCCAGGCATTCGCGACATAAAGCCGAACCTCATCGTAGCCGTACCGCTCATTATCGAAAAGATTATCAAGAAGAGTGTATTGCCCAAGCTGGAAACGCCTACCATGAAACTGTTGCTGAAAGTACCTATCATTAACGACAAGATAAAAGCCACCGTACGCGAGCAAATGGTACAGGCATTCGGCGGCAATTTTGCCACAGTCATTGTCGGCGGTGCGGCATTCAACCAGGAGGTGGAACAGTTCCTGCGCATGATAGACTTCCCCTATACCGTAGGTTACGGTATGACAGAATGCGGTCCTATCATCTGTTACGAAGACTGGACGCGCTTCAAACCCGGTTCCTGCGGAAAAGCCGCTCCGCGCATGGAAGTGAAGATTCTCTCTCCCGATCCGGAGAATATCCCCGGCGAGATTGTCTGCCGCGGTCCCAACGTCATGCTGGGCTACTACAAGAATGAAGAGCTACCGCCGAAGTTGTGGACAAAGACGGTTGGCTGCACACCGGCGACCTTAGCCCTGATGGATGCCGAAGGCAATGTCACCATCAAAGGACGCAGCAAGAATATGCTCCTCGGTCCAAACGGGCAGAACATCTACCCCGAAGAAATAGAAGACAAGCTGAACAACCTGCCGTACGTAGCTGAAAGCATCATCGTACAGCAGAACGAAAAGCTCGTGGGACTGGTATATCCCGACTTTGACGATGCCTTTGCCCACGGCCTCAACAACGACGATATAGAACGTGTCATGGAAGAGAATCGTGTGGCTCTGAATGCAGAACTGCCTGCTTACAGCCAGATTTCCAAAATGAAGATATATCCCGAAGAATTTGAAAAGACACCCAAAAAATCTATCAAACGCTTCCTGTATCAGGAAGCAAAAGGATGATAAAATAGTGATTAGCGGTTAGTGATTAGTAAGCTATGCAGCATATTGCGCTAATTATTTACCGCTATTTTTAATGTTAATCCCTAACCGCTAACCACTAATCTCTAACCCTAACCCCTCTTTTCCCGATGAAAAACGAATTGTTATTATCTGCTGCGCTGCTTCCGTTATGTGGAATGGCAGGAGAAGTACACACAAGGCCGTCAAATGAAACGGCTCCTGTTACGGACAAGCGTCCGAACATTATTTTATTCTTGGTGGATGATATGGGTTGGCAGGACACATCCCTGCCTTTCTGGACACAACGCACCCGCTACAACGACACGTACCATACACCCAATATGGAACGTCTGGCAAAGCAGGGCAAGATGTTCACGCAAGCCTATGCCTGTAGCATCAGTTCGCCTACGCGCGTCAGCCTTTTTACGGGTATGAACGCTGCGCGTCACCGGGTGACAAGCTGGACGTTACGCAAGAATACCACCCACGAACAGCCGGACTCCGTTATGATATACCCCGAATGGAATGTCAACGGTATCTGTCAGGAACCGGGTGTGGAACGCACCACGCAAGTCACCTCGCTGGCACAAGTGCTCAAGGACAACGGTTACCACACCATTCATTGCGGAAAAGCCCACTTCGGAGCTAATGACACGCCCGGAGCCGATCCGCTGAAAATGGGCTTCGATGTGAACATAGCCGGCCATGCGGCAGGCTCTCCCGCCAGCTACTACGGCATGCAGAACTTCGGAAACAAACCCGGCGGAAAAAGCCCGCTGGCTGCCGTACCCGGACTGGAAAAATATCATGGCAAAGACGTATTCCTCTCCGAAGCCCTTACCATAGAAGCCGAGAAAGCTTTGGACAACGCCCGGACAACGGACAAGCCTTTCTTCCTCTACATGGCCCATTATGCCATCCATACGCCTATCCAGCCCGACATGCGTTTCTACCAAAAATATCTGGACAAAGGACTTCCCCCGATAGAAGCAGCGTATGCCACCCTGATTGAAGGCATGGACAAAAGCTCGGCGACCTGATGGACTATCTGGACAAAAACAACCTCACCGACAACACTGTACTGCTCTTCATGTCCGATAATGGCGGACTGGCTGCACACACCCGTGCAGGAGAGCTGCACAGGCAGAACTATCCGCTCAACAGCGGAAAAGGTTCCGCCTACGAAGGCGGAGTGCGCGAACCGATGATTGTACGCTGGCCCGGCGTAGTAGCGGCAGAAACCAAATGCGACCATTATCTGATGATAGAAGATTTCTTCCCCACCATTCTCGAAATAGCCGGTGTGGAGCACTACAATACGGTACAGAAACGCGACGGCATCAGCTTCCTGCCCCTGCTTACGGGCAAAGGTAAGATGCCCGCCCGTGACATCTACTGGCATTACCCGCACAGTTGGGGCCCTTCCGGTCCGGGTATAGGCGCCACCTGCTCCATCCGTTCCGGAGAATGGAAACTGGTGTACTACTTCGACAGCGGCAAGCACGAATTGTTCAATATCCCTGCCGACATCAGCGAAAAACATGACGTAGCCGCCGAGAACCCCAAACTTGTAAAGAAACTATCAAAAAAGTTGAGCAACTATCTGCGGTCGGTGGATGCGCAGCGTCCTGTATTACGTGCCACCAACCGGCTGGCGTCCTGGCCCGATGAAACATTATAAAGAATTATGAAACGTATATTTCCACTTATCTGTCTGTCCCTGCTATTGGCAGGGACAGGCCATGCCCGGACAGACCGGCAACAGTCTGCCCATAAAGAAAAAACCGGTATCAACCTTTCCCTTTGGAAGAATCTTTCCACACAGCGTACGGATACGGCCGGAAGCACATTCTTCAATCTCGGTATCTTCTCGGCGATGAACCGTTTGAACGGCTTGGGAGTAAATGTTTTGGGAGCTGTTACGGGCAGAGACATGAACGGAATTCAAATCTCCGGTATATCCAATATGGTGGGTGGAAGTATGCGGGGCGTACAGGTAGCGGGCATCACCAATATCAACGGCAATAACCTCAGCGGTCTGTCCGTTTCCGGTCTTGTGGGCATCACGGGTAATCACGCACGGGGAATGGTTTTCTCCGGCCTTGCCAATATCACGGGCGATAACAGCAACGGAATGATTGTAGCGGCTTACTGAATATTACAGGCGAAAAGACTGCCGGCGTACAGCTTTCAGGACTCGCCAATATATCGGGCGGCAATTTTTCCGGTATCACCATATCCGGCCTGCTGAATGTGGTGGGCGATGATATGAAAGGGCTCCAGATTTCCGGTTTGGGCAATATCACAGGCGGTACGTCTGCCGGCGTGCAGCTCTCTCCCCTGAATGTAGCCGTCCGTGCCAAAGGCCTTCAGATAGGTTTGGTAAACTACTACAAGGAGAAGCTGGACGGTTTCCAACTGGGACTGGTCAATGCCAACCCGGACACCAAAGTACAGATGATGTTTTTCGGCGGCAACACCACGAAACTGAACCTTGCAGCCCGCTTCAAGAACAAACTGTTCTATACCATCCTCGGCGGCGGTACGCATTTCCTCGACTTCAGCGATAAGTTCTCCGGTGCGCTTTTCTACCGCGCCGGACTGGAATTGCCCGTCTGCAAGCAACTGTTCATCAGCGGCGATTTGGGATACCAGCACGTAGAAACCTTCAAGAATAAAGACTATGGCTTCCCTGCCCGCCTCTATTCTCTCCAAACCCGTATCAACCTCGAATACCGTCTGACGGCAAAATTAGGAGTATTCGTTACGGGCGGTTACGGTTGGGACAGATACTACAACAGAAATGCCAACTTCGACAAGGGAGCCATTGTAGAAGGCGGTGTGGTATTATTCAAATACTAATCCGTGCCTGAAAATCCAGGCAATGCAAGCACCGGAACATACAGCCATATCAGAAAATCTCCTTTTCTTTGATAAATCCCGTTCTATATGCCACCAGCAACTTCTTCAAATCCTGAATCTGCGTCACGAGCTGCTTGCCCTTATCGGTATCCTTCACCATCATACGCTGCGAGTTGAATTCTATGACGAAAGTTGTGGACTTGATATCCTGCCCCTCTTCAATCGCTTTCTGACGGCTCTGGAACGGGTCATGCTGCACCAACTGCATGCCGTGCGAGTGATATACCAGCGTATAGCCCGCAATACCCGTTTCGGGCTGATAGGCTTTGGAGAAACCGCCGTCAATCACCAATAACTTTCCATCAGCCTTTATGGGGCGCTCGCCTTTAATCGTCTTCACCGGCACATGTCCGTTGATGATATGCGAATGAGGTCCCGGCTCTACCCCGAACTCCGCCAGGATATTGTCGCAAATATCCGCACGGTTGCGAAGCGTGTAGTAATAACCTTTATTCTCTTTATGCAATGCCTTGTCGGCTATGAAGTAACGCTCGAAAGTAGCCATCTTATCCTTGTCGAAAGAGGGCGCATCCGGGCCGCACCACATATACCACATATAATCCAACGCAAAATTCTTCTCCTCCGAACCATCTTCGTCAAAGTAGGCGGTACGGATAAGCTGGTCGGTCTTTTGCAGCAGTTTATGTCCCCAGTACTCTTTCTTGCCGATACGTACATGTTTGAAACTTCCGTCCTCATTCAGGGGCACGGATGCGTGATAAAGCAGGTTGCTGTTGCACACCAGATACATGCCGCCGTACGTAAAGAGGCAACGCATATGCTTCTTCAGTTTCTCGCTGTTCATGAACGAAGCATGAATCTTTTCAACCAGCTCTCTTTCTTCATCCGTCAGGCGATACGGGTCGGCAGGTCAATAGTCGGAAAATTGGCATCGCGCAGTTCGTATTCTTTGCTTCGTACACAAATACGCCCCGTTCAAAGTCAATCTTGTGCAGCAGTTTCCGGTTGTCCATGTCAAACTCCGGACGCCGGTTTATAATCTCCGCTTCCAGTTTGAACTGGATTATCGTAATCGCCTTGTGCATCTGCGTAATCAGCCGCAATGTCTTTTCGTTGTAATTGGCATCGGCAAAGTTCATCTTCGGAGCAAAGATAGTGCAAGGATCATCCGCATAGGTATCCATTGCGAAGGTAGCCAGCGGCAGCAGGTTGATGCCGTAGCCGTCTTCCAGTGTCGCCAGGTTGGCATAGCGCATGGACATACGGATAACGTTCGCTATGCAGGCGTCATTGCCCGATGCGGCACCCATCCACAGTATGTCATGGTTGCCCCACTGAATGTCGAAATTATGGTAGTCGCAAAGCGTATCCATGATGATATGTGCACCCGGACCACGGTCGTAGATATCGCCCACGATGTGCAGCGAATCGATTGTAAGCCGTTGGATAAGCTTACACATGGCAATGATAAAGTCATCCGCACGCTTGGTCGAGATAATCGTACTGATAATGACGTTGATATACGCATGCTTGTTAGGCTCTACGCTGGACTCGTGCAGCAACTCCTGAATGATATAGGAGAACTCCGCCGGCAAGGCTTTACGCACTTTCGAGCGTGTGTATTTGGAAGATACGTTCTGGCAGACTTTCACCAGTTGGTTCAGGGTGATGAGATACCAGTCGTCCAGGTCCGTTTCCTGTTCCTTTATCAACTGCAACTTCTCTTCCGGATAATAAATCAGCGTACAGATTTCCTTCTTTTCGCTTTCGCGCAGCGTATGCCCGAAGATTTCATTCACCTTCCGCTTTACCGCACCCGAAGCATTCTTCAATACATGCTGAAAAGCCTCATACTCTCCATGAATATCCGTAAGGAAGTGTTCCGTACCTTTAGGCAGATTCAGAATAGCTTCCAGATTGATAATTTCCGTACTGGCATCGGCGATGGTAGGAAAACTGCGCGACAACAGTTGCAAATAGCGTAAGTCGTTGACTATACTTTCCGGAGTAATAGTTCCCATGATACGATTTATGATTTTAGATTTATGATATATATTCAATTATCAGCAATTAAGCTCTTTCTGTTATTTCTCAATTTTCAATTCTCAGCTCTCAATTCAACAGGAACATCAGCAGCACCTGCGCTATGATTACCCGCAGGAACATACACATCGGATACACCGTTGCATAAGCCACCGACGGATTATCGCCCGGAATGGTGTCGTTGGCATAATTCAGCGCCATCGGGTTGGCCATGCTTCCGCACAGCATACCTGCCATGGAGCCGAAGTCCACCTTCATCCATTTAAAGGCAACCACTCCCACTATCAGCACCGGAACAACGGTCAGCACGAACCCTGCGGCAATCCACAGCAGGCCTTCCGGACGGAACACCGTATCGAAGAAATGCGCTCCGGCATCCAGTCCCAGACAAGCCAGGTAGAGCGACAGTCCCAATGCACGGAGCATCAGGTTGGCGCTTCGTGTGGTATAGGTTATCATGTGCATTCTCGGTCCGAACGTACCAATCAGGATACCTACGATAATCGGTCCACCGGCAAGTCCTAGCTTCACCGGAGCACTGATACCCGGCAAGGAAATGGGAATCGCACCCAAAGCCAGCCCCAGGATGATACCGATAAACACCGCTACCAGATTCGGTTCTTTCAGGCTCTTGATGGCATTTCCCAACACTTTTTTCCACATTTTGGATGGCGGCAGCCTCACCTACCACTGTCAGACGGTCGCCCAACTGCAAGGTCAGTTCCGCGGTGGCAAGCAACTGCACGCCGCTACGGTACACACGGCTGATGTTGATGCCGTAATGATTGCGCAGGTGCAGCGAGCCCAGTTTCTTTCCGTTCAGTTCGGGACGTGTCACCACGATACGCTGCGAGATGAGCTGGCTGTCTATGGCATTCCAGTCTATATCCTCTTTGTTCCAGTCGGTATGTTCCTGTTCACCGAACAGTACGGTCAGTGCCGGAGCATACTTTTCCGAAGTCACCACCAGCAAGCGGTCTCCTTCCCTGATTATCTTCTCGGAAGTGGGGATGCTTACGTTGCCGTCCCGCCACAGACGGGAGATTACGAACTTCGGATAATTCAAGCCGCCTATCTCCTTGATGCTTTTATCGAAGATGGCCGGATTGTGTACTTGAAACGCCGCAATGTAAGTTTTGTTCGCATCGTCCTTCTCTTTCAACTCCAGATCTTCCTTACGCGCCAATGCCTTGCGTATTATCAGCACGGCAAAAATAACGCCCACTACCCCCAGCGGATATGCCACGGCACATCCCAAAGCCGGCGTACTGGCTTCCAGCCCCATTTGCTTCAATGTCTGCTGTGCCGCACCCAGCGCCGGCGTATTGGTGGTAGCGCCGCAGAGGATGCCCACCATGTCCGGCAACGAAATATTCAGGGTATAACTGCCCAATACGGTCATCAGCGTACCGAGGAGCACTACTCCCAGCGCCAGCATATTCAACTGTACCCCGCCCTTGCGGAAAGAGCTGAAAAGCCCGGCCCCACCTGCAGTCCCAGTGCATACACAAAAATTATCAGTCCGAAACTTTCCGCATAGTTCAGCATCTGCGGGTCAATGGACAGTCCGAAATGTCCGGCAAGAATACCGGCAAAGAAAACAAACGTCACGCCGAGGGAAATACCGCAAATATGTATTTTCCCCAACCCTAATCCGATAGCGGAAATCAGCGAGAGCACCACCACCGCCTGCAATGCGGAGTGTTCGACAAACAAACTATATAGCCATTCCAAAGTGTTACGGTTTTATCTACATTTAGAAGTGCAAAGATAGGAAGTTCCGCGAAGCCTAAAAAAAGAAATGCAGGAAATTCACGCAAAGCTCCTCATTTCCCGCCTTTCACTTGTGCAAAACATCTTTTATCACTACATTCACGCATGAAACGCCTTATCATACCTATTATATGTATGCTCTTGTCGCTGGCGGGATGCCATGAACGTAAACCGCTCCCCAGCCTTGAGTTCGCGGACAGCCTGCTGACCGATGCCGGCGATAAATCCGGAGCTTTGCGCATCTTCCTGCAAATCGAAGAGCAGCTGCAAAGCCGGCAAGACCCTTACAATAAAGGGCTTCTCTACGAACGCATCGGCAGTATATACTACGGACAGATGAACTACGTCCGCGCCTACCACTACTTCAAGCAGGCCAGAGAAAATTTTCAAGTATCCGACAGTCTTCGTAAGGAAACGGAAGCCACGCTTGATATGGCAGCCTCATCCTACCGCCAGAAAGATTTGGAACGTGCCATCAGGTGTATTCGGCTGCCCTCGACCTTGCCGACGAACAGGCAGACGAACGTCTTGCCGGAGCAGCCCTCAGCAACCTTGCCTCCCTCTATGTAAAATCGGGCAGAAAACAAATCCCCCAAGACCTGCTGCAACGCATCGAACAGTCGGCACGCAAGGCATCCCGCTACAGCGCACACACCATGGTGGACGTCCAGCTCCTCAAACACCATACGGACAGCGCGCGCCACTACCTGCAACTGGCAGAGGCGCAAGACAATGACGTGCTCGACCTGGCCGAACTGCAATACACAGCCTACCGGATAGAGGCCCTCTCCGGAAACTTCCGGAAAGCGACCGACCATATACACCGCTATATCTATCTCACGGACTCCCTCACCCGCTCCACCATCGCAGGTCTCCGCCGGTATAACGGAGAAAGAGTATTTCCAGGAACAATCCGCCTTTGCCGAATACCGGATGAAGAACCGCATCTTCTGGGAAACCACCGTTATCTGCGGCATATTCATCCTCGCCGGAATAGCTGTTTATATCATCCGCCAGCGCCTGCGCATCCAGCGCGAACGCAACGACCGCTACCTGCTGCTGGCAGAAGAGGCCCGTGCCGAATACCGGGCGCTCACCCGGCAACTGGAAGGACGGCAGAACACGGAAAAACGGCTGAAAAGCTGGTTGCTTCCCGCTTCGACATCCTCGACAAACTCGGAAAAACCTATTACGAACGCGAGAATACATCATCGCAACAAGCAGCCATGTTTCAGGAAGTAAAACGGATAATCACCGACTTCTCGGAAAACAGTGAAATGCTCCGGGAACTCGAACAAATGGCAGATACCTGCCATGACAACGTCATGCAGAAACTCCGGCAGGACTTTCCGGCAATGAAAGAAAATGACATCCGCCTGCTCTGCTACATCTTCACCGGATTCTCCCCGCAGGTAATCAGCTTGTTCACGAAAGAGAGCGTGGCAAACATATATGCCCGAAAATCCCGGTTGAAGTCGCGCATCAAAGCAGCCGGAACACCCCATACCGATCTGTTCTTATCCCTTTTCGGATAGATGTCAGAGCCGTGTTAGAAAAAGACAAAGCCTCATTTTATAATACACTGTAAAACAGTAGTATAAAAACGTACCTGTTAGATTTACGCATTCAAATCGTAACTCCCGGAAGAGCCGTATTCACTATCTTTGCAACCGGAACAACGATTAAAAATGTGTAAGAATATGAAGAATAAGATTATTTTTTTAGTATGTGCGGTCTTCCTGACGGTAGCATGCGAAAAGGAACAGCACACAGGAAAAGAAAGCCGTGTAAGCGTAACCGTTTATGACGAAAACGGAAAAGCGATGCCCGGCATTCCCGTAAAGATGTATGACGAAAAAGACTACAAGGCATTCGAGCAAGATAACCTCACGCCTCCCACTGCCGGCGCAACCGCCAATGCGCAGGGTATCGCCCTGTTCACGCTGCCCGGCGAAGTATGGTTCTCCGGACAATCGCAGCGCTTCCTGACATTTGTCGTACAGGAAGGCGGCGGTCCGGACAACTACCGTATATGGTCCGTTGGAAAACGATAGATGCCGGAAAAGACATACAGCTTGAAATCCGCCTGACTTCCGCCCTCACCCCCGGAGAAGAGCAGCCGGAAGACAAAGGAACACTCATCGGGCTGTCCATTGCACAGCCGCCTCATAAAATTGCATATACTTTGGGAGAACCACTCGATTTGGACGGACTCCTGCTGACCGGCGTATATAGTAACGGCAAAGAATATCCCGTCACTGTAACTCCGGAACAAGTCAGCGGCTTTTCTTCCGATGCTCCGGCAGACCGGCTGGTACTGACCATCGGCATAGAAGACCGTCAGGCAACCTTCACCGTCAGCATTGCTCCCATCCGCGTACAGGAAGGCGTACTGACAGAAACATATAAAGGATACAGCGAAATCACCCTTCCCCACACGTAACAGCCATTGCACCGGAAGCCTTTATGCAGAACAGGCAAATCACCAGAGTCGTGATGAACGAGGGACTGACCTCTATCGGCGAAATGGCCTTCTTCAACTCCGGCATACAGGAAATCGTATTCCCGTCCACCTTGCAGCAGCTTGCGCCGGACCTGTTCTACTACTGCGACCGGCTGAAACGGGTCGACCTCTCGCACACCCAAATCACCCGGATTCCCGAAAGCGCTTTCGCATGCTCCGGAGTAGAAGAAGTATTACTGCCGTCTGCACTCACAGCCATCGGAACACAAGCATTCATGATGACGGAACATCTGAAATCCGCAGTAATCCCCCAAAGCGTCACACATATCGGTATGGAAGCATTCCGGGGAAGCGGCATCACCACCGTACAACTTCCCAACAGCATCTCCACCATAGAAGCACGTGCCTTCTACCTATGCCCCAACCTGACGGAAGTATCCGCATACGGTCCTGCCTCAAGCAACCATCCGGATGCCGTAATCAAAGAGCACTGCCTTGTAGCTGCCCCAACCTTGCCCGCTTTGAAATTCCTCAAAGCATAAGCATCCTGGGGCAAGGCCTGATAACCGGCAACCAAAAGGTACATACACTGACCATTCCCGCCCGCGTCACCCGCATCGACTTTTCCGCTTTCGACAATACCGGCATAAAAGAGGTCATTGTGGAAGCCCTCACACCGCCTGCCACTTCCGAAGGCGAATGGTACGGATTTCCGGAAACCATAACAAGCATTTCCGTACCCGCACAAGCCGTCGAAGCCTACAAAACGGCCGAAGGTGGAAAAAATTCGCGGATAAAATCAAGGCACGCCCATCAGGTGTATTCCATCTTCCGGGGATCATATTTAAAACAGATTAATTCCTGAATATTGACAATATATCATTAATGCCGGATATGCAGAAATAAAGACAAATCACCTGCATTCAACCTATCGGACTATACATCACAAAAACCGGATTATCCGGTCGGTTTTCGCACCTAACAATCTCTGTTTTAATTTCCTTAAATAAGAATTCAACCCTACTTTTGCATTACTGATATTTTTACATATCATACAGTATGAACGAAAGGATGTTATAGCTTTTCTCTTTTATATAAAGAATAGCATATACAATTTCACATCTCTTTCTATTTCTGTATTTATAACCATAGAACAACCAAAACTAATCAGAAATATCCGAGTGTAAATCTTTAATTACCAG
>ENA-OQAA01000587-OQAA01000587.1-human-gut-metagenome-genome-assembly--contig:-NODE-587-length-24007-cov-2.949707_pt1 | contig 24007 bp, 30 predicted proteins | sample MGYA00242489_ERZ504515 | MGnify/ENA primary metagenome ERZ504515 (study PRJEB26092, sample SAMD00036237) | human gut metagenome | host: Homo sapiens | study: EMG produced TPA metagenomics assembly of... | reverse complement strand
TGATTCGGATCGAAACCGATAACCTGCTGATTACAAATTCAGCTGCTCTGCCAATTGAGCCAACATCGGCGACGTAATACTTACAAAAATTATTATACACCAAATGTCGGAATCAAGTCAAAGAAAATCTCATTTTTTTATTTTTTAAATGACTCCAAGGGGATTTGAACCCCTGTTACCGCCGTGAAAGGGCGGTGTCTTAACCGCTTGACCATGGAGCCTTATTTTTCGCTGTAATCATTTTTACTGACCTCAGCGAAAATTATAATACCATACTTGTTTTTATTTTGCAAGAGGAAATTTATATTTTTTTAATTTTTTGCTTTTACTTACTTGCAAATTTAAATTCCACCCTCTGTGGAATTTAATCTTTCCAAACTTTCTGCTAAAATCTTTCTATAAACATGGCTGCTTCTGCCGGCGGGAAGGAAGTCCTTATGAATAAACAAAAACATTTAACCCTTACCTCTCGTATCACCATTGAAACCATGTTGAATAAAGGAGATAGCTTTAAATCCATCGGTAGGTTCTTAAATAAGGATTGTACCACCATCTCCAAAGAAGTGAAAAATCACATCTGCTTTGAAAAAAGCGGGGCTTATGGCAGGGCATTCAACGACTGCCGTCTCGCCTTTCTGCATCAGTGCTCTGCTCAAATGGTATGTCGGGAATGTTCCTTTCGCAAAGGCCGGCTCTGCTGGTCCTGCGGCAAATGTACTTCTTCCTGTATCCTCTACGAAAAGTATATCTGCCCCAGACTTTCCAGGCCGCCCTATGTATGCAACGGCTGTCCGTCCCGCAATAAATGCTCTCTGGAAAAACATCTCTATCAGGCTTCCTATGCTCAAAAAGAGTATGAACTGGTCAGAAGCGAATCCAGAGCCGGTTTTGCCCTCTCCCCAACGGAGCTGAAACAGATGGATGACATCGTTTCCCCGCTTCTGATTAAAGGGCAATCCCTTCATCACATCGCTGTCCACCATGCAGATGAGCTTATGAAGTCAGAAAGAACCCTCTATGCCTATGTAAACAACGGACTCTTTACTGCCAGAAATCTTGACATGCCCCGAACAGTCCGGATGCGTCCCAGAAAAAATGTTTCCAGAAATCTCAAGGTGGACAAGGCCTGCCGTGAAGGGCGTGATTTTTCCTGTTTCCAGGCCTATACAAAAGAACATCCGGATTTCTCCGTTCGTCAGATTGATTCTGTAGAAGGCCTGAAAGGCGGCGCTGTTCTTCTCACCATCCATTTCGTGGAACAGGGATTACAGCTTGCTTTTCTCCGGAAACGAAATGATTCCCAGTCGGTCATTGATATTTTCAACCGCCTCTATCTGGAACTCAGGCCCGACATCTTCATGGAACTGTTCCCACTTCTGTTGGCTGATAACGGAAGCGAATTTTCCAATCCTTCCGCTATCGAATGCGATTCCCAGGGAAAGCTTCGCACAAGGATGTTCTACTGCAATGCCAGTGCCCCCTATCAAAAAGACAGTTGCGAAAACAACCATGAGATGATACGCCGGATTATTCCAAAAGGAGAATATATCGGACAATACACGCAGGAACAGATTGACCTTATGATGAGTCATATCAATTCCTATGCAAGAAAGAAACTGGGAAACAAAAGCCCCTATGAGGTGTTTGAATTTCAATACGGAAAGAAATGTTTGGATGTATTTCATCTGTGCATTATGAGATTCCAGGTTAGAAAGTACCGTCAATTCATTAATGGTGGCAAAATCTCTGACATTATTCTTTTTTGCCAATCCTGGATTGGTTTCTCTCCATGCTTTCGCTGTAAATCCAAACAAAGCCACATTTAATATATCGGCTTCTTCTGCATATGCCAGCCATTGCAAATTTTCTTTATAATCCTTCTGCGGAAGTAAGTAGTTTTTTACTGCGTCTGTCTGAATCAAATAATTATTTTTAGTAAGAAAACGTTTAGCATTCCACTCTATTGGTCTTGATTTATTTTCTTTCAGGCGCTGAAATTCTTTTATCAAATATAACTTAAAAACCGGACTGATTGCAGATGCAAATTCAAAGGCAATATCTTTATGAGCATATGTACCCCCATATTTTCCACGCTTTACATATAATCCTATGGCATTCGTTTTATTAATCCATTCCGCAACGCTTAATACAAATGTATGTAAACCCGCTTCTGATTTAAAGTGGTCGAATTCGACCACTTTAAAATCAGGATTATAAATCATTTCCCACGTTCCTAAAAATTCCAACGTATTTCTATTTCGCAGCCAGTTTTTTACAACATCTGCACTACGTGATTCTCCTGTTTTAGCTTTTGCAATATCTGTAATGCAAATATAATTATCCAGTTCTTGTTTTGAAATTGAAATTGGAACATTTTGTACATTAATTATCCTATTCTTCATCCACCTCTTCCTTTCCTGCAAAATTTTCCATTTTTATCCTGTATGCTAATAATCTAAAAACATAATCCGGCATTTTTCTTGTTCCTCTTTCCCATTCTGTTACAGTTCTGTAAGGAATACCAAAATACTCACAAAATTCTTTTCTATTCATTCCTGTACTTTCCCGTAATTCTTTTATTATATCTTTTATTTCCATATTCTCCCTCGCTTTTTACACATTGTGTATATATCGTAGCATACATTTTTTACAAATACAATATTTTAATCCGGCAAACTGCTTTCTAAGCAGAGACATCCATACCCCACCTGATTATCAGGATATTTATTAAATCCCGGCAGGGGCTGCGCGCCTCTTCTTAAATAAGCCTTCACCTTTTCTCCCCAGAGAAAGGGATCATTTCTCCTAACGATCCCCCACTCCATCACAAGCGCTGCCGAGCTGTAACAAAAGGCGCAGCAAACGAAGTTCCGGTTACGGTTCCATATCCTCCGCCGGGAACCGGCGCTGTAATTTCCACTCCCGGCGCAGCCAGATCCGGCTTTGGATAAAAAAGGCTGCCCCCGCCTCTTCCTGAAAAATCTGCCGGGGCATTCAGTCTGGAATCATAGGCTCCTACTGTAATTACCTTAGCTGCAGTAGAGGGAATCGTAAGCGTTTCCTCTGCCTTCGGATAATAAAATCCGGTTGCCGGATTCAAAACCCTTCCCCCCGGCAGCCAAAGCTGATAACTGCCGTCTTTGATCCTTCGTCCCCGAAGCTGAATTTTCCACACACCTCCTGTAATATAAGCTCCTCTCGGAATAAAGTCAAAATATATTTCCTGAGTCACCTGGAAAGGACCTGGTTTTCCATAATAGATCAGAAGCTCTGTTTCTCCGGCCTGATATCTCTGAGTTCCAATCTGTTCAGACAGAGGCCCTATCCTTTCTCCTGAAGGAGTCACAAGAGAAATTTCTATTTCATCTGCGTAAGATTTCCACAGCTGTACATTAAGTACCGGCTCCCGGGGGCTGACACTGAATGGAATTTCTGCCTGCATACCTGTTTCCAGGATTCCTGCTGTATGAACGCTGTCATTTCCATTATTTCCCGTCCCCACGCAGATCACTGTCCTTCCTGCATCAGATACGTTGCTTAAATATGTCTCCAGAAGCGAATCTCCTCTGTGCGAGCCATAATTATTCCCAAAGCTGATATTAACAGCCATTGGTCTTCCAAGCTCTGCCGCCTGCCGGACCAGATAATCCACTCCCTGCATCAGCTCTGCTGTTCTTGGAAAAGAATTCTCTCCGGGCATTCCCATTTTTACGGCAATAATATCACTGGTATAAGCCACTCCCCGGTTCACACCTCCGGAAGCTCTGCCATTTCCTGCCGCAATTCCGAGAACAGAGGTTCCATGACCGCTGAAGTCCTGTTCCCGAACAATTTGTTTTCCTTCTGCCCCGGAAAGTCTCAATGCCCTGTCGATATCTGTTTTTGTATATTCCACTCCTGCTGCATATCCCTCCGGGGGATCTTCTCCGGGCTTTGCCAGAAGACTCTGATCCCATAACCTCAGGATCCTGCTTGTGCCGTCTTTATTGCAAAAATCAGGATGCTGCCAGTCCACCCCGGAGTCCACGATTCCCACAAGCACTCCCTGCCCGGAAAGCCCCTGTTGATTCTCCGTAATATTACCGATTGTCTGTCCGGGTACCTCGCCCGCTGTGTTTCCTGTCTGCGCAGCTCCCGGAAAATATCCCTCCTGAACCGGGCGGATGCAGGCGGCATCCAGCGCTTGGTTCACCTGAAAATACAACCGCTTTGGAATCTCTACAAACTCTATCTGTGGTCTTGATGCAAACTCCGGAATCTCTTCTTCCGGAAGATTCACCACTGCATATCCACCCAAAAGAGGCACTGTCCGGATTCTTTCTCCTGACAATGCCTCTGCATCACCACTATATTTTACTATGATATCCCAGTTTCCGGACCGTTCTTCGTATCCGATATTCAAATTCCCTGACTTTTTCCGTTCCTCTTCTGTAGAATCTAAGGCGAGATTTAAAAGATTATCAAGCTTCTGGTCTGCCATAACTGCCGCCTTCTGCTGCTTTCTTCTTATTTTATGCACCAATCTTTTATTAATATACCTGACTTATCCACATCAACACTCCCTGACAACACAGGATTGCATTTTCCATTATTTTCCTGTATAGTATTTTTATACATTAACGTAAAAAAGGAGGACTCTTTTATGGCATTTGATATTACACCATATATAGATATGCCCCCTCACAAGTCCGCAGTCTGATCAGACAGGTAAAATTGATTTTCCCACAGCCGGAATGTGCAGGGGTTATGCCAGGCAAATCTTGTTATTCTGCCGCCGGAGTATGCAGCAGATTTTGAAGAATTTACAGCAAAAAATCCCTTTCCCTGTCCGGTTCTGGAAATCATCAAAGGCACTCCTGAAACTCACGACATGGGAGAAGGCGGAAATATCTGCACAGATATCCCCAGATACCGCATTTATGAAAACGGAGTATTTACAAAGGAAATCACTGATGCATCTCAATACTGGAAAGAAGGATATGTCGGCTTTCTGATCGGCTGTTCCTTCTCTTTTGAGGAGGCGCTGATCCGTGAAGGAATCGAAGTCCGCCACATTGCGCAGGGGCGGAATGTCCCCATGTTTAAAACCAGTATCCAGACTGTCCCTGTCGGACCTTTTTCCGGGCCTATGGTATGCTCCATGCGTCCAATGACTCCGGAAAATGCAAAGAAAGCCTATGAGATCACTGAAAAAATGCCAAATGTTCATGGCGCCCCTGTACAGATGGGAGATCCGGAAGCAATCGGCGTTACCGATATCATGAACCCGGACTACGGAGAGGCTGTAGATATCTACCCGGGAGAGATTCCTGTGTTCTGGCCCTGCGGTGTCACACCTCAGGCAGCTGTTGAAAATGCAAAGCCGCCCATTGTTATCACTCACGCGCCAGGCCATATGTTTATCACTGACATTTCCAATGCCACTCTGAATGAATATCTGGAAAAGAAAAAGAAATAAAGCTGCCAAAAAAGCCCTTTCATGTCTGCATTTCTGCCGACACAAAAGGGCTTTTATCCTACCTGAATTTAATATTCGGATAAACCTTTTCCATATAAGGATCCGGGAACCAGTCATCCATCAGCTCTCCCACAGCATTTTTTGCCGGAAGGCCATCATGTCTTTTGGAATACCGATCAAGAGCCAGTCCGGACAGTGCTATATTTACGCTCATAAAAAAACCATGATCATACATAAAGGCTTTCCAATCCGTACCGGAATTTTTTCAATCCATCTGGACAAAAACGGATAAATACCCTTCATCCAGATAATAGCTGCAAATCCCCAGAAAAAACAATACAGAAGATTAATTCTTCCGCCCAGATTAAAGGGTATTTTACTGTAATCCCAGAATACAGTTCCAAAAACAATCTCTGTAAACACACTGCAGATGTACTCATAGGCGCCGCCGAGAATCGTCCCGCAAAGAAACAGTCTTCGGTCACTTTGTTCCCTGTATCTGTACAAGATCCAGGTAAGCATGGCGCAGCCAAGTCCCCATACAATACTGAACGGTCCAAATACCACACTGCTGCGGCTCATCCATCTTCCCATGGAAAAACGACAGAAAACAGTCTCTGTAATATCTCCGAGAAAGGCTCCGATAAAGAACAGACAGGCCAGCTTATAAAAACCGCATCCGGAAGCAAACACATCCTCCTTTTCATCCTTCTCAAGATTGGGATACGCTTTGATCATACGCGCCTGAAGCCGTCTGGTCATGGTATTTTCAAGAAGCTTTGAAGTACGTCCAAGGCCTTCTCTGATCTGATCGATCCGACCGTTTTTCTTTTTCAGCCCCCAGACAGCAATCACTGTTCCAATAAAATCTACAATAAGCAGGCCAAAAAGCACCCACAAGATAATTTCTCCCCAGAGCTTTGGAATCAGTCCCACAAGTCCGGTAAATACAGGGTTCAGCACATAAATCATAAGAACGGTACAAATTCCCCAGAGAACCGAGGTTTTCAGGCATACATATCCTCCCAGATTGAATTTCTGGTCTGAATAATCCCACCATTTTTTATGAAGCTCATCTCCATAATACGGCCTGTCACATATTCCACAAAGGTATTGACTACCATTCCGCCCAAAAACAGAAAAAGCGGATTTCCTTTAAGCTCCGGAAAGAATACAGCCACCACAGCAGCTCCCAGACCATAAATCGGACAAAAAGGGCCGCTGACTGCCCCCCGGTTTACAAAACGGTGTCTTTTTACTGCTGCCACAACAACTTCTCCGCACCAGCCTATAAACGAATAAATCATGTACAGCCAGAGCAGTTGATAAAACGAATAGACCATGGTTGTCTCCTTTTCTGTAAATTCCCTTTTCAGTTAGGGAACATTGTATTTCATATGGAGAATCCTGTCAAGTTTTGTCGAAGAATCTCGAGGCATATTTACTCTTACCACATATGTTTTTATAAATCTCAGTTTCATATAATATGAAATCATACAATAAATAAGCATATCCGAAATATTAACTGCAAAAAGACACCGGAACACAGTTCCGATGTCTCGCAAAAAGCTTTTATGACAGATATTAACATATAGTAAAAATATCTGGCTTCGATACCTGTTAACAATCTCTATATTCAATCTTCTGCTTTCATTTCCCGGACGATCTTGCGGAGTTTCAGAATCATGGACGGAGCCACGGACAGCTCATCCAGTCCCATACGGACAAACTTCTCTGTCAGAGTCAGGTCAGCGCCCAGCTCCCCACAGATACCTGCCCATTTGCCGCATTTATGTGCATTGTCTACAACCATCTGTATCATCCGCAGAACTGCTTCATGATGCGGATTGTAAAAATCATCCAGTTTTTCGTTCTGACGGTCGATCGCCAGAGTATACTGAGTCAGGTCATTTGTTCCGATGCTGAAAAAGTCTACCATCTCAGCCAGACGGTCGCTGATCATAACAGCTGCCGGAGTCTCGATCATAATTCCCTGTTCCGGAATCCTGTACTGAATTTCCTGGGCTTTCAGCTCGATCTCCACCTCTTTCACAATCTCATAGATCTTTTCCACTTCCTCAACAGAAGTGATCATTGGATACATGATAGAAAGGTTACCGTATACAGCTGCACGGAAAAGAGCTCTCAGCTGAGTTTTAAAGATATCCGGCTGCTTCAGACAGATACGGATCGCACGGTATCCCAGTGCCGGATTCTCTTCATTTCCAAGATTAAAATAGTCCACCTGCTTATCCGCCCCGATATCAAGGGTACGGATAATGACCTTCTTACCGGCCATAGTCTGCACAACCTGCTTATATGCCTGGAACTGTTCTTCCTCTGTAGGAAAATCATTTCTGCCTAAATACAGGAATTCACTTCTGAAAAGTCCGATACCGCCTGCATCATTCTCCAGAACATAGCCGATATCTCCAACACTTCCGATATTTGCATAGATATTGATCTTTTTACCATCAAGTGTGATATTTTCTTTTCCTTTCAGTTCCTGCAGAAGAGCAAGTTTCTCTTTTTCTTCCTGAACTCTTTTAAGTGTGGCTGCCTGAGTTTCTTCATCCGGCTCAAAAGTTACCTGTCCGGTAAATCCGTCTACTACTGCAGTCGTACCATTTTTCAGTTCGTCAAGTGCAAGAGGAACTCCGATCAGCGCCGGAATATTCATCATACGGGCAAGGATCGCAGTATGAGAGTTGGTGGAACCATGAACCGTAACAAAAGCAAGGATCTTTTCCTTATCCATCTGAACAGTTTCACTGGGACTCAGATCATCCGCTACAATGACAGACGGATCGATGTCACTTAAGTCTGCATCTTCCTGTCCGCTGAGATTGCGGACCAGACGTTCTGAAATGTCCTTGATGTCTGCTGCACGGGCTTTCATATAATCATCATCCATAGATGCAAACATCTGAGAGAAGTTATCCCCTGTTACTGCAACCGCATATTCTGCGTTTACCATTTCTGTCTGGATCATATTCTGAATAGCCTCCAGATAATCCTCATCCTCCAGCATCATCTGATGTACTTCAAAAATAGCCGCGCTTGCCTCTCCGACTTCTTTCAGTGCCTTGTCATAAAGCTTCTGAAGCTGTTCCTGAGAACGCTTTACTGCCTCCTGAACACGGCTGGTCTCAGCATCTGCATCCTCGATCCTGGATCTCTTTACCTGATAATCATTCTTTTTGAGGACGACTACCGGTCCCATTACAATTCCTTTATATACGGATTTTCCCTGGAAACTCTGCATACTTTTTTCCTCCCTGACCTGTGGCTTCTATATTTTGTGATTAGAGATTTTCGTTAAAGAATTTCTCCAGTTCTGCAATAGCAGTATCCTCATCTTCACCCTCTGCAGTCACCTTAACAAGATCTCCCTGTTTCGCACCAAGAGACATCAGCATCATGAGCTGAGAAAGTTTTACGCTTTTGCCACCTTTTTCGATCATACATACAGAGCTGTATTTTTTAGCCTCTTTTGCAAGAAGTCCTGCCGGTCTTGCATGGATTCCCAGTTCGTCTTTAATTGTGTACTCAAATGATTTCATGATATTCCTCCATTTTTTGTTTTTTGTTTTATTTTACATTATATCTATCTTTTTTACCATAGTATTTTAAAAAGTACTCTGCATATCATCATTCAATTCATTGCTGTTCACGACCTTTACAGCAACGAGCCGCATGAACACTTACTTTAATTCCGTATCCATCACACGTTCCAGATGCATGGCAAGATATCCGACCTCCACATCATCCAGGCAGATCTTCAGATTTTTCATCATTTCTCCGCACACCTGGATGCCATATCGAATGCTTTTGGAAAACGTATGGAAATATAATCGTTCATATTTACCTTCAGTTTTTCCCCGCTGAGAGCGCGTGCCACCATATAACGGATATGGTTCATCAGCCTGTTATAAGAAAGAGACATTACGTCAATGGTGGTCCCTGTCTGTTTTTCTACCAGAGAGATACAGTCTCTTACCGCCCTGGTCAGCTGCATGGCCTGGGAAACTTTCTGATCTTCGATAGCTGCATGAACATGAAGGGCAATATATCCGATCTCATGCTCATCAATTTCCACATGAAGCCTTTCCCTGAGAAGCTGTTCGGCACACTTGGCAACCTTGTATTCCTGATGGAACAGGATCCGTATATCCTCCGTAAGAGGATTACTAATCTGTTCCTGGTTTCGGATACGCTGTACAGCAAAAGCAAGGTGATCTGCCATAGGGAATAAAATAGAACGATCAATCTGACCAAATACTTTTTCTGCATGATCAAGGATCTCTCCTGCCAGCTCCAGGCACTCCGGAGGAACGGAGCGAATGATCTCTTCTGCTGATCCTCTTTCCGTAAGTTCCGTCAGCGTGTAGACTTTTGCATCTTCTCCCACGGAAATACTTTCGCTCACCTTTCTGCCGAAAGCAATGCCCTTTCCCATGATCAGACATTTACACTTATCTTTACTTCGAATCCCAATAAATGTATTATGATTTAAAACCTTCACTATCCTGTACATCATCCGTATCTTTCCCCATCGGATCCTAGTTCAGCACTTCCACCTCAAACAGTGGTTCTCCTGCTTTCACCGGTCCCTCTTTCAGAAGACGGATCCTCTGATCGTCTTCAAGCTCCGTACAGAGAACCGGCGTCGCCAGAGACGGCGCATTGGCTTTCAGATAATCCAGATCCAGCTTCAGCATAGGCTGACCTTTTTTTACCTTCTGTCCGTTTTCCACCAGAACCTCAAATCCCTCTCCATTTAATTTTACTGTATCGATTCCTACGTGGATCAGGAGGCTGATCCCGGAATCTGTCATATATCCAATAGCATGCTTTGTGTCAAATACAAAAGCAACTTCTCCATCCTCCGGAGCACATACAAATGCTTCCTCAGGTGTTACTACGGCGCCGTCTCCCATCATCTTCTGTGCAAAAGCTTCGTCAGGAGCTGTTCCCAGATCCGCTGCCATTCCGGTAACAGGCTGGAGATCACGATGCGTTTTACAACCTTTTTCTCTGTTTCTGTATTCTTTGTTTCTTCCTGCTTTGTTTCTCCTGCTTCCTCTGTTTCTGCATAGGTATCCGGAGCTTTTTCCAGATAATCCTCCAGATTAGATTTAATCACCGTCACATTTGGTCCGTAAATAACCTGCACTCCATTTCCTTTATGGACTACGCCGGAAGCTCCTGTTGCTTTCAGGATGCTGTCATTGACCCTGGAAGCATCGTGGATCGTACAACGAAGCCTTGTTGCACAACAGTCCACATCACTGATATTCTTTTTGCCGCCAAGGCCTCTGGTGATCGCCTCGCTGACCGGATCCTCACTGTCTGAAGCCTGTACCTCTCCGGCTGCAGCTTTTCTGGCATTCACGTCTGCCTTTGTATAAAGTTTTGTTTCCACATCGTCTTCTTCACGTCCAGGAGTTTTGAAATCAAATTTCCGGATCATGAATTTAAAAATAAAATAGTATAAAAGGAAGTAGATAATACCTACAGGGATTACTCGAAGCCAGCTGGTCTTTTCATTTCCCTGAAGAATACCAAACAGGAAAAAGTCAAGAAATCCGCCGGAAAAAGTAAGACCTACCGCAACATTCAGCATATGAGCGATCATATAAGCAGAACCTGCAAGGATCACCTGTACTGCAAAAAGAGCCGGCGCTACAAACAGGAAAGAAAATTCCAGCGGCTCTGTGATACCTGTTGCCATACATGCCAGAGCTGCAGAAAGGAGAAGACCGCCTGCTGCTTTTTTCTTTTCAGCTTCGCGCACTGATACATAGCCAGCGCTGCGCCGGGAAGACCAAAGATCATAAAAATAAACTCGCCGGAAAAATATCTGGTAGCATCTGCACTGAAATGTGCAATATTTGCGGAATCAGCCAGCTGTGCAAAAAAGATATTCTGTCCACCCTGTACCATCTGACCTGCCACTTCCATAGTGCCGCCAACTGCAGTCTGCCAGAAAGGCATATAGAATACGTGATGCAGTCCAAACGGGATCAGCGCTCTCTTAATGAGACCAAAGATCAGCGTTCCCGCATATCCGGAACCTGTCACAAGACCACCCAGTGCAAAAATACCATTCTGAACTGCCGGCCATACAAAATACATCAAAATTCCCACAAACATGTATACGATCGTAGAAATAATAGGAACAAATCTTGTTCCTCCAAAGAAAGACAATGCGCTTGGAAGCTGGATTCTATAAAAGCGATTATGAAGAGCCGCCACTCCAAGGCCTACAATAATTCCTCCAAATACGCCCATCTGAAGAGACTGAATACCGCAGACGGAAGTAATTGTTCCCTCAAGGACAGATTCTGCAATCTCTCCATTTTCAAGAATCAGTCCGTTGTTGATAAGCATGGCGTTGATTGCTGTATTCATAACAAAATAAGCAATTACTGCAGAAAGAGCGGAAACCTCTTTCTCTTTTTTTTGCCATCCCAATGGCAACGCCTACTGCAAAAATCAAAGGCAGGTTGTCAAAAACAGCGCTTCCTACCTTATTCATAATCATGAGAAGATAGTGGAGAATGGTTCCATCTCCCAGAATTTTTGTTAATCCATAAGTTTCAATAGTGGTTGCGTTCGTAAACGAACTTCCGATACCCAGCAGAAGGCCTGCTACCGGAAGGATGGCGATAGGGAGCATAAAGCTTCGTCCTATACGCTGAAGAACACTGAAAATTTTGTCTTTCATTCTTACTTTACTCCTTCTTATTTTTATTATCATCTAAGAAGTGAGTATACGCAGCTGTATCCTGTTTCAACCGGTTTTTTGTATAAAAAAAGACACTACTACACATAAACACTTCTTGTTATGTATAGTTAATGCCTCCCAAAGAGTAACACACTATAGCTTTTATAACCATAAAACTATAGCATGTTTTTCTCGCATTTGTCAAGCTATATTCTTCATTCAGAAATTCGAACGGTTCTTCATCTTTCAAAAAATGCATCAGCATATAAGCGCACATGATGGCTACACGCTCTTCCTTCAGGATGCGTCTTACTTCATTCCGATCTGCCAGAACCACCTCAATCTCCTCGCTGTCCTCCTGGGCTGCCTTACTGATCTCACCGGAAGCATAACCATAAACGGTGGCGCAAGATTCATCCGTAAGCCCTACGGTAGTAAAATAAGGCTTTTCAAAGGCTGGATCCACATGAAGCGGAGTAAAGGTAAGACCTGTCTCTTCATACATTTCACGGACTGCCCCTTCGTGAAAATCTTCCCCTGCTTCCACCAGTCCCGCAGGAAATTCGTATACATATCCGCCAAGTATAGCGATACTGGCGGATCAGAACCACCCTGTCTTTTTTCTCTCCGTACAGGCTGTAGATGATAACGCCGTCCGGATCGTTTTTTCCTGTTTTCAGCTTCATTTCACTGACTGTTTTCGCTCTGGACGCCACAAAGTAAGATACCGGCGTATTATGTACACTGGTTGCATCCACATGATACAGGTTGACAAAACGATTGTCGGTAAGTTTTTCTACATTATGTATCTTTCCCATTGTTAATTTTCTCCTTTAAAATAAATCCAGCATGTTATCTAAATATATCTTTTCTCTTATATGAATATGATACTCCGGTTTTGTCATATAATAAAGCAAAAATTCCAGAATCAAGCGCTGCCAAGTCCCCGTCCTTCTATCTTAAAATTAGAAAATCCCATTGGCATGTAAACATTTTTTATATCGTCGATACTGATAAATCCGGGATTTTCCATTGCCTTTGAAAAACGGTAGCCATAACTGGCGTCAGGAGCCGCACAGTGATGCTCCGGACAGTCCTCTCCAAGGTTTTTACGGCTCACAGTCTCATAACAGCTTTTTCTGTCTGTACAGCCAAACCAGCAGCATTCATTACATAAAAATTCCACCTTGTCTTTCTGGCTCTGGGGCAGAATTTTCCATTTATCAAAAGACTTATTGAGACGAAAATCCGGTACGGCATAAAGAAAATCCTCCCGGTTGACTTCCTTCATAAATAATTGAAAATCTGTCAGTACCTTTGTGGTAGACGAAACAAAATAAAGTTCCGGATAATTTATTTTTAAATATTCCAGAAGCAGGTCTGAATGAACAATCACACCATTTTGTCCCTTTTTTTCAAACACTTCACAAAGAGCATTGCACTTTTTATCCAAAAGATGTTCCTGCCTGAGCAGAGAATTACTGAATGTCAGTCGGGCTGAAATCCCATATTCCTGCATCAGGGCCAAAACCTCCTGCGGATCATGATTTCCCTCTCCTACACGGCCGCCGCCCCAGATACAATCTGCCGGAGCTCCGTATACAGAGCCTATCTCACACCAGTCATAAAAATATTCTCTGTGCCTGCGGTATAACGGAAAAAATATCTGATACAGTTCGTAAAATTCAAACAATCCTGGAAGATGAAAATATACCTTAATCGCAAACCCTCCTTCTTTCTTCCCAAAAGGAAAACAACCAAAGCCTCAGCCCTGATTGTTTTCTTTTTATTTCAATATTATTTTCAGTCGCCTTTTAAAATAACACGGATCCTTTTATAAATAAAAAACACGATCACGGAAGTCAGTGTATACTTAAACAGATTAAAAGGAACAATGATCATTGCCACAAATCCAAGCAGACTGTTTACAGAAGGATTTACAGCTGTCCCCATTTCAATAAATGCCTCCACAGGCATTCCAAAAGCTTTTCCATATGCCGGGAGAAGTACAAAAGCGTTCATCAGACAAGCGGCCGCAGTTGTAAGAACTGTTCCTGCAGCCATTCCCTCTACAGCATGTTTTCTGCTTTTGATATGGTGGAAACGGTAGATCAGGCCTGCCGGAATCACAAAAGCACATCCCAGAATAAAGTTTGCCACATCACCCACACCTGCAGTCATGGTTCCCTTTGTCACAAGATGTACCAGAATCTTCACCAGCTCGATCACCACACCTGCCAGAGGTCCCATGGCAAAGCTTCCTATCAGTACCGGAATCTCCGAAAAATCAAGCTGGTAAAAAGACGGCGCCAGAAACGGAATCGGAAACTCAAAGTTCATCAGTACTCCTGCCACAGCTCCCAGCATAGCAATCTGTGTCAGTGTCCTTGTCCGACTTCTCTCCATTACATTCCCACCTCTTAAAACCTGTTCACTCATACTTTATCTCTCCTTTTCTTTTTTGAAGGTCCTGAATAACAGCCTTCTTCTTAAAGAAAATTCCTCTCAGGTTGCGTACTGATTTCCTGCTGCGCAAAAAACCCCGGGAAATATTCCCGGGGCACTGAGCACGTAAAAACAAGCGTGTTCTTCTCTCATCCAGACTTTACTGTCGGTTCTGGAATTCCGGATGCTTCCGGTCACCAGATCAACCGCTCATAGCGGGTCGCGGACTATACCGCCGGTAGGGAATTCCGCTTTCTGCATCATGCAGATCACAGTCACCCTGCCCCGAAGAATTTCCTTTTATATGCTTTATTATACTGCCGTATAAATGTATTTGCAATACTTTTTTAGCGTTCTTCCCTGAAGTACGGAAGTCCCAGACCTGCCGGAGGCTGGTGTTCCTTCTTTTTACGGAAGCTGGTAAACACAAGAACAATAATCGTAACCACATAAGGCAGAGCCTTAAATACTTCCTGCATACTTCTTCCCAGTCCCGGGATATAAAGATACAGGATGTAGAGTGCTCCAAACAGAAACGCACCCCAGATGGCATTAAGCGGTTTCCACAGGGCAAAGATAACAAGGGCAACTGCTAGCCATCCTCTGTCTCCAAAACCGTTGTCTGTCCAGGTTCCGCCTGAATACTCCATAACGAAATACAGTCCGCCCAGACCCGCAAGTCCTGCTCCGATACAGGTAGAAAGATATTTATACTTGGTAACATTGATTCCCGCCGCATCTGCAGTTCCCGGGTTCTCTCCGATGGCACGGAGATTCAGTCCATATCTTGTTTTAAACAAAAATAACAGAAAGGACTACTGCCGCAATGATACACAGATACGTCATAAATCCATAGCTGAAGAAAAGATCTCCGATCACCGGAATTTCAGATAATCCCGGAATCTTGGCTGTATAGGCGCTTCCTGTAACCTTTACGGAAATCTGTCCTACACCGCCTGCAAGCTTGGAAATAGAACCGCCGAAAAAGTTTCCGAAGCCGGTACCGAAAATAGTAAGGGCAAGACCGGTTACGTTCTGGTTTACTCTGAGCGTAATCGTCAGGACACTGTAGATCAGTCCGCCAAGGGATGCAACCACAAACGCACACAAAAGTGAGATCAGAACTCCCACCAGAGCATTGGGATTGGGGTTATCCTTTTCGTAGAAAAATGCTCCCATAAGGCCGGAAATACCGCCCATGTACATAATTCCCGGAATTCCAGATTCAGGTTTCCGGATTTTTCCGTCATAATCTCGCCAAGCGCACCATACAGAATACAGATGCCCTGGACAATGGCTTTTTGAATAAAAATAATAAGAACACTCATTGCATCTTCCTCCTATTTCTTTGCGCGCTCAACCTTATAGTTAATAAAGAACTCTGCTCCGATCAGGAAAAACAGAATAATTCCAAGGATTACATCGGAAGCATTTTCATTTAATCCGTACTGAGTTGCGATCTGCACTGCACCCTGCTGCATAAACACGATGCCAAAGGATACTGCCAGCATGATAAATGTATTAAACTTGGAAAGCCATGCAACAATAATCGCTGTAAAGCCTCTGCCGTCTGCTGTTGCAGTGGAAATTGTATGACTTGCGCCGCTGACAATAATAAAGCCTGCCACACCGCAGATAGCGCCGGAAATGGCCATGGTACGGATAATTACTCTTTTTACACGGATTCCCGCATATCTTGCTGTATTCTCACTTTCACCTACGACTGCAATCTCATAGCCCTGCTTGCTGTATTTCAGGTAAATAAACATCACAACTGTAAATACAAGAACGATCAGGACATTCCATCCGTATTTCTGTCCGAAAAGTTCCGGAAGCCAGCCTGCCTGAGTGGTCTGATTAATAATTCCCACCGTATTGGAGCCCTTGGGATTCTCCCAGAACACAATGCAGAACGTAACGATCTGCATAGCAACATAATTCAGCATCAGAGTAAACAGTGTTTCGTTTGTATTCCAGTATGCTTTGAACACTCCGGGAATCATTCCCCAGATCATTCCGCCAAGCGCGCTGCATACAAACATTATAATAAGAAGGAGTACCGGAGACATGCTGTCCCCTGCATAGATCATCACAGCTGCCGCACAGGCTCCGCCTACCAGAATCTGACCTTCTGCACCGATATTCCAGAAACGCATTTTAAATGCCGGAGCCAGACCGATTGCAATACACAGAAGAACCATCGTATCACGAAGAGTAATCCATACACGGCGTTCAGAACCTAAAGCGCGTCCCAGATCGCTTTATATACATCCATGGGGTTCATTCTTACCAGTAAAAAAATCACGCCCGCGCACACGATCAGAGACAGAAGAAGGGCAATAAAACGAATCAGAAGCCGTTTCTGCCAGCTGATCTTTTCACGCTTGGCCATTTTTAAGAAAGGTTCTCTTTTCATGACTGCTCCCCTCCTTTTTCATGTTTTGTCATCAGAAGGCCAATTCCCTCTTTTGTAGCAGTTCTTCCATTTACAACTCCGCTTATTTTTCCGCCGCAGAGCACAGCGATCCTGTCGCTGAGAGCAAGAAGTACGTCCAGATCCTCGATAACGCAGATCACTGCTACTCCGTGCTTTTTCTGCTCATTTAAAAGTTTGTAAATGGTATGGGAAGAATTAATATCAATTCCCCTTGTAGGATATGCTACCATAAGAATCTTCGGATTCTGTGCGATTTCGCGTCCTACCAGTACTTTCTGTACATTTCCGCCTGACATCTGACGTACAGGCGCTGAAATACTTGGCGTCATGACTTCAAGCTGATCCTTGATCTCTGAGGCAAGCTGCCTTGCCCTCTTCTGTCCAGAAGACCGCCTTTGCCATTGTGATAGCTTCGCAGCATCATATTATCTGTCATATCCATATCGCCTACCAGACCCATACCGATACGGTCCTCAGGCACAAAGGCAAGACTTACGCCAAGCTCCTGGATCTCCACAGAATTCATTTTTGCCAGATCTTTCACATTTCCGTCGCTGTCTGTAAACCGGATACTTCCGCTTTCAGTAGGCTGCAGTCCTGCAATAGCTTCCAGAAGTTCCTTCTGTCCGCTTCCGGAAATTCCGGCAATACCCAGGATTTCTCCACTGTTGACCGTAAGATCTACATCATCCAGTGTTTTGACGCCTTCTTTATCTTTGCAGGTCAGCCCCTTAATCTCCAGACGTTTCTCCGGATTTACCGGATCCGGACGGTCGATATCCAGGTCCACCTTGGCGCCTACCATCATCTCTGACAGACTCTGAACACTTGCGCCGGAAGTCTCTACCGTATCTATGTAGCAGCCTTTTCTGAGGATCGCCACACGGTCAGAAAGAGCCAGAACCTCCTGAAGCTTATGAGTGATAATGATAATGGAGCATCCGTCGTCCCTCATATTTCTGAGAATATCAAACAGTCTGTCCGCCTCCTGAGGAGTCAGAACAGCAGTAGGCTCATCCAGGATCAGTATCCTGGCTCCCCTGTAAAGCATTTTGACAATTTCTACCGTCTGCTTCTGGGAAACAGACATTTCATAGATCTTCTGGGACAGATCCAGGTCAAATCCATATTTATTAACAAGAACCTGAATCTCCTCTGTGATCTTTTTCATATTCAGCATTGCTTTTCCCGGAAGACCGAGAACAATATTTTCTGCCGCTGTAAGAACATCCACCAGTTTAAAATGCTGGTGCACCATACCGATTCCCAAAGCATGAGAATCCTTTGGCGAGCGGATCGTAACTTCTTTTCCATCTACCAGAATATGTCCCTCATCCGGATAGTAAATTCCATAGATCATATTCATCAGCGTGGTTTTTCCGCTTCCGTTCTCTCCCAGGATCGCAAGGATCTCGGATTTTCTGAGAGTGAGATCCACATGGTCATTTGCCAGAACGGAACCGAAACGCTTGGTGATCTGTTTCAGTTCAAGAGCATAATTCTCTCCCACTTCTATTCCCTCCTTTGATGCATTGAACAGTAAATTTATACTATATACAGATTGCTCTGCTTTTTTATACAATCGAATCCTGCTGTTAAAAGTATTCCATCATATAAAAAAGCAGAGCTGCTGACAAGCAGCTCCGCCGTGTATCTGCCTTATTCCACGATAGAGGTGATTCCGTCGATCGCAAGATCGAATGCCGGAGCAGATCCGAATTCAGACTCATGGAAATATCCGTCAGATACGTACTCTGTTCCATCTTTCTCATATGTGGTAACTTCTTTGCCGTCAACTGTAAATGTAGAAGTATCAAATACATGAAGAGAACCGTCAATGATTGCATCCTCTACTTCTTTTACCTTTTCTTCTGTTCCTTCTGCTACAGTCTTCTCATTGAGTGGTGTCAGTCTGTCTGCGCCATCTGCGAAGCCCTTGCACCAGTCAACATCGATCTCTGTTCCGTCCAACATGCACTGCACTGCATAGGTGTAATATACGCCCCAGTTAATGGATGCAGATGTAAGAGCTGTGTTCGGAGCAACAGAAGTCATATCAATGTTATAGCCTACACATGGAACGCCTGCTGCCTCACATGCTGTAGGAGCGCCTGTTGTATCTGCGTGCTGACTGATCAGAACACATCCGTCAGAGATCAGAGCGTCTGCACACTCTTTTTCCAGGTCAAAGCTTGCCCAGCTGTTTGTATATTTTACTTCCATAGTAACTGCAGGGCATACGCTCTTTGCGCCAAGATAGAAAGAAGTATATCCGGAAATAACCTCTGCATACGGGAATGCGCCTACATATCCCATTTTTGCCTGATCTTCTGTGATCTCTCCGGCTTCGATCATCTCGTTCAGCTTAAGTCCGGCAACAACACCGGATACATAACGGGATTCATAAATGTTTGTAAAATAGTTGTGCATGTTTGCAAGTCCGCTTGCCTTTGCCTGAGTTCCTGTTGCATGGCAGAACTGAACCTCCGGATATTCTCCTGCAGCCTGCAGAACATAAGTCTCATGACCAAAGCTGTTTGCGAACACGATCTGGCATCCCTGGTCTGCCAGGTCTGCTGCTGCGTCATAAGCCGCCTCGTTTTCTCCGATCAGAGTTTTTTCGATCACCTGGTCTTCTTCCAGTCCCAGATTCTCAACCATCTCATCAATTCCTGCCATATGAGCAGCACTGTAACCTTCGTTTTCGTCACCAATGTAAATAATTCCCACTTTCAGGTCTTCTTTTGCAACACCGTCTCCCTCTGCATACACCGGCGCTGTCATGGAAACTGCCATAGCCGCTGCCAGACCTACTGCTAATGCTTTTTTCATCCTCTTTTCCTCCATTCTTACCCATAGGTATTCCTGCCTGCGCAGGAACACAGTGAATATGTTTTATGAAACATAAAGAGGCACAACACCGTCTGCGTTCCGCCTCTCTGCAAGTACTTTAATCATACCGAAAATGGCGTAAATTGTCAATACAATCAGAAAATTCAAACTGTTTTTTCGGCTAACTAAATTTTTTTAAGCTACTATTTTCTTTATTGTTCATCCGCTTGACTTCTTAGCGTTAAAGCGTTATACTTTAGAAGTTAAAAGCAGAGAAGTAAATCTTCTCTCTGTACAGTTAAACACAAATGGAATAAAAGGAGGATATATATTATGAAAAAAGAAATTTTTGCCTTAACACTTTCCGCTGTAATGGCTGCCGGTACCTGCAGCATACCTGTAATGGCTGCTGATGACACCTATAATGTGGGCATCTGTCAGCTGGTTCAGCATGAGGCTCTTGACGCTGCCACACAGGGCTTTAAAGACGCTCTCACAGAAGAATTCGGTGACAAGGTTACTTTTGACGAACAGAACGCACAGGGCGACTCCAATACCTGTTCTACTATTATCAATAATTTTGTTTCTAATGATGTGGATCTGATTCTGGCTAATGCAACTGCCGCTCTTCAGGCAGCAGCCGCAGGAACTGAAGATATTCCGGTACTGGGCACTGCTGTTACAGAATACGGCGTTGCTCTGGATCTTGATGATTTCGACGGTACGGTAGGAACAAACATTTCCGGCACTTCCGACCTTGCACCTCTTGATCAGCAGGCTGCTATGCTTAACGAGCTGTTCCCGGATGCAAAAAATGTAGGACTTCTCTACTGCTCTGCTGAACCCAACTCCCAGTATCAGGTGGACACTGTGAAGGAAGAACTTGAAAAGCTGGGATATACCTGTGAATATTATGCATTTTCTGATTCCAACGATCTTTCTTCCGTTGTCACCACAGCGGCTTCCGAAAGCGATGTGATCTATGTTCCCACAGACAACACAGCAGCTTCCAATGCTGAGATCATTAACAATATCTGCCTTCCGGAAAAGGTTCCGGTAATCGCAGGGGAAGAAGGTATCTGCAGCGGATGCGGCGTTGCCACACTTTCTATCAGCTACTATGATCTCGGTACTGCCACAGGAAAAATGGCTGTAAAAATTCTGAAGGGCGAAGAAGATGTTGCTGAAATGCCTGTGGAATACGCACCGAATTTCACCAAAAAATATAACCCGGAAATCTGCGAAGAGCTTGGACTGGAAATTCCGGATGACTACGAAGCCATCGCTGCTGAAGAATAAGCCAGGAGGTTTCCCATGGATATTATGAGTTTAATAAACGCCCTTCCCGGAGCCGCTGCCCAGGGACTGATCTGGGGCATTATGGCCATCGGCGTATATCTCACCTTCCGTATTCTGGATGTTGCCGATCTGACAGTTGACGGTACCATGTGTACCGGAGGCGCAGTGTGCATCATGATGCTGATGAGCGGCCAGAACATCTGGGTTTCCATGCTGGCTGCCACAGGAGCCGGAATGCTGGCCGGACTTGCCACTGGAATCTTCCATACAGTTATGGGGATTCCCGCAATCCTTGCCGGAATCCTGACTCAGCTTGGACTTTATTCCGTAAACCTCAAGATCATGGGAAAAGCCAATCAGGCAGTCAATTCCAGTAAGTATGATCTTCTGGTATCTCTGAGAAATATAAAGGACGTACCTTTTTATCAGAACACCATTCTGATCGTAGCTGTTTTTATTGTGATCCTGATAGCTGTTCTCTACTGGTTTTTCGGAACGGAAATCGGCTGCTCTCTCCGCGCCACAGGCTGTAATCCAAATATGTCCAGAGCTCAGGGCATCAACACGGATTTCGCCAAGGTTCTGGGACTTATGATCTCCAATGGTCTTGTAGCTCTCTCCAGCGCATTTCTTGCCCAGTATCAGGGCTTTGCAGATGTGAATATGGGCCGCGGCGCTATTGTGATCGGTCTGGCAGCCGTCATCATCGGAGAGGCTGTTTTCGGAAAAATATTCCGCAACTTTGCGCTCCGTCTTTTCAGTGTGGCTCTTGGTTCCATTTTGTACTACCTGGTTCTTCAGGCAGTGATCTGGATGGGAATCGACACAGATCTTCTGAAGCTTCTGTCCGCACTTGTGGTTGCTGTTTTTCTTGCAGTTCCTTACTGGAAAGCAAAGTATTTTGCAAAACCAATGAAACGCGGAGGTAATACAAATGCTTGAGCTGAAAAATTTATATAAAACCTTCAACCCCGGCACCATAAATGAAAAACTGGCCCTTAACGGACTTTCCCTTACCTTAAAGGAGGGAGATTTCGTTACCGTGATCGGAGGCAACGGAGCCGGAAAATCCACCATGCTGAATGCAGTAGCCGGAACCTGGATGGTAGACGAAGGCCAGATCCTTATTGACGGCACTGATGTTACCAGGCTTTCCGAACATAAACGAGCCGCATATCTCGGCCGCGTTTCCAGGATCCCATGACGGGAACCGCTGCAACCATGGGAATTGAAGAAAATCTGGCGCTGGCAAAGCGCCGGGGCAAAACACGTTTTCTCCGTCCGGGAATCACCCGAAAAGAACGGGATGAATACCGGGAGCTTCTGAAAGTTCTCGGTCTCGGTCTTGAAGACAGACTTACCTCCAAGGTCGGTCTGCTGTCAGGAGGTCAGAGACAGGCTCTTACCCTTCTGATGGCAACTCTGAAAAAGCCAAAGCTTCTTCTTCTGGACGAGCACACTGCTGCTCTGGATCCCAAAACCGCAGCAAAGGTTCTGGAGATCACAGATATGATCGTCAACCGTGATCACCTGACCACAATGATGATCACCCACAATATGCAGGATGCCATCAATCACGGAAACCGACTGATCATGATGATGGAAGGAAAGATCATTCTGGATATTGAAGGAGAAGAAAAGAAAAAACTGACTGTAAGAAATCTTCTGGATCAGTTTGAAAAAGCAAGCGGTCAGGAATTTTCCAACGATTCCGCACTGTTAAGCTGACAAAAAAACGCCTGCATTTCAATTTGAAGTGCAGGCATTTTTTATCTCAATCCATGTTATCTTTTTATTTAATTCCTCTCATGGAAAGGCTGATACGTTTTTTCTTCATATCAACCCCCAGTACGCGGACGTCAACTACATCACCAACGCTGACAGCTTCCAGAGGATGCTTGATATACTTTTCACTGATCTCTGAAATATGCACAAGACCGTCCTGATGAACTCCGATATCTACAAAGGCTCCGAAGTCAATCACATTTCTTACGGTTCCCTTCAGGATCATTCCCTCTTTCAGATCTTTCAGATCAAGAACATCGGTACGAAGAACCGGTTTCGGCATCTCCTCACGGGGATCTCTTGCCGGTTTTTCCAGTTCTTTCACAATATCTCTCAGTGTGATCTCACCCACTCCAAGCTCTTCTGAAAGTTTTTTATAATCGCTGATCTTACGGGAAATTCCGCTGAGCTTTCCTCCGGCAATGTCCTCAGTGGTAAATCCCATTTTTTCCAGAAGCTTCTGAGCCGCCTCATAGCTTTCCGGATGTACGCTTGTAGAATCAAGAGGATTTTTGCCGCCTGTGATCCTGGTAAAGCCGGCGCACTGTTCAAATGCTTTCGGTCCGAGCTTCGCCACCTTCAAAAGCTCCCGTCTGCTGTTAAAACGACCGTTTTCTTCTCTGTATGCCACGATATTTTTTGCAATGGCCTTACTGATTCCGGAAATATACTCCAGAAGGGAGGCGGAAGCCGTGTTCAGATCCACGCCCACTTTATTTACACAGTCCTCTACCACTCCGCCAAGAGCTTCTCCCAGCTTCTTCTGGTTCATATCATGCTGATACTGTCCCACGCCAATGGATTTCGGATCGATCTTCACAAGCTCTGCAAGAGGATCCTGAAGCCTTCTTGCAATAGAAGCCGCGCTTCTCTGCCCTACATCAAAATTAGGAAATTCCTCTGTGGCAAGCTTACTTGCAGAATATACAGAAGCTCCTGCCTCGTTGGTGGATCACATAGGAAACCTGCTCCGGGATCCTCCTTCAGAAGCTCCACAATGATCTGTTCTGACTCTCTGGAT
>ENA-OQAA01000586-OQAA01000586.1-human-gut-metagenome-genome-assembly--contig:-NODE-586-length-24041-cov-5.478799_pt1 | contig 24041 bp, 44 predicted proteins | sample MGYA00242489_ERZ504515 | MGnify/ENA primary metagenome ERZ504515 (study PRJEB26092, sample SAMD00036237) | human gut metagenome | host: Homo sapiens | study: EMG produced TPA metagenomics assembly of... | reverse complement strand
GTAATTACTTATGAACGAAATGAACACCACCGACCGCGCCCTGAGCTGGGACGACGAATTTACCAACGAGCAGCAGGAGTTCGTGCTCCTGCCCGAGGGCGAGTATGCCTTTGAGGTCACCGGCATGGAGCGTGCCCGCTTTGAGGGCAGCGCAAAGCTCCCGCCCTGTTCCATGGCAAAGCTGACCCTGAAGATCTTCGGCGGGGCCAAGGGTGATACCACCGTGACCCACCGCCTGTATCTTCACACCAAGACCCAGGGCCTGCTGGGCGCTTTCTTCGAGAGCATCGGTCAGTGCAAGCGGGGCGAGACCTTCCGCCCCCGCTGGAACGAAGTGGTGGGTGCCCGGGGCTGGTGCCGTCTGGGCATCCGGGAGTACACCAAGCAGAGCGGCCCTCATGCAGGTGAGACCGGCCAGAGCAATGAGGTGCAGCGCTTCCTGCCGCCGCCCCAGCCTAAGGCCGCACCCACTCAGGGCTGGACGCAGGGGGCATTCTGATGGGGCAGGAACTGAGACCCTACCAGCAGCAGGCCCGTGAACGCATCCACGCCGAGTGGGAAGCCGGCCACACCCGTACCCTGCTGGTGTTGCCCACCGGCACCGGCAAGACCATCGTGTTTGCGTCCGTGGCCGCCGATCAGGTGCGGGCGGGCCACCGGGTGCTTATTCTGGCCCACCGGGGCGAGCTGCTGGAACAGGCAGCGGACAAGCTGCAGCGCTCCACCGGCTTGTCAGCGCAGTGGAAAAGGCCGATGCCACCTGTCTGAATACATGGTTCCGTGTGGTGGTGGGCAGCGTGCAGACCCTGCAGCGCACCGCCCGACTGGAACGCTTCCCTCATGATTACTTTGGCACCATCATCATTGACGAGGCCCACCACGCCATCACCGACGGATACCGCCGCATCCTCGACTACTTCGGCAGCGCAAGGTGCTGGGCGTCACCGCCACCCCAGACCGGGGCGACATGCGCAATCTGGGCGAGGTGTTCGACAGCCTTGCCTTTGAGTATAAGCTGACCGATGCCATCAAAGAGGGCTATCTGTGCCGCATCATGGCCCAGACCATTCCCCTGAAGCTGGACATTTCTTCTGTTACCATGAGCGGCGGAGACTACGCGTGGGAGACCTCGGCACTGCGCTGGACCCCTATCTGGAACAGATCGCCGCTGAAATGGCCCAGCGCTGCAAGGGCCGCAAAACGGTGGTGTTCCTGCCCCTCATCAAGACCAGCCAGAAGTTCCGCGACCTGCTGAACTCCCATGGATTCCGTGCCGCCGAGGTCAACGGCCAGAGCACCGACCGCAAGGAAGTGCTGGCGGATTTCGATGCAGGCAAATACAACGTGCTGTGCAACTCCATGCTGCTCACCGAGGCTGGGACTGCCCGTCTGTTGACTGCGTGGTGGTGCTGCGGCCCACCAAGGTGCGCAGCCTGTACAGCCAGATGGTAGGGCGCGGCACCCGGCTCTCCCCGGGCAAGAGCGATCTGCTTTTGCTGGATTTTTTGTGGATGACCGACAAGCACGAGCTCTGCCGCCCGGCGGATCTGGTTTGTGAGGACGCGCCGTGGCCCGGCAGATGACCGAGAACCTTGCCCAGACCGGCTGCCCGGAGGACATCGAGGAAGCAGCCGTGCAGGCCAGCGAGGACGTGGTGGCCCAGCGGGAAGAAGCCCTTGCAAAGCAGCTGGAAGAACAGCGCCGCAAAAAAGCCCGTCTCGTGGACCCGCTGCAGTACGAAATGAGCATTCAGGCCGAGGACCTTGCCGGGTATGTGCCGGCCTTTGGCTGGGAAGCAGGCCCGCCCAGCGCTGAACAGACTGCTGCTCTTGAGAAAATGGGCATCCTGCCGGACGCTGTAGAATCTGCTGGTAAGGCTTCCCTGCTGCTGGACCGGTTGAACAAACGCCGCGCTGAAGGCTTGACCACACCCAAGCAGATCCGCGTGCTGGAACGTTACGGTTTCCAGAGCGTGGGCACATGGAGCTTCGATGCAGCCAAACACATGATCGACCGCATTGCGGTGCAGGCTGGCGCGGCGTGCCCAAGGGCGTGAACCCAAAGACTTACACTCCTGCACAGGAGCCGCCCACATCAGACATTGACTTCGGATGGTAACGCGAATGGAACATGAAAATGAACTCAAGGAAGCATTGGACTTCGTATCCCCGTCCGCCCTGACCTATGACGAATGGCTCATGGTGGGCATGGCCCTGAAGGATTCCGGCCTGCCCGTCACCATCTGGGAACAGTGGAGCACCCGCGATGCGGGCCGCTATCACAAGGGCGAGTGCGTCAAGAAATGGGAAAGCTTTCACGGCGGCGGGGCCAGCCCCGTCACCGCAAGCAGCATTTTCCAACTGGCCTACTCCCACGGATGGAGCGGCCCCGCAGGCCACGCTCTGGACTGGAACGATGATATTTCTGCCGGCACCGGCGCACAAACCGAGGGCCGTCTGGTAGATCCACGCTGGTGGAAGCCACGAGCTGGCCCTGCCCGAAGAGTGGCACCCCGCCGACCAGCTCAAGCGCTACCTGCAAGCCCTGTTTGAGCCGGATGAATACGTGGCCTATGTGACCGAAAGCTTTATGGCCGCCGACCGCCGCCGACCTGCAAAAGGCAGCTGGACCCGCACCGCAGGGCAGCTCATCACCGAGCTGGATGCCTGCGGCGGCGACCTCGGCAAGGTGGTGGGCGACTGTGATCCTGAAGTAGGTGCATGGATCTGCTTCAACCCTGTGGACGGCACCGGACGCAAGGATGCCAATATTACTGCCTATCGCTATGCCCTCGTAGAGTGCGACAACATGGAGCTGGGCAAGCAGCAGGCTATCATCAAGCAGCTGGAACTGCCCTGTGCGGCGCTGGTCTACTCTGGCGGCAAGAGCGTCCACGCCATCGTGAAGGTGGATGCCCCGGACTACGCCGAGTACCGCAGGCGTGTGGATTATCTCTATTCCGCCTGCCAGAAAAACGGCCTGACCATCGACCAGCAGAACCGCAACCCTTCCCGCCTTTCCCGGATGCCCGGCATCCGCGCGGTGACAAACGGCAGGTGCTGCTGGAAACGAACATCGGCAGATCCTGCTGGGATGAATGGCGGGACTGGCTGGAAGCGGAGACCGACGAGCTGCCCGAGACCGAGAGTCTGGCCGACGACTGGGAGAGCCTGCCCCCGCTGGCCGATGCCCTCATCACCGGGGTGCTGCGCAAGGGCCACAAGATGCTGCTGGCGGGCCCAAGCAAGGCGGGCAAGAGTTTTGCCCTCATCGAGCTGTGCATCGCCATCGCTGAAGGCAGGCCGTGGCTGGGCCGGTTCTCCTGCGCACAGGGCAAGGTACTGTACATCAATCTGGAGCTGGACCGGGCCTCCTGCCTGCACCGCTTCAAGGACGTGTACACCGCCCTCGGCCTGCCCCCGCAGAACCTGCGGAACATCGACATCTGGAACCTGCGCGGTGCGTCCGTGCCCATGGACAAGCTGGCCCCAAAGCTCATCCGCCGGGCCCAGAAAAAAGGCTACACCGCCGTGATCCTCGACCCCATTTATAAGGTCATTACCGGCGACGAGAACTCTGCCGACCAGATGGCAAAGTTCTGCAACCAGTTCGACCTTGTGTGCCGTGCACTGAACTGTGCCGTGATCTACTGCCACCACCACTCAAAGGGTGCGCAGGGCGGCAAGCGCAGCATGGACCGTGCATCCGGCTCCGGCGTGTTCGCCCGCGACCCGGATGCCATGCTGGACATGACCGAGCTGGTGCCCACCGATGCCATCCGGGAACAGCTGCATAACAAAGCCGCCTGCCGCGTGATCAAGGCCATGTTGGACAAACGCGGTCATGCGGATGCCTACGGCTTGGATGATACCCTCAGCCGCCACCGGATGCTGACCATCGCAAAGGAAAAACTGGGCCTTGCAGATCTGCGGGCCATCGATGCTGAGGTCGCGGCTGCCGAGAAAAAGGCAGACGGCATGACCGCATGGCGCATCGAGGGCACCCTGCGCGAGTTTGCCCGCTTCGACCCGGTGAACCTCTGGTTCGACTACCCTGTGCACAAGCCGGACAGCGGCCTGCTGGAGGACCTGCAGCCGGACAGCGATTTCAAAACGCTGGGCAGCCGCGGTGCATCCAAGCGCTGGGGCGATAAAGTCAAAGTGACCAAGGACAAAAAGGCCGAGCTGGACACCGCCTTTGAAGCCTGCATGATGGACGGCGAAGTTACCGTCTATGCGCTGGCCGAGTACATGGACCTGAAGCCCCGCACCATCAAGACGCGGCTGAAAGATGACGGACGGTTCTGGATCGATGGCGAGAAAGTGGGACGCAAGGAACCCGGCAGCGCAGGTTAAACATTTTGTAATAGCTTCAATTACAGCTTGTTGTAAAAATGCAGAAATAGCCGCTATTTTGCACGACAGGAAAAACTGCAATTTTGCAGTTATAGCCGCTATGACTGCAGATTTTGCAGTGCAAAATAGCCTATATATAATAGCTAAAACTGCAACTGCAATTGTGATGGGGCATCCCGAAGGATGGGGCGTACACAGCCCCATCCATTCGGGGAACCCTCCCCATCACGTTGGCGCTAAAACCTGAAAAAAAGAAAAACGAGGTGAACCCCATGTACATGCAATTCTTTATCCCCATGCAGCCGCCCACCACCACCCACAACGCAAAGCAGCTGCACGCCTACATGAAGGGCGGGCAGCCGCACGCGGTGCTCCACGACAGCCCGGAACTGAAACAGACCCGTGCCAAGCTCCACGCCCATCTGGCACCCCACGCGCCGGAAAAGCCCATCCCCGCAGGCCGTCCGGTGCGTCTGCTGGTCAAGTGGTGCTTCCCTGCCGAGGGCCGCAAAAACGGCAGCTGGCGCACCACAAAGCCGGACACCGATAATCTGGAAAAGGCCCTCAAGGACGAAATGACCCGCCTGCACTTCTGGGCCGACGACGCTCAGGTGTGCAGCGAGATCGTCGAAAAATTCTGGTCGGACCCCTGCGGCGTGTTCGTCCGGGTGGAGGAACTGTAATGACCTACGAAGAGAAAAAGGCATGGCTCTGGCGGTACCGGACGGCAAAGCGGTTCGAGCTGCTCAAACTGGACGAGCTGGCCACGCTGCAGACCGACGCCACCCACACCACCCCAGCGCTTTCCCCTGTGCCGGGCGGCAGCGGCGACGGACAGGCTCTGCCCCGCAGTGTGGAACGCATCGACGAGGCCCGCCGGGCCGCTGAGGCGCAGTCTGCAGTGTGCGACGCCATCCGGGCCGAGATCATGGAGGTGTTCAGCCAGCTGGACGATGAGGTGGATTTCATGATCCTGTTCCGGCGGTACATCCTGCTGGAGGACTGGCCGGACATCGCAATCAACATCCGCAGTTCCCGCAGCCAGATGTTCCAGCGCCACAGCGCGGCCATAAAAAGACTGAATATCAAAAGTCCGGACTGAACCGGAGCGAACCGGACTTGATAATACTGTCAACCCCTGCTAAAATTTAAAATGCCGAAGCCCGCAGGAAAGACTTACTCCCTTCATCCCTGCGGGCTTTGTGTGCCCGGCTGACACAGAGGATCACCTTTCCCGACCAACAGCCTGAATGCACCAGCCGGGTTTCTTTGTTATATCCCGCCGTTCGGATCTTCCGGGCGGCTTTTTGATACCCCGGGTCTGCAAAGCACCCCCGGGGTCTTTTTATACCCTGCCCTTCCTGCAGATACCCCACCCCTGAAAAGGCCCCGGGCTATACCGGAGAGACATGGGAAGCATCCAGCCTGCACAAATCTGTGCGGGCTTTTCTTTTACAGCCAGACCATGAAGCAGGAGGTGTGCAGTATGGGCAATCCGCGCTATGCCAACGGCCAGCTGCGGCGCAAGCACCGTGCGCGGCTGCGTGCAATGGGCTGCGAGTGCGGCATCTGTCATGGGCGTTTCGGGCCGATCCATTATGATGAGCCTTCTGATGCACAGCATCCTTTGTCTTTTGTAGTGGACGAGATCAAGCCTGTGTCCAAGTGGAGACAGTTCGGCTACCCGTCCGCGCGGGCCGCTGCGGAAGATTGGTCGAACCTACAGGCTGCACATTGGTTCTGCAATGCACAGAAAGGCAACAAAACCGCCGAAAACGGCCCAAAACAGGCTAAAATCGTGCGGATTCCGCACGTTTCAGACGGCAGCTGGTGAGGGTGGGGAGGGTACCCCTCCCTCGCCCTCGGCGACCCCCAGTGCCGTCAGCGCCGATTTACACACAGGGAAAATTTGAAAGGGGTGTTTCTGGCCCATGGCGACCATGAAAAGCATCACGGCCCGGGGCACCCGGCTGGAGCAGCTCAAGCAGCTGGCAAAGGTGCTGGCAACCGGCATTGATGCCTGCAAGGACTGCCGGGCCCTACCCCAGCTGACCAAACAATACCGGGAGACCATCCGGGAAATTGAAGAGATTGAAGGAGCAAAGGATGACACGGACGAGATCGGCGCGATCCTCGCGCAGCGAGAGCATGATGGGAAGTCAGGAGCCGTCCGCACGTATCGCACCGGAGTATCCGGCGACTGACGGGCAGGATGCCGTGCGCATCCTGCGGGCAGGCGGCACGGTGCTGGATCCGTGGCAGAGCGATATTCTGGACGACTGGATGAGCGCACAGTGTCCGGCAAATGGGCAGCGCCCACGGCGGGCGGCAGTGTCCCCCGCCAGAACGGCAAGAGTCTGCTGGTGCAGGGACGCTCCGAAGCCGGGATGCTGCTGTTCAATGAGACAGTCATTTACACCGCCCACCTGCAGAAGACCGCCACCGAGACCTTTGAGGAAATGCGGGCATTTTTTGAAAGCCCGAAGCTGCGCCGCCATGTAGCTGAGATCAAGACTGCACTTGGTCGGGAGCAGATCATCCTGAAAAGCGGTGCCCGCATCAAGTTTCTGGCCCGCACCCGCAACGGCGGACGCGGCCAGCACGGCGACCTGCTGATCTTTGACGAGGCACAGGAGCTGGACGAGACCGCGCAGGGGTCTTTTCTGCCCGCCATTTCCGCCAGCCTGAACCCACAGACCATCTACGTGGGCACGCCACCCGGCCCGGATGCCGTGGGTACTGTGTTCCACGCCCTGCGCAAACGTGCACTGGACGGCGAAGCGAAAAAGGCCGCATGGTTCGAGTTCTCGGTGCCGGAGATCGGCGATGTGAAGGACCGGCACGCTGGGCAGCCACAAACCCGGCATTGGGGCGGCGCATCCAGTTCTCCACCATTGAGGCGAAGCCGAACAGCTGGACCCGGACACCTTTGCGCGGGAGCGGCTGGGCTGGTGGAGCCCGGAGATCACGGAGCATCTGGACTATGCCATCGACCGCACCGCATGGGAAGCCTGCGCCAGCGAGGACGAAAAGCCCGAAGGCAAAACTGCTTATGGCGTCAAGTTTTCCGCCGACGGCAGCGCCGTGTGCCTGTGCGGCGCGGTGATCCCGAAAGAAGGCCCCGCGCGGGTGTCGCTGCTGGAGATGCGCCCATCCGGTCAGGGCCTGACATGGCTGGCCGACTGGCTGAACGACCGGTACGGCAAGGCCAGCTGTGTGGTCATTGACGGCCGCAACGGCGTGGATGTGCTGGTGGAACGCATCAAGGACACATGGCGGGCAAAGAACTCGGTGATCCGGCCATCCGCAAAGGACGTGATCGCCGCCGTCAGCGGCTTTACCAATAGCATCAGCGAGGGCACCCTGACATGGTATAAGCCTCAGACGGTGCTGGACGAAAGCGCTGTCACCGCCGTCAAACGGCCCATCGCGGGCGGCTTCGGCTTTGGCGGAGACAACAGCCTGCCGGTGGAAGCCTGCGCGCTGGCGCTCTGGGGCGCAAAGACCAGCCGTCGCGACCCTACCCGCAAAATGAAGATCGGCTGAAAGGAGCATCATGCAGATTTTGAATTTTGGCCGTGTGGACGGCCTGACACCGGAAGAACTGGCACAGCTGCAGGAATTGACCAATATTTATAACACCCACCAGGGCAACAATGTTATCAAGGACAAATACTACGAAGGTCATATCACACTGCAGGATGTCAGCCTTGGTATCGCTTTGCCGAAAGGATTGAGCAAACTGGAAGTAGGCTGCAGCTGGGGACAGAAAGCCGTGGATGCATTGGCCACACGCTCCATGTTTGACGGCTTTGTGGGCAGCGGTGGCAATCTGGACAGCCTTGCCCGGCTGGTAAAGGATAACCGCCTTGTGGCCGAGTACGCCAAGGCCTGCAGGGACGAGCTGAAGTACGGCTGCGTGTTTGCCACCCTTTCCAAGGATTCGGACATCGGCTGCCGCATCCGTTTTAATTCTCCTGCCACCGCAGCTGCCTGCTGGAATGGTGAGAAAGGTCGCATCGACTATGGGTTTTCCATCATCGACACTGCACAGGATGAATCTGTTGCTGATGTCTGGAATCCATCCCTTGTGAACTTTTACACTGACGATGCAACCATTGTGTTAAGCCTGGAAGGCGGCATCTGGACGGCAAAGCGATATCCGAACCAGATGAAGCGTCCGTTGATGGAACCGCTGATCTGGAATGCGACCAACAATAAACCTTTGGCCGCAGCCGCCTGAAACGCCCCATCCGGCATTGATCGATGATTATGTGCGTACAGCCGCCAACGCTACCATTGCGCTGGAGTTCGACACCACCCCGCAGAAATACATTCTCGGTGTGACGGATGAACAGTACGATGCTATCACTGCCGATAAGTTTAAACAGTATGTCGGCGCAATCATCGCAGCCACCTCCAACCCGGAGACCGGCGAAAACCCGGAGTTCGGCCAGCTGGCGCAGGGCAGCCTGCAGCCCCATGTGGAGAAGATGCGCATGACGGCCACCCAGTTTGCAGCGGCCACCGGCCTGACTGTCACCGACGTGGGCGTGGTGAACGACGCCAACCCCACCAGCAGCGATGCCATCCTTGCCCAGAGCCAGACCTTGGTGCTGATGGCCCAGCAGCTGAACGCCGGCAACGGGGATGCTTTGCACACCATTGCCTGTATGGCTCAAGCCATTGCCCGCAATGTGACCCTTGCAGATCTAACGGAAGAGGAGCGAGGCATTATGGCGCACTTCAAAAATCCCGCCATGCCCAGTGTGGCGGTAACGGCAGACGCTGCCTAAAGATCGCCTCTGCCCGGCGGGAGTTTGCCAGCACCGACACCTTTTTGGAGATGATCGGCTTTGACCAGGCGGACATCCGGCGCATCAAAGCACAGGAACAGCGGGTGCGCGGGCAGGCGCTGCTGATGGAGATGGACAATGCAGATAACCGCACGAGCCTGGAATGAGTACATAACCCGGCTCTCCCGGCTGAACCAGAAAGCCGGGCAGCTCATGCGGGAATACATGGACGGGCACCCGGAAGCCGACACCGACGCCTCATCCGCTACGCCTACGCCCTTGTGACCAAGTACGGCGAGGGCAGCGCAGAGCTTGCCTGCCAGATGTACGACGCCTGGCCGAGGCGCAGGGCATCGCACTCCCTGCCGCAGAACCCGCACCCACCGCCACCTACGGCGAAGTGACCGGCATGGTCAAGGCACGCAGGACAGCCCTTCAAACCTGCAGAGCGGAGTTTCCCGCATGGTCAAGCAGGCCGGTGCCGACACCACAGTACACAATGCCATCCGGGACGGTGCCGAGTGGGCATGGGTGCCCCACGGCGACGCCTGCCCGTTCTGCCGGATGCTGGCGTCCAACGGCTGGCAGAAGGCCAGCCAAAAGCTGCTGAAGAAGGGCCACGCCCAGCACATCCATTCCAACTGTGACTGTGAGTTTGCGGTGCGGTTCAGCCGGGAGTTTGGCGTCTCCGGCTACGACCCGGAAAAGTATCTCCGGCAGTACCGGGCGGCTGGCAGCGATGTGAACGCCCTGCGCCGCATCGACTATGCCGCCCGGAAAGATGTTATCAACGCCCAGAAGCGGGCGGCGTATGCGGCAAGGAAAAACTTCTCTGTTTATTCGAGCTTGAACATGGAGCCAAAACCTGTTACAATGCAGTCAATCAGCAATGTCAAGGCGTTCAGCTGTGACACGCTGGATGCTGCTGGACAACAGCAGCTGAAAAATGCGCACAAACGTCTGCTTATGACCGCATCCAAGCAGCCGCTTGGAGTGGAAGTTGGCAGGGCATATGATTTGAATATGAAACCGCTCACAAAAGAGTTAACAGGAGCAGCAGAGCGCTCAACAGTGTCGGTGCCAAAACAAAATGTGCCGTATATTGTTATCCATACACACCCTGACAGTAACATTTTCTCACAACGGGATTTGAGTAACTTTGCAAATAACGTAAACCTGAAAATTCTTACAGCTGTTGGCCATGATGGGCACGTTTATGCGGTTGAAAAATCAGCTTCGTTTGACGCAAAAGCCGTAAAAACACTGGTTTCTGATCTCGGAGAATCCGTCAACGGCATTGCAGATCAATATGATCGGAAAGAGATTTCCTATCAGGAAGCCGCCGAATCGTTGAATTTTCTTGTTCGCAACTGTCTATCAGAATTGGAGGGATACGGTGTCAAGTTCTACGAATGAAAAGTTCTTTACCCCGGAACGCATAAAGAAAATGCAGCAGTATCTGATAGACCATCCTATCGACCATAAATATGACGAACTATGCGCCAAGATATCTATGATGGGGATGACGTTCCGCCACGGCAGCTGGCTGCACGAGGTTATTATGACGTTCTGAAAGAACTCGGAAAACTCCCGGCGGGAGTTGAATGACCGTTAAACCACGATGCACCCGCACCGTGGTTTTTTGTTGCCCATTTTTAGGAGGTCACCATGTTTGAAACTTATCTGACGGTCAAAACAATCATTCTTCTGTTAGGTCTGGCGTTTCTGTTGGTGTATATCGTTTTTTGCGGCATTGGGTTTTTTCAGGCCGCTGCCGAACACCACGAATTGCGGAAGATGCTCCGCGAGATAGAAGCATGGAAAGGAGGTCAGAGGTGCAAGGGAGCAAACACCGGGAGGTAATGCTCCATGACCAGCAAGGAATTTGCAAAGCTCACCAGAGCCGAGCAGTTGGCCAGGTTTGAGGCATACAAAAAAGCGGCTCAGTCTCACACACTGAACCGCTAAGCTAAAAGCAAGGCTACCGAGTTCAACCAGCCCCTTGCACCTCCATTTTATTTTGTTCGTTTTGTCAAGAAAAATGGAGGCTTTTTAATGAAACCGTATGGAAATCCCAAAAAGCTCTTGACTTTTCGTGTACACGGTATATAATATTTGTGTACACGAAAGTGAGGTGATAAGATGTCGCCCCGTACAGGCAGGCCAAAAGCTGAAAACCCTAAAGATATTCAATTAAAAATCCGAGCGGACGAAAAAACCATGCAGGATTTGGATTTTTGCTGTGAAAGGTTGAACAAAACGCGCAGTGATATCATCCGACTGGGTATCCAAAAGGTTAAAGCTGAAGCAGAAAAAGAATAAGCCCCCGCCCACCGACTACCAATCACCGGGCGAGAGCTTATAACCCCAGAGGTAACCCATCTGGTAAATCTATTATACCATTTGGTCTCGCCTCTTACAAGAGAATGAGAGCTTTTATCATGAAAGAGTACGGAAATCTTCGCAAAGATGTCAACATGGCCAATTTGGATAACCTGATGTTGGAGCTTCGCTGTGACAGCGATATGCTCAAGGCTGTCCATGTTGCAATGGTGGAAGGCCCGGACCGGGCCGACAACTACACGGATGCCCTGTTTGGCGTCCTGATGTCTCTCTGGAACCTGATCAACAAATTTTCCGATGAAATTTATGAAGAGGTAAAAGACCATGAATGATATGCAGATTTTTACTTACAATTCCAACGAAGTCCGCACCGTGGAGCTGAACGGAGAGCCGTGGTTTGTCCTGAAGGACGTGTGCGAAGTGCTGGGCATCGCTGACCACAAAGTTACTGCCCGGCGGCTTGATGCAGATGAGGTGTGTCAGACACCCCTCACCGACAGCATGGGGCGTCAGCAGGAGACCTCCATCATCAATGAATCCGGCCTGTACAACGTCATCCTGCGCAGCGACAAACCGGAAGCCAAGCCCTTCCGCAAGTGGGTCACGTCCGAGGTGCTGCCTCCATCCGCAAGCACGGGGCTTACATGACGCCTGAGACCTTGCAAGCCGCCATCCTGAACCCGGACACCATGATCCAGCTGTGCCAACAGCTCAAGGCAGAGCAGGACAAGAACGCAGCCCTGACCGCACAGAACAGCCAGCTCACCGTGGACAAGCAGATCATGCAGCCCAAAGCGGACTACTTTGACGATCTTGTGGACCGAAATCTGCTCACCAACTTCCGGGAGACGGCCAAGGAACTGGGAATCAAGCCCAAGGCTTTTGTGGACTGGCTGCTCTCAAAAAAGTACATCTACCGTGACCAGAAAGGCAAGCTGATGCCGTATGAGGGCAAGAACAATGGGTTGTTTGAGGTCAAGGAGTGCTTCAACGAAAAGACCCAGTGGGGTGGTGTACAGACGCTTATCACCCCCAAAGGCCGGGAGACCTTCCGGCTGCTCTACCTCAAGACAGCATAACCCTTTCCCTTAGCTTTTCTTTAAGCACTGTGCAGACCGCACGGTGCTTTTTTATGCCCATTTTGCCCGCAGGAGGACAAAACAGGCACCTTTTTGCGGTGGGCAGCGCGTACCTGCCCGGGGCCACCTGCGGAGAAAACTGCGTCACCAAATCGTAGGACAGAAAGGAGTTTCCACCATGAAACGTGAAGATGTGAAGAACAAGATCCCCGGCATCACCGACGAGCAGCTCAACTGGATCATGCAGGAGAACGGCGCAGACATCAACCGGGAGAAGTCTGCCGCCACGGCCCTGCAGACCCAGCTGGATAACGCAAACGCCCAGCTCAAGACCGCGCAGGACGGCCTGAAAGCCTTTGAAGGCGTGGATGTAGCCGGGCTGCAGGCAAAGGTCACCCAGCTGCAGAACGACATGAAGCGCAGGCCGAGGGCTTTGCCTTTGACAACGCTCTGGACACTGCCATCCTGGGCAGGAAGGGCCGCAGCGTCAAGGCGGTGCGTGCTTTGCTGGATCTGGACGCCTGAAGGCTCTGCCGACCGCAGCACCGACATTGCAAAGGCGCTGGACGATGCCGCAAAGGCGAACCCGTGGGCGTTTGGTGAAGGTCAGGCTGCCGGATATCCCATCCTCAAAGACGGCGGGACCCCGAATCACGTTCCCAGTCAGCCGGACGGCGTCCTGGCTGCATTTACAAAGCTGAATCCGAATCTGAAAGTTTGATCCGTGCGCTCTGCACGGAGAAAGAGAGGCATCTTATGGCACACGCAAATCAGGAGCGATGGGCTTCCCTTGTTGACGCAAAGCTGCGCAACACTCTGGTGACCCGCGATAATCTCATTTTCAACAGCCGCTACGAAGGCGACCCTACTTCCGGCAAGGTAAAGATCCCGGTGCGTGACACTGAGGTTTCCGTCAAGGAGTACAACAAGGCCACCGGCGTGGACGCGGAAGTCGGCACCACCACTTATCTGGACCTGAACATTGACCACGATGAAGCCGTAAACGAGCTGATCGATGGCTACGATGCCGCAAGCGTGCCGGACGACATCGTGGCCGACCGTCTGGACAGCGCTGGCTACTCTCTGGCTCTGTCCGTGGATAAAAAGTCCATCGACGCACTGGAGGGTGCTGTCGGTGCTACCATCAGCGCTACCAAGACTGCCGCAACCGAGACCAATGCCTACAAGCTGGCACTGGAGGCAAAGCGTGTCCTGGGCCGTAAGGGCGTGCCCAACGAGGGACGTTTCCTCATTGCATCCCCCGAATATCTGGAGGTTTTGATGCTGGATGAGCACTTCATCAAGCAGGGCGACCTGTCTCAGGAGTTGGTGCAGCAGGGCGTCATTGGCCGTATCGCCGGTTTCAACGTGTTCGAGTCCAACAATATGGATTACGAATCCACTACTCGTGTGGCCAGCAAGAAAACCACCACGGAATTTATCGCCGGACACCCCAACTGGTGTCACCGCGTCATGGAGTGGCAGACCCCGGTGCACCTGCAGGACCTGTCCGGCTCCGGCAAGTACATCGGTGCATCCGCTGTGCAGGGCCGCAAGGTGTATGGTCTGAAAGTCTCCAAACCTCAGACCCTGTACATCAAGCGCACCGAGGCTGCCATCTGATGAGGTGCCGCCATGCTTTACGCTGAAGTGCAGGACGTGGAAGCAGGTTTTCGCGCCTTGTCCCGAGACGAACAGACACAGTGCGCTGCCCTGCTGGCCGAAGCGGCCGTGATCATCGACAGCTACAACCCGGATGCAGGCAAAGACGCCAAGCGGGTGGTCTCCTGCCGGATGGTGCGCCGTCAGCTGGGCGAGAGCGACAGCGGGGGCGGTGTATCCTTTCCCGTGGGCTCCACGCAGGGCACCGCCACGGCGCTGGGTTACAGCCAGAGCTGGACGATGAGCGGCGGCTCTTCCGGCGAGCTGTATCTTTCTAAGTTGGAAAAGAAGCTGCTGGGCGTCGGCAGCCGCATCGGGGCACACAGCCCTCTGGAGGATTTATGCTGAAAGGAATCAATGTCACTCTCTACACCAAGACCCAGACCGGCGAGGACGACGCCCACAACCCCGTCTATGAGGAAACGCCCGTCACCGTGCACAACGTGCTGGTGGGTGAGCCCTCTGCCGAGGAGATCACCACCGAGCTGCAGCTCACCGGGCGGCGGCTGGCCTATACGCTGGCCATCCCAAAGGGCGATGCCCACAGCTGGGAGGATGCAAAGGTGGAGTTTTTCGGTCAGGCCTTCCGCACCTGCGGCGGCGTTGCGCAGGGCATTGAGAGCATGATTCCGCTGTGTTGGAATAAGAAAGTGCAGGTGGTGCGGTTTGAGTAAGATCCGCATCGAGCTGAACAGCTCCGGCATCCGGGCGCTGCTGCGCTCCCCTGAAATGCAGGCGGTGCTGAAAGACCGTGCCGACACCGTGAAGGACCGCTGCGGCGATGGCTACGAATCCTATGTGGCCCCCACCCGCGCGGTGGCTGTGGTGGAAACCGCTTCCCGCAAGGCCTATAACGACAACTCGGCCAACAACACTCTGCTGAAAGCAGTTTCCGCGGCCGCAGCGGCGCAACAGTGCACGAGCACAAGCGCCGCCTGAAAGATGGGCGTGTCATCACGGTGAGGAGCTACCAGAGAAAGAAATGATCGAAGACTGATTCAAAATTTTCTGTCCGGGCGGTTGTCGGTGCCTGTCCGCCTGACGGTGCCCACACCGGTCCCGGACAGATTCGTGGTGCTGGAAAAGACCGGCTCCGGCTACGAGGACGGCCTGTATGCCGCCACGCTGGCCGTGCAGTCCTATGGCCCAAACGCCACCGATCATGACGGCACACTGGATGCCTCCCGGCTCAACGAGGAGGTCAAGGCCGCCATGAAGATGCTGCAGAGCTGCCGGAGGTTTCCAGCTGTGAGCTGAGCACAGACTATCGTTTCCCGGACACCACCCGCAAACGGCCCAGATATCAGGCCGTTTTTTCTATCACGCATTACTGAACCGAAAGGAGCAAAACAAATGGCAAAAGCAAAAAATGTCACTGCGGCAAAGCCCAAGGTGGGCGGTGCCGTCTGGCGTGCGCCTGCAGGCAGCAAACTGCCCAAGAACGCCGTTGAAGCACTGGATACTGCCTTCAAGTCTCTGGGCTACATCTCCGAGGACGGCCTGACCAACGCCAACTCCCCCTCCAGCGAGGACACCTCTGCATGGGGCGGTGATACCGTACTGAGCACCCAGGGCGAAAAGCCGGACACCTTCAAATTCACCCTGATTGAGGCCATGAACCCGGACGCGCTGGCGGCTGTCTATGGTGACAACAACGTTTCCGGCACGCTGGAGACCGGCATTACTGTCAAGGCAAATTCTGACCCGCAGCCCGCCTGCGTATGGGTCGTGGATATGATGATGAAGGACAACGCCAAAAAGCGCGTCGTGATCCCGGAAGCAGCTGTCACCGAGGTAGGTGACATCACCTACGCGGATAAGTCCCCCGTGGCTACGAGACCACCATTCCGCCGTGCCGGACGATGATCACAACACCCACTATGAATATCTGATCTCTGCACCGGTGCTGCCAGTCAGGCCACCCAGAGCGCCACCGGTGCTGCCAGTCAGGCCACCCAGAGCGCCACGGTCAGTAAGGAGGTAACGGCATGATCACCGCTAAAACCAGTTCCGGCTTTGAGATTGAGCTGGACGAGAACATTTTCCGCAAGGATACTGAGCTGACCGAGGCCATCGTCTTTCTGGATACGGATGAAAGCGGCAAGTGCCTTTTTACTGCCATCAACACCTGCTGGGCCCGGAGGGCAAGAAGCGCCTGTATGAACACCTGCGCACGCCGGAGGGCACCGTGGCGCTGGACGATCTGGCCAAGGCCTTCGGTGAGCTGGTGTCCTGCATCAAGGACGGAAAAAACTCTGCATCCTCGCCGACCTGATCGCATCGGACGAGGACGCACTGATCTGCGATTTTGCGCAGTATTACCATGTGCTGGACTGGCGGACCCTGCCGCTGCATCTGGTTGCCACCCTTGCCGCAGGTCTGCCGGAGAGCAGCCGCTGTATGCTCAAGCTTTCCGGCCAGATCGTGCCGCTTGAAACCCTGCTGCAGGCGGAGACGGTGGACGCACTGCACCTGCTGTACTGGCGTCTGTGCGTTGGCAAGGGTGCAGCACCGCAGCTCATTCTGGACGGTCTGCAGGGCCGGGAAGGCGGCAACGCTTCGGATGTGCAGAGCTTTGACAGCCCGGAAGAATTTGAAGCGGCGATGCGTGCCGTGGAAGGAGGTTGAACGTGGCAGATCACATTGAAATGGCAAAAGCCTATGTGCAGATCGTACCGTCGGCGCAGGGCATCAAGGGCGCGCTGGAGGATGTGTTCGGCAAAGAGACGGACGCCTTGGCACAAAGACCGGCCTGAGCATCGGCACGCAGCTGGTGGGCACCATCAAAAAGGTCGTAGCGGCGGCGGGCATCGGCAAGCTCATCAAGGATTCCCTTGATATGGGCGGTGCCCTGCAGCAGAGCATCGGCGGCATCGAAACGCTGTTCAAGGACAGCGCCGATACCGTCAAGCAGTATGCTGCACAGGCATACCAGACTGTGGGCCTTTCTGCCAACGACTACATGGAGCAGACCACCAGCTTTGCGGCCAGCCTTCTTTCCAGCGTGAGCAAGGATACCAATGCCGCCGCCCAGCTTGCCAACATGGCCATGGTGGACATGGCCGACAACGCCAACAAGATGGGCACGGATATGCAGGATATCCAGAATGCCTATCAGGGATTTGCCAAGCAGAACTATACCATGCTGGACAACCTCAAGCTGGGCTATGGCGGCACGCAGGCCGAAATGCAGCGTCTGCTGACCGACGCGAGAAGATCTCCGGCGTCCATTATGATCTGGGCAACCTGGCCGACATGTACAGCGCCATCCATGTGATCCAGCAGGAGATGGACATTACCGGCACACGGCGAGAGAAGCCGCAACGACCCTGACCGGCAGCTTTGCGGCCATGAAGGCAGCGGCGCAGAACGTGTTGGGCAATTGGAGCACCGGCGCAGACTTGACGGCACCCCTGCAGGCACTGACGGACACGGCCCGGACCTACCTTGTGGGCAACCTGCTGCCCATGATCGGCAATGTGCTGCAGGGCATCCCGCAGGTCATTTACGGCCTTGTGCCCGAAGTGGTGCAGACCGGCACCGAGCTTCTCGGCTCTCTGGCGCAGGGCTTCACGCAAGGCATCCCGGATTTCTGGCGAATGCTCTGCCGCAGCTGCTTTCCTTTACAGAAAACCTGCGGGAAAATGCCGGAGAGTTTGTGAACGCCGGTCTGGACATGATCACCCAGCTGGCCAACGGCCTGATCGCGGGTCTGCCGGACCTCATCGCCTATGTGCCGGATATCATCATCAATATCTGCGGCATCATCAACGACAACATGCCGAAGCTCCTTGCAGAGGGCGTCTCGCTGGTGGTGCAGCTGGGCGTGGGTATCGTAAAAGCCGTGCCTGACCTGCTGGCCAACTGGAAGAAGATCCTTCAGGCCGTGTTATCGGTCATTTCTGCAGTGAACTGGCTGAACATCGGCAAGAACATTCTCACCGGTGTGGCAAGCGGCGTCAGGAGCATGGGCTCTTCCATGCTGAATGCCTTCAAGGGTGGTTTTTCCAGTGCTTTAGCCTGGATCAAGAGCCTGCCCTCGCAGGCGGTTCAGTGGGGCAAGAATCTGATCCAGAGCTTCATCAACGGCCTGACCGGCAAGGGTAAAGTGGCGGGTATCGCTACCGCAGCCACTGCCGGTTTTACCATCGCCGATGTTGCCAGCCGTGACGAACTGGCCGACTGGACCTCTGCCAACACCGACCTTGCCGACAGCGCCCAGACCGTGGCGGATATCGCTATCCCGGCCTATACCAAGTCTGGCAATGCGGCAGCCGGTGCAGGGAAAGCAGCGGGCACAGCCGCAAAGGCCGCCGCATCGGTGGTCAACTCTTACTCTGACACGGTGACCGAGGTGCTGGGCAAAGTCACCCGCACCACCCAGACCGTGAACGAGGAGCTTTCCAACGGAAAGAAGCAGCAGACCCAGACCATCACCGAGACTTCCCGCCAGATGGTGGGCGGTGTGCTGAAGGACATCAAGACCGTCACCAGCATTGCCGCCGACGGCAAGACGACCGTCAAACAGACCATGGAAACGGTAAGGGATGTGGTGTCTACAGTCACTTCCACCACCGATGCCGTTGTGAATGGCATCCAGACCTCCACCAAAACGGTCACGGAAACACTGGCCGACGGCACCGAACAGCACAAGCAGGTCATTACCGAAACCTTTAACGAGATCGTCAATGGCGCTCTGATGACGGCTGAAAAGGTCACCACCATTGCCGCAGACGGCTCCGAGCAGACCTCGAAGGAGCTCAAGAAGGCCAGTGCAAACAGCTTTTCCGGCCTTGTGAAGGGCTGGCAGGAAGAGGCCAATAACGGTGTGCTGGGCACCTTCGGCACGTTGTACAAAGCCGTGAAGAGTCAGGACTGGCTCAGCGTCGGCGAATGGGTCATTTCCACCCTGTACAACGGTCTTGCGCCTGCCGCCAAGCAGGCCATCGACGATTTCGGCAAGCCCATCATCCAGCAGATCAACGGAGTCCTGTCCCAGATCGTCAGCGACATTTCTGGCTCCATCTGGGATGCCGGAAAGCAGCTGCTGGGCGCGGGTGGCAGTGGTTCCGGCTTTGCAGCATTGCCGGTGACGTGAGTAAAACGGGTCGGTGATCGTGGATGTGCTGGGCAGCATCGGCACAGCCATGGGCGGCGTGACGACGCAGGTCGGCAGCAGCATTGCAGGTCTGGCTTCCAGCATGGGCGGCCTTGGCGGCATCGCCACCAGTCTGGGCGGCATCCTCACGCAGGTGGGCGGCATGATCCTCTCGAACCCCGTGCTTGCCGCGATCCTCGGCCTTGCCGTGGGTGCAGTGGGCATTGGTTTTGCCCTGTTCAGTGCTTTCAATAAGAAGAACGACACCGCCGTCAGCCACTACCAGAGCCCCTTTGACAAGACCGGCGTGTATGACAGTCTGGGTACCTTCTCCACCCGTGCAGCCCTGCAGTACCGCGTTACTGGCCAGCAGTCCATTGTTGACCGGCAGACCAGCATTCTGGAGCGCATCGAGGGGATGCTGGACGAGCATCTGCCCGACATCGGCAAGGGTCAGGTGGTCATGGACTCCGGTGAACTGGTGGGCGTGCTGTCGACCCGCATGGCGACCAACGTAGATGCACGCATTGGCGTGACAGTGGAACGAAAAGCGAGGGGTGTGTAATGGCAAAGCTTCTGGGGGCAAAAATCGGCAATTTTCACACCCTGACAGATTGGGGGCTGTACCTCAAGGTAGGCAGCCCTAAAATCGGCGCGGCAGAACCGGAAGAATACCTTGTGCAGGTCACCGGCTCTGATTCGCTGCTGAACCTGACCACATGGGACGACGGCAAGGTGCACTATAAAAAGCGCACCATCACCATGGAGCTGCTCTGCAACGCGCCAAAAAGCAAGTGGCCTTACATCGAAAGCACCATTGCCAATGCCATTCATGGCAAGTGGCTGCAGTGCCGCTTTGATGAAGACCCGGCGTGGTACTGGGAAGGGCTTTGGAAAGTCACACCATCCGCGACCGGCTTTCCAGCACCTTTACCATCACCGGCACCTGCAACCCCTTCAAGCGCAGCGTCTACGACGGCACCAACGACTGGCTGTGGGACGATTTCAACTTTGAGCATGATATTGTGCGCAACTACACGGATATCCCGCTCAAGGCAAACAAGGACGTTCAAGTGTCCATAACCGGTGCGCCCCGTGCGGCCGGTATCTACTTCAAGCGCAGCGAGGATGCTGCTGACATTGCGGTGTCTCTCAACGGCTTTGAGGTGGGCATTCTGCCAAGTCCACCGACTGGCAGTATATTGAGGCCTTACCATGCCGGACGGTGTGGTGGGCACCTTGTTTTTGCTGCATCGGCAGACTGCAGCATCAGCATCAAGTATTTGGGGGCAAGCCTATGAGCTACAAAGTTTATGCTGGTGTGCAGACGGGTGTAGACACATGGAAAACTAAGGTCTGTATCCACGATATCAGCGATATTACCGACACGAAAAAGCTCATCAGCCCACGCTGACCCGCGAAGTGGGTAAAGCTGGCTCTTTTGAGTTTACCATGCCGCTGGGCAATGTGGCACACTCTGCGCTGCAAAAGCTGCGCACTACGGTAGAGGTGGAACAGGACGGCGTTTCCATCTGGCAGGGCCGTCCTATGAGCATGAGCAGGATTTTTTGATGCGTCAGAAAATCTACTGCGAAGGGGAGCTTGCGTATCTGAATGACAGCGGCATTGCGCCGTACGCTGCAAAAAATGTGAGCTTTTCGCAATTCCTGGAATGGATCTGCGATAACCACAACGCGCAGGTTGACGCTTACAAGGCGTTTACTCCCGGAAAAGTCGAGATGGACATTCCCATGATTGTGCCCTATGTAGACGGCATCAAAGTCGTGCAGGTGGGTTACAGTTACGATTCTAATGATGGAGATTACATTTACCATTGGGGAATTGTAGACCCCGTGGATGGAAAAACGCATATTTTCTATGAGGAAACAGAGAGCAGCAAAGCTTCCTGCCTGAGCTGGGAAATCGGTGAAGAGCACATTGCGAACGGTCGCATTATTTCACGGATTGGAAGCAACAATTTCCGAGTGCGTCTGTTTGCAGCCTATGTAAAGGGCCAAACATACGCCGCGGCGGTCGAAGTGAAAAAAGCTGAAATTGTCTGCGGTACTTGCAACAAGAATTTTGGCACGTACTCCATTTATAACATTGAGCGGGCATCTGAATCCAAGACCTTTAAGATCACCGAGAAAAACGGGAAATACAGCCTTGCTATCAACGGCAAGACGGATCCCCACTTTTTGTTTGATGTGAAGGAACCTACATACAGCTTTGGCGATGAAAAAAACTACGGCGTTACATGGGACATCTTGCAGAATGAGCTGGTGGAAAAGTACGGCGGATATCTGGTGCTGCGCCATGCAGAAGATCATGACGGAAAACCGCGCCGGTATCTGGACTATCTGCAGGCAATCACCGATAAAAACAGCCAGACGGTGGCTTTTGGAACCAACTTGCTGGATTTGACCAACTACGTCAAAGCAGAGGATATCTACACGCGGGTGATCGCGGTAGGTGCCAGAAAGAAATCGTGGCTTGTTTTTTCATGGGGAGAAACCATTACAGAAACTGCAAACGATCTGGCTGCGCAAAAGCTTTTTGGCATCATCACAAAAGTGATCTTTATTGAAGGCATCGAAAGCACGCCGCAGTCTTTGCTGGATGCGGCAGAGGAAGAACTTGCCAAAAATCTGCGCTATCTGAACGGTATGACGGTCAAAGCAGTCGATTTGAAAGACGCTGATATTGATGTCAGCCGTATTGCAATTGGAAAGCAAACGCACATTTTCTCTGCACCGCATGGTGTAGATACCTGGTTGCTGTGCTCCAAGCTTGTTGAGCCGTTGGATTCGCCGGATAAAAAGGAGTTTACATTTGGCACTGAGTTTTCCAGCATCAGTGACCTGCAGGCTTTGAGTGCACGCAAAGCGTCCGATGCTTACGATTTGAGTCGATCTCTCAAAGGGTACATGTCAGGCTAATGGGACAGGAGGTGTTTTATGGATAAAACTTTTGATGAAGCCATTGCGGGAATCCGTAAGGCTGAGCGCGGCGTGGAAGTCCGTGAGGACATCGCACAGGGCATGGAGTACGTCAAGCAGTACGCCGAGGAAGTGACAGGCCAGCAGCAGGCTGCTTTGCAAGCCGCTCAGACCGCCACCGGAGCAGCCAGCACCGCGACGGAAAAGGCCGCAGCAGCTGCAGAGAGCGAAAGCATGGCCCAGACTGCCGCCACCAGCGCGGCCCAAAGCGCACGGTCAGCGTCCGCAGACGCAAAGAGCGCGGGAAGCTCTGCCGCTTCTGCCAAAGCTGAAGCGGACAGGGCTGCGGCCATCGTGAGCACCGACAAGACGCTGAGCGTTGATGGTGCCCCTGCTGACGCAAAGGCTACTGGTGATATGGTGAAAGGCATCAAGTTCCCTATTGCCACCGCAACCACACTGGGCGGTATTAAATCAGGAAAGGGTTTAAAAATCAGTGCGGATGGCACGGCATCCATTGACGCTTATAATACAACTGAGATAGACTCCATGCTGAATGCATGGCAGGAGCAGGTAGACAACAAGATTTCTTCCGCCAAATCCATTACGGCTTCCGGTGATGGCTATATCCGTTTTGCCGATGGCACACAGATTTGCTGGCTCAAATTCGACGGCTGGTCTAGAAAGGGCTACACTCCCTATTTTCCGTTTCCTGTGCCATTTGCTAACACAAATTATGGTGCCGGTTTTACTCTTGGCGCCAGCATAACTTACAGCACCAACGTAGAATGTTACGTATTCGATCGTACTACTACTGGATTATGTGTATCCAATGCCTATAAAGGAAGTATTGTCGTCATAGGTCGCTGGAAGTAAAGGAGGTGCGGCATGGAAATCAAAATTGGATATGCCCTTGCAAAACCTGTGGAGACACAGGCGCAGTGCGATGCATACACCGCTATGGTGGAAGCAGTAAACGCCCACAATGCCGCCTGCGCTGTGGGCGATACGTTGCGGAGCATCGCGGATAAACCGGGCTGCTACGAGGTAACGGACGGCGGAGTAAAGCCTGACCCTGCGGACCAGCCCGAACCGGAGCCGGCACTTAACGAGAAGCTTGAAGCACTGCAGGAAGATAACAAGATGCTTAAGCAATGTCTGATGGAAATGTCGGAGATTGTGTATGCTTAAACGAATCGCACAAAAATTAGAAGGATGACACTTATGATGGCTAAACTATGGCACAGGAAATCATGTTCGCAGAGACCGCGGAGGAAGCAAAGGCGCTGTATGAGCGCTGCCCCCGCCTGCTGAAGGAGAAGGTCAAGGCAATTCTTATCAAGAGCGGCTTTGAGGAGATCACGCAGTAAGGACGCTGAGGACAATGCAGATCAGGAGCTGGAAAAGAACGTGAAAATCGAGGCCTGACCCCGTGAAAGGACGTGATACATATGGCGATCAAACAGTACAGCCTGAAGAAGGACGGCGCAAAGCAGCTCTCTCCCGCGTTCCGCGTGCGGGAGTTCCGCTGCCGCGACGGCACCGACACCATCCTCATTGACGAGGGCCTTGTGGTGCTGCTGCAGTGCATCCGGGAGCACTTCGGCAAGCCTGTGACCATCACCAGCGGCTACCGCACAGCCAGCCACAACACGAGGGTGGGCGGCTCAAGATCCAGCCAGCACCTGCTGGGCCGCGCCGCGGACATTCAGGTGCAGGACACCGACCGCTGGCTGTGGCCGCTACGCCCGAAAGCTGACTGCCCGGCT
>ENA-OQAA01000585-OQAA01000585.1-human-gut-metagenome-genome-assembly--contig:-NODE-585-length-24082-cov-12.680025_pt1 | contig 24082 bp, 28 predicted proteins | sample MGYA00242489_ERZ504515 | MGnify/ENA primary metagenome ERZ504515 (study PRJEB26092, sample SAMD00036237) | human gut metagenome | host: Homo sapiens | study: EMG produced TPA metagenomics assembly of... | reverse complement strand
TGGCCAAGGTTGGCCGCATCGGTAAGATCCTTGGTCCCCCGTGGCCTTATGCCGAACCCCCAAGCTCGGCACCGTGACCATGGACGTCGCAAGATGGTCTCCGAGCTCAAGGCTGGCCGCGTTGAGTACCGCGCCGACCGCTACGGCATCTGCCACGTGCCCCTGGGCAAGAAGTCCTTCTCTGAGCAGCAGCTCGTCGAGAACTACGCTGCCCTGTACACCGAGATCCTGCGCGTCAAGCCCTCTTCTGCTAAGGGCAAGTACGTCAAGTCCATCTCCGTGTCTTCCACCATGGGCCCTGGCGTCAAGGTCGATCCCGCTGTCCAGCGTGACTTCCTGCTGAGTAACTGCTAGTTACTGCCTGAGCAAAGCAAGCATTGCTAAAGAAACCCGGTTCTGCCTTGTGCAGGACCGGGTTTCTTGCTATCTCGGGTTAAAACCAACACGAAGTAGACAGTCGCCTTTGTGGTGGTTACCAGGGGGTTCTGGCTGTTGAGGACTCGATGGCATCGTGGCGTTTGAGCTCGCGGCGCATGGTTTGCGAATTGAGCCAGGCTGCCTGCCAGCCACGGATGGGGTAGCGCGTCTGGTCGAGCTCAAACTGCGTATAGCCGCAGGCGTTGATGATCGTCGTTCCACACACATGCTGCCGCTCGCGCTGAAAATCGTAACCGTAGCTTTGGTGTACATGCCCATGCACCATGTAGTCGGCCCCCCAGGATTCAAGCGCCGTGTTAAAGCACTCAAACCCTCGATGCGGCAGATCGTCCAGATCACCCATACCGGCGGCGGGTGCATGGGTAAGCAGAATGTCGCACCCGCCGACCATCCTAACCTTACGCGACAGCTTACGCATGCGCTTGGACATCTCGCGTTCGGTGTACATGTTGGCGCCGTCGCGATAACGCATGGACCCGCCAAGGCCCGCAATGCGAATCCCTCGGTACGTGTACACGCTGTCTTCTACGCAGATACATCCGCCCGGTGCATGACGTGCGTAGCGGTCATCGTGATTGCCACGCACGTAGATGAGCGGTTTGTTGATGACCGTAACCAAAAACTCAAGATAGTCCGGGTCCAGATCGCCGGCGGACAAAATCAGGTCGACGCCTCAAAGCGTTCCTTGCGAAAGCACTCCCAAAGGCATCGTTCTTCGGTATCGGCTATGGCAAGGATTTTCATAGGGCAGGGACTTTCGGCTCATCGTCGAGCTGCGGAATGGTGCCTACCACGTTATCCGCCAGCCAATTCATCTCGACAATCTGCGTGCTCGGCAGCGGAGGGAAGCCTTCGATCTGTACCACGCCGTTCTGGCTGTGGAGCTCGCCGCCAAAGGGTTGATGGATCCCTCAACAATGCCGTTACGGAGCAACTGCACGAGTTTGCGCGTCTGGTAGGGTAGGCCCGGAGCGTAACGGATGTCGATAACGCCAGAGCTCATGCCGTACCAGTAGTTGACGGCGCGCACTTGGTTGTCATCGCTGGTCTCGTCCCACGTGCCGTGCAGAAGGCTGCGAACGATGAGCTCGTAGTAACGGCCCCAGTTCCATACCGGCATGGCGATGCCGGTAACCTTGCCATCGACCAGGCGGTGAAGTCCGTAGGCCGTGGGGTCTTCGAGCGACTTTGACATGTCGGCGCCGGTCATGACGCTTACACCTTCGCGGCACATGGCCTCGGCAAGGCCTCCGGCGGGCACATCGCCCCAAGTCAGGATAATTTGCGCACGGGGGTCGAGCAGCGAGGCGCCAATCGCAAAGGCGTTGATCTCGCTGAGCGCGCCCGAGGCGAAGACCGACGCGTGGTAGCCGATGCGGTGGTTGTCCGCCATGCTGGCGGCAAGGCGCCCAGGAGGAACTTGGCCTCGTACATCTTGCCAAAGTACGAACGGACGCTTTGATGGGGAAGGCCGATAGAGCAGTTGAGGAACCGAACCTGGGGATACTCAACGGCAGCCCTGAGCGTGTATTCCATCAGGCGGTGCGAGGTCGAGAAGATGACGTTTGCCCCATGTTTGACAGCCGTTTCCACGGCGGCGTAGAACACATCCGGATCGTGACAGTCCTCGAACGCCTCGGTGCGCACGATACCGCCAAAGTGCTCATCGAGATACTGACGCCCTTGGTCGTGCAGGCTGTCCCAGCTCGACGTCGCACAGGGGAACTCATGGATAAAGGCGATGCGCAGGGGGTTGGTCGCCGAATAGACGGTCTTGCCCATAAAGAAGTTGAGCACGCCGGAGGTGGACTTGGCGGGCGACTCCTCCTCGTCGACGCTCGGCGCTTCAACAAGATCGACCTTGTCCTCGTCATTTTTGCCGGCAATGACCAGCTCGCGCCAAATCTTGCACAGGCGGTTTACGACGATATCCGTCGGTGTATCCAGCAGGCGGTCCTGGTTGTACACATTGAGGTAGACGAGCATGGCGTCGGCGGGCGTAATGTCCAGGTGGTCGCCGCCCGCGCGAAGGTAGGCGCGCTTAAAGAGTAAGAAGGTGTGGCGCAGGTAGTCGACCTTTTTCTGCGGCCATTTTTCGATAAGATTCTGACCGAGCATCTTGGCGAGCGTCTCGTAGCTTCCCTCACGCGAGAACTCGATCTCGTATAGGGGGCAGACGCGCCAAAACGCGCAGAATTCACCGTACAGGCGGCTTTCGACGGAATCCCATGTGCCGGGGTAGAGACGGGTGACCCTGGCCGAAACCGTTGGAGCGTCCAAGAATTTGAGGACACTGACGCGTTTATTGCCTTCCTGGACATAGAACCGATGCATGAACTCGGTGACGATGATGGGGTCGCGATAGCCCTCGGTTACCTGGATGTCGTAGAGGTTGGACCACTTGCGGGCGAACTCGGTGTTAAACGGCAGCAGGGGCATAAAGTTGCATGAAAAGGCGGACTGACGGCCCTTGGTGACAGTGCCGACGACCATTTCGATCGGAATATCCCGCAGGCCGACACTCACTCGCTGACCTAAGGGGAGCTGAGCAATCAAACTGTCGAGGTCCGTAAGGTATGGATGCTCGCTTTGGCTAATGGCGCGTCGACGTCCTTGCTCGCCGCGCTTGCGTGCTTGACGATAGGCCTCTTCCATGATGTTGCTCCCTTAGTCGTTTAAACAACTACATAAACCATGGTACCACGAATGAAAACCACCACAAAGGTGCCTGTCCCTTTTTGGCGGGGTAGGCGATGATGGGGGCGATGGCGCGGATGCAGGCGTCGGCTGCCGTGAAAGTAGTGCTGTCGTCGCTGACGATAAAGATGATCTTTCCTTTGATGCCAAAGTCGCCGATTTCGCTAAAGAGTACGTAGGGCTCCTTGTCAAAGCCCGAGATGGGAAGCACGGCGGCTTTGGTGGCGCTGGTCAGCTCGTCTGCCAGTGCGTCCAGTGAAGCCCACTTGGACGTGTCCTTGACCGCGACGGGCACGGCAACGCGCCCAAAGGGCATGAGGTGCACGAGCGTGTTCTTGGAGATGTTGGAGTTGGGGACGATGATGGTCTGCCCACAGGCATCCTCAATCGTTGTATGGCGCCAAGTGATGTCTTGGACCACGCCGGATACGCCGCCGACCTCGATATTGTCGCCGGGCTTGATGATGCCCATAAAGGTCACCTGCATGCCGCCGATAAGGTTTGACAGCGTGTCCTGAAAGCCGAGCGAGATGGCGATGCCGCCGACGCCAAGGGCGGCGACGAGCGCGTTTGCGTTAATGCCAAAGCAGTTATCGAGGATAAAGCTGCCGCCAATCATCCAGATGACGGCGCGCGCGATGTTGATGAAGATACTCGATGCCGGAAGCGGGTTATCGTCTCGGTTAAGCAGATGGTTCAGGGTCTTGGATACGACCTTGGCGGCGACGGCGGTGCCTATCGCCAAGATGACGGCCCAGATGATGTTGTGGACCCACCGTTGCTCAAAGAAATGAAGAATCGGCTCAAACAATTCCATGTAGGGAAAACCTCCTAATGATCGTTCAACCATGATACCCACCAAGAAGCCCGTCCGATCAAATTCGGACGGGCTTCTGTGCTCGATATAAGGTTTACGCGGCGGGGCTGTAAGGCCCGGCGGTGTAGCTTAGCGTCGACGCTTCCAGATAATGCCGAGCATGATGACGATGATGCCGCCGATAAGGCACGCGCCAACTACTGCCAGCGTGCGGTCTCCCGTTGCGGCGAGCTTACCGGTCGTCTTCTTGGTGATGACCTTCGTGGTCGTCGTGTCCGTCTTAGGCGAGGGCTTAGGCGTCGGGGCCGGTGTGGGCGTGGGGTCCACGGCAGCGGAGCCAAAGCTGATGGTGCCCGCGAGCGAGGTCATCTTGCTCTCCCAGCTGTCCTGCCCGATCAGCGCCCTTAGCGCTGACTCGCAGGTACCCCACTCGGTGTGCTTGGTGGCGTTTGCGAAGGTGGGGAAGTCGGTCGTGTTGGTGATGATGTAGTTGTTGGTGGCGACGGTATAGGTCTTGGCGGGGTCGAGCGTGCTGCCGTCTTTGGTGAGTGTGGCGCTCACAATGCGCTTGCCTTCGGGCTGCGTCCAATCAATCGTCACGTTGATGCCGCCAAAGGAGAGAACGCTGCCAGAGTCATCGCGCCACTTGTACTTGTCTTGCGCCTCCTGCTCGCTGTGACCGGCCGCCACATAAGCCTGCTGAAGCTCGTAGCTGTCGTTGCAATCGTCGCTGATTTGTAGCGAGTGCTCGAGCGCTGCGAGGAAGTCCGCGCCGGTCATGGTCCAGGTCTCCACAGTGTTGCCGTAGGGCGAGATGGCGATGACGTTGCCGGCGGTCACGTTGCCCGCCGCGATGCCGCCGCGGATGCCGCCAGCGTTTTCGATAGCGAAGTCCGCGCCCGTCAGGGCAAGATAGGAGCCGCAAATCACGTGGCCGATGGTCTGGGCCTTGGTGGTGTCGCCCTCCTTGCCGGGGCGGAAATCGGTGGTGCGCACCATTTCCCAACCATGCGTGCCTGCGGCGTCCTCGCCGTAGAAATAGTTGGTGGTGGATGTGCCGAGCACCTTGTTCGATTCGTTTTCAAAGTCCTCGTCGAGCGGCTTGATCTTGTTGCGGACGGCTTCAAGGCGGCTTTGGTAGTCGGAGCCCTTGTCGGGGTCTGTCAAAAGGTCGTTGACGTTCTTGGCGGTGTAGAGCTTCTCGTCGCTGCCGTCTGCAGGGACCGTGACCGTGTCATCGTCGGTCGTCTCGGTGCCATTCGTGTCGTATTTGTACGGAATGGAAAGCAGCCCCACCTCGGCAAAGGCGCTGCCTGCCTCGACAACGTGGATCGTCTTGCCGTCGGCTCCCGTCACCTTCTCGTTAAGGTTGATGTGCTCGTGGCCTGCGATAAGGGCATCGACGCCACGGAGCCGCGTGGCAAAGGTCTTTGCGTCGAGCGTGTGCGCGATACACACAACAACATCGCAGCCCTCCTTGCGCAGCTGCTCTGCCTCGGCATTGATGGCGTTCGCGGCACTCGAGAAGCTGGTGCCCGCGACCAGGTCCGCGCGCAGCGAGGAACCTAGCGACTCATCCATGGCTCCGACGACGCCGACCTTGATTTTGTAGTCGAATGTGGAGTGATCCTCGCTATCCTCCCAGGTGCGATCGAGCGTCTTCGTGATGCTCGAGCTCCATGCGCCGTTCGAGGACGTTGCATTCGCGCAGAGCATGGCGAAGGGCGTGCCGGTGGTGCTGTAGCCGGTCATGGTGCGGAGTTTGTCCGCGCCGTAGCTCCAGTCGTGGTTGCCTGGCGTGGTTGCGTCGTAGCCGTCGGCGTAGAAGGTGTCCATGAGCTCGGCGATGCTCTTGCCCTCGCTCATGGTGGCGAAGGACTGTCCGTGGAAGGTGTCGCCCGCATCGAGTAAAAGATCGGGGGCGCTGCTTTGGGCGCTATAGAGAACCGCCAGTCCGTCAAAGCCCACAGTGCCGGTGCCCTTGCTTGCGTTGTAGCTGTACTTGTAGCTGCCGTGGATATCGTTGGTGTGCATGACGGCCACGGAGCCGTCAATAGCGGCGGGCAGGTTTCCCGCGAAAGCGAGGCTTGGGATGCCTGCGAGCGCGCCGGCAAACAACGCGGCGGCCAACGCAAAGCGGGGGAGTCTTTTCATGGCAGTTTCCTTAGTCCTTAGCCAGAATGTCTGGTTGAATATCGGATTATCGACATAATATGCGAAAACCGCCGCAAGGGCCTCTGTCCCTTTGCGGCGGTTTTGGCGTTTGCGCAGATAAAACCTACCAAAATAAACCTGTCCCTTTTTGGCAGGTTTTAGCTTAGCAGCATGCGGTCGTTGGCGAGCTCGCCGCCCGAGACCTCCTCGAACTTCTGCAGCAGGTCGGCCACGGTGAGCGACTTCTTCTCGTCGCCGGCCACGTCGTAGATCACATGGCCCTCGTGCATCATGATCAGACGGTTGCCCAGACGGATGGCGTCGTTCATGTTGTGCGTGACCATGAGCGTGGTCAGGTGGTTCTCGTCGACGATCTCCTCGGTCAGGTTGAGCACCTTAGAGGCCGTCTTGGGGTCGAGGGCGCAGTGTGCTCGTCGAGCAGCAGCAGGCGCGGCCTGGTGAGCGTGGCCATCAGCAGGGTGAGTGCCTGGCGCTGGCCACCCGAGAGCAGGCCGACCTTGGCGTTGAGACGCGTGTCCAGACCAAGGTCCAGGCGCTTGAGCAGCTCAACGTACTCATCTTTCTCGGCCTTGGTGACGCCCCACGAAAGGCCGCGACGCTGGCCGCGACGCTTGGCGAGGGCCAAGTTCTCGGCAATCTGCATGTCGGCAGCGGTACCGCGCATGGGGTCCTGAAACACGCGGCCAGGTACTTGGCGCGCTGCGACTCGCTCAGGCGCGAGATGTCGGTGCCGTCGAGCTCGATACGCCCGAATCGAGCGGGTACACGCCGGCGATCATGTTGAGCAGCGTGGACTTGCCGGCGCCGTTGCCGCCGATCACGGTTACAAAGTCGCCGTCATTCAGGGTGAGGTCGACGCCGGTGAGCGCGCGCTTCTCGGTGACGGTGCCCTTGTTAAAGGTCTTCTTGACATGCGAGAGCTTAAGCATCTGCCTCATCTCCCTTCGTGTAGGAGCTGCGGAGCTTATAGCGCTCCCAAACCACGGGCACGCACAGGGCCACAGCGACAATTACGGCGGAGAGCAGCTTCATGTCGTTGGCGTCCATGCCCAACTGCAGCACGATGGCGCGGATAAGGAAGTACACCACGGAGCCAAAGACGGCGGAGGCAAGACGGACGCTAAACTGCGTGAGGCCGCCGGGCAGCAGACGGCCGAGCACCTCGCCGATAACAATGGCGGCAAGACCGATAACGATGGCACCGGTGCCCATACCAATGTCGGCATACTTTTGGCTCTGGCAGATGAGCGCGCCCGAAAGGCCGATGAGGGCGTTGGAGAGCACGAGGGCGATCATCTTGGTGGAGTTGGTGTTGACGCCCAGAGCGCGGATCATGTACTCGTTGTTGCCGGTGGCTCGCAGCGCCGAGCCGATCTCGGTGCCAAAGAACCAATACAGGATGGCAACGATAGCCACGGCGAGCAGGATGCCCAAGATGATGGCAACGGTGGACTGCGGCAGACCGGTCATATTGCTGACGGCGGAGAACACGGTGCCCTTGGCAAGAATGGGCGTATTGGACTTGCCCATGATGCGCAGGTTGATGGACCACAGGCTGATCTGGGTGAGGATTCCGGCGAGGATCGCAGGAATCTCAAAGACGGTGGTCAAAATGCCCGTGACGGCGCCCGCGATGGCGCCGGCGCACATACCGGCCAGCACGGCGAGCAGTGGGTCGACGTTGTTATTGACGATGAGCACAGCGCAGACGCAGCCGCCGAGGGCAAAGCTGCGTCGCAGGTCATATCGGGAATGTCGAGCAGGCGGAACGTGATAAACACGCCAAGCACCATAATGCCCCAGAGGACGCCCTGCGAAACGGCGCCCTGCAATGCAATGAGCATGCTTCATACCTCCTAGGATAGGGTGGACACGTGATTCACCATAATAGCGGTAACAATGCATAGAAGAGCTGCGGACAGACGTTTTGTTTTACCTGAAACAAGCAGGGCGGACGCCGGTCTACAGCGCCCGCCCCTGTGGCTCAGATATTGAATAACGCGGCTAAAGCGCGAGCACGGGCTCTAGACGCATGCCGCGTATGGCATTACGCGTCCAGAGCGGAAAGGTCGATGCCCAGGGCCTCGGCCATTTCGTCGTTCTTGACGACGACCAGGTCCTTGCTCGAGAGGTGCTTGATCGGCATGTCTTCGGGCTTGGCCTCGCCCTTCAGGATCTTAACGGCCATCTCGCCCGCAGCGTAGCCAGGTCCTCGTAATTGATGGAGAGGGTGAACAGGCCGCCGGCCATGCACATACCCTCCTCGCCAGTCACGAAGGGAAGCTTGTTTTCCTTGCAGATCTGGCCGACCTGCGAGGCACCCGCGGCGATGGTGTTGTCGGTGGGGGAGTACAGCGCGTCGACCTTGCCCACGGCAGACTCGACGACGGACTGAATCTCGTTGGAGCTCGAGACGGTGAAATCGGTGTACTCCAGGCCCAGCTTGTCGAGTTCCTTCTTGGCGGCCTTGATCTGGACGTCGGAGTTGGACTCGGCGGTGCAGTAGAGCAGGCCGACCTTTTTAACGTCGGGCAGGACCTTCTGCATCATCTCGAGCTGCTCGGCGACCGGGGTGAGGTCGGAAGCGCCCGTGACGTTGGTGCCCGGCTTGTCGTTGTCCTGGACCAGGCCGGAGGCGGCGTAGTCGGTGATGGCACAGCCCACGATGGGGATATCGGCCGTGGCGCCGGCGGCAGCCTGCGCGGCGGGCGTGGCGATGGCATAAATCAGGTTGACGTTGTCGCCCACAAACTTGTCGGCAATGGACTTACACGTGGACTGGTCGTTCTGGGCGTTCTTCTGGTCGATCTTGACCTTAAGGCCGCTCTTCTTGATGGCCTTGACGAAGCCGTCGTTGGCGGCATCGAGCGCGGAGTGCTCGGTGAGCTGCAGAACGCCGATGGTGTAGTCGGAACCGGCGGCAGCAGAGCCGGAACCAGAGTTGCCGCCGCATCCGGCGAGCGGGGCGAGCGCGAGCAGGCCGGCGGAGACCAGAAGGCTCCTGCGGCTGATGGTGATGTCCTTCATATCATTACCCCCAGTATAAAAATGGCTGGAAACACTGCACTGGGACAAAGTGCAAGTGGGACTATAGTAGCGCTGATGTCCATTTTTACAACAGCCTGGCGGGTTTTTTAATACAGAATCGGATGGGCGGTACGGGTAGTCGAATGGGCGGCGGAGGGTCTTATGCGGCGGAGGAGGCGTCGTCCTCGTCCAGGGCGGCGAAGAGCTTCTTGCCGTCGAGCAGGCGCGTGCTGACGTTTCTCATACGGGCGATCTCGACGGTGCGCAGCGTATCGTCGGTGCCTCGGGCGTCGTAGACCGTTCCCAGCAGATACGAGATGCCATCGCGCTGCCTGATGGCAAAGGGACGGAGTGTCATCCGTGCTGCTTCGGTTTCGCCGCGTGTCGTGACGCTCGAAATATCAAAACTCACCGTGGTTCCGTGGTCGATGGCCTGCTCGACGAGCTCGCACGTGTCGATGCGCTTGATGGGCGTGCGTGTTGCCTTGGTAGCCTTGCTGCCTGCGCTTGGAGCGGGTTCGGGTGTATCGAGGTAGCCGCGAACGTCGGCGCTCGCCATGGCAACTAAGTGCTGCGCCATGCTCTTGCGGATAGCGATAGGCGTGGAGCGGTTGCGCATGACCATACCGTGGAGCCGGATGATCTCTTCATCGGTGAGCGGGCGGGTAAGAAGTTTGTAGCCCACGCCGCGTTTGTATTCAATTTCGTATCCGGCATGGCGAAGCGCGGAGATGGCGGTGTAGATGCTGCGCCGCGCCGCCGAGATGGGCATGCGGGCGGGGTCGTCGGGATGGGCGAGGCGCCGGATCAGCTCATCGGAAAGCATGGCCTTGTCTTCGCCGGTGTTTTCGCTCAAGAGCTGCAGGATACGAACGGCGCGATAGGCTGCCATCGAGCGGCGCCCCTCGTCGTGGTGTCGTAGGTTTCAACAGCGGCTTCGGTCATGGTGCCCACGTCCTTTCCGTTTTGGGTGGCGACGGTATGGAGCCTAGGACGCGGGGCTTTCCCAGGGGCGCAGGGCGCTCTGGGCGGTCGGTAGTCGTCGGCAAACGGCGGGTCGAGTTTCAACAGCCCTGCTCAACTGACCAAAAACTTGCCAAAAGCTTGACGGATGCTGTTGAAAAAGCGTCTCTCGACCGATGTCGAGAGACGCTTGTGTGATGAGCGTTGGCGTGTGGCGACGCGAGCTAGCGTTCGACGATTAGAAGTCGGCGTTGCCCACGGTGCGCGGGTGCGGCAGGACGTCGCGGATGTTGCCCACGCCGGTCAGATACATGACCAAGCGCTCGAAGCCCAGACCGTAGCCGGCGTGCTTGCAGGAACCGTAGCGGCGCAGGTCAAGGTAGTACTTGTACTGCTCGGGATTCATACCCAGGTCCTTGATGCGGGCCTCGAGCAGATCCAGGCGCTCCTCGCGCTGGGAGCCACCGATGATCTCGCCGATGCCCGGCACCAGGCAGTCGGCGGCGGCGACGGTCTTGCCGTCCTCGTTCATGCGCATGTAGAACGCCTTGATCTCGGCCGGGTAGTCGGTCACGAAGGTCGGGCGCTTAAAGTGCTCCTCGGTCAGGAAACGCTCGTGCTCGGTTTGCAGGTCGATGCCCCAGCTCACGGGATAGTCAAACTTGTGACCGGCGGCGACGGCCTGCTCCAGGATCTCGACGGCCTCGGTGTAGGTAACGCGGGCAAAGTCGGAGTTGGCGACATGGTCCAGGCGCTCGAGCAGACCCTTGTCCACAAACTTGTTGAGCATATTGAGCTCGTCGGGGCAGGTTGTCATGACGTCCTTAAGGACGTACTTGAGCATAGCCTCGGCGTTATCCATGTAGTCGTTAAGGTCGGCAAAGGCCATCTCGGCTCGATCATCCAAAACTCGGCGGCGTGGCGCGTGGTGTTGGAGTTTTCGGCGCGGAAGGTGGGGCCAAAGGTGTACACGTCGCCAAAGGCCATGGCAAAGTTCTCGGCATTGAGCTGGCCGGACACGGTGAGGCTCGCGTGCTTGCCAAAGAAGTCTTGGCTCCAGTCGACCTCGCCGGACTCGGTGAGGGGCGGATTTTTGGGGTCGAGCGTGGTCACGCGGAACATCTCGCCGGCGCCTCGCAGTCACTCGTGGTGATGATGGGGGTGTTGACGTAGACAAAGCCCTGCTCCTGGAAGAAGCGGTGGATGGCGGCAGCCGCGACAGAACGGATGCGGAACACGGCGCGGAACAGGTTGGTGCGCGGGCGCAGGTGCTGCTGGGTGCGCAGGAACTCGACGGTTGCGCGCTTCTTCTGCAGAGGGTAATCCGGGGCGCTGACGCCCTCGACCTCAATGGAGGTGGCAGAAAGCTCGAAAGGCTGGGGCGCATCGGGGGTCAGCTTGACGGTGCCGGTGCAAATGAGTGCGGCCGAGACGTTTTGATGGGCGATCTCGTCGTAGTTGTCGAGTGCCTCGCGGTTCATGACGACTTGCAGGTCGCGGAAGCAGCTGCCGTCGTTGAGCGTGACAAAGCCAAAGTTCTTCATGTCGCGGACGGACTTGACCCAGCCGGCGACGGTGACGGTCTGGCCGCCGAGCGACTCGGCATCGGCATAGAGCTGCGCGATTTTGGTGCGGTTCACGTATCCTCCCATAACGGTTGAATGATAGTTATCCATACAGTTCGATATTCTAGCAGCTCGGCTCATTTGGGCTATACAGATAAGGCATTGGCGGGATGGTTTTTCAAACGAAAAGCGCCCGCGGCCAAATGGTCGCGGGCGCTTGACGAGGTGCCTTTTGGCTGTGTGGCGCGGGGCCTTGCTACTTGGTCTTGGCAACCAACAGCGGATCGCCGAGCTTGACGAGCGGATTGCCGCCGATAAGCGTGCCAGACTCGCCGACGTGGTCGATGCTCTTGAGGCGGTCGAGCTCGGAGATGATGACGGTCACGATGTCCTCGTGGCCGGCGGCCTTAATGGCGTCGCGGTCGAAGCTGATGAGCGGCTGGCCGGCCTTGACCTCATCGCCCATCTCAACAAAGCGGGCAAAACCCTTGCCGTTCATTTCCACGGTGCCCAGGCCGACATGGATGAACACGCGAAGACCGTCCTCGGTGATCATGCCGATGGAGTGGTTGGTGACGGTGGTGGCGCCGATGCGACCGTTGGCGGGCGCATAGATGGTGCCGGTAATGGCTCGATGCCATAGCCCTGGCCAAGCATGCCCGAGGCGATCGTCTCGTCGGGAACCTCGTCCAGGTTGACGAGTACGCCATTGACGGGGGCATAGATGACGCTTCGCGGGTGGCGAAGCTTGCTGCGGGCGGAACGGACGCCTCGCCGGTCGAGGTGAAGGTGGACTTAAGCGAATCGAGCAGACCCATAGTTGCCTCCAACTTAATATAGGCGCATATCGCGCGTTTGGTTTGCCGGAAACGTCTCATAGGTGTTTCGCGGCTTGGTCAACGTCCCCTATTTTACGCTGCTCAGCGATACCTCTGAGCTGGGATTATGTGATATATCAGTTGAAGGGAAACTTATTGCTGGTGTGTTTCTGCGCCACGGGTTCAAGTGGGGTACGCTTGAAGGCAAAAAACAAGGGCGCTTAATTTGCGCGAAGGGAGCACATATGATTGTCGAGAACCATGCGCTGTGGGGCGAGGAGCCGACCGAGGAATATCCGGCGACGTTTACGTATTTGGGTGCCGAGCTGCTGCCCGATAAACCGAATGGCCGTCGCCCTGCCGTGATTATCTGCGGCGGAGGTGCGTTTACGCATATCGCTCCGCATGAGCAGGATCCCGTGGCGTTTGCGTTTTTGGATCACGGCTACCAGGCCTTTGTGCTCAACTATGTGACGAGCGGCACGGGTGACGTAAGTTTCCGCACCCGCAGGCAGATCTTGCCAAGATGGTCGCCACGGTGCGCGCGAATGCCGACGAGTGGCATGTCGACCCCAAGTGCGTGTGCGTCGTGGGCTTTTCTGCTGGCGGCATGATTTGCGCCTCGCTGGCAACACAGTGGAAGACCGGCCCCTTCGCGGCACTTGCCGGGGCGCGTCCGGACGACATTCGTCCCGATGCGTGGTGCTGGGTTATCCATTGCTCGACTTTGCTATGTGCGTGACATGCAGACGCGCGATCCGCGCATTGACTTGCGTGTGCCCAAGACGGGCGGCAAGACGGGGCGCGATCTGCTCAACGACTACCTGTCGATGGTGACGGGTGGCGAGGCAACTGACGAGCATTTGGCCGATATCTGCCCCACCACGCATGTTTCGCGTCAGATGCCGCCGACCTTTGTGTGGGGCGTGTCCGACGACAAAACGGCGCCGATCGCGCAGGTCTATCCGTTTGCGCAGCGCATGGCCGAGGAGGGCGTCGCTTGCGAGATGCACGTCTTTGACCAAGGTGGTCACGGCCTTTCGCTCGGCAACGCCAACACCGCGGTCGACAACGAGGACAAGCAGGTGGCGATCCGCCCTTGGATTCGCCTAGCCTTCCGCTTCCTGGAGCGCCACGGTTTCTAGACCGCGCAGCACGAGAGTGGATAATCTCCCATTTTTTGGTCTGCTTTTCGACAAAAACGGGGGATTATCCACTCTCGTGAGATGGGCGTCTGATAGCTTTCCTTGTTGTATTTCTACCAAACGGTGAACTGGGCGTTTTCCGTGTTCCAATGGACATCGCGAACGTAGTCGCGCACGCCCGTCGCGTCTCGTGCTTCGAACAACTCAAGAATATGAGCATGTTCGTTGTTGGCTTTATTGAGCAGTTTGCAAGCCGTCTCTTGGTCAACAGTCTCGTAATCGCGCTTGATAAAGCAACGCTCGAGCTGCGAGATCATATCGCGCAGACGGTCGTTGCCACAGCGGTTGAAGTACGTAAGGTGAAAGTCTCGCTGAATGTCGTCATACTTACGGATGAGACCGCCTTGGATCGCGAGGTCCATGGAGCCGACGAGAAATTTCAGCTGCGTAATATCGTCGTCAGTTAGATTCGGACAGGCGAGATATGCGGCCTGCCCGTCGAGCGGCCCCATAATCTCAAAGACTTCAACGGCGTTTTGCTGATCGAACCCACGGACGCGGAATCCGCGGCGGGGGAGATTGTCCAGATAGCCGTCGCTTGCGAGCTGGATGAGCGCTTCGCGGACCGGCGTGCGCGACACGCCCATGGCATCGCAGATCGCCTGCTCGCTCAGCCGGTCGCCGGCCGAAAGCTCGCCGGCGTCAATACGGCTCGAAATATAGTCGTATACGTGGTCCTTCAGGGGCTTTCTGAGCGTTTCCATGAGCCTATGTTCCTTAACGGTATATTTCTAAAAGCAAATACGTTTCACTTGAATAGCTCAGTTGAATTATAGAACGACCAGCTAAATCATGCTACTTTGCGCCGATACGTAAGAATACGCTTACCGAAGAATACCTACCGTTCAGGATTGTATACAATATACAAAACAGGAAAACCGCCCTAAGATAAAGCCATCGAAAGGAAGGCGGGCGCGAAGAAGTCCCGCTCTCTGCTAAGAGATCCAAGGAGGATCATCATGACCAAGTTCAGCCACGTCATCATCCGCCGCCCCGGCAAGTCCCTGAGCAATGGCATCACGAGTGCCCCCGAGCTTGGCCAGCCCATCTACGAGCGCGCCATCGAGGAGCACTACGATTATGAGCATGCGCTCGAGCAGTGCGGCGTTGACGTGTCGGTGCTGCCGGCACTCGAGCAGTATCCCGACAGCTGCTTCGTCGAAGATCCGGCCGTTATCACTCGCTGCGGCGCCATCATTACCAACCCCGGCGCCGATAGCCGCAACGGCGAGAAGGACGAGATTGAGCCGGCCGTCCGTCGCTTCTTTGACGACGAGCATGTCAAGCACATCGTTTCTCCGGGCACGCTTGACGGCGGCGACGTCATGATGGTCGGTGACCATTTCTACGTCGGTCGCTCCGCTCGTACCAACGAAGAGGCATTCGCCAGTTCTGTGAGATTCTCGAGGGCTGGGGCCTCGAGGGTTCTGAGGTTCCGCTGGAGGAGGTCCTGCACCTCAAGACGGGCGTCAACTACATCGAGGACAACAACATGCTCGTCTCTGGTGAGTTCATCGATAAGCCTGACTTTGCCCAGTACAACAAGATCGTCGTGCCCGAGGACGAGGCGTACGGCGCCAACTGCATCTGGGTCAACGGTACGGTCATCGTTGCCGAGGGCTATCCGACTGTGCTCAAGGCCGTGCAGGATCTGGGCTACAAGACACTCGTCGTCGACACCTCCGAGTATCGCAAGGTCGACGGCGGCCTTTCTTGCCTGTCGCTGCGCTTCTAACGCGATAGCTGTAACAGTCTGATGATCGCTTGACCGATGGCCCGGCACCCGATTCGGGACGTCCGGGCCATCTTTCGTTCGATCACATGATGAAGGGGGTGCACATACAATGGCCTCTAAAACTTCTAACGACGAGATTATCGACCCCAATGGTCTGGATCTCTTCCGTCTGACCATGATGGTCATCACTGCGAGCATCTGCGGCGGTATCTTTTCTCTTGCCGGCGATATGGCGGCAGGCGGAGCCAATACCGGTGCGGTTATCGTCTCGTGGGGAATTTGCTTTATTGGCGTCTTTGCGTTGATGATGGTGTTCAACGGTTTGTCTCAAGCCCGTCCCGACCTGACCGGTGGCATCTATGCATACGCTGCGGCCGGTTTTGGCGATTACATTGGATTCAACTCCGCCTGGGGCTACTGGATCAGCGCATGCCTTTCCAACGTGAGCTTTGCACTTTTGCTGTTTAGCGCGCTGGGCTATTTCTTCCCTGCGTTTGGCGCGGGCAACAACCTGCTTTCTATCGTCTGCGCCAGCGTGTTTTTGTGGTTCCTTACCGCCCTTGTGCTTCGTGGCGTTAAGGAGGCTGCGGGCATTAACACGATTGTCACCTTGGCGAAGCTGGTGCCGCTGGGACTCTTTGTGCTGAGCATTGTGCTCCTGGGCAAGTTCAACGTCGATATCTTTATGGACAACTTCTGGGGAGAGCCGGCTGGTCCTGGCTTTGGCGAGCAGGTTGTCTCGACCATGATTGCCCTTGTCTGGGTCTTCACGGGCATCGAGGGCGCCGTTGTCATCTCGGGCCGCGCAAAGTACGTGCGTGACGTCGGTCGCTCGACGGCGCTCGGATTTGCGGCGGTCTTTGTCCTGTATTTGATTATTTCTATGCTGTCGCTCGGCATTATGCCGCGAGAGGAGATGGCACAGCTTGCAACGCCTCCATGGCGGGAATTCTCGAGTGCGCAATCGGTCCGGTTGGTGCTGCCATCGTAAACCTTGGCGTTATCCTTTCGTTGGTCGGCGCGCTGCTGGGCTATGTCATCATTGCGTCCGAGACGCCGTTCGAGGCGGCGCGCCAGGGATCCTTCCCGCTGGCGTTTGCCAAGACGAACAAGCACGACGCCCCGGTGGTAACGGTTCTCGTGAGCTCCGGCATTACGCAGCTCTTCTTGATCGTGTCGTATGTGGCGGCGAGCACCTACCAGTTCTTCTATAGCTGCGCAGTCAACACGATTCTGGTTCCGTATGTCTGCTCGGCTGCCTATTATATGGTGATTGGCTGGAAGAACGAGCATCTGGACGGGCCGCATGCGCCCAGCGTCGGCAAAGCCCGCTTCTTCGGTACGCTCGGCTTCATCTACACATTGTTCCTGGTGTGGTCGACGGGTCTTCAGGGCGTTATGATCACGACGATTCTTTTTGCTCCGGCCATTCCCGTTTATATGCTGGGCGAGCGAGGCCGCGGTAAACCGGTGCTTCCGCATCTGCACGACAAGCTGATCGCAGCGGTGGTCATTGTCGTGGCAATCATTTCGCTGTATCTGCACTTTGCCGGCATTGCGCCGATAGTCTAAGACTGCGGCAAGCTTCATCGCTTGGTAAGCCGACGGAGGCATCGCGTGCCGGTGCCGTTCGGTAATCCATAACTGACGTGGGCCTCTGTAACGTGCCTTTGTGAGCGCCCACCAAGCCCGCGCAGGTGACATTTGTTGCCAGCGCGGGCTTTTGTTGTTGCGGCGAAATGCTGCCGGCAGCTGGGGACGTTCCTATTGTGCCGGCACCCTGGGACACTCCTTGGATGTTCCGCATGCGACGGAGGGAACGGATCATTTTGTCGAGGGGCGGGCGGCTGCTTCGGTCCTCGGGGAAACCGCGTCCCGTTTCGAGAGCAGATTCCGGGCCGCAGTTTCCCCGAGGGCTCCATTGGGAAATTGCATCCCAGTCTGAGCGCCGATTCCGGGCTGCAGTTTCCGCTAGATGCCTCAACCGGAAAGCCCATCCCGTTTAGGTGTTCCGGAGTGGGATTCGGTTTCCGCAGCAGGCCCGTCTGGGAAGCAATGGCCCAGAATCCCCCCTGCACCGATCTGTTGATTGAACATCGTTGCATGTTCGCGCTATCATGCATGGTTAAAATTGGTTAGCCATGCAAACGGTTAGCCATGGTGAACATAAATACAACGCCCTGTGGGCGCCGGGGGAGGAACACGGACGTGAAGCTCGATACACTCGAGATTGGAAAGGACGCCGTTGTCACATCGGTGGCATCGGACGATCAGGCACTCCGACAGCATATTTTGGACATGGGCCTAACGCCGGGCACCGAAGTCACCATGATGAAGTACGCCCCCATGGGCGACCCGCTCGAGATTCGCTTGCGTGGCTACGAGCTCACGCTGCGCAAAGACGATGCCGCGCGCATCGAGCTCGTGGGCGTGCACGACACCGATACCGGCCCGCGCGTTAACGCCGCAATCGGTACGACGGAGCACCCGGCACTCGGCGAGGGGACGTATTCGCCCCGTGCGGCAAAGACGGCTGTGCCCGAGGGCGCACCGCTGCATTTTGCCCTCGCCGGCAACCAAAACTGCGGTAAGACCACGCTGTTCAACCAGCTGACGGGTTCCAACCAGCACGTCGGCAACTTTCCCGGCGTGACGGTCGACCGCAAAGACGGCGCCATCCGTAACCACCCCGAGGCGAGCGTCACCGACCTACCTGGTATTTATTCGCTGTCGCCATACACGGGCGAGGAAGTCGTCAGCCGTCAATTTATCCTGGATGAGCATCCCGACGCCATCATCGACATCATCGACGCTACCAACATCGAGCGCAATTTGTACCTGACGCTGCAGCTTATGGAGCTCGATCGCCCCATGGTCATCGCGCTCAACATGATGGACGAGGTGACGGCCAACGGCGGCGCCGTGGACGTCAACCTGCTCGAGAGCCTGTTGGGCGTGCCTGTTGTCCCCATTAGCGCTGCCCGCAACGAGGGCATCGGCGAGTTGGTTGATCATGCCTTGCACGTGGCGCGGTTCCGCGAGCGCCCCGGTCGCCTGGACTTCTGCGCGCCCGATGGCCCGGACGGCGGCGCGCTGCATCGCTGCATCCACGGCATTGCCAACCTTATCGAGGACCATGCCGCGACGGCGCATATTCCGGTGCGTTTTGCGGCGACCAAGCTGGTTGAGGGCGACGAGCTGGTAACCGAGGCACTTCACCTGGATCGCAACGAACTCGACGCCATCGAGCACATCATTACCCAGATGGAGGGCGAGGCCGGCACCGATCGCCTGTCCGCGCTGGCCGATATGCGCTTTAGCTTTATCGGCGACGTGTGCGGGCGTTGCGTCGTCAAGCCGCACGAGAGCCGCGAGCACGTGCGCTCCGTCAAGATCGACCGCATCCTGACGGGTCGCTATACGGCCATCCCGGCGTTCCTGGTGATCATGGGCCTCGTTTTTTGGCTGACGTTTGGCGTGATCGGCGCGGCGTTGCAGGGACTCATGGAGGACGGCATCGCTGCCATCATCGCCTCGGCCGATGCGGGTCTCAAAGCGTTCGGCACCAACGATGTGGTGCGCTCGCTGGCTGTCGACGGCGTGCTTACGGGCGTGGGCAGCGTGCTGGCCTTCCTGCCGATCATCGTCGTGCTCTTCTTGTTCCTCTCCATTCTGGAAGACTCCGGCTACATGGCGCGTGTGGCCTTTGTCATGGATAAGGTGCTGCGCCGCTTTGGTCTGTCGGGCCGCAGCTTCGTGCCCATGCTCGTTGGTTTTGGCTGCACCGTGCCGGCTATCATGTCGACCCGTACGCTCCCATCCGAGCACGACCGCAAGATGACGGTCATGCTCACGCCGTTCATGAGCTGCTCGGCCAAGTTGCCGGTCTACGGTCTGCTGTGCGGGGCGTTTTTCCCGCAGGCGACGGTACCCGCCATGGTCTCGCTCTATCTGATCGGCATCGCGGTCGGTTGCATCGCGGCTTTGGTGCTCAATCGCACGGCATTTAAGGGCGACCCGGTACCGTTTATCATGGAGCTTCCCAACTACCGCCTGCCGAGCGTCAAGACGACGGTGATGCTGGCATGGGATAAGGCAAAGGACTTTATCACCAAGGCCTTCACCATCATCTTTGCCGCTACCGTGGTCATCTGGTTCCTTCAGACGTTCGACATTCGCTTTAATGTGGTCGCCGATCAGTCGCAAAGCTTGCTTGCCGGTCTGGGTAGCATTATCGCGCCGGTGTTGGCCCCGCTCGGTTTTGGTGACTGGCGTGCATCCACGGCGCTCGTCACGGGACTTATTGCCAAAGAGAGCGTCATCTCGACGCTCACGGTGCTTTTGGGCGCAACCTCTCCCGCGGCACTGTCAGCCATGTTTTCGCCGTTTACCGCCTACGTGTTCTTGGTCTTTACGCTGCTGTACCCGCCTTGCGTGGCGTCCATCGGCGCCGTCAAGAGCGAGTTGGGCGCGCGCTATGCCGTTGCCGTGTTCGCGTTTCAGGTGACGGTCGCCTGGATCGTGGCGTTTGTCGTGCATTCGGCGGGCATATTGCTGGGGTTGGCTTAGGGGCGCGTTGATGCTCCGCGCTTTTGGGCGAGCAACAATTCAATAAATATGAGCCAAAATACCGGTAATTGTCGGCCTGCGGGGACTGTCCTACGCTGCAGGTTGCCGTTCGCTGCCTATTTGCTGCCGTTTACGGATTCGTAAATACTTGCAATCGTCGGTCGATTTAACCGCATTACGCGATGCCGATGCGCATTTTGTGTGCCCCTTTCTACAATCACTTTGTGTCTATTGCCGAACATGTCTTCCGTTTCGCCTGTGTGGGGACGTGGGGTGCAATAGTCGTTTGTAGAGGCTCATTGAGGAGGGAATTGATGAAAGAAAAATTCCAATCGTTCGGAAAGGCAATGCTCGTTCCGATTACGCTCATTGCCATTTCCGGTCTCTTTTTGGGTATCGGTAGCGTTTTTACGACCGAACTGACCCTTGTGTCCCTTGGCGTTAATTGGGACTGGTATGCCGCTTCGCCGCTCTTTACGTTCTTCTCGGTATTTAAGGGTCTCGGCGAGGTAATCATTGGAAACCTCGGTGTTTTGTTTGCCGTCGGCTGCGCCTTCTCCTTGTCTCGCAAAGAGAAGGGCTGGGCTGCCTTTTCTGCCCTTGTCTGCTATCTCACCATGCTCAAGACGGTTGAGATTCTGCTTGGAGCAGCTGGCTTGGCTGCCGACAATACAACGGTGGAAGCTCTTCAGAAGGTCGGCCTTACGTCCATTCAGGCGAGTGAGCAGTCCGCACTCTACACTACCTCGCTCGGCTTTTTTGGCTACAGCTCTGGTGTCTTTGGCGGCATTATCGTGGGCTGCCTGGTCGCCTGGATCACCGGCCGTTTTTACAAGACCAAGCTTCCAACGGCGCTGGCGTTTTTTGCGGGCAGTCGAACGGTTCCCATTGTATCGCTGGTCGCCGGTGGCGTCCTGGGCGGCATCATGTACTTCGTTTGGCCCGTCATCGGTGGATGCTTCTCGGGTATTGCGACGTTCGTGAAAGGCTCCGGTCTGGTCGGTACGTTTGTCTATCGCTGGGTGCTCGAGAGCCTTGTGCCGTTTGGCTTGCATCCGCTGCTCGAGACGCCCATGTATTGGACTGAGCTTGGCGGCTCCATGGTCGTCGACGGAACGCGCGTGGTGGGCAATAGCGCTATTCAGCTTGCACAGCTCGCTTCTCCCAGTAGCGACAAGCTCTTGGTTAGGGCCTTCATGGCTGGCTATGGCATTAACGATTACGCGTTGTTCCCGGGCATCGCCCTTGCTATGTGGTCTTGTGCCAAGCCCCAGAACCGCAAGAAGGTTGCTGGTCTTTTAATCCCCACAGTGATTTCGACTGTTTTCTTTGGCGTTACGGAGCCTATTCTCTTTACGTTCCTGTTTGCCGCCCCCTGGCTCTACTTTGGCGTTTACGCTCCGCTTTCCGGACTGGGTGAAGTTCTCTCGGAGGCAATGGGCGTTTCGGTGTACCAGGGAAATATCAAGGATCTGATCCCATTCTTATTCCGCCCCGAGAAGCTTAATCTGCTTCCGTACCTTATTCTGCTCCCCGCCTTTTTCCTGGCAGCTTTCTTCCTCTTCCGGTTCTTTATTACTAAGTTCGATATCAAGACGCCCGGTCGAGACGATGGTGACGATATTGAGTTGATCAACAGCAGAGCCGAGTTCGAGCAAAGGCCGCTGAGGCAAAGGGCGAGTCTGATAGCACTCCCGAGAAGGCAGTCCAGGGCCGTGCGACCAAGGACAGCGCGCTTGCTGTTGGCATTGTCGAAGCGCTTGGTGGAGCCGACAACATTGATGATCTTGACAACTGCATCTCACGTCTTCGCGTGATTGTCAAGGATGGTTCTAAGGTTGCAGACGACGAGGTGTTCACCAAGAATCTTGAAGCTATGGGCGTTATCCGCCTGAGCGACAAGGCAATCCAGGTCATTTACGGTCCTCGTGTCGGCGAAGTCGCTTCTGAGGTGCACGAAGTTCTCGGTGACGAGTAAAACGCGCAAGTGGCTTTCAATTGCATAGCGCAATTCCAGGGCTTGGCTTCCTATCGCATGATTTAGGGAGCCAAGCCTTCTTGTTTTAGATTGTCAAGGCAGATACTCAATAGTTCTTCGAATGCGAGAATACAACTTCCGGTAAAGCAGTTAGGCTTAACGTTCTTAAGATCCATTGGGTGATCGTCATGTATCGTAAAGATCGCGTCTGCCGTCTTGGCGAGCTCGCTGTCTTCGTTGCCGGTAAACGCGAGGGTCGTAATGCCCGCGTCGTGGCATGCCCTTGCGGTTTCCAGGATGGCTTCTGTCTGGCCCGATTTGGATATGAGCATCATGCAGCTGAGCGTATTTCGGTTGGATTCGACAAACTGATCGGTTTCTAGGAAGTCCTGTATAACGGCCAAAAAGCCAAGTCCAACGAGCTTGGTCGCCATGTACTGCGCAACGATGCGTGAGAAGCCCTCTCCGTTTACTCCGATCATTCTGTTGCGATGCAGGGCGGCGATGAATACGTCTACATCTCCGGTGTGGCATACGAAGTGGACGCTACTGTCTTTGAGTGATTGATTCATTTCGCGGGAGACATGCTGAAGGTGCTTGAGATCGTACATCATTTCGCGGTAGCCACGGTAGCCGAGCTTTTTCGAAAGCCTGATGACTGTCGTCATGCTGGTAAAGCATGCCATGGCGACGGGTTTTATGCCAATATCATCGAGGGTGTCGATATTGTTGAGTAGGTATTCGAGTACGCTTTGCTCGGTTTCGGATAGCTTTGCGGCTGAGTAGAGCTTGGAAATCTGCTTTTTATCAACCATCGGTGCTCCCTTCCCGCCGGACGTGTGCGGCCGCTTCCGTTGCGTAAATAATAACTCCTTGGGGAATTCCTTTCCTGCCTTGCAGCCGGGGCGGGAAGCGGCCCTCCATGCTGGATACAATATCCATACACAGGCGAACCATGCAATATTGAATGTGCTAATTGGGGGTTTCGATATGAAACTTACGGTCATAGGGGGCGGTGGCGTCCGCTCCATGTTTTTGGCAAAGAGCATAGCCCAGCAGGCGTCATCGCTTGGAATCGATGAACTTGTGTTTATGGACAATGATCCCGAGAAGCTGCGCATCTACGGTGGCCTTGCCGCCCATGTCTCGGGCATGCTTTGCCCCACGCTTAATTTTTCACTGACGGGCGATGCAGTCGAGGCCGTTAAGGACGCCGATTACGTGATCACGACGATTCGCGTCGGTGGGGACCATATGCGCGTTCGCGATGAGCGCATTGCTCTTTCACATGGGGTTCTTGGCCAGGAGACGACTGGCGCAGCCGGCGTGTCTTTTGCCATGCGCTCCGTCCCTGCGCTTGCTTCGTATTGCGAGTTAATCAAGAAGTACGCAAAGCCGGGCGTCAAGGTGTTTAACTTTACTAATCCCGCTGGCGTCGTATCTCAGGCCCTACGCGATATGGGCTATGATTTTACTTATGGCATTTGCGATGCCCCCTCGGGCATGTTGCATCAGTTTGCCGAGTATAAAGGCGTTGATCCCGCATCGGTTCAGGGCGAGTGCTATGGACTCAACCACCTCTCGTTCTTCCGCAATGTGACGGTTGACGGCGAGGACATCATGCCCGACTTGATCCACGACGACGGGGCATATGCTCATACAGATCTTAGGTTCTTCGAGAAGGACCTCGTCCTAAATCGCGGATGCGTGCCAAATGAGTACCTATACTATTTCTACTATCGCGAGCGCGCCGTTGCCAACGTTCTCTCTTCGCCCCAGACGCGCGGCGAACTAATTGAAGAAATTAATCGAGAAATGACGAGCGAGCTTGCATCTATCGATATTGAGAACGACTTCGAAAAAGGCCTCGCGTGCTTTGAGAAGTGGTACGGAATGCGCGAAAACAATTACATGGCGGCCGAGACGGGTATTCATCGCGACAAGCCGTGGACGTTGACGTGTACGGCAAAGATGCTGGCGGATACGCAGGTGTCGCGCTCCGTTTCATGGATATTGCTCGCTCTGGCAAGACGCAGCAGATGATCTGTGCACCCCCCAACAATGGCGCTCCCCGGCCTCTCGATACAGATGTCAT
>ENA-OQAA01000584-OQAA01000584.1-human-gut-metagenome-genome-assembly--contig:-NODE-584-length-24126-cov-3.602317_pt1 | contig 24126 bp, 20 predicted proteins | sample MGYA00242489_ERZ504515 | MGnify/ENA primary metagenome ERZ504515 (study PRJEB26092, sample SAMD00036237) | human gut metagenome | host: Homo sapiens | study: EMG produced TPA metagenomics assembly of... | reverse complement strand
CAACACCTGCGGTATCAAGAGTACCTCTGATGATGTGGTATCTTGTACCAGGTAAGTCCTTAACCCTTCCTCCACGGATCAGACAACGCTATGCTCCTGAAGGTTGTGACCTTCTCCTGGGATGTAGCTTGTTACTTCGATTCCGTTGGAAAGACGAACTCTGGCGATTTTTCTAAGAGCTGAGTTAGGCTTCTTAGGAGTAGCTGTTTTAACAGCTGTGCAAACGCCACGTTTCTGTGGTGCAGACTGCTCAACTGCTTTCTTTCTTAAAGAGTTATAAGTTCTCTGCAGAGCCGGAGCTGTAGATTTCTTAACAGCTGTCTGGCGTCCTTTTCTTACTAACTGGTTGAATGTTGGCATTCCATTTCACCTCCCGATTTATTTCTCCATAGATTGTTCTATGGGGTTTCCTTGCGGTTGCTATTATCTTAGTAAGCGCGGAAAAAAATGCCTTATTTCGCACGCTTTTTGATTATATCCTGTCTGCATATCTCTGTCAAGGTGTTTTTCATCAATTTTTCCTTATTTTTTCAAGGTTTTTACAATTTATCACGGTGAATTATAAATAGGTTTCTTCTTATTATAATGTATTTTTTACTGCTGTTCTGGAGCGTGTAAAAATCATTCCCGTGATCTGCATCACAATTTGTGGGAGATTTCGCTCGGATGAGGGCGCCTTAGCGGGCTACGGTAACCGAATTCGGGTGAAATATACCGCAATTGTGACGCACATCTTGCAGAAAGCCTTTTTCAAACACGCTCTAGGAAAACTTAACTTTACATTGCATTCACAGCTTCACATTATTATAATAAGAAACAAGAACTTTTCAGCACCTCTACAGTACCTGCTTTTCGAAATACAATCTGCTGAATAGTCGAAAAAAAGAATTAACATGAACAGGAGTATACATATGTGTTTCAAAAAAGCAGTGGCTAAATCCAGTGGATTCTCCCGGATTTTTGCATTTGGCCTCATGATTTTTTCCGGAGCAGGACTTATAAATCTGTGCACTGTCTGTGCTGAGACCACTGACGAGCTTCAGGGACCGCCTGTAGCCCAGTCACATATAATCGGTATTGATCCCGGTCATCAGGGTCCAAATGTGGATATGAGTGACCTTGAACCTCTTGGTCCAGGTTCCACAGAAATGAAAGCCAAAGCCTCAACAGGAACCCAGGGAACTTTTTCAGGTCTGCCTGAATATCAGCTGAATCTGGATGTTTCTTTGAAGCTGCAGCAGATTCTGGAAGACCGTGGCTATCAGACTGTTCTTACCAGAACGGATAATGATACTGCCATCAGCAATAAAGAGCGAGCTGAATATGTTGCCGGACAGGGGGCCGAGGTTTACGTGCGTATCCATGCCAATGGTGCTGAATCGTCCTCTGCTGCCGGTGCACTTACCATTTCCCCCTCCTCTTCCAATCCTTATGTATCCCAGCTCTATGATGATTCCAACAGCCTTTCCCAGTGCATTCTGGATGCCTATTGTGACGCAACCGGATTTGAAAACCGCGGCGTAACATATGCCGACAATATGACTGGAATCAACTGGAGCACCATTCCGGTAACTATTGTGGAAATGGGATTTATGACCAATGAATCTGATGATCTGAAAATGAGCAATCCGGATTTTCAGAACACAATGGCATCTGGAATCGCTGATGGGATTGATGCATATTTTGCGGAAAAATAAATCTGGATTTATTGCCATAAAATAATGTCTCTTCCAGATATTTCATTGATTCGAAAGGAGAACTTATGAAAAATAATAGAAAGAAACAAACCTCTTCTTATCTGCTGGTTTTTCTTGGCATTGTCGCTGCTTTACTAATTCTTATACTTTCTTCAGAAGGGACAGCCAGAGAAGTATTAATCTGGCAAAAAACGGTTCAGCAACAGCCCAGACTGAAGATTTCACTGACGGTGAAGCTTCCGGATTTACCTCTGGTGATGAAACTTCTGAAGGCGCCGACCAAAGCGGCTTTGTTTCTGATGATGGAAGTTCCGACAGCGAAGCTTCTACTGACGATTCTTCTGTCCAGGGACCTTCCCAGAGAGAAAATGCAGGTTCTGTACAGTCTTCTCCAACTCCGGAGGAAGTAACTGTTCCTTATCAGACTCCTGCTGCCAATACAGAACCAGTAGGTCCTTCCCAGTCATCCGGTTCCAACTCCGCTCAGACAACAAATGGCACTTCCCAGGGAAAAAAAGATTCTACCATGGCTGCTATTACCCCCGAACTTTCTGACGATGATGGCACCATCTCTCCCTCCCACGGAAGTTCTGCTTTTGACAACAAATCCGATGAAAAGATGGATACTCTGGTCTCTCAGGTTCAATCACAGCTTCCTGTTTCAAACGGTTCCTGGAGCGTTTATATCTGTGACCTTTCAGGCGGCTCAGAGGCTACGATCAATGATTCCCCAATGCAGGCAGCCAGCCTGATCAAGCTTTTCATTATGGGTGCAGTATATGAGAATTATGATTCTTTGTCCCAGCAGTATGGTTCTGCCACCCTGGATTCCTATCTGACACCAATGATCACCGTCAGTGATAATGACGCGGCAAACAGTCTGGTTTCCTGCCTGGGAAGTGGCGACAGCACTGCAGGTATGCAGAAAGTAAACAGTTTCTGTCAGTCTCACGGCTACACAAATACTTCCATGGGACGACTGCTTCTTGCCAGCAACGAATTCGGAGATAATTACACTTCTGCCTATGACTGTGGAAAATTCCTGAAAGAAATTTACCAGATCTGCTCTGGTACTACTCAGACACCAAGCCTTTTACATGCAGAAGAAATGTATTCCCTTCTGAAGCAGCAGCAACGTACCAACAAGATTCCGGCTGCCCTGCCAGAGGGCGTCAGCGTTGCCAACAAAACCGGTGAGCTTTCCGATGTAGAAAATGATGCCGGAATCCTGTACAACGCACAGGGTGGAAACGATCTGGTCATCGTCTTCCTTTCCCAGAACCTCTCCAGCCCGGGAGAAGCCCAGAATACAATTGCACAGCTTAGCCGCAGTATTTATCTCTACTATAATAATTAACCTTAATTCCTATGATACCAGTGTCAAAAGGTCAAAAAGCTGTTCGTGCTTGCACGATAAGGCTTTTGAACTTGGGACACGCCAAATATGAGAAGTAGCGATTTACGCAGTAAATCAGCGGATTTCGAATATTTGGAGGATTGCGGGAGCAGCGTAGCTGCGTAGCAATCCGGGTATCAAATGAGTGTCAAAAGACCTTTTGACACCCATATCATTGCTATTAAAAATGCGCAGTGCCTCCAAACAACACTGCGCATTTCTATATTAAGAAATTGCTTACTCCTCGTCCCCATTCTCTTCATATGACATTTCCCATATCTCTGAAAAAACTGCCAACGGACAATCCGTCAAAAGACACATCAGAAGGAAGCATTCGTATGGGTTCACAATATAAATCTCGCTCATTCCACACTTCTTCAGAATTCTCTGCGCTTCCTCTATGAAATGATGGTATCTGTCATAGGGATCATCATCCTCCATCTCCTGAGACACAATAAAGAACTCCAGCGTAAGAAGATCAAACCGCTCTACCGGGAACTTGTGATTCAGAATATTGGTAATTCTCTGTCTGCTGAACCTCTTCTGGCTGAAATGTTTCGCAGGATAGAGGCTGACATTTTTTTCAGATTTCCCATTTTATTGATAGGAATACCATTGCAGATTACCTTCTCCAGATCAGACGGAGTAATATTCTCCGGTTTCCAGACCTTAGCCCGGCCTTTCTCCTCCTCATCCTTCTGATACATGGCCGCAATGATCTGCTTCGCATGTTCCAGAAGGCGCAGGAACTCCTGAAATGCCTGACTCTTCTCATTCATTGGATCATCCCAGCCAGCTTTCAGGCATGCCAGATATTTCAGCAATTTTTCCTCTGTATCTATAGTAAAATCGCCGCTGATTACTTCCGCAACTTTTCCCTTATCTGCTGCAGGTTCCATGGATTTGTAATTCTCTTTATATTCCTCTGCCTTGCTGTAAGGAAGCTGCTTACTATAACAATACCAGTAGATCACTTCCTCTGGATTATGGAAATCAAAATCCTGCTCCTTCAGCACCCTTGTCAGAAAGTCTGAAACATCCTCCGCGCTCATGCGAAGCCCGAAGCCCAGCAGAAATATAGTCTCGCGCTTTACTGAGGCCTGTGTAAGCCAGTTGTTCACCAACGCAGGAAGCTTAGTTGAAGTAGGATTCATAGACTTGGGTGTATAGGTTTCCCGGAAAGAATCAACTGCAATATCTCTGTATACCTCCTGAGGCACTTCCCCAAACGGTTCCTCAATTCCAGCTCTTTCATAGATATATCTCTTCAAATGATCTCCGAACGAAACCAGCTCCATCTCTTTATATAAATAATGAAAAATAACGTCCGCATCTTCATCCTCAAATCCGTCCAGACTGACTACCTGACGAAATCTCTGGGCGGCCCTTCTGGTAAATTCAAAATCCTTTACGGAATCAAATGCCACTGTCTGTTCAAAATCAAGATCCTGCATACGATTTTTCATCATAAATCACCTTCATTTTCCTATAATCAACTACTTAAATTGTGAAAAATTTTGCCCTCTGATTTATCCCTTCTTCTGCAAAAGCCAGGTTTTGAACGGCCGATTATCTGCTCTTACCTCGCAGAGAATGATCGTAGTATTATCTCTGGCCCCTTTATCCAGTACCCTTGTTAAAAGAGCATGGGCAATATCACGAATTGAGTCCTCCAGCTTCATAATTTCTTCAATCTCGCGATCAGATAACATATCTGTTACCCCGTCTGAGCAAAGCAGATAACGGTCCCTATCCTGATAAGGAACTGCCGCAATGGCAGGTTCCAACTTCATCTCGGTCTCCTCCACTCCCAGAAACTGAGTCAGTGGTGCTTTCCCAAATCTGCAGCTTTTCAACACATGATCTCTGGAAATCTGTGAAAAATTCCCCTTGGAAAACCGATAAATCCTGCTGTCTCCCAGATTACAGATATACGCTTCTTTTTTTCCAAAAGCAATCATCGCCATAGTAGTTCCCATGGCACTGATCCGTTGTTCCCGACCATAATCACATACAGCCTGATTCATATTCTTACAGGCTTCCGTAAGAAAAAGTTCTGGTGCTTTACGAAGCATCCCCTTATTTTCCCTATAAAAATGCTCCAGGCTGTCAGAAGCAAGCCAAGCAGCCATTTCCCCCTGGCTCTCCCCTCCCATGCCGTCAAAAACAGCCATTACCGGAAGGCTCTCCCGAAGCCTGATACCTGTACGGATTTCTTCTGTTCCATGATTACTCACTGGAAGGTGCTCTCCGCAGCACCAGAAATTGTCCTCGTTATTTGGTCGCACTTTCCCTGCATGGCAGGTATATGCATAATCAATATGATATGTCATTCTATTCCTCTTCGTCTGTCTGTCGATATTCCAAAGAATCACAGCCACTTCTTATATGACCGGTATCATCATTCATCTAACTGCTCCAGCGCATTTTTCCAGTATTTCTCGCCACGCTTGGTGTACTCAGTACTGTCATTCTCCTTATCGTGGACAGTTCCGTCTGTATCGTTCCAGCGGATCAGTTTGCCACGCTTGTCATAATAATATAATTCCTTCTTATTACCAGTCCATACATATGCAAAAAACAGACGTTCATCCCAGTAATAATACTCCTCATAAACTCCATCTTCGGATGTCTCCGGATAAATCAGCGCTTTTACCAGTTTCCCATTGCTGTCATAGTAGCGAAGCCGATCGCCTTCCTTGCCAACTTCCTTGCAGTCCGGAAGTTCGCTTACAATTGTATTCGCCTGCTCCTTAATTGTCTGAATTGAAGTAGAAAATTCATCAATTTGAGCAGTACTGTTATCATTAGCTTCCAGAACTTCCATAACGTTCTCCGTATTTTGAGCCTTGCGATTCTCATCATGGATTAATTTCATATAAACACCAATAATAATGCATGCCGCAAGCGCCACTACAATAAGGGAAACTGTCCATGGTGAAATCTGTCTTTCCTGGTCCCACCCGCTTCTCTGCTGCTTCTTTCGCTTAGTGGAAGAGGCATTTACTGACTGTTTCTCATAATTTTTCACTGCATTTTTCGCAGGCTTTCTGAGCTGTGCCTCTTCTTCCCGGACAGCTTTCTCAATCTGAGGGTCTTCTGCCACATGGGTCCGCTCCATACGGTCTTCCGGCTCCTGAGGGGCATATCTTCTCTGGTCCCGCTCAAGTTCTGCCGAATTTGTCAGCTCCCACTGGGACTTCTCCCACTCTTTCTCTGCATTCACCGGTGCCAGACGAAGCTTCTCCAAATCCCGCAGCATATCTTCTGGTTTCCTGTAACGTTTCCCCGGCTCATATGCACATGCTTTTAGTATAATGTGGGAAAAAGCAGCACTGGCATTAACTGGTACCGGCATTTTCTCCCCTGCCATTCTCCGTGCAAGGGCAGTCTCTTTATCTCTGTATGTAATCAACTGCTTATCCAGTGAAAGAAAAGGCAGCCTGTTCTGATTCATCAATTTATATAATACAATTCCAAGGGAATAGATATCAATACTGCTGTCGTACTTCTCACCCTTGTAAATCTCCGGTGCCATGTAGGAATAGGTACCTTTCTTGGACATATTGCTCATAGTATGTGCCTGTTCCCTGGCAATTCCAAAGTCACCCAGCTTAAAATCACCGAATCTGGACACAAAAATATTCTCCGGTTTCACATCACGGTGAATAATATTCAATTTTCTGCAATAAATCAATGCCATAGCCAGGTCACAGCCAAGCTTGATCACTTCCTTCTCAGTAAGCTCCTTGCCTGTGCAGTAATCCATAAAACTGGTAAGATATTCCATTCTTATGGAAATGTCCCAGCCGATCTCATCCAAATATTCCACCACTTTGAAATCTTCAAATGAAACCACATGGGAATTTCCGCAAAAATGCTCCATAGTATATATTTCCTGAATGCAGTCTTCTACCAGATTTCGAAAATATTCCCTGGTAGACTGCTCATTATTCATCTCTGAGCGTACGCTGTCAAGTTCTCCCTTACTTGCCGGTATGGATATGATCTTGATTGCGGAGTAAAAAGAACGGCCTCGTTCTGTCCGCTTTGCTTTATACACTTTCCCAAAGGATCCTTCGCCTATTTTCTCTATAAGTTCCCATTCTGGCCAGACGGAAACCGGAACATCTTTATCCATGTATGTTCTCCCTCCTCGAACGGGTAATGACTTTTTAATGGACTGGCAAGTCTTCCCCGTAACGATGCACAGAAATCATGGATTGTATGATTTTGCACCGCTATTCTCTGGTTTTCTGTGAACTACGTTCCACCAAAACGCCTCGCGGAATACTGCCTTCTGAATAGTTACATAAAACATTATATAGGAATCTTACCACAAATGATAGTCCAGGTTGTATTTTTCTCTATCCATATTTTTCCTTACCCTCGCCTACGGCGGATTGTCTCGAGCAGCATTTCCCTTGCTGCTGCAGTGTGTTCCTGCCGGGCTGGACTTTTTTGTGTAACAGTAAGTTCCATAGAATTCTCTGCTACACAAAAATCCCCCAAAGCAACGTTTCTGTCACCCTAGGGGATTTCATATTTTATCGTTTATTCTTCACTGTCTTCAGAAGAATCCTCATCCTCAAATGTATCCTCATCCTCATCACTGCAAGATCTGCCTCATCAGCAGTCTCCAGCTCTTCTGAGTCTTCCGCTACATCCAGCACATCCTGATCCTCGTCGTCCATTTCAGCGAATTCGATTTCTTCTGGCTCTTCCGGCATTCCTGTATCAAGCTCTACATCGCTGTAGCACTTCATACCTGTACCAGCTGGAATCAGTTTACCGATGATTACATTCTCTTTCAGACCGATCAGATGGTCAACCTTACCCTTGATAGCAGCTTCGGTCAGAACCTTGGTAGTCTCCTGGAAAGAAGCAGCTGACAAGAAGGAATCAGTTGCCAGTGATGCCTTGGTAATACCAAGCATTCCCTGTTTTCCAATTGCAGGACGTAATCCCTCAGCTTCCAGTTTCTCATTTACTTCCTCATACTCAAGGAAGTCAACAAGTGTACCTGGCAGGAACTCAGAATCTCCGTTATCCTCGATACGGATTTTCTTCAGCATCTGATGAACGATAACCTCGATATGTTTATCGTTGATCTCAACACCCTGAAGACGGTATACACGCTGAACCTCACGGATCATGTAATCCTGAACTGCACGAACACCCTTGATTCGAAGAATATCATGCGGGTTTACACTACCTTCTGTAAGCTCATCACCAGCCTCCATAACCTGTCCGTCCATGATCTTGATACGGGAACCGTATGGGATCAGGTAAGTCTTGGAATCACCAGTCTCCGGATCTGTTACGATGATCTCTCTCTTCTTCTTGGTGTCATTGATTGTAGCAACACCCTTGATTTCAGTGATAACAGCAAGTCCTTTCGGCTTTCTTGCCTCAAAAAGCTCCTCGACACGAGGAAGACCCTGTGTGATATCTCCACCGGCAACACCACCTGTATGGAAAGTACGCATAGTCAGCTGTGTACCTGGCTCACCGATAGACTGTGCAGCAATGATACCGATGGACTCACCAACCTGTACCGGCTCACCGGTAGCCATGTTTGCGCCATAGCACTTCGCACACACACCAACCTTACACTTACAGCTCAGGATGGTACGGATCTTAACCTGCTCAACAGCACCTCCGGTAATGTTGTCTACACCCTCTTTCATGATACGTGCAGCACGCTTCGGAGTGATCATGTGGTTTGCTTTTACAAGGACTTCGCCCTCTTTATTCTTAATGGTCTCGCAGGAGAAACGACCTGTAATACGATCCTGAAGGCTCTCGATTTCCTCCTTGCCATCCATGAAACCTTTTACATACATACCGGAAATCTCTGCTCTGTTCTCACAGCAGTCCATCTCACGTACGATCAGATCCTGAGATACGTCAACAAGACGTCTTGTCAGGTAACCGGAATCGGCTGTACGAAGAGCGGTATCGGAAAGTCCTTTACGCGCTCCGTGAGCGGACATAAAGTATTCCAGTACGTCCAGACCTTCACGGAAGTTTGACTTGATAGGACTCGATTGTATGTCCGGTTGTATCGGCCATCAATCCACGCATACCTGCAAGCTGTTTGATCTGTTTATCAGATCCACGGGCACCAGAGTCAGCCATCATGAAGATGTTGTTGTACTTATCAAGTCCGGAAAGAAGTGCATGAGTAAGCTCATCGTCAGTCTTCTTCCAGGTATCCACAACCTCTTTATAACGCTCTTCCTCAGTAATAAGACCACGTTTATAGTTCTTTGTGATCTTATCTACAGTATCCTGTGCAGCCTTGATCATCTCAGGCTTCTGCGGCGGCACGGTCATATCAGAAATAGATACAGTCATGGCAGCTCTTGTAGAATACTTGTAACCCATAGCTTTGATAGAGTCCAGAACCTCAGCAGTCTTGGTTGCTCCGTGAGTATTAATAACTTTTTCAAGGATCTGTTTCAGCTGTTTCTTACCAACCAGGAAGTCAACCTCAAGAAGAAGCTCATTTCCTGGAATGCTTCTGTCAACAAATCCAAGATCCTGTGGCAGGATCTCATTGAACAGGAAACGTCCCAGTGTAGACTGCACGTTGCCTGTGAAAGTGCTTCCATCCGGCATTACCTTGCTACAGCGGACAAGAATCTTGGACTGCAGAGTAATTACCTGATTCTCATATGCCAGAATTGCCTCATTTACGCTCTTAAAGAACTTTCCTTCTCCCTTATTTCCAGGTCTTTCCTGTGTCAGATAGTAAATACCAAGGACCATATCCTGTGAAGGAACGGCTACCGGTCCACCATCAGAAGGTTTCAGAAGGTTGTTCGGAGACAGAAGCAGGAAACGGCACTCTGCCTGTGCTTCCTGGGACAGTGGAAGATGGACAGCCATCTGGTCACCATCGAAGTCAGCGTTGAAAGCGGTACAAACAAGCGGATGAAGCTTAATAGCCTTACCTTCTACAAGGATCGGCTCAAACGCCTGGATACCCAGACGATGCAGTGTAGGTGCACGGTTCAGCATAACCGGATGTTCTTTGATAACATCTTCCAGAACATCCCATACAGCTGGCTCAAGCTTCTCTACCATCTTCTTGGCATTCTTAATATTGTGAGAGGTACCGTTTGCTACCAGTTCTTTCATAACGAAAGGCTTAAACAGCTCGATTGCCATCTCTTTTGGCAGACCGCACTGATAAATCTTCAGCTCTGGTCCAACAACGATAACGGAACGTCCGGAGTAGTCAACACGCTTACCAAGAAGGTTCTGACGGAAACGTCCGGATTTACCTTTCAGCATGTCAGAAAGGGATTTCAGGGCTCTGTTTCCAGGACCTGTAACCGGACGGCCACGACGACCATTGTCGATCAGGGCATCAACTGCTTCCTGAAGCATACGTTTCTCATTGCGGACAATGATATCCGGAGCACCAAGCTCCAGCAGTCTTTTCAGACGATTATTACGATTAATGATTCTTCTGTACAGATCATTCAGGTCAGATGTCGCAAAACGTCCACCATCCAGCTGTACCATAGGACGAAGATCTGGCGGGATTACAGGAACAACATCAAGAATCATCCACTCAGGACGGTTTCCTGACTCACGGAAAGATTCAACAACCTCAAGACGTTTGATGATCCTTGCACGCTTCTGGCCTGTTGCCTTAACCAGCTCTGCCTTTAATTCAGCGGAATCCTTCTCAAGGTCGATAGCCATAAGGAGCTCTTTGATAGCCTCAGCACCCATGCCTACGCGGAAGTTATTTCCGTAAGACTCACGGGCATCCTGATATTCTCTCTCAGTAAGGATCTGCTTGTACTGGAGTCCGGAATCTGCCGGATCCAGTACAATATAATTTGCAAAGTAAAGAACTTTCTCCAGTGTTCTTGGAGTCAGATCCAGGATAAGTCCCATGCGGGACGGAATACCCTTGAAATACCAGATATGGGAAACAGGAGCAGCAAGCTCAATGTGACCCATACGCTCTCTACGAACGGAAGCCTTGGTAACCTCAACACCGCATCGGTCGCAGACAACACCTTTATAACGGATTTTCTTATATTTACCGCAGTGGCACTCCCAGTCCTTGCTTGGTCCGAAAATTCTTTCACAGAAAAGTCCGTCTTTCTCCGGTTTCAAGGTACGGTAGTTGATGGTTTCCGGTTTTGTAACCTCACCTCTTGACCACTCTCTGATCTTTTCCGGGGACGCCAGTCCGATTTTAATGGCATCAAAAGTCATTGGCTGATATGTTTCATTGGTATTGGTTGATTCTGCCATGTATTCTTTTCCCCTTTCTACTCTTCGATATCATCGTAGGAATCGTCGATTTCGGATTCATAATCCTCTTCTTCGTCCTCGTCCACATCAACAAGTTCCTCTCCGTCAAACTCCTGCTTGGTATAGCCATGTTTGCTGAAGGATTCCTCTCCTCTGTGGCCGCGGGAATCTCCCTCGATAACTGCACGAAGATCGGTTTCGCCGTAATCTACATTCTCCATGATCTGAACTTCTGTCTGATCATCTTTGAGCACACGTACATCCAATGCCAGGGACTGGAGCTCTTTAAGAAGAACCTTAAAGGATTCCGGAATACCAGGCTCAGGGATGTTATCACCCTTGATGATTGCTTCATAAGTCTTCACACGACCGACTACATCATCGGATTTAACTGTCAGGATTTCCTGGAGTGTATAGGATGCACCGTATGCCTCCAGAGCCCAAACCTCCATCTCTCCGAAACGCTGTCCACCGAACTGAGCTTTACCACCCAGTGGCTGCTGTGTAACCAGAGAGTAAGGACCTGTGGAACGGGCATGGATCTTATCATCAACCAGATGATGCAGTTTCAGGTAATGCATGTGTCCGATTGTGGTCGGACCGTCGAAGAACTCTCCGGTACGTCCGTCACGAAGCTGTACTTTACCATCTCTGGAAATCGGAACACCTTTCCACAATGCTCTGTGGGCTTTGTTCTCATCCAGATACTGCATTACATCAGGTGCCAGAATGTCTTTGTATTTCTCACGGAACTCTTCAAAATCTTCTGTATTTACATAGTCATTTGCAAGTTCCAGTGTATCCTGGATATCATTCTCGTTTGCACCATCGAATACCGGTGTGGAAATATTAAAGCCAAGTGCTTTGGCAGCAAGACTTAAATGAATTTCCAGGACCTGTCCAATGTTCATACGGGAAGGTACACCCAGCGGGTTCAGCACGATATCCAGTGGACGTCCGTTCGGAAGGAATGGCATATCCTCAACCGGAAGTACACGGGAAACGACACCCTTGTTACCATGACGACCAGCCATCTTATCACCAACGGAGATTTTTCTCTTCTGTGCGATGTAGATACGTACAGACTGATTAACTCCTGGAGACAGCTCATCACCATTTTCTCTTGTGAATACCTTGGCGTCTACAACGATACCATACTCACCGTGTGGTACCTTAAGGGAAGTATCACGAACCTCGCGTGCTTTCTCACCAAAGATTGCACGAAGAAGTCTCTCCTCTGCTGTAAGCTCAGTCTCTCCCTTAGGAGTAACCTTACCAACAAGGATATCACCAGCACGAACCTCTGCACCGATACGAATGATTCCGCGCTCATCAAGATCCTTGAGTGCATCATCACCTACGCCTGGAACATCACGGGTGATCTCTTCCGGTCCAAGCTTTGTATCACGGGATTCTGCTTCATATTCTTCAATGTGAACAGATGTATAAACATCGTTCTGTACAAGTTTCTCACTTAACAGTACGGCATCCTCGTAGTTATAACCTTCCCAGGTCATAAATCCGATCAGAGGGTTCTTGCCAAGAGCAAGCTCTCCCTGAGAAGTAGACGGACCATCGGCAATAACATCACCTGCTTCAACGTGCTCGCCCTGATTAACGATCGGACGCTGGTTGTAGCAGTTGCTCTGGTTACTGCGCATGAATTTGGTAAGATGATAATCATCTTTTGTTCCATCATCATTCTTGATGCTGATATCGGTAGATGTGGAGCGAAGTACAGTACCAGACTTTCTTGCAACCACACAAACACCGGAGTCAACAGCTGTCTTTGCTTCCATTCCTGTACCAACAACTGGTGCTTCAGTGGTAAGAAGCGGAACAGCCTGACGCTGCATGTTTGATCCCATCAGCGCACGGTTCGCATCGTCGTTCTGAAGGAATGGAATCAGGGCTGTAGCTACAGAGAATACCATCTTAGGAGATACGTCCATGTAATCAAACATCTGACGCTCATACTCCTGAGTCTCTTCACGATAACGACCGGAAACGTTCTTACGAACGAAATGTCCTTCTGCGTCAAGTGCCTCATTCGCCTGTGCTACATGGTAGTTATCCTCTTCATCTGCGGTCATGTAAACAACTTCGTCAGTTACACGCGGATTCATAGGATCAGTTTTATCAATCTTACGGTAAGGTGCCTCAACAAATCCGTACTGATTCAGCTTTGCATAAGATGCAAGGGAGTTGATCAGACCGATGTTCGGACCCTCAGGAGTCTCGATCGGGCACATTCTTCCGTAATGGGAATAGTGAACGTCTCGAACCTCGAATCCGGCTCTGTCTCGTGACAAACCGCCAGGTCCAAGTGCGGAAAGACGTCTCTTATGGGTCAGCTCACCAAGAGGGTTGTTCTGATCCATGAACTGTGACAGCTGGGAAGATCCAAAGAACTCTTTTACAGCAGCTGTTACAGGTTTGATATTGATCAGGGACTGCGGGGAAATGCTCTCCACATCCTGTGTTGTCATTCTCTCACGAACCACACGCTCAAGTCTGGAAAGACCGATACGGTACTGATTCTGAAGCAGTTCACCAACCGCACGGATACGACGGTTTCCTAAGTGGTCGATGTCGTCGTCATTTCCAATGCCATATTCCAGATGCATATTGTAATTAATAGAAGCAAAAATATCTTCTCTTGTAATATGCTTCGGGATCAGGTCATGGATATCTCTGCGGATAGCGGCAATTCTGTCCTCAAGTGTGTCATTTTCTTCCAGAATTTTTTCGAGTACAGGGTAATATACTAACTCTGTAACCCCAAGCTCTTCCAGGTTCTCAATTTCTGGCAGATAATGATGCATGTCTACCATTAAGTTAGAAAGAACTTTAATTCTGCGGTCTTCTTCACCCTGGATCCATACAAATGGAACTGCAGCGTTCTGAATGGCATCAGCCAGTTCTCTGGTTACGATAGTACCAGCCTCTGCAAGAATTTCTCCTGTAGAGCCCTCAACCACATCGTCAGCCAGCTTATGACCAACAATTCGTTTATTGAAATGAAGTTTCTTATTAAATTTATAACGTCCGACCTTGGCAAGATCATATCTTCTCGGATCAAAGAACATCGCATTGATCAGGCTCTCTGCGCTCTCAACTGCAAGCGGCTCGCCTGGACGGATTTTCTTATACAGTTCAAGAAGACCTTCTTCATAATTCGTAGAAGTATCCTTTGTGAAACTTGCAAGGATCTTCGGCTCTTCGCCAAACAGATCAATGATCTCTGCATTGGAACCAACACCAAGTGCACGGATCAGTACAGTGATCGGAACCTTACGGGTTCTGTCCACACGCACATAGAATACATCGTTGGAGTCAGTCTCATATTCCAGCCATGCTCCTCTGTTAGGAATTACTGTACAGGAAAACAGTCTCTTACCGATTTTATCGTGTGCAATGGCATAATAGATTCCAGGGGAACGTACTAACTGGCTGACAATAACACGCTCAGCACCGTTAATGACGAAAGTTCCTGTCGCGGTCATAATCGGCAGGTCTCCCATGAAAATCTCGTGTTCGTTGATCTCATCTGTTTCCTTGTTAATCAGTCTCACTCGACCTTCAAAGGTGCGGCATAAGTTACGTCACGTTCTTTACACTGCTCGATGGTGTATTTAGCCTCTTTTTCATCAAATGTGAAGCCGATGAATTCAAGACTGAGCTTTCCGCCGTAGTCTGCGATTGGAGAAATATCGTCGAATACTTCATTCAATCCTTCGTCGAGAAACCACTGGTAAGAATCCTTCTGGACCTCGATCAAGTTCGGCATTTCCAGGACTTCTTTTTGTCTCTGGTAGCTCATTCGCATGCTTTTTCCAGTTTTTACAGAACGAATTCTGTTTTTTCCATTGACGTTTCACCCCTGTTTTATTTTATTTATTACAACATCAGCCCGCTCTGCTGCATAAGCATAGTAGGCATATCTTGCCATAATATAGCATTCTTCACTATAGCACAACAAAAAAAGCCTGTCAAGCACTTTTCTGTTGTTTTTTCATTTGTTTTTTTATTTGTAATTGCTGAATAGTTATAATTTATTTTACTTTTCTCTTACTATAAGAAAGGTTTCCATATTTATCCGATAATACAAAGAGAAGCTTCGTTCCTTTTTTCTGTTTTTTGATAGAAATATTATATTTCTTTCGGGATTGATGCTTCCTCTGCCGATTTTTTTATTCTTGTTTCTGCTCACTGCATAAATTGTAAGTTTCTTTCCACCCGCCGCTTTGCCTGTGATCTTCACTGACTTTCTGGTGATCTTAGACGCAGTGGGCATTTTCACGGAAATGATTCCAGTGCTGTTTTCCGCATAAATTGCATAAGTACTGCCATTATTCTCCAGACGGTTCTTTTTGTTTCCGGAAATCTTTGACCTGCTTACATATAAACCGCATTTTCTGCTGCCAGTAACCGCATTTCCATAAAGTTTTCCGGTCTGACTTGCGATCACTTGGATTCCTCTGCCGTTCACATTCGTAATCCTGTTAGATTTTATAACAGCATTTCCAATATTTTCCACATATATTCCGTCCAGCATACAGCCTTTCACCTGATTCGCTGTGATCTGACAGCCCTCGCTGCCCCAGAGAACAATTCCGTTCTTTTTTCCGGAGGATATACGGTTCCGGCTTACTTCACACCCGTCAGAGCCATTTTCCATAAGAATTCCATCGCCGCCGATACCTGAAATCACATTATCCAGGACTTGATTCTCTGTGGATGGAGTCCCCAGCTTTCCTCCGTCATAAGCGTAGATTCCTACATTTTTACAACCTGATACCTGATTATCTTTTATCACATTTTTAGAAGAAGCAGACAGATAAATTCCCATGTTGGAAAAGGATGCAGTTTTTTGCAGCTTCAACTGATTATCTTCCACTGTACAGCCATCAGCAAGATAAAGGCGAATTCCATTTCCATTCCCTGTGATCATATTTCCCTTTACCGCAACACCGTTTTCCTTATAAATACCTGTCGGAATTCCCTTAGCCTGTGCTTTTGAGCTGTCACTTACCCAGGCTCCCTGGACTTCAATTCCATATCCTCTCCATGTGTTTCCATTGATCTGGCTCACTGAAGAAATAGAAATCTGATTGTTTTTCACGGAAATGCCCGCATTCTGGTGGTTTCCTGCCATTCCCGCAGCAGTTCCCGGTATAAGATGGGTATTCGGGAAATACATGCAGCTCACAAGCACTCCGCCGCCTGCATTCTCTATTATATTGTCCTCCACAGCAGAATCCACATAATTCAGGCACCAGACAGCTCTCTTTTTCACATTTCGAAAGGTATTCCCCTGAATCACAATGTTCCGGTATGGCCTGTCGTAGATCATGCTGTGGCTGCCCACTCCTGCAAACACATCCTCAAAAACGTTATCCGTAATCCTGATATTCTCACAGACAGCTCCGTCAAAGGGCTGATATCCTGGAAAAATATAATCCAAACATGCATCCAGCTGAATGCATTCCTGTCCGCCGCCTTCATATTCCTGCCAATATCCCCGGAATGTACAGCCAGTCACAGTTACATCTTCCGTACCTGCCAGCTCAAGAAAATGAGATTTCAAATTGTTTAGAAATGTTACGTTCTTCACAGTTACGTGTCTGGCATGTCCAATCCTGAAGCCTACAAAACCGCCTGTGCCTTCCTTATCTTCGACAACCGGATAATTCAGATCCAGGTTCCGCCTTCAATGGTGATATTGTGATATCCATCATAACCTCCGGCAGAAAGTATGTCATCTCCCAGTCTGAGGACCACATGCTTATCTGTACAAGTTTTCGTCAGCACAGCCCCTTCTGCATAAAGAGTAAGATTGCTGTACATATGGATAGTTCCGGAAATCAGATAGCTTCCCTGAGGAATGATTACCGTACAAGGAGTTTCATCTGTAGCTCTCTGCCCCATAAAGTGAAGCACTGTATTCAAAGTTTCGGTAATATCACTTCCATCAGCCACATCTAAAGTCACCACTGCAGCGCCTTCTGGAATAGTCGCCAGAATCTGCTGTTCATTATCAGAAGGTACAGGTGTAAGCAGAGCTTCTTCTGGCTCCTCTTCAAAATCATTATCAGACTCATCTGCTGAAAAAAATCCCACCTCAGCTGTTCCGCCATAGAAGCCAGTCTCATCCTCTTCCATTTCCGGCTCAATATCGCAATCTGAAAAGCTGTCTTCAAAATTCTCCGTCACATTTTCTGCTGATTCAGCATATATAACAGAACTGCCTCCCAGATATAAAGATACTCCCAGTAATGTTACAGTCAAAAACATTTTTATATTCATTCAGAATCTCCTTGCACAAAAAGAATCCTGATTGCAGGAAACTCCAACAGAATTTCCTGTTACACAAAAAATCCCCGCAGTGGCCTGCACGACAGACTTCTGCGGGGAGCATGGTTCGCTTAAATACACCTAAATTATTTAAGAGTAACTTTAGCGCCTTCAGCCTCAAGTTTAGTTTTGATATCCTCAGCCTCTGCTTTGGAAGCGCCCTCTTTAACCATTTTCGGAGCACCATCAACAACTTCTTTAGCTTCTTTAAGACCTAAGCCTGTGATCTCACGAACAACTTTGATAACTTTAACTTTGTTAGGACCTACTTCTGTAAGCTCTACATCAAACTCATCTTTCTCCTCAGCTGCTTCACCAGCACCTGCTGCTGCTACAACAACGCCTGCTGCTGCGGATACACCGAACTCTTCCTCGCAAGCTTTTACTAAATCATTTAACTCTAATACAGATAACTCTTTGATTGCTTCGATAAACTCAGCTGTTGTTAACTTTGCCATTATAATTTTCCTCCATTTTTAAATTTTTTGTGGAATCAATGATTCGATTCAGCGACAGAAACTTAAATTATTCTGCTGCTGGTGCCTCAGCCTCTCCACCCTTCTGCTCTGCGATCTGATTAAGCACACGAGCAAAGTTGGTAATAGGAGACTGGATACTTCCAAGCAGTTTGCCAAGAAGTTCTTCTCTGGACGGGATCTGGGACAGTGCCTGGATTCCTGCCTGATCGTTGTAGTTACCCTCAACAATACCAGCTACTAACTCAAGTGCCGGATACTGTTTTGCAAATTTAGCAAGGATTCTTGCAGGAGCAGTAGCGTCTGTTGCAGAAATTGCAATAGCGTTTGTTCCATGTAAGTGCTTGTCAAGATCTGCACATGGAGTACCTTCAAATGCACGACGCATTAAAGTGTTTTTGTAAACCTTGTACTGTACGCCGGACTCTCTTAACTCTTTACGTAAAATAGTATCCTGCTCAACTGTAAGACCACTGTAGTCAACAAGAACAACAGCCTGTGCGTCTTTAATATTGTTAGCGATTTCTTCTACGATTGGTTGTTTCAGTTCTACTTTTGCCATGAAATGGTACACCTCCTTATAGAATTTGATATACCGCCAAAAAAGCCTTACTGTAAGACAGCAAGGCTTAACGTAATTCTTACGAAAGAATACTTAGTCCTCGGTAGGCGTTTTAATCCTTATGCCTTACGGCACCTACTGTCTTCGGCAGCGTTCTGTAATAAAATACCACGTTCGATTTTATTTGTCAATAGTAATTTTAATTTTTTTACATCTGTTTTCTTACTACTCTGTACTCGTCCCCCATGCGGAAATAAGGGCAATCGTGATAGGTTCCTGTAATAAAACGATACATCTCATCTTCGTCAAGGTTCATATCACAAGTATAGCACTCGTAATCATCGTCGTAAGAATAGTTTACACAATATTCGCAGTTCGCCCCCTGCTTCTTTTTCATATTACATACCCTGCCTTCCTTGCGAGTATTTAAAAACATTCCCACAATCTGCACGTTCTAGAACGTGTTTGAAAAATCATTCCCGCAATCTGCACGCCCCACTTTGCGGGAGATTTTGCCTGAATTCGGTTGCCGTAGCCCGCTACGGCGCCCTCATCCGGACAAAATCTCCCACAAATTGTGACACACATCTTGCAGAAAGCCTTTTTCAGACACGCTCTAGAGAATTTCCATGGTCCAGGAAATCTGGCACTCCCTGCCAGCTTCCAGTGAAATAAGATTCTTCTGTTCCTCCAGATTTTCTGTAATTCCCTGTCTGGATGGAAGGGAACACCACGGCTCAATGCAAACATAAGGAGCATCCATGCAGGCATATGCCAGAAACCGACATAAGGCATATCCACATAAGATACCTTCACTGCCTTTTTGCCCTTCGTACTGTGAAGCAGAATCTCTCCAGAGGTTTTCTCCAGCACAATAGCATCTTCATCAAAAAGATTATGACGAAGAGGAATCCGTCTGCCCTCCAAAAGTTCATAGGACTCCTTCCCCTCCACAAAACACTCCTGTGAAAAAAGAATGCGCTGCGGCTCACATGCCCTGGAAAATTCCAATTCATAATCCTCAAAGGAAAGTCCCTCTTCCATCGGAATATTAAATCCCGGGTGACCGCCGATTCCAAAATACATCGTTTTCTCATCCTTATTTTTTACCGAATAGAGAACTTTTAAAGTATTTTTCTCAAGCAGATATCGGATCTCAAAACGAAAATGAAATGGATACTGTTCCAGAGTTTCCCTGGTATCTTCCATTACAAACACTAGTTCATTCTCCCCTGCTTTCTCACAGGAGAAAACAGAATCCTTGGCAAAACCGTGAATATCCATGTGATAAGTCTTCCCCTGAAATATGTAGGATTTCTCCCATAATCTGGCAATATAGGGAAAAAGATTGGCACCATGCTCGTTCCAGTATCTGTCATCTCCCTGCCAGATATACTCAAATCCGTCCTTATCTGTCACGGACCACAAAATAGCACCTTCTGTGTCGGCCTTCACTTTAAGATATTCATTGCTGATCTCATATTTCATCCCATTCCTCAACTTCCTGGCATCATATCGGGCCATGATAAAATCTCTTTGGCAATGACCTCTTCATAGTTGCCCTCAATATCCTACTGCGTCCTGCTTCATAAATATTTGTCTCTGCCCCCAGACACGGTCCTCATACTCCCACACATGGAATTTCAATCCTCGAAACAGAAAATCAAGACTTCCGCAGCCATCAATCTCTGTATATTCGTATTTGATATTCTTCTTTTTTAATGCATCCTGTACAATCTGTAACCGCATTTTTGTCACCTTCCTTTAGTCTCAAAGCGATACCTTTTTATGATCATTCTTTTTTCTGCTGACCATTATCTACATAAATTCTGTTCTTACCGGATTTCTTTGAAGCATACATTGCGTTATCCGCCGCCAGATACAGGCTTTCATAGTCGTTTCCAGCTGCAGGATAAGCCGCCGCTCCAATACTCACGGTAAAATGTGGTGTAGTCTCTGACTTCGCCAGAATATCAAGAATTTCCGCACCTTTTGCTTCAACAGCCGAAGCAAGCTCTGTATTTGTCATAAACACAATAAATTCATCACCGCCAAGACGACCGATAATATCCTCCCTACGGAAATGTTCCTTCAAAAGTTTTACCAAAGTAATCAATGCAAGGTCACCTATTGCATGCCCCATTGTATCATTTACCGTCTTAAAATCATCAATATCGAGCATAAGCAGGTAACCTTTACACTCTTTATCCTGCATAAGCGTATTGATTTTCTGCTCTGCAGCCTTGCGGTTCAGAGCGCCTGTAAGACCATCAACAGAGGCTTTTTCACGAAGATCCTGTTCTCTGGTCATCTCATTCTGAACGTCAGAAATCTTGCCCAGAAATGCCTGTGGTGTACCAAGACGGCCTCGTATCAGACGGCCCATCCATCGCACCCAACGATAATTATCGTTCTTATCCTTAAAACGAATTACAAAATCATCAATCTCATCAGAATTATCACCAATTGTGGAAAGAAGTGCCTTTACCTTCGCCACATCATCTGGATGAACCATTGTGAAATCTGTGTCACTGTCAAAAGGCCTGATCGGACCGATTTCCTTCAGTCCAAATAAAGTCGTTATATTTGGCGTAAATACCAATGTTTTTTCCAGGCAGTCATATTCAAAAAGAACCGTGTCCGAAAACTCCGACAAAATGTCGTACCTAGCCTGACCTTTCATCACTTTCTTCTGCTGTTTCATATAGAATCGTACTGTAAAAAGCAGCATGATCAACGCGCATCCAAGAAGCGTAAAAATAATCATGCGGTTTCCATTGATGAGTATTGCTTTATAATTCTTCATTTTGGCGGAACGATATTCTGAAAACAGAATACAGTCTCTGCCTTCCAACTTGGATGCCACCAGATAGATATCCGTTTTCTCAAGCTCCGTGAAAATATGGGGTGCTCCATAGGTCAGCTTTTTAAGTGATTTTTCCACCTGAGAAATGCGGTTGTCCTTCACGTGCTGCGAACGAAGCACTGTCGCCACCGTGTATTCAATGTCAAAAATCCGCATATCTCCTGCCAGGATTTTCCCATCTGAATTGCACACATAGTGAAGCACATTCCCCTCGTCCTCGTTCAGAGCCTCCCAGGCTTCCTCCACCTTATCTGCTCCAGCTGAACCAGCCAGGAAATTCTCCATTTCTGTCAGTGCTTCCGAATGGGTGGATAAAAGTGATTCCTCCATAAGCTCTGTAAAAATCGTCTCTGTTCTTTGACGATATCTGCTCATAAGAAAAATCGTCAGAAACGCCATCACAGCAAGACAGGCCAGTCCGATGATCATTCCCTGCCGTTTCATTTTGTATTCAGGATTGTCTTTCACGCTTTTTTCCATATTAACGTCATCCATTCCAAGCCGTGACGGCTCTTATTCATTATTTTTCAGTATAAAGCCTATATATTCTGCTGTCAAGCTTGTGATTTTTGGTTACTTTTTACAATTCTTGTATTGGAAGGATACTTTTGTTTTATTCATAGGATTCCATCTGCCGCTGAAATAATGTAAGGTGAATAAAACAAAAAGAAGCATATTGTGGCCTATCATGCATCCCCATGCAGACACAAGTCCCAATCCAAGAAGATTGATGCAGATAAAAGTACCCAGAATTCTTACCCCCCACATTCCCGCTACATTGAAAATAAAGGAGTTACTGTTTTCCCCACACCTTGCATCATGCCCTCGATCACAATAGGTACACCATAAAACGGTTCGGAAACAGCAACCATACGAAGTACCGTACTTCCCAGACGGATAACCTGCGCATCTGATGAAAACAGCCTGATCAATATCGGCGCAAAAATAAACAACAGACTTCCGGAAATAACCATCAGTCCCACTTCCAACGGCACAATTGCCCTGGCAAGGCTGTTAAGTTTTTTATTGTCATTGGCTCCAAGAGCATTGCCTGCAAGAGTAGCTGCTGCTGTCTGCATTCCATATCCAGGAATATAAAAAGCAGATTCTACTGTATTGGCAATAGTGTGGGCTGCCGTTGCAGTCTCGCCCAAAGAATTGATCATGGATGCAAATGCCACATATCCAAGGGACGTGGCAAAGCGCTGAAACATATTTGGAACAGCCACTTTCAGGCAGGGGCGCAGAACTGCCGAATCCGGCAGGAAGCTCTGACCTTTTGGAGATATATCAGTATGCTTCCATAATTTAACAGTAATTGCAATACCTCCAATGGTATAAGCTATAGCACTCGCTGCTGCTGCACCCTGAACGCCCCATCCTGCGCCTGGGATCACCAGTTCTTTTCCACCGATCAGCACAGTTCTGGTGGAATATATCAAGAAAAAGTTCAGTACAATGTTGATAACATTAAAAGCAACTCCTACCCGCATAGGTGTTTTGGTATCGCCCACTGCCCTTAGGACAGTTCCAAAAATAATGTTCGCAGTTCGAAAAAGCATCGGTGCATAGAGGATCAGGAAATAGCTGGATGCCAGTTTCTGAATAGAAGGATCTACCTGCATCCACACAGGGACTTTACTGCTCAGTCCCATTGTCAGAATTGTAAAAAATATTCCTACGATCACAACTGTCAGCACAGCCTGTCCTGAAGCTTTTTTTGCCTGTTCTTTTTTTCCTGCTCCGATTGACTGGGATATGTATGCCAGAAATCCTATGCTGATCGCAGAAATCGTACTTCCAATCAGCCAGTTTACTGTACTGGTAGCTCCAACAGCGGCCGTTGCACTTGTTCCCAGAACGCCTACCATACCAGTGTCCATATATTGTACTGCAGTCTGCATCAGCTGTTCCAGCATAGTTGGCCACGCAAGAGAAAAAATAACTGGCAGCATTTCTTTTGTTCCCTGATCTGCCAATCTGGATCCGTTTCTAGTTGATTTCATCTTATTTCTTCCTGTTCTGTTACCTGTTATTTTATGAATTGATTTAAAAAATATTTTAGCAGAATATAAAGAAAAAAAACAGGGTAAAAGTAAAGAAAAGGCAACAAAAAAACGATAACCAACCGGCTACCGTTTCCGTTCTGTACCTTCAAAACTACATACATGTTACATCCTAATGGAATCATTTTACCTCTGCGTGAGTCCGCCAGCCGCTTTGCAGCCGTCTTTCTCATTTCTTGGTCAAGCCCTCACCCTATTAGTAACAGTCAGCTCCATGCATTACTGCACTTCCACCCCTGCCCTATCTACCTCGTCGTCTTCAAGGGGGTTTACTTCTTTCGAATGGGACATCTCATCTTGAGGGGGGCTTCACGCTTAGATGCCTTCAGCTTTATCCCTTCCGGACTTGGCTACCCGGCCGTAGATTGGCAGTCTAACCGGTACACCAGCGGTCCGTCCATCCCGGTCCTCTCGTACTAAGGA
>ENA-OQAA01000583-OQAA01000583.1-human-gut-metagenome-genome-assembly--contig:-NODE-583-length-24131-cov-2.008915_pt1 | contig 24131 bp, 26 predicted proteins | sample MGYA00242489_ERZ504515 | MGnify/ENA primary metagenome ERZ504515 (study PRJEB26092, sample SAMD00036237) | human gut metagenome | host: Homo sapiens | study: EMG produced TPA metagenomics assembly of... | reverse complement strand
CTGCATTTGCTCCATGTTTTCCATGGCAAGAGCTTTTGCACCCTTCTTGCCCGGGCAGCATTTGCACAGGAACCGCAGCTGTACAGTCATAAGCAGAAACAGTAATGGCGAATTTGTAATCTTTCATACCGGTCATCGGCAGAGTAGTCATGCCTTCCGGTGCGTTGGCAGCTTCTTCCTCTGTAAGAGCTACCGGACGGATAACAGCGTGCGGACAAACATATGCACAGCGGTTACACTGGATACAATTTTCCGGCTGCCATACGGAATGTACACTGTCGATACCACCTTCTTCATATGCGGAGGAACCGGACGGTGTAGTACCGTCTACATAATCCTTGAATGCAGATACAGGCAGGGAGTTACCTTCCTGTGCATTTACTTTGGACTGAATGTTGTTTACGAAATCAACAACATCTTCTCTTCCGTTCTCAGCATGAGTCATATGAAGACCTTCGTCAGCTGCGTCTTTCCAGCTTTCCGGTACCTGGATCTCAACAACCTGCTTAGCGCCGGCATCAATTGCAGCCCAGTTCTTCTGAACAATATCATCACCCTTACGTCCGTAAGTTAGCTTAGCAGCTGCTTTCATAAGGTCGATCGCCTGCTCCTCAGGAATGATTCCTGTAAGTTTGAAGAATGCAGACTGAAGTATTGTGTTGATACGTGTCGGTCCCATGCCGGTCTCAATACCGATCTTCACACCGTCGATGGTGTAGAATTTAATGTCATGGTTAGCGATAAATGCTTTTACCTGTCCCGGAAGGTGTTTCTCAAGTCCTTCCATATCCCACGGACAGTTCAGAAGGAAGGTTCCTCCGTCTACCAGTTCCTGAACCATGTTGTATTTATTCACATAAGAAGGATTGTGACATGCAACAAAGTCAGCTTTCTTGATCAGGTAAGTAGATTGATCGGTTTTTTACCGAAGCGAAGGTGAGACATTGTAACACCGCCGGACTTCTTGGAGTCATAGTCAAAGTAAGCCTGAGCGTACATGTCTGTGTTGTCACCGATGATCTTAATGGAGTTCTTGTTTGCACCTACAGTACCGTCAGCGCCAAGACCCCAGAATTTACAGTTTGTGGTTCCTTCCGGAGTTGTTACGATCGGAGCGCCTGTTTCCAGGGACAGATTTGTAACATCATCCACAATACCGATTGTGAATTTCTCTTTGGAAGTGTTCTCATATACAGCAACGATCTGTGCCGGTGTTGTATCTTTGGAACCAAGTCCGTAACGTCCGGAGAATACCGGAGTATCTTTGAACTTGGAATCTTTAAGAGCTGCTACAACATCAAGGTACAGAGGCTCGCCAAGAGCACCCGGCTCTTTTGTTCTGTCAAGAACTGTGATCTGTTTTACAGATGCAGGGATTGCATCGATCAGTGCCTGTGCGCAGAATGGTCTGTAAAGACGAACTTTGATCACGCCGACTTTTTTGCCCGCTGCTGCAAGGTAATCGATAGTCTCCTCGATTGTGTCATTTACGGAACCCATAGCAACAATCACGTGATCTGCATCCTCAGCTCCGTAGTAGTTGAACAGTTTGTAGTCTGTTCCGATCTTTTCGTTTACTTTGTCCATGTATTCCTGTACAACTGCCGGAAGGGCATCGTAGTACGGGTTGCATGCTTCTCTTGCCTGGAAGAAGATATCCGGGTTCTGAGCAGAACCTCTCTGGCATGGATGATTCGGGTTCAGAGCGTTTTTACGGAACTCTGCGATCGCATCCATATCAGCCATATCTTTCAGATCTTCATAATCCCATGTTTCGATCTTCTGGATCTCATGAGATGTACGGAAACCGTCAAAGAAGTTGATGAACGGAACTTTTCCTTTGATAGCTGCAAGATGAGCTACCGGTGTAAGGTCCATAACCTCCTGTACAGAAGACTCGCAAAGCATTGCGCAGCCTGTCTGACGGCATGCCATAACGTCAGAATGATCTCCGAAAATGGAAAGTGCGTGAGAAGCAAGTGCACGGGCAGATACGTTGATAACGCCCGGAAGCTGCTCTCCTGCGATCTTGTAAAGGTTCGGGATCATCAGGAGAAGACCCTGAGATGCTGTGTAGGTAGTTGTAAGGGCACCGGCTGCCAGAGATCCGTGAACTGCACCTGCAGCACCAGCCTCGGACTGCATTTCAGTAACCTGTACTTCCTGTCCAAAGATGTTCTTTCTTCCCTGGGTTGCCCACTCGTCTGTAGCTTCAGCCATAACAGATGAAGGGGTGATCGGGTAAATAGCAGCTACATCAGAAAAAGCGTATGATGCATGAGCGGCTGCATGATTACCATCCATGGTTTTCATCTTTCTTGCCATAGTTTTCTTTTCCTCCTTAAAGGTATGATGAAAATTATTTCTAGACTGTTATCCAGTCTAAAATTCCATTTCTGATTATATCATATTCCTGTGATATTGTCCAACCGGATTCTGGATTTTTTTGCATACAACAAAGGAGCGGCTCCTGTCCGCGTCCTTCACAGCAGCCTGGGCAAAATACATTCCTGTTCACCTTCGGTGACAGCATTTTGCCCTTTCCGTGCCATAATACGCGCCTGAAGCAGACCGCTCCCTTTTTATTTATCCTGACTGCTTACATCAGCAGCTTCAATTGATTTCACTCTGTCCGCACAGTCACATACTGTCGAAAAGTTCCTGAAGAGTTTTACGCTGAAAAAGCTTCCACAGCTCTTTCTGGATCTCCACAAGCTCTCTGTGAACAAGGCAGGGCGTTTTATCCCTGGTATCTCTGACGCAGTGATACTGGGGATCCATACATTCTATGATCATAAGTTCCGGATCAATGGCTGTATAAATATCAAACAGCGTGATCTCCCCCGGCGTCCGGTTCATGGAATAACCTCCATGGACTCCTCTGTAGCCTCTGACGAGCTTTGCTTTCTGAAGTTTTTTCAGGATTTTGTAAGCAAAAGGCGCTGTAATCTCCTCACGCTCACAGATTTCTCCGACACTGAGCCGCTCCGCACCTGAAAGTGCGCGGATCACTCGTACTGCATAATCACATTCTCTTGTAATCAACATATCTTTTCCCTCTCTACTGTCTCTTATGTCCGTCGCTGCTGTCACTGATCAAAGCCTGCAGTTTTTCTGAATATTTCCTTGGCAGCTTACTACCGGGATGCTATGTTCCCAATTATAGCAATTTGTTTGTAAAAATTCAACAATTTTTAAAAATACCCTGTATTAGATGCAATAATAATCTGCTATTTTTCTGCAAAGATCAACAGAATACCAAAAGCCAGGATCACAACGCCCAGTATTCTTCTGAGCCATACTCCCGCGGCGGCATATCTGGGATTTTTTATTGCCCGGTCCACATAACTGTAGCCGATCCCCGTTCCTACCAGAAGCACACTGTGACCCACCGCATAAAGCACCATAAGCAAAACGCCCCACCAGGCATTCTGCCCCAGCTCCGCAACAAGCGCCAGCAGGGCAACCATTACCGGGATCGCACAGTGGGAAGCAAACACGCCGCCCAGAGCTCCTGTAAAAAATGCGCCGATGTAACCTTTTTTCGTCATGTGCTCTGATATGTGGATATGGGGAATCAGACTGATGACGCCAAATACCTGAAGAGCCATCAGTATCATAAGAATCCCCATAAGAATTGTCCACCAGTGCCTGCCTCATGCATCCGATGTCCGAATAAAGGATGCCACGAGCCAAAAATACCAAAAGTCACTGCCATTCCCGAAGCCATGGAAAGCGACAGGCAGACTGCTTTTTTGCGGTCTGCTTCCACAGCCCCCACACAGGCCAGCAGCATGGGTACCGAGGCAAGAGAGCAGGGGGTAAAAGAGGTAAGGATCCCTGCCACAAGACTCAGCACAGGCGCTGCCCAGAGATTTTGTGTCATCATCTCTGTAAGCGTATTTATGATTTCAGTCATAAACAACTATCTCCCTTCTATGAAATACAGCCATATTTTCTGTTCATTTCCTTTTAAAAGTTGATTATAGCAGTGTCCTGTTGATTTTTCAAGAAAATAACTCTTGCAAAATCCAGACTTTACGGTACAATGGGAATGAGCTGCAAAAACAGCATCCTGATAAAATGTAAAACCGAAACCGTAACGAAGAAAAGAGGTACTTTATGATTTCAGCAAATAACATCACTCTGAGGGTTGGAAAAAAAGCCCTGTTTGAAGATGTCAACATCAAATTTACAGAAGGAAACTGCTACGGTCTCATTGGCGCCAACGGCGCAGGAAAATCTACTTTTCTGAAGATCCTGTCCGGACAGCTTGAGCCCACCAACGGCGACATTGTGATCACACCGGGACAGCGTCTTTCTTTCCTGCAGCAGGATCACTTTAAATACGACTCCTATCCTGTTCTGGATACAGTTATTATGGGAAACTCCAGACTGTATGAGATTATGAAGGAAAAAGAAGCCATATATGCAAAGGAAGACTTTACAGATGAAGACGGCATCCGCGCAGCGAGCTGGAAGGTGAATTTGCGGAAATGAACGGATGGGAAGCAGAATCTGACGCCGCAACCCTTCTGAACGGTCTGGGCATCGAAACAGAATTCCATTATTCACAGATGTCTGACCTTACAGGAAGCCAGAAAGTCAAGGTTCTTCTGGCTCAGGCGCTTTTCGGCAACCCGGACATCCTTCTTCTGGATGAGCCTACCAACCACCTGGATCTTCCTGCTATTGAGTGGCTGGAAGAATTCCTGATCAACTTTGACAATACGATCATCGTAGTTTCCCATGACCGTTATTTCCTTAATAAGGTCTGCACTCACACTGCCGACATTGACTACGGCAAGATCCAGCTTTATGCAGGAAACTATGATTTCTGGTTTGAATCCAGCCAGTTCTTATTAACAGTATAGAAAGAAGACAAATAAAAGAAAAGAAAGAAAAGAACAAGAGCTGCAGGAGTTTATCTCCCGTTTCAGCGCCAACGCCTCCAAGTCCAAGCAGGCCACTTCACGTAAACGTGCTCTGGAAAAAATCCAGCTTGACGATATGCGTCCTTCAAGCCGTAAGTATCCTTATATCGACTTCCGTCCAAACCGTGAGATCGGAAACGAAGTCCTTATGGTGGAAAACCTTTCCAAAACAATTGACGGTGTAAAGGTCCTGGACAACATCTCCTTTACCCTCGGACACGATGACAAGGTAGCCTTTGTAGGCGCTAACGAGCAGGCTATCACCACTTTCTTCCGCATTCTTATGGGAGAGCTGGAACCGGATGAAGGAAATTACAAGTGGGGCGTAACAACCTCCCAGGCTTATTTCCCAAAAGACAGCACTCAGGAATTTGACAATGATCTGACTATCACAGACTGGCTGACCCAGTATTCTGAGATTAAAGACGCCACCTATGTCAGAGGCTTCCTGGGACGTATGCTTTTCCCGGGCGAGGACGGAGTAAAACGCGTCAAGGTTCTTTCCGGTGGTGAAAAGGTGCGCTGTCTGCTTTCCAAGATGATGATCTCCGGCGCAAATATCCTTGTTCTGGACGAGCCTACCAACCATCTGGATATGGAATCCATTACTGCTCTGAACAACGGACTGATCAAATTCCCGGGAGTTATTCTTTTCACCTCCCATGACCATCAGTTTGTTCAGACAACAGCCAACCGTATCATGGAGATTCTCCCTGACGGAAAACTCATTGACAAGATCACAACCTACGACGAGTATCTTGCCAGTGACGAGATGGCAAAGAAACGTCATGTATTTGAGATCAATGAGGAAGACGCTTCCGACAACTAAACACTTTATAACATTCATCTGTACTGCAAAAACGCAGGCACCACTTACAAAGTGATGTCTGCCGTTTTTCCCCGGGTTACTTCCAGAAGACTTTTTACCGGAACCTTCAAAGTCAGACCGATACGCCGCCGCTTATATAAATTTCCTCAAAACTTTCCGCTGAGGAATCAAACACTGTGGGATATGCTTTTTTCATTCCCAGAGGCTGCAGCCGCCTCTTACATAGCCTGTGATCTTCAGGATATCCTTTACATGGATCATGTCCACTGTTTTTTCTCCAACTGCCTTTGCCGCAGCTTTTCTGTCAACCTCTTTCTGGATCGGTACCACGAACACGTAATACCCTCCGCTTTTTCCTTCCATTACCAAAGTTTTAAAGGACTGCTCATAAGGAGCGCCCACAAGATCCGCGCTGTGGATCCCGTCTATAAATTCATCACACTCATAAGGAAATGCCTCATAGGAAATCTTTTTTCTTTCCAGCATCCTCATAGCGTTTGTCTTAGCCTCTTTTGCCATTTCGTCTGTCCTTTCCGGCCTTTCTTTCTGTAATTTTCTTCCATGGAAGAATACTTTCTCTGTCTTCCTCTTCCATCATTTCTCTGAGGATTTCCTCATCAAGCTCATCCTCGTCAATGGGGTCGTCATAATAATCATATCTGTCTTTTTCTTTCAGATCCGCATAAAATTCTCTTTCCCGCCAACTGTTGGAATATCCGTCCAATTCATCAGAAAATTCCTGCGGATTCTTCTGTTCCGGCTGATCTACCCGGATGGTATAGGTCTTTTTCTTCCGGATTCATACTGTAAGATGATCGTCCGCAGGAATCATCGTACGCATAAGAATCAAGGGGCAGATCAATCTCCGGATCCTTTGTCCGTCTTGGACGATACACAATAGTTTTGTCCGGATCCAGTCCGTACTCATCCACAATACGGCGTTTCCTGTCTTTTTCCCCAACCTGAATATCCACCGGAGTATGCCTTCTGGATGAACTTCTGTTTTCTGAATAATTTCTCCTTGCCGAAGAATCTCTTTTTTCCGAAACATTTCTTCTTTCATTTCTTTTTTCAGAGACTGTCGGCTGTCCCTTTGTATGTTTCTCAAACACATCTTCCTGAACTCTTTTTCTTCTTGCCGGAGACTCATAATACATTTCTTCTTCAATGTCCGGGTACAGATCATATTCTTCCTCCCGGCGGTGTTCCTTTTTGCCCCGGCTGGCAGAAGCTTCATATTCTTCTTCATCCTCTTTATATCTGCTGCGGTTTGTCGCAAACTGGATCAGCATACCCAGAACAGCAAAGGCTGCGCTGAGCCCTATCCCATAAGGAAAATCTGCCAGTCCCCCGATCTTTGCCAGAGACATTCCTGCCATTGCGCCGCCAAGAAGGCTGGTTCCTACAATGATCACTTCTTTTGCCCACTTCATGGCAAGAGTTCCCAGTCCTGCTCCTGCAAGAAGACAGATAAAAAACATCAGAGAAGTTGTCGGGTGAAGAACATAAACGGCAATTCCCAGGCCAAGTCCTGCTCCCAGAACAAAAATCCCCACCTTATAACTTACAAATACAAGAACAGCCAGCACAACGCCTACTCCGGCTCCGATCGCAAGCCGCACTGTATTATCACTGACCTCCATAAAAAACGAGGCTCCATATCCAAGTGCCGCTCCGATAACAAAAGCAAAAAGCATCATCCAGAAACGGAGAAGCCTGTACCCCAAAATACAATTTATTACACCAAATACCAGCAGGATTCCAAATCCTATCAGCTGTATGTCTGTTACTGCTGAAGCTGACCGGAACCGTTCTATCATATCCATTCCCCTCAGCAGGATATCCAGAATGCTGTTCATACTCTTTTTTCCTCCTTTATGTTATGTGTCAGAACATAAAATACATGGTTTTCATATTTTCCAGAAGTCCGTAATGATACTCCACAGACTCCAGCCCATAAAGCTGAAGATAATACTCTGCCACACGATCAATATAACTCTCCTGTATCCATTCTCTGTAAGCTTCATTATACGCTTCCTGCGTGCTGAATTTGAATCTCACCACAGCCGCGCCATTGTCCAGACGCATTTTACAATAGCTGTAAAGAGCTTCTGTATCATAGGTGTCAAAACAGCCCTGATTCAGCACATAAAAATTTTTGTCCACTGCTGTACATTCCGGTACGGGAAATTCTTCTGATGCCGTATAAATCTCCCGGTACTCATCAGGAAACGGACAGAGATAATCATACAGAGTTGTTTTGTGCTCCACAAACTGAACCGCATCCCCTTCCAGAAATTCCGGCTGATCTCCATTTGTGGCATCCACATAATAATACTGTCCGTCAAGCAGCACAATATTCCATGCATGTCCCTCCGTGCTGCCCTTTGTGCTTCCCTCCACATAAATGCAGGGGATCCCCAGTCTCTCCAGAAAATACTGGACTGATCTTGCATACCCGGCGCACACTGCCTGCTTTTTCCAGAAAACTCCTGCCAGATTCTGGTCATGATCAGATGAGACATACTCCGTCGTATCGATCAGATATGTATAAACTGTTTTGACCTTTTCATAATCATCTGCATTTTCCGGTATCATTGCAGTCATTTCCTGATATCCCTGCTCCATGGCAGCCTGAATCTCCTGAACTTCCTGGTCCGTATAAGTATATCCGGGCGAAAACAGGCTGTAATCCTCTCCCGGATACGTGGTCCGGTAAACAGCCTCCCTGTTGTGGATCCAAAAAAGCTCCGATGATCCTTCAGAACAGCATGGTATGCTCTGTCGATCACCTCATCCTCCGAAGAAGTCAGATAAAATTCTTCTTTTCTCTCCCGGATACCCTGGAGCATCTGTCTGTAAATAACTTTTTCCTGATCTCTCAGAAGCTGAAAATAGTATTCCTGATGACCTTCCTCTGTCTGCGCAGTCTCCTGCTCCCGAAGTTTTTTTACCTGTTCCGGTTCCTGATCAAACACGGCTCTGGCTGCATCTGCCATCTGTTCCAGCCCTGTTTTTTCCTTCTGATCACCTACGGTTCTCTCTTTCTGCGATATCCCGAATATAAGGCCGGCAACGATCAGAAGCAGAAATAGCAGAAAAAGGAGCTTGGGAAAACGCCTTTTTTTCATTTGTTTCTCCTTTTGAAAAATCATGCCCATGCGGCTTTCATTTTTCCGCATGGGCATATGTTACGCTGCGTGTAAACAGTAACTGACTGATTTCTCTGTCAGCTCTTCCGTGTCAGTCTTCAAAAATAACCTCTATATCCTCAAATTCCTCTGCCTTTGAGGTACTCTGAGTAACTGAAATATTCTGGTCAAGGATTCCCTGAAGCGTATCTGTCACCTCAACATTGCCTGTTTCCCGATCTTCTTCGGACACTACAGTCTGCTCATCCTCTTCCATATCCTCAAAAATCACTTCTACATCTTCATCAGAGACAAAGATTTCGTCGCTGCTACCGCTATTTAACACAGCATCAGAAGCGCTGCCTGAAGTAAGATCTTCTGCTGTTCCATTCTGTTCCAGTTTTTCAGGAGCTGAAACGTTTGCTGCAGAAGCTGCGTCACTGAGCATCTGAGTCCGTTCTTCCTCTGTAGGATAAAAATCCGGCTGACGGATATATCGGAAGCTTGCACCGTAAGCCTCTCCTACTGTAACGCCGTTTTTGCTGGAAGAACAATGTACTGCGATCCAGTCTCCTGCATCTGTCTGACCGCAGATAATACCCACATGGTTGTCGCTTCCCGCCTCCGGTCCGCTCTGGAATACCAGATCTCCAGGCTGAGCGTCTTCTTCACTGACCACATTGGCATTGAGCCATTGCTCAGAAGTTCCGTCTCCTACGCTGCTCTGCATTCCCTGGTTCAGATATCCATTGATCACAGACCAGGTAACAAATCCGCTGCAGTCCAGTCCGTAGGCTCTTGTACTTCCTGTACTTGGACTTCCTGCCGCATCTACCTTTTCTGCATTTCCCCAGTTCGCATCCTTACCGATGGCTGTGGATTTGCCGCCCCAGAAATATCCCACCTCTCCAACCAGAGAATATGCTGCTGTGATCACATTTACACGTTCCTCTGAAACATCGTCACCGACACTCTGGCGCACAAAGCCTTTTGCGTCCGTTACAACTGCACAGAGAAGCTTGCAGTCTGTTTCCACATATTTTTTAAGGATATCTCTCTGATCCTGAGGAATCTTGTTTTTCTTTATGTAAGTATTAATATGATAATTTCCATAGGAAACATGAGAAGGATTCTCTTCATCTCTCACGATCGGATTCATTTCTGCAAAAATTTCCGCCAGTTTGTTTTTTGAAGAGGAATCCATTTGAAACTCCTTAACGCCGCTCTGACTCTCTTCATAAACATAAACAGCAAGAATATCCTGCCAGTTTCTCACCAGAAGGGAATCCGAAGAAGCCGTCTGACCGTTTTCACGGGTATCACTGGCATCTGTCAGGCCATTCTTTTCTTTATATTCCCTTTCAATCTGATCCATCACAGAAGCGAAATCCTCTGAAAAAGTAAGCTGATAATTATTTTTCAGACTGTCCAGATAAAACTCTCTTCCTGCATGAAGATTGGATACCATACTTGTGTAATATACCGGAGTACCTGTCTTTCCTGTTTCAGAACCATCTGAAAATTCCGTCTTATCATCATCCTTGCCTTCCTGTTTTTTAAGAACTTCCATTCTCTTTTCCATTTTTACAAGAATATCGTAATTTGTCACAAGCTTCTTTTCTTCTTCTGTAAAATCATCATAAATCTCACGAAGCTCTTTCAGCTTTTTTTCATGCTTTAATGTAAGCTTTTCCTTTGAAAGTTTTATCAATCTCAGCAATCAGAGCTTTTACTGCCTGTTCATCCGGTTCCGGTGTTACGGTTGGCTGAGGCGTTACGGTTGGTTCCGGCCCCGGTGTTACTGTCGGTGAAGGCTGCGGTGTCACTGTCGGATCTGGTTCCGGTGTTACCGTTGGTTCCGGTTCCGGCGTCACGGTTGGCTGCGGTGCTTCTGTAGGCTTCGGAGCCTCTGTCGGCGCAGGCGTTGCAGGTGCCTCTGTCGGTACCGGAGCTACTGTAGGCGCAGGTGTAGCAGGTGCTTCCGTAGGCGCAGGAGCTGTTTCTCCCTGTCCTGAACCGTCTCCGAAATCCGCTGCAGCCTCTGTCCCTTCACTGCCTGCCATTACAGCCGCCGGACTTGACAGAACTGTACCGGAAATCAATGTAATACATAAATATTTTGTCAGATATTTGTTCTTCATTCTGGTTAATATTACTCCCTTCCAAGAACATATCTTTATTCCCCTATATAAAGGTATGCCTTCCTCAATGTCGTTTGCTTACATATGACCGTTTTTATTTTATCATACACTTTTTTCAAAATCAACCGCCGGAGCACAGGCCCCGGCGGTTTTAGTACAAAATTCATATTTTTTTCATATTTTTATATTTCAGAAAACACATACAGGAACTTTTTCCGGCTCCAGTCCCGGACACAGCCGGCACACTCCCCGGAACACCTGACAGCACACATCAAGAATATACCTGATATCATCTGAAATATTCCGTTCTTTTTTCAGATATTCCGCATGTTTTTCCCGAATATACTCTGTAAGCTGTCCAAAGCTCCCAAAGCTGATCTCAGCCGCCTGATACCGTGCCGCTTCGCCATTTCTTATACAGGTCTTCAACCGGTTTTTCAGTTCTTTTTCATAACTGTTATGCTCTACAAGAGATCCGGTAAAGGTTTTATTATGAGGAAAAGTAAAGTAATCGGCAATGTAGTGAAAAATCTCCCCAAGCCTGCGCCAGAACACTCTTTCTCTGTACTGATCCACGCCATCCTCTACCAGGGTCTTCAGTTTTTCCTGTATTTCATCAAAGGTTCCAAAAAACTCATGTCTTTTTGTTACAAAAGACGGTCTGATATCCGGAAGAATGTTTCCCAGGCAAAATGCCTTTCTGTGTGACTGAAGACTCTCAGAAACCGTCATCTGATCAGCCAGATATCTGGCCAGCAGTATATTGTGATTTTTTCCTCAATTTCGTATTCTCTCTTTCATAAAAAACAGTTTACTGCAACCACTGTTCACTATAACAGAAAATCTCAGCTTTTACAAATAAAGTTTTTATAAAATCTGTAAACTGTTTTATTTGCATATCCAGAGCTTTTGATATACATTCGCCAAAACTGCCGGGGAAACAGCTCTGTTTCCTCCCGGCAGTTCTTCAAAATATCACGGATTACAGTTCTGACAGGGAGAATAGCCCTGTTGTACCAGCTCATCCTTGTTCCCGTCATCTCCATTTTGTTTTTTTCTTTCATCTGATTTACACTGTGACAGTCCGGACGGTGAAATTTTCCTGTATTCACATTAAGGATATAAGTAGCCTCAGCTGCGCTTTTATCTGTGAAAGTCTCCTGTTCTGAAGATGAAAATGTTTCTTCTGTTCCCGCGCTGAGTTCCGGACTTCCTGCGCAGAAAAGTCCTCTGTTTCCTCCCAGCTGTCTCCGGTACTGTAATCAATCCCCACTCCCGGCTGGACATTATAGCAATATACATTAAAAAGAACTCCCTGACCGCCGTCCTCTACAGACTGTGCTTCCATCTGAACGCCTGATGCCACCAGATCATCGCCGTTATATAAGGGAGTCACTCTGTAAAGCACATGGTTCCCGGTTTCGCGGATATAATCTGCAGTCATATCCTCAAAAGGCAGCATCCCTTCTACATTCATATACCTGGTCCCGGTGATCAGATTTTCTTCATTGGCGTTTTCCCCGGTAAGCTGATAGCCGATCAAATGACATCTGTTATACAAATATTTTCCATCTACACAATCGTATTTCTGAGTATGCCAGCCGGACGGGCGAACCTGTCCGATCTTTCCCCGTTCCTCTGTGGGCATCAGCTCCTGTCCTATATTTGCAAAAGCAGCTCCGCATCTTCCCAGTGAATCCAGTTCACTGTAGCTTTCAAAAGATTCAAGAGCAAGATCTTCTTCTGTAAATTCCGGAACATTGTCATTGAGTACTGTATAGGCGCTTCCTGTATAAGAAGGAACAGAAGCCAGACCCACCGCTCCATAAACCGTTTCCGGCATCCACAGGTTCCCTGCCGCGTTTCCTGTCAGCAGACCCACAGACAGTATGACGGAAGCCAGAATTTTCTTTAAGTTTTTCATTATACCGCTCCCTTATGTAAGATTTTACAGTTTTTGCCATTTTGCGGCAAAATCTCTGCAAAAATCCTATCACAGAAGCAGATATTTTGCAATGCATTGGTTCCATAAACCGCAAAAAGGGGTACGGAAAAATTTCCGTACCCTGCTTTTTACTCTAATAGACTACTGAACACGTATCCTGTCTGGCCTTCATAATCAATCTGAATCCAGTCGCCTTCCTGGCCTGTTTTTTCAACCTGAGTTCCCTCGTCCAGACCACCGATAATCTCTGATTCATCACTGGCTTCCGCTCTGACATTACAGCCTTCTGTAACTGTCATAGTACTGCCGCTCTGTGAATCTGCAGCTGCCGCATCCTCTCCCAGTCCGTTCAGGAATTCTGCAAGACTGCTGTCTTTCTGCTGTGCCGCATCATATTCTGCCTGTACCTCTGCTCTCAGCTTCTGTACATCCTCATTATTCAAAAGGTCTTCCATATAAGAAGAAACTTTGTATTCTGATCTGCCGCGCCCAGAATTTTATACTTCCCGTCACTGTTTTTTACAACATAGGCATACCCCAGCGAAGGTACCGGTGTGTCAATTCCACTGCAGATATAACTGTAACAGGTATATACTACATAAGAATTATCGTCCAACCCCTTTTTCGTATAGACACTGCCCGGTTCATAAGCTTCAATATAATCCTTGGCATTCGTGATCCTGCTCTCATCTGCTGAAGTCAGATCACTGACCAGAGTTTTTAACGTTGCAATATCTCTTTCCCCTAAAGCCTTGTAGTAGCTCTGCATAAATGCAGTAATGTCTGCATCGCCTTTTTCCAAGGGATTCATGTCTTCTTCTTTATTTCCGTCGTTTGTCTCCCCATCATCTTCCGGAGAAGAAGGATCATTTCCCTGGCTGTTGTCCTGAGCTGTTTTCTGTTCTTTATCAGAAGCACCCTTCCCGCTTCCAACACAGGCACGTACACCAAAGAACAAAACAGCTACGATTACCAGAATAGCGCCGCCAAGCATAAAATAGCGGAGGTTATCTGATAACCATTCCCTGAAATTATCCAAGTTCTTGTCCTCCTTAAATTACAACGCGCCGGAACATCCCCAGTTCCGCGCAAATACACCTGAAGGGAATCGAACCCCCGCACATGGTACCGGAAACCACTGCTCTATCCACTGAGCTACAGGTGCTTTTTACTGTCTGAACCCTTTTTGCGCTCTGTATTTTCTATAAAAATGCTTATTTTTACGCATTTACCAGATATACTCAGAACGACCCCTATATTGTCTTATGTGTATTTAAAGTGTTAATCAGTCGCCATTAGCCCCTTACTGCCATCACCGATTATAATTCTATAATGGGGAAACTATGGGGAATATTAAATACACATCCCATTATGACGAGGAAAGATCATTGTCTTTTCATCACTAACATATTATAAGTGGTTCAACACGATATATATTACCACATTATTATTCAAAAGTAAAGTTTTTTCTTTTTTTCTAAGCAAATCAGGCAATTTAATGGTTACTGTTCAGGAATCTCCTGAAGCAGGTATGTTCATGCATTGGCAGAGCTAATCAACACTTTCGAAAATTCTGAATTCCATTTTTCCGGCTGTTAAAATTATGGCTGCAGTTTCCGGAAATACTATCGGCATGAAGCACAGGGAAGCCAGAATAAGTTTTCTCGGATTTTTGATCATGATTTTTCCGTAAAGCGCCTCGCAGAAATTACCTGTTCCGGATTCCCCGTATGCATTTCCCTTTTATTCAAATTATTTTTTCAAAGACTTCATCCGGAATAACGAAGTGCTTCAATTGGTTTTTTTCGTGCCGCCTTATTGGCAGGATAGAGTCCAAATATCACTCCGATCAGCAGTGAAAATATCACGGAGATCCCGGCAACCTTCATGTCCATATGGAAGCTCATAGATCTTCCATTACTTTTCCGATAATTTTCAGTATCGCAAAGGATATTCCAATTCCTGCCGCACAGCCCATCATACTGACTATAAGAGCTTCCATAAGGAACTGCATCATGATTCCTCCTCTTCCGGCTCCAATTGCCTTGCGAATACCGATTTCTCTGGTTCTTTCAGTAACTGACACCAGCATAATGTTCATGATACCGATGCCTCCTACCAGAAGAGAAATAGCTGCGATTCCTCCGATCATCAGGGACATGGTATCATCCACACCCTCCATAGCACTCATAATCTCAGACTGATTCATAATGGAAAAAGCATCTTCATCTTCAGACAGCCGCTCAAGCATGATTCTTTCCACGCTGCTTCAGCCTGATCCATGGATTCCTCATCTGCGGAGGATACATAAAACTGTGTGATATCCAGCACATTATCCGCTATTCTGGTAAGCGTAGAATAAGGAATATATCCTTCCAGTGTTACAGTTTCCGACTCCTCCTCAGAAGAACTTTCTGTCATAGACTGTGTTGAGGTAAGAGAGGAATTATCGTCTGAAAGAACACCTGCAACCAAAAAGCTTTTTCCATCCAGAGACAGGGTTTCTCCCGCTGCGTCTTCCCTTCCAAAAAATTCTATCGCTGTATCCGCACTGATGATCACTACCAGAGAATTATTATCCAGATCCGTCTGCTTCAGGGTTCTTCCTGAAGAAAGCTCCAGATTCATAATATCAAAATAGCTTCCTGTCGTTCCGGTGATACTCATGGTTCCGCTTGTATATCCGCTTTTTGCAGTAACAGAGGTTCTACCATATGGCGCGGCCGCTTCCAACGCCTCATCATCCATAAGCTCTTGAAATTCATTTAACCGTATGGAATTTTCCTTGTCATCTGTAACCCTTACCGTCAGATAACTGGATCCCATATCCGAGATCTGTTCTGATACAGATGAGGATGCCCCGTCTGCAATAGAAACCAAGACGATCAATGCCGAAACACCGATAATAATCCCCAGCATGGTAAGAAAGGTACGTAGTTTATTGGCACATACTGCTGCCCAGGACATCTTACAGGTCTGCCATATCATGCTGTCACCTCATCCACATGTCCGTCACGGATCCGTATCATTCTCTCAGCCTCCTGGGCCACCCCATTATCGTGAGTGATCAGCACAATGGTATTTCCGACTTCGTGAAGCTCATGGAACAGGCACATGATTTCCTGTCCAGTCCGGCTGTCCAGATTTCCCGTAGGTTCGTCTGCAAGAAACAGAGAAGGCTTCGTCACCAGCGCTCTTGCAATGGCAACTCTTTGCTGCTGGCCTCCGGAAAGCTCTGTAGGACGGTGGTGCATTCTGTGAGACAGCTCTACCTTTTCCAGAGCTTTACGGACTCTCTCCTTTCTTTCTGCTGCTTTGACTCCCTGGTACAAAAGAGGCAGTTCAACATTTTCCTCTGCAGTAAGCCTGGGCAAGAGATTAAAATTCTGAAAGATAAACCCCAGCTTATGATTGCGTATCCTGGCCAGCTCCCGTTCCGAATACTGCTCAATGGAAATCCCGTCCAGAATATATTCCCCCTCGTCTGCCACATCCAGACAGCCGATAATATTCATCATTGTGGATTTTCCGCTTCCGGAGGGACCGATGATACTGACAAATTCTCCCTCCTGGATGCTCATGCTGGCATGATCCAGAGCGTATACCGTTTCATCTCCAATGGTATATATTTTTGAAATCTCTTTCAGTTCTATCAATGTACTTTCACCTACTTTCCCGGCGGAGTTCCCATTCCGCGCCCATATCACCGACTCCGGGCATATTTCCCATATTACCGCCTCCGGACATATCTCCCATATCTCCGCCCGGCATGCTGAAGCCTGTATCAGAAGAGGTATTTCCGCCGCCAGTCTTCTGGTAATAAACCACATCGCCTTCGGAAAGCCCCTCTGTGATCTCTACGTTTTCTCCATCGGAAAGCCCCGTGGTTACCTGCTGTTCACCGGAAAGATTTCTTCGTCATCCTGCTCTGTATAAACAAAAACTTCCTCTCCCCGTTCCTGCAGGGCATTAACCGGAATGGTTACAATATTTTCTTTTTCCTCGATTGTAATCGTTGCGGACGCGTTCATTCCTGCTTTCATTTTTTCATCTTTTGGAATGGTGATCTCCACTGTATACTTGGCCACACCGCCGCTTGCAGAAGCCGTATTTCCTACCTTTGTCACAGTCCCTTCAAATGTTTTATCCTCTATGGCATCAAAAGTCACCTGCGCCGTCTGTCCCTGTTCTACGGAATTGATGTCCAGCTCATCTACGCTTACCGAAAGCAGCATAGAAGTATCGCCGGAAATCGTAAAGGCTGTAGTGTCTGTGCTGTACTGGGAGGCTGTATCTGTCTGGGTTTCCTCTTCCCCTGACTGCTGGCCATCTGAGGTCTGTGTTCCGGAGGATGTACTCCCTGCCCCCTGAGAACTGCCTGTATTCTGTGTCGTTCCCGTATTATTATTCTGAGTTTCTGGCGACACCTGACTTTCTCCGTCTGTAATTCCATTTTCCTCGCCCGTCTGTGTATCTGATCCCGAATTTTCCGTATTGTTCTGGCGTCTTCAGAAGGAGCAGAGCCGCCTTGATTTCCTTCCGTGCTTCCGGAATCACCTGATGTATCCCCAGGCTCCTCTGTACTTCCCTCTGTTTCCGGAAAGTAATGGTAAAGCTCAGCGTGCTTCCATCAGAGGAAAGTGATACTCCGGACAGCACTCCGGATACCGCCTGAGTCACACTGTCGGCTGCAAACTGATAGCCCTCCCCTGCATAAAGCGTAACTGCTGCCTGATAGGTTGCTGCCGGCTGGAAGGTACTGTCTCCCGGATTCCAGGATATGGTTCCTGTATAGCTGTTGTCTGAGGAAACAATCTGCGTCTGAGGACTGCTCCTGTTCTTGGAACAACAATCCCCAGCATCTGCGCGTTTCCCGCCGATGTGTCTGCCATGCTCAGATAAAGAGTCTGCTTCTCTGGCTGAGAAGGTATTTCTTCCATACTTCCTGTATCATCAGAAAATATTTCTGCTGTTTCATCTGTATCGGACACATTAACGATACGAACAACGGATTCATTTGTGTAATACATGTTTGATGCCTGAACTCCATAGCTTTTCGTATAGGACATATTTAGCGCCTGGATGCCAGTTCCTTTTGTATAAGACATATTTGACAGCTGAACTCCGCTGCCGGCTGATACTGATGAGGAATCAGAAGTTTCCTCATCAGAAACATAAATCTCTTCGATAGTACCATCCATATCTGCAGTAATGGTTCCTTTTTTTGCAAGATTCAGAAGCTCTGTCAAAGTCTCTGCCAGTGCCTCTCTCTGTCCGTAAAGTGCTTCATAACTTGCTGTGATACTGTCTTCGTCCAGCGTCAGAAGCGTGTCTCCGCTGTCTACCGCCTCATCCTCAGATACATTTACCTCAGAAATACTTCCTGCAGTTCCTGTTACCTGCAGCGGCTGGTGGATATAGATGGTTCCTGTGCCAATACTGTTTCCTTTCTCATCTGTTACTGTGGCAGTATCTCCAAGGCCCACTCCGCTGTCCGTCATAGTAATGGTACATCCATCATCAGATACCTTTTCTACTGTTCCTTCTATCTGCGTTCCGGAAGACAGAGTTACAGTCACCGTATCTTCTTCTGATGGAACGGTAGCAGGATCTGCCAGATCCACAGCCATTTTTCCGTCTGCAGAAAGAACAAGAAGTGCTCCATGCTCCAGCATACAGGAGGTTATATCTTCTCCCTGGCCTATATATATTTTTTCACACGACCGTCTATAGAAGCAGAAATGGTCTCCTCATCTGTATCCTCCTGTAAGTCTGCAATCTGTTCGTCCAGCGCTTCGATTTTTTCCTGTACCTCTTCCATTGCCTCATAAACAGAAGAAGAATCTACTTCTGCCAGCACATCCCCGCTGGAAACGTGATCGCCGCTTTCTACCTTTACCTCTGAAATAGTGATTCCTGAGGGAATCTTCAGGGAAACCGGAGTGTCTGCTTCCAGATTTCCCGTTCCCACGATTGTATTTGATATGGAGCTGATTTCTGCCGTCGCCTTTGTTGCCTGTACTGTTTTTTCAGGTGCAGACGGTCTCTTTCCGGACTGATATCTCCAGTATACCCCGCCGGCTGCCACAGATACAGTAAGGACAACTGCTGTGCCTATGACAATCTTCTTTTTTTCCGGAAACCTTTTCTTTTTCTGAAAAAGCTTCCGTTTTCACTTCTTTCCTTTCTGAGTTTCATCATTGTCCTCCTGCTGATTTTTTTACTTTTACAGTTTTTCCGGATTTTTTGTTTCACAGGCTCTCCATTCCACTGTGGAGGATGCTCCGGAACAGTCTGCACTATCTTCATAAACCACTGTAGTCACTACATGGTCACTGTCGTCCTCTGCATAAACAGCTCCATCTGTTCTCTGAATGATCACTGCTTTGCCTTCTTCACCTGTGATTATCCTTTCAGAGATCTAGACTTCGCCTTCTGTCTCAGCATCGTCCGCCTCATTGTCATCTGTTCAGCGTTGTCCGTCTCAGTATCGGCTGTTTCAGTGTCGCTGTCTCAGTGCCATCAGTATATGCGGTCTCTGCCTGATATTCTTCCGACCGCTGTGACTGGTCATCTCCCGGCTGCCCCATATCTCCTTCCATGATGCTGACTGATTCTGCATTTCCATCCTCATCCAAAATAATAACTGCCATGTCGCCTTCTTTTAGATCTGACCAGACGATTTCTTCTCCTGCTTCCTGAGCCGGAGCTTCTCCCTCCGGTTTTTCCGGCTGTTCCGATGTTCCACCGTTTTCCGATACTTCTTCCGGCTGTTCCGAAGCCCCGCCATTTTCCGGTGCTTCCCCTTCAGGCATCTCCGGCGCTTCTCCGCCAGGCTGTCCCATAGTCTGTTTTCGGATCACCGTATTTTCTGTAAGAGCAATAGTCTGTTCTTCTCCTGTCTCTTCTGTGCCGGAATTTTCTTTTCCATCTTCTGTTCCATTTACCGGAGCAGATTCTACAGAAATTGTAATGGAGTCCTCAGATACCGAAACAATCTTACCGAAAATCTGATTTTCTTTATTTTGTTCTTCCGTTTTTCCTGTTTTCCCGTCCGTTTTCTCATCATCGCCTTCTGCTGCTGTATTTTCTGCTGCTGTGTCTTCGATTTCGCTTCCCTGCTGTTTTGCCGCCTGCGTCTCTGTATTACTTCCGCAGCCGGTAACTGCTGCCATACACAAAAACATTCCTGTCAATATTGCTGCCTGTCTGTTTTTCATAATAAAACTCCCTTCATTTTAGAGATTCTTCTCACCGAAAATCATCTCTGTTTCCTGTAACAATTTCCAAGTATAGGGGACTTACCTTAATTAAACTTAAAAAAACCTGTGAAAATTTTGTGTAATCTCAAAATCCTCACAGGGTTCTATGTTATTTTATTATGAAGTTTTTTCATTAATGTCTCTGTTCTTTATTTCCAAACAGCTCGCAAATCTGCATGCAAAGGATGGCTCCTGGTTTCCCGCATACAGATAAGAACTGTCTCCCAGGCGAATCCCCCGAAAATATGCAATCCCCTGTTCCCTTTCTTCAGTAACAACCTTTGTAGCTGAGGTGGGAACAAGCGCAGGGCTGTGCGCTGTTTTTGCCAGAAGCTATGCCTCTTTTCTTCCTTTTTCTGTCAGTGTATCATTTCCATAATCCGGATCTCCATGTCGGATAAAACGTATTTTCATAAGATCATTCTCCTTGTATTCCGGTTTTCTTTATCAAAATATTCCGGACACTCTGTCAAATATATTCGCCGTTTTTTCCAGACGCATCAAAACAGATCTGCTCATGCATTGGCAGAAATATTCAATGCTTTCAAAAATCCTAAACATTATGGCCTGCACCTGTTTTCTCTTATAGCTTCTCATAAACTGTTGGGCTTTGGTATTCGTGCCAGATCCTCTGGAACTGTGCAGGAACCACAGATGGTTCTGCAGATATTTCTCCATGCTCAGGAATAAATTATACTCATCCCTGTAATATTTCTGAATGTCAGACCAGATTTGAATCCAGCTTTTTTAGATCACTGTATGTAGTCCCTGTCCCCAGCTGGATCCCGTTTCTTTTTGCCAGCTCATGAACCGTTACCATTTCATATCCCTGCTTTTTTAACTGGGGGATCAGGATCTCTGCCGCATCCACAGTGGTGCTGAAAATATCATGCATAAGAATAATGGATCCGTCCTCCACCTGAGAAAGCGTGGTATCTACAATCTTCTGAGGATCCTGGCTCTCCCAGTCCAGTGTGTCAATAGACCACAGGATCATAGGAGTTCCCACCGTTTCTTTTACAGATGAATTCACAGAGCCATAGGGCGGGCGCACCACAGTAGCCCCATGACCGGTAAGCTCTGTCAAAAGCTCATCCACTCCTGCGATCTCAGCCGACATATCTTCCGGCGCCAGTGTGGCAAGATCTGTATGAGAATAGGTATGATTTCCCAGTTCGCATCCCAGAGTTTCCATCCTCTTTACCTGGTCGGAAAAATATTCAATTTCCTTCCCAACCATAAAAAAAGTGGCTTTGGCATTATTAGCCTCCAGACAGTCCAGAAGCCGGTCGGTAAACGAACTGGGCCCGTCATCAAAGGTCAGGGCTATATATTTTTTCTTTTGCGATTTCTTCTTCTGCGAATCAGAAGCCTCTTTGCGGGAGGCTTCTTTTTCCGGCGCTTTTGTCTGCTCCGGCGTTTTTTTTATTATCTGCTTTCTTTTCAGCGGCTTTGTAGCCCTTCAGGGAACCGTCAGACAGAAGCTCATAGCTTTTTCCTTCTGTGGTAATAAATCCGGTCTGCATAATACCGTCCAGATCCATAAAATACCGTTTACCGCCGTCATCCACCCATCCGGTTTTCATAATCCCACTGCTGTCAAAAAAATAACGCTTTCCATCTGTATCTGTAAGCCAGCCTGTATACGCCTGTCCGTCTACCATAAACATCCAGTTGCTTCCGCTGGAAGTCCACACCCCTTTTTCTGCTTCCGGCGAAACTTCAAACGGCACTGGTGTAGCTGTTGGAGTGGCTGCAGGTGAAACCTTTTCCTCAGATTCAGAAACGTCTGTTTTACTGCTGCCGTTATCTGCTTCCGGCTTTTCGGTATCTTCGGAAGCAAACAGCCGAACAGTTCCTCCTTCTACCTTCGAAGGGTACGCTGTTGACTGACGAAACAGAAGGGCGCAGCCTGTACAGATAAGAACCATAACCAGAAGCAGCAAAAGATTTGTCCGCCTGTTGCGATCCGGCATATGATTTCCTCCTTCTTTTTATGCTGTCAGTTCTTATCATACAATATGCGACAAAAAAATACAACCCTGGCCTCTATTTGATTGTTGCCAATAAATCAGAAAAATAATATAATGAAACAATGGATAAAAAAACAATTACAGAAAACATCAGAATCAATAAATACCTGAGCAGCGCAGGAATCTGCTCCAGACGGGAAGCAGACCAGTACACAGATGCCGGAAGGATCACGGTCAACGGAAAAGTGATAGCTACAGGAGAAAAAATTCCTGCCGATGCCCGGGTCTGTCTGGACGGAAAACCTGTTTCAGCAGAAAACAAACAGGTTCTTCTTCTTTTTTATAAACCAGAGGGAATTGTGTGCAGCACAAAAAAACAGCGCCAGGAAACAACAGTAACTGAGTATCTTCAGTATCCCATAAGGATCTACCTGTAGGCAGGCTGGACAAAGAATTCCCGAGGGCTTCTTCTCCTGACCAATCAGGGCGATCTTGTCAACCGCATTATGCGGGCAGGAAATTTTCACGAAAAAGAATATCTGGTTACTGTAGACCGGGAGGTACTGCTCCGTTTATCCGACATATGTCAGAGGGCGTTCCCATCCTGGATACAGTTACCCGGAAATGCGTAGTTGAAAAAACAGGAAAATACAGTTTCCGCATTGTTCTCACCCAGGGTCTTAACAGGCAGATCCGGAGAATGTGCTCTTATTTCGGCTATAAAGTCCGGACTCTGAAGCGGGTAAGGATTATGAATCTTACTCTGGACGGACTGAAACCGGGCGAATTCAGAGAGATCCGGCCTGAAGAATGGCAGGAACTGACGCAAATGCTAAAAAATTCATCAAATGAAACAATTACAGGAGGTCATTATGGAAACAGCCCTGCAGCAGATGAAAGAGCTGGTAAAAAAATTAAACAAGGCGGCAAAAGCCTATTATCAGGAAGACAGGGAGATCATGGACAACAGGGAGTACGACGCTCTGTACGACCAGCTGGTAAAATGGAGCAGGAAACCGGAATTGTTCTGGCCGACAGCCCCACCGTAAACGTAGGGTATGAAGCAGTAGATTTTCTTCCAAAAGAAACTCATGAAACCCCCATGCTCTCTCTGGATAAAACAAAAGACAGAGAAGCGCTCCGTGAATTTATCGGAAGCCATAAAACCCTTCTGTCCTGGAAAATGGACGGACTGACTATTGTGCTCACCTATGAAAACGGTGCTCTTCAGAAAGCCGTCACCAGAGGAAACGGAGTAGTTGGCGAGGTCATTACAAACAATGCAAAAGTATTCCGCAACATTCCTCTGAAAATTGCCTTTCAGGGCCGTATGGTGCTTCGGGGAGAAGCAATTATCACTTACTCTGATTTTGAACGTATTAATGACTCTATCGAAGATGTTGACGCAAAATATAAAAATCCCAGAAATCTCTGCAGCGGTTCTGTCCGGCAGCTGAATAATCAGATCACTGCCCGGCGCAACGTACGCTTTTATGCATTTTCACTTGTATCTGCTCAGGATGTTGATATGCACAATTCAAGAGAATACCAGATGGAATGGCTGAAAAGTCAGGGCTTTGAAACCGTAGAATATCGGGTTGTCACAGGCGAAACGCTGGATGAGGCAATGGATTATTTTTCATCCGCAGTTGCACAAAACGATTTCCCTTCCGACGGTCTGGTAGCGCTTTATGATAATATCTCCTACGGAGATTCTCTGGGTTCAACGTCAAAGTTCCCGAGAAACGCTTTTGCTTTTAAATGGGCAGACGAGATCCGGGAAACAACCTTAAGGGAAATTGAATGGAGTCCTTCCAGAACCGGTCTTATCAATCCTATTGCAGTATTTGACCCTGTAGAACTGGAAGGAACTACGGTAAGCCGCGCCAGTGTGCACAACGTAAGTATTCTCCGGG
>ENA-OQAA01000582-OQAA01000582.1-human-gut-metagenome-genome-assembly--contig:-NODE-582-length-24131-cov-3.284619_pt1 | contig 24131 bp, 30 predicted proteins | sample MGYA00242489_ERZ504515 | MGnify/ENA primary metagenome ERZ504515 (study PRJEB26092, sample SAMD00036237) | human gut metagenome | host: Homo sapiens | study: EMG produced TPA metagenomics assembly of... | reverse complement strand
TAATCACAGAACTGCCATTCTGAATTTTTCAAAAAGTCGGCAGATTGGCACTTTGGGCAGACATATTCATTTTTGAATTACAGTTTGCGGAAACTCAAGGAAGAGAAATTTTTCTGTTTTTTTGATTTTCCTATCTTGTTACATCAATCCATTCAATCTCCAGCCCCGCTTTTACAGAAGCCATGGAAACCTCATATTCTCCTGCTTCCAACTGAATGTTATTTAGTTTTAAAACAGTCCACTGATTTTCTGTTCCGTTACTCTGAATGGTCAGTACCGGCTTCTGATTTAATAACAGATTGCTGGAAGACTGCGCCAGAGAGGACAGGGCAGAACGCGCTTTTACCAGGAATTTGTATCTGCCGGCCTGTTCAATAGTCAACTTCATTGTTTCCGGCTTCTTGGGACAGAGTTTTACAGGAGTAAAAGAAAAGTCTCCCTGCTCTACTTCCATCTCTTCCAGGGTTTTTAATTTTCTTTTTGCAGCAGGTGTGTGAAGAATAAAATGACAGATATTCATGGCACATCTTTGCAGTTCTCCAACCGTAAGTCTGCCCTCTTTCAGAGCTTCCAGTGTATCATCCTCATACTCATTTTCCTCAGAGCCACCGTTGGTCACTACCATGTATAAATCATTCTGAGCTCTTACCATGCTGCTGTATGGGTGATTTTTGCCTCCCTCCTGAAATCGGGTCGTTCATTTTTGCCCACCAGTCTGTCATTACAATACCAGTGTATCCCCACTCTCCTCTTAAAATAGTGGTACATAAATCATAATTTGATGCAGACCAGTGACCGTTTAATGGATTATAAGATGTCATGATAGAGCATGCCTTGCCTTCTTTCACTGCTATTTCAAATCCTTTTAAATACAACTCCCGGACTGCACGTTCTGACACTACGGAATCCGCTGTATTTCTGGCAAGCTCCTGATTATTGCAGGCAAAATGCTTCACTGTGGCATCTGCGCCGCTTTTCTTAATTCCTTTTACCACTGCCGCTGCAAATTTTCCGGTAAGATAAGGGTCTTCAGAGAAATATTCAAAATTTCTTCCATTTAGTGGATTTCTGTGAAGGTTAATTCCAGGCCCCAGCAAGGTGTCAATTTCATTTCTCAAAAGCTCCTGTCCTTCCCATTCATAGAGTTCCTCCACAAGCGGCAGATTCCAACTGGCAGCCAGCATGGTTCCAATAGGCATTTGTGTAGCTTTTAATCCACTGTCCATACGAATACCGGAAGGTCCGTCTGCAGTACATACCGGAGGGATTCCATAAGCATAAAGGCTTGGGGCTGTTCCACCAAAGGCAGATGCAGTTCCAGGTGTTACCAGTGGATTGCACATACCTTCCCCTCTTACCAGAATCGCCAGCTCTCTTTCTGATAACTGCGCCACAAAGGCTTCCAGACTGGCTTTTTTGTCTCTTACATCCTGGAAGGAAATTCCCTGGTTTCCTGTGATTTCCATTGCCTCTGGCATCCGCTCCCGAATCCTTTCTTCCAGGGAAATGGTCTGGACCGGAACATCCTCTGCCTTTGGTTCATAGGTTCCATCCTCTTTTTTGTTTCCAGGGCAAAGTCTCTGAAATTTCTCTGCAGGCGCCAGTGCTTCCTCCAAGACTTCTGTTACTATACATTCTGAAATTTCCATGCCTTCTTGTCCCTGAAGAGAAACCTGCTGCGCAGCTCTCACATCACCGCCCACATAAAACTTGTACAGTCCTGGCTCCAGCACATAACAGGATTTATATCCTGTAACGCCACTGTCATCATAGGATGCCATAGTGGCAACAGGAAGCTGCAAGGTCAATACCTGGGGTTCTCCCGGCTGTAATACCTCTGTTTTTGCAAAAGCTCCCAGTTCTCTTGCCGGTTTTCCAAGCTTTCCCTGTGGGGCTTCATAATACACCTGCACCACTTCTTTTCCCGCATATTGGGAACCCACATTTTTTACTTCTACCTGAAATTCCACACTGACATCCACACCAGAGCCCAGGATTTCTGCATGTTTCACTTCCATAGAAAAGTCTGTATAAGACAATCCAAAGCCAAAAGGAAACTGCACACGCTCCGGAGCAAAGGTCTCAAAATACCGGTATCCCACATAAATATCTTCCTGATACAGATTCTTTTCTTCATTTCCGAAATTTGCAGTGCTTGGATAGTCTTTGATATCATAAGCAATGGTGTCCGGAAGTTTTTCCGCCTGGCACTGCTGCTCCCACCAGCACATCTGCGCTGGCGCCGCCTGCTTCCACGCCACCCTGCCAGGTATAAATAACACTTCTTATATGTTCCTTATTCTTTAAAGTTTCCAGCCAGCTCATGTCAATAATATTGGAAACATTCATAATCACACACGTGTCCTCAAACACTTCCGCTACGGTTTCCAAAAGCTGCTTTTCTTCTTTTGTAAGATAATAGCTGCCTTCCACAGCCGCATAATCCTTGTCCTCCCCTGCAGTCCTTCCAATGACTACCAGAGCCTTATTGGAAGTCTCTCTGGCTTTTTTTGCCAGTTCCAGGGAAACGGGCATTTCCTTTTGAACCATGGCTCACTGGCCCAGGCTCCCTGCCCGTCATCAAAAGGGTGTTCCTGAATCCAGGCTTCATAAACCTTCAGCAATTCCTCATTTAATACAATATTTTTGTACCGCCGAAATCCATCTATGAGATTGGTGGTATAAGCAGTATTCACAGCGCCTCCTGAACCTGTTCCGCTTTTATAATAATTCATCTGGCATCTTCCGAATAAAGCCACCTGGTCTTTTTCTGTAATTGGCAACATCTGGTTCTCATTTTTCAGCAAAACCATTCCTTCTGCTGCTGCCTTTCTTACGGCTTCACCAAATCCTTCCAGAGGAATTCCTATTTTTTTATCTTCCATATTTTCTCAAGTCCTTTCTTATTTTTCTGGGTTTATTATAGCCCTCACCCCTTTTTTGTGCTATAATTTTTGTGCTTAAAAATAATAATAATTTGTCCTGCTGAGGTATAAAATATGGAATTTATGAAAGAAAAAAAGCCCTGCATGGATGGCATTCCTTTATCTTATGTCTGCCATCTCCAGGACATGGAAGGCGCAGGACTGGTCTATCCTGCCCACTATCATGATTATATCGAAATCCTTTACGGAAAAGAAAATTTTTTTGAACTTTATCTGGGAAGTTCTTATCACCGATTTGGCCCCCAAGATTTGGTGCTGATTCCCGCAGGAGAAGTTCACTTAATTAACAGCCTTTCCAATGAGGGAGGCAGTTACTATGTCATCCGTTTTCTCCCGGAACTGATTTACAGCAACATGTCCTGCAGCTATCTGGAATCTCAGTACCTCCTGCCCTTCCTCTCCCAATATCCCCACCAGGAGCAGGTCATTCCAAAACAGGCGCTAAAAGATACTGGCATTTCTTTCTGGGTTCAGGAAATTTTCCGGGAAGACTGTGAAAAAAAATATGGCTGCGAACTGGCTATCCGCAACCATATTGGAAGTATTTTTCTCTGGATTCTCCGCTACTGGCATGAAAAAGGAATTTCCCTTTCTTCCCAATCCTTTGTAAATGAAGAGCTGGCAAGACAACTGGCTCCTGCCTTTTCCTATGTACGGGAACAGTTTGACACCCCTGTCACCGCCCTGAAAGCTGCCCGGCTGTGTGGTATGAGCTACAGCTATTTTTCCAGAAGCTTTCATCAGATTCTTCACATGAACTTCCGGGAATACGTGACCCGCATCCGGCTTACAGAAGCCGAAAAGCTTCTGGTCTCTACCACAGCTTCCATTACAGACCTTGCTGTTTCCTGTGGCTTTGGTTCCACCAGCTATTTTATCAAATTGTTTCAGCAATACAAAAACATGTCTCCAAAGCAATTTCGAAAAGCTATGCAGACTTCTGCCTCCCATGTCACAGAATAAATGGCATGGGAGGCAGCTTTTAAACCTCAATCACATTGATTTCTTCATCTTTCTCTTTTTGCTTGTCTTTTTGTCCTACTACACCTGCTACCACATATTCATTAAAACGCGGCTCATAATAGAACTCCTTCACCAGAGAAAACCCCTCTATCTTTCCTGTACTCTCCACATGCATCAGAGGACCAGTGCAATGCATTTCATAATCTCCGATTTTAATGCTTTCCTCTCCGCTTGGCACAATAGGCAAATCCTGACGAATAATATCCTGAATTTTCTCCTCAATTTCATACAAATCAAAATTGGGCTTTTCCCGGTAATTAATCATAAAGCCATGCTTCAGACCGGACCGCGTGTAAGAAGGCCGCTCAATATCTTTTACACAGTAACCGAACAAATCCTCTGCGCTGTGAGCCATTTTTCTGTAAATCAAAGATTTAAAAACAATATCTGCAATATTATCCGGTAAAGGGCCAAACAGGGACGGTCTGGTTACCAGCACCTCTTCTCCCAGTCCAATGAGCAAATCTGCATTGCGCTTTAAAGCAGGATATAGGATTTCAAAATGCTCTACAATCACCCGCTTATTCTGCGCTGTCACATCCAGAACCGCCCTGGCAATCTCTTCTAATGGCACGTATTTTTTTGCCATACGCACATCCACATGAAAAGTTTTCGGAGTGTAAAATCCCACATCCTCTGCATTTAAAAGAGGCATGTTCAGCACCTCAAACTCATCATCCTCTTCTACAGTCTGAATCCCCGGAAACATACCGCGAATCAGCATACTCTTGCCGGAATCCTTGGCTCCGATAATCCCAATGATTTTGTCAAAGGGGTTCAGATACATCTGGGTAATCTTCATTCCCAGTTCCATCATTCTCAGGTTTCCTCTTGGTGCAAAAAAGAAATTATAAAGATTGCACTCATGTCTTACATTGTTATAAATCATAAAAACACCCTCATTCCCAATTCCAGTTAATAGTTGTTTTTATTTTACTACAAGAAGAGACAAGAAAGCGTCTATTTCAGGAACCCGCTGATAATCTGTTCCTCTGCTTCTTCCTCTGTAAGCCCCAAAGTCATCAGTTTGATAATCTGCTCCCCTGCAATTTTTCCAATAGCTGCCTCATGAATCAGAGCTGCGTCCGAATTATTCGCTGTAATTTCCGGAATGGAGCTGATTTTTGCATTTCCCACAATAATGGCGTCACACTCTGTATGGCCGCTGCATTTTGCATTTCCGTTTAATACAGACTGGAACATCTGATAAGAGTCATCTTTTGCAACCGATCTGGAAATAATGTTAGCTCCGGAATCCTCTCCGTTTAAATCCACAATAAAGCGGCTTTCTGCCCGTTGTTCCCCATGTGTCATAAGGCGTTCCATAACTTTTATGGATGCCCCTTTTCCAAGTTTTACCTTTGTAAGCCGTTCTGTGGAATCCACCCCTTTAATCTGCGCAGTATCCATTTCCATATAACTGCCTTCTCCCACTTCTATAATGGTCTGGGGATTCATCACTCTTTTTCCGTTTCCGTCACCACTTCCATAGTGTTTTTCCACGTATTTTACTTTTGAATTTTTTCCAATGAAAAAGCTGTGGATACCATCATGCTGGCTTCCATCATCTGTTCCACAGTGAATACCGCAGCCGGCTACAATGGTCACATCACAGTCATCTCCAATATAAAAATCATTATAAACGGTTTCTTTCCATCCGGCCTTGCTTAAAATAACCGGCATATGCATACTCTCATTTTTCGTGCCGGATTTGATGGTAATGACGATTCCATCTCCTTCTTCTCTTGGCTGGATATCGATATTTTCTGTAGTCTGTCTTCCTTCTGTTTTTCCGTTGGTTCTGATATTATAGGCGCCTGCCGGAACCTCATGCAGACCGGAAACTGCCTCTAAAAGCTGTTTTTGAATTGCATCCATTAGTCCTGTACTCCTTTCTGCCAGATTGCACATCCTGTGTCAGTCTCTGCTGCATTTAATAAAGCCGGAAGCACCTCTTCCTTACTTCCTCTTCGCACCAGTTTTCCATCTGCAATCACCAGAATTTCATCTGCTGTATTCAAAATCCGTTCCTGATGGGAAATAATGAGAATAGAGCCCTGCTTTTTCTTATTCATGTTCTCAAATACATGAATCAGGTTCTGGAAACTCCACAAATCAATTCCCGCCTCCGGTTCATCAAATACGGACATTCTGGTTCCTCTTGCCATAACCGTAGCAATTTCAATTCTCTTCATCTCTCCGCCGGACAGACTGCCATTTACTTCCCTGTTAATATAATCCTTGGCGCACAGTCCCACTGCAGACAGATATTCACAGGCTCCTGACAGAGAAATTTCTTTTCCTGCTGCAAGGTGAATGAGATCAAACACGGTCACACCTTTGAAACGAACCGGCTGCTGAAATGCATAGCTGATACCATGTCTTGCTCTTTCTGTAATGTTCCAGTCTGTAATGTCTTCTCCATCCAGGAAAATCCGTCCTTCTGTGGGCTTCTGGATTCCCGCAATAATTTTTGCCAGTGTGGATTTTCGCCGCCGTTTGGTCCTGTAATGGCTACGAATTTATTGTCCTCCAAAGTAAAGCTTACATGTTCCAGAATTCCCTTTTCTTTCTCCTTGGAATCCTCGGAAACACGAAAGGAGACGTCTCTTAATTCAAGCATAGTTTTCTTCCTCCGTTTATATAAAAATATATCATGGATATTTTTGTCCGATTTTTATTATATACAGGTCTTTTCTGATTGTAAACTAAATTTTAGAGTTTTCAAAAAATTGCGTTCGTGGTACAATGGGAAAAAACGGAGAATGATGGTTATGGATATTAAAAAAAATAGTATTTTTACAGTAGAAGAGTTAATGATTCTGGCTGAAAATGGCCAGAAAGACCTGATTTTCGGTGTGGGCTATTACTACGAAAACGGAATCCGCACTTCTGTGGATTATGCACAAGCTGCCATCTGGTATGAAAAAGCCGCCAAAAAAGGCCACACAGAAGCGGCCCTTCGCCTTGCTCTGCTTTATGCCCAGGGAAAAGGAGTAGCGGCAAATCCCAAGAAGGCTTTTCAATATATGGAGCAGGCTGCAAAAGGAAATGACCTGAACGCCCTGTACAATATGGGACGCTGCTATGAGGAAGGCATTGGCGTAAAGCCAGACCTTTCCAAAGCCATGGACTGGTACAAAAAGGCGGCTGCCCAGGGAGACTTCCGCGCCATGTGCTGTCTTGCCGCCCAGTTTTTATCAGGGGAGGTACTTCCCTATGAACCAAAAAAAGCCTTTCAACTTTTTGAAAAAGCGGCAAATGCACAGATTCCTTCCGCACAGTATAACCTTTCTGTACTCTACCGCTATGGAGAGGGCATAGAAAAGGATGAGGAAAAAGCCGATTTCTGGAGGGTGAAAGCAGCCCAGAACGGTTTCCGCATGGCTATTGATGAGCTGAACAGCTAATATAAAACCAATTATATCAAAAATCTCTCACAGCATATCAGGGATAAAAACTCTGATTTTCTATGAGAGATTCTTGTTTTTCCAGACACTTTACTTTTCTACAAGTCCTGCCTTGTGTAAAATTTTCTGAATTTCCTCTGTCTCTGCTTCTGTTGATGGCAGAAGAGGCATAGCACATACTGGTTCCATGTTCACACCCCGGACTACCATGGCTTTTTTAATGGTAGGAATAAACTGAGGCGCCACATCATAAATCGCCATAAGGCTGTCAATCTTTTGCTGATATTCTGTCATGGCTTTTAAATCATCCTGTCTGGCTGCTTTGGCATACCCGGATGCCACTTCCGGAGCAAAGTTTGATAAACCTGCCACACAGCCATCTCCACCTGAGAGCACATTGTGTCCAAAGAATTCGTCAAAACCGGAATATACCATAAAATCCGGATATTCTGTCTTTACTTTCTGAATAATGGCTCTGGTATGTCCCATGGTGGCAACCGTATCCTTGATTCCCACAATATTTTCATGCTCTGATACCAGCTTATAAATCATATCCGGCGTCAAATCATGACCGGTTCTGTCCGGGAAATTGTATAAAAGCAGCGGTCCGTGAACACGTTCTGCCAAAGTTCTGTAAAAATTCAAAATTGCACTTTCCGGCAGGCTGAAATAATATGGTGAAATCACCATCACCCCATCTGCCCCCTGTTCCAGAGCATAATTGGACAATTCCACACAGGTCTCAAATTCCATATGGCAGGTTCCCACATATACGGTTACTCTGTGGTCAATATGGCGGATTGCTCCCGAATCAGCGCTTTCTTTTCTTCTATGGGTACTGCAAAAAATTCACCGATACTTCCAAACAGGAGAATCCCGTCCATTCCATTTTCAATGAGAAAATCGTAAATACTCTTATTTCCTTCCACATCCACATGGCCATCTTTATCTAACGCGGTCACCACTGGCGTAATCCATTTTGCTTTCATTTCTCTCTCCTCCTCAATCCTCATATCCTGCGCCTTCCATAGCGGAAAGTGCATGTTCTGTATAACGCTTAAACAGACCTTTTCTCTCTGGTCTTGGCACAATGCCCGCCTGGGCTCTTTTGGCAAGAATGGCTTCTATCTCTTCTTTTGATTTTTCTTCACCGCCAATTCCTACAATATCCAGTCGCCTGTTTTTCACACTGTATTCCAGAATGTCCCCATCCTCCACAAAAGCAAGGGGACCTCCTGCTGCTGCTTCTGGTGACACATGTCCAATAGCAGCTCCCCTGGTAGCTCCTGAAAAACGTCCGTCTGTAATCAGAGATACGGAACCGTTTAACCGCTCATCACATACAATGGCTTCTGTAGTCATAAGCATTTCCGGCATACCGCTTCCTCTTGGGCCTTCATAACGGATAATCAGCATATCTCCTGGATGAACCTTTCCATCCACCACTGCCTGATAAGCAGCCTCTTCGCTGTTAAAAACTCTTGCAGGACCTTTCCGCTCCCGCATGTCCTGGCTGCAGGCAGAATATTTAATCACCGCACCCTCCGGCGCCAGATTTCCTTTCAAAATAGCCACAGAACCTTTTTCCTCTGCCTTTTCCACAGGAAAAATCACCTGTTCCCGCTCCAGTCCATAATTATGTAAATATCCCAGATTCCGCTCAAAGAAGTTGTCTCTTTCCAAATCTTCCAGATTTTCGCCAAGGGTCTTTCCTGTAACGGTCATTACATCCAGATGAAGCATATCCTTTAATTCTTTCTGCACCATAGGTACGCCCCCTGCAAACCAGAATGCCTCTGTTAAATGAGCGCCGCTTGGGGTAATGTTTCCAAGATGGGGTATCTTGTGGTTCAGCTCATCAAACAACTCCGGCTCCAGAGTCATGCCCAGCTCCCTGGCAATGGAAGGAAGATGCAGCGTAGCATTGGTAGAGCCTCCAATGGCACTGTGAATCATCACTGCATTTTCAAAAGCTTCTCTGGTAAGAATATCACTGACTTTGATTCCCTTTTCTACCAGCTCCAGAATCTTTCTCCCTGCTTTTCTGGCATAAGCAAAAATATCCCGCATGGTGGCCGGCATAAGAGCCGCTCCCGGAAGAGTCAGGCCAAGAGCTTCTGCCATACATTGCATGGTGCTTGCAGTTCCCAGGAAGGTGCAGGCTCCACAGGAAGGACACCCTGTCATCTTATAATCCAGAATTTCCCTGTCCGTAATAGCGTCTTTTCGCTTCTGTCTGAGAGAAATATCTCCTGCCACCAAAGAAGTGGTCATATTGGGGCCCGGACGCATGCTGCCTCCAGGTACAAAAATCGTAGGAATATCCAATCTTGCCGCTGCCTTTAACTGCGCTGGAATGGATTTGTCACAGGAAGCTGATAAAATCATTCCATCCCAGGGATAGACACAGCCATGAACCTCAATCATATCGCAGATAGCCTCCCTGGAAGCTAAAATATAATTCATTCCGTCATGCCCCTGGGCGCAGCCGTCACAAATATCTGTAGTGTGATATTGAGCTGGAAAACCGCCTTTTTCAAACACACCGTATTTTGCCTGCTCCATAATTCCTGCCAGATGGGTGCTTCCCGGATGGCTGTCCCCAAACACATCTTCTAATAAAATCTGGGGTTTTAAAATATCCTCTTCGTCCCATCCAGAGCCCATCTGCAGGGCATCAAACTGCGCCCACAGGAGACGCTGAGGCGCGCTTTTTTGTTTTATTGTCATAATTAATCCCCCTCTACTGGTTTTCTACATACTGCAATTCTACATTTTTCACCCAGGACCCATCCTCTGCTTTTAAATATGGTAAAATATTCCTTATGGCTTCTGCTTTGATTAGTCCGTAAACATGAGGGTATGTTCTTCCACATCCCTCCAAGTCTTCCCATTTTACTGGCACATCCAGTTCTTCTGTCTCAATAACTAAAAGCACCAGATTTTCCTGCTCATTGTCAAAATGAAGAGATACCCGCCAGAAATACTTTAAATCTGAACAATGAATAAAGGGATTCTGTTCTAATAAAGGTTTTCCTATGTATGGTTCATTTTTCATGGTTTCCCATAACTTCTGTTTCATACAATGTAAAATAAGCATTTTTACTCCCTTCGCATGGTACTGTCAAAATTATAGCACAAAAACCTCAGCCCAGAAAGTTTTTTTACTTTGAGCTGAGGTCTTTTTCATTTTTTATTTCACCAGATATCCGCCATCCACCGGAATCACTGCCCCACTGACGTAATCACTGGCATGGGATGCCAGAAAGATTGCCGCCCCTTTCATATCTTCTCCGGTACCCCAGCGTCCTGCGGGAATCCGTTCAGAAATAGAAGCAAACCTTGGATTGGCAGGGTCTAACAGCGCTTTGTTCATTTCTGTTGCCATATAGCCAGAGGCAATGGCATTGACATTCACGCCTCTTGCCAGCCAGTCATTAGTAAGCTCCTTGGTAAGCTGTGCCACGCCGCCTTTTGCTGCTGCATAAGCCGGAATGGTCTGTCCTCCGAAAAAAGAGTTCATAGAAGCAATAGTAATAATCTTTCCATATCCTTTTTTCAGCATGATTTTTCCGGCTTCCTGGCAAAGAAGAAATACAGAAGTCAAATTTACATTCAAAACCTCATCCCACTCTTCCACCGGAAATTCCTCTGCGCTGTGGCGTCTCTGGATTCCATGGGCTGTGAGAAGAATGTCCAAATCCCCACCTAATTTCTCCACGCATTCCTGAAATACCCGGTATACTTCTTCCCGTTTTCCCAGATTTCCTTTTACACCATGGCATTTATAGCCTCTCTGGCAAAATTCTTCTGCCACTTCGTAAACCTTATCTGAGGTTCCTACAATAGCGACTTCACATCCGGCTTCCAGATACCCTTCTGCAATACCATATCCAAGGCCTCTGGTTCCACCGGTTACAATGGCTTTTTTTCCTGTAATGTCAAATAAATTCATATGTCTACCGCCTTTACTCCATGTATCCGCCCTTCATTGGAGATACTGCTTTTTCAGAAAAGATTTTCATCACGCCTTTGGTATATTTTGGCTCTTTTGGTGTCCAGTTTTTCTTACGTTCTTTCAGAATTTCATCAATTTCTTCCTGTGTTTTCTTCTCTCCTGCGATTCCTACAATACGAAGTACACGGTTTGGGATATTGATTTCAATCAAATCGCCTTCTTCTACCAGAGCGATTGGACCGCCTTCTGCTGCTTCCGGAGAAATATGTCCAATAGCAGGACCCTTGGAAGCTCCGGAAAATCTTCCGTCTGTCAAAAGGGCAATGGAAGCGCCCAGTTCTGCATCAGAAGCAATGGCCTCTGTGGTGTAGAACATTTCCGGCATACCGCTGCCTTTTGGTCCTTCATAGCGGATAATAACTGCATCCCCTGGTTTGATTTCATGAGTCAGAACTGCATGAATGGCATCTTCTTCACAGTCAAAAGGACGTGCCTTTAAAGTAGCTTCAAACATTTCTTTTGGCACAACGGTGTGTTTTACCACAGCGCCGTCCGGGCAGAGATTTCCTCTAAGAATTGCAATACTTCCGTCTGTTCCAAATGGGTTGTCAAATGGACGGATCACATCTTCTCTCTTTAAGCCCACTTTTGCCAGGTATGCATCACATTTATCATAAAATCCATTTTTCTTTAAGTCTTCCAGGTTCTCACCCAGAGTCTTACCTGTTACAGTCATCACATCCAGATGGAGCATATCCTTAATTTCTTCCATAATAGTGGGTACGCCGCCAGCATAATAGAAGAACTGTGCAGGCCACTGTCCTGCCGGACGGATATTTAACAGGTAATGAGCCCCTCTGTGCAGTCTGTCAAAGGTATCTCCATCAATTTCAATGCCAAACTCTCTGGCAATAGCCGGTAAATGAAGAAGGGAGTTGGTGGAACCTGAAATTGCAGCATGAACCATAATGGCATTTTCAAAAGATTTCATGGTTACAATTTTATCCGGAGTCAGGTCATGCTCTGCAAGCCATACTGCCTGTTTTCCGGCTTCTCTTGCTACAGTACGTAAATCCGGGCTGGTAGCCGGCATCAGGGCGCTTCCTGGAAGCATAAGGCCAAGGGCTTCTGCCATAATCTGCATGGTGGAAGCGGTTCCCATAAAGGAGCAGGCGCCACAGGAAGGACAGGCATGCTGTTTGTAATAAGTCAGTTTTTCTTCTGTGATTTCCCCACGTTCACACATGGCGCTGTACATACCAATCTGTTCCAGTGTCAGAAGATCCGGACCTGCATCCATAACACCACCTGTAATCACAATAGATGGGATATTGACACGTCCGATTCCCATTAAATGCGCAGGCATACCCTTATCACAGCTTGCAACAAATACACCGCCGTCAAAAGGCGTTGCATTGGCATGAATTTCAATCATATTGGCAATCATATCTCTGGATGGCAGGGAATAGTTAATACCATCATGTCCCTGCGCTTCTCCGTCACAGATATCTGTAGTGAATATCTGGCGCCATGACCACCTGCTTCTGCCACACCTGCTCTTGCTTCTTCCACTAATTCCAGTAAATGTCCGCTGCCCGGATGGCTGTCACCAAAGGTACTCTCAATCATAATCTGAGGTTTTGACAAATCCTCTACTTTCCATCCTGTACCCAGACGAAGAGGATCTAATTCCGGTGCGATTTTTCTTAATTCCTGACTTCTTAACTTCATGTGGATTCTCCTTTTCTACGTTTTTTTCATAAAACTTTTGTGCCTTGTACTTTGTTTTCCGTCAAGACATCATACGTCATATCTGTAGTTTTATAGTACCACGTTCGTTACCTTGCGTCAACTATTTCTTATAAGAAAAAAGGACTGCTGCAGCATTTACTGCGGCAATCCCATTTCATGGATTAAGTCTCTGTTTATGGTTAAATGTTCCAGCATGGCTTCTCTGGCTTTTGTCTCGTCTCCGACCCTGATTGCATCTACAATTTTCTGGTGTGTGCGGACCGTCTCCATTGCCAGGGCACGGTCTGTCACCTGAATAAACACAGCGATTCCCTGCTGGATAACAGGCACCAGATTGGACACCACAGCATTTTTACTCAGCTTTGCAATCCATTCATGAAACTCAATATCTTTTTCCATATGTTGTTCCTGATTTTTGCAAAGCTCTGCCACCTCATCTGCAAGCTTTTGAAGCTTTTTGATTTCATGCTCCTCTGCCCGTCTGGCCGCCAGGGCTGCAATCTCCGGTTCAATCATCAGACGAACCTCACAAAGATCCAATGCCAGCTTCTTTTTATCCCGGATAAAGGCAAATCCCAGTGGGTCATCTACCATTCCCGGACGGCTGCACACAAAAGTCCCACAACCCCTGCGGATTTCCACCACGTTTTTGGACACCAGAATTTTAATAGCTTCTCTTATGGTTCCTCTGCCACAGCCAGCTTCTCAGCCAGTTCAAATTCATTTGGCAGCTTTTCTCCAGCTTTTAGTTGTTTTTGCGTAATTAAATTAATAATCTGTTCCGAAACCTGTTCCGGAAGAAGTTTTTCTGTTTTCTTAATTGATTTTAACACCATAGTAATCCCCGTCATTCTTTTCACTGCAAAACTATCTTTCATTATATCAGCAGCCCAGGAAAAAGTCCAGTATCTTACCAATGAACAAAAGGAACTTTCACATTAAAATCATTGCTTTTAATGGAATAGTTCCTTTTTGTTTTCAAACTACTTTATTCACTTACATCATAAGTCCCGGAAGGAATCCCTGGAACAGAGACAGGATGGATACAAAAATCAGGATAGCAATACCTGCCACAAATCCACCAATGTTCCATCCGCGGATGGTATCTGTAACAGAAATCTTGAAGAATCTGCTGATTGCCCAGAATCCGGAGTCATTAGGAAGAGACAGACAATACCGCCTGCACAAATCGCAATAGCACACAGGATTGGTGACACACCGCTGGTTGCAATGGTGCTGGACATAATCGCTGCAGTTGTCATAAGGGCTACGGTTGTAGAACCCTGAGCGCAGCGGATAATCTGTGCAATCAGGAAACACAGTACCAGAATCGGAATGCTGAACTGGGATAAAGAACCAGCTACATAATCCGCAATACCAGTTGCCTGAAGGATTTTACCAAACGCACCGCCTGCACCGGTGATCAGAAGAATCAGACCAACCTGATCCGCTGCCTCTGTCATAATGTCTGTAATGGACTGACGCAGATATTTTCTGGAAATCAGCGTTGCATAAATAACACCTGCCATCATGGCAAAGTTTTTGTCACCAAGGAATTTTACGATTGGTGTAATAGCTGCATCTTCTCCTACTGCAAGAGGTACAAAGCTTCCAAGAAGAATCAGGATAATCGGTACTAACAAAATAGATAATGCCTTTCCTGCTCCCATCTTCTGACGGTTATCTGCAGTATTTAAAGCAGCTTCTTCTACTTCCAGGTCTTCAAAAGTATAAAAATGATTTCTCTTGTGATCCTGTTTATTCAAAAATGCTCCGTAAACAATACCACCAAAAATCATACCTACAAACGCAGAAATCAATGCATAGAAGAAGAAAATACCAATTTCAATTCCAAGTTCACCTGCAACAGCCAGAGGCGGTGCAGTAGGCAGTACCAGTGCAAATGTACAGGTTGTAGCAACAGAAATGGCACAGGCAAAGTTTACCATAGAAATTCCTGTTTTCTTGGATAACACACGAAGCATTGGCGCAAACATAATGTAAACAACGTCTCCAAATACAGGAATACCTGTAATAAATCCGGAAAGAGAAACAGCAATAGGAGAACGTTTTTCTCCAAATGCCTTTAAAATTTTGTTTGAAATGGATTCAATACCACCGGATTCAAACATAAATTTACCAAGCATAACACCCAGACCAGAAAATCTCTCAAAAGAAGAGATTCAAAACGTGGGGTATGAATGGATGGATTACGAAGAAGCCGCTGCCCTTTACAATCCGGATACTTTAAAAGAAGGCTGGAACACGTTGGAAAACGGAGAAGAAGTTTACTTTGTAAAAACCCCGGCGCTGGGACTTTGGAAAGTAGACGAAGCGTAAAAAACAACCTTATAAACAGCCGAAACAGTACTTATGATAAAGATACTATTTCGGCTGTTTTACACTTTTTAATGAATCCAGATACCCGGATTTTTCTTCGTTAATTCCTGAAGCAGTCTTTCTCTGTCACATACTGCACACATCATTTCCTGTCTTCGTCCTTTAATAACCAGCCTGTCCAGGGATGCGGCTGTAGATGCCAGTGGATTATGCGTCCTGTAAATTTCACGAATTTCGCTGATTTCCATGGAATCTTTTAAAAAGCCAAAAAACAACCTGAATCCGGTTCTGTTCTATAAGAACATAATTGCGAAACAGCATTGGCAGCATAAGAAGGCTCATAAACACAAGGGAAATCCCAAGAAAAATCCTTGCCTCTTTGTCCACAAAAAAGCTATATATCATAGCACCCTCTGCCAAGATACAGATTGCCCAGTACCATACTGCGACCTTTCCCTTAAATTTCATAGACCTTCCCTCTTTCTATATTTCCCAAATGCTTTTTCTTCATCCAAGTTGAACTTCCCGAAAAAACAGCACCACTTGTATCACCACTATAACATAAATCATTGCTTCGGAAATCAGCCAAACCATAAGGATTCCGGCAGCCCAAAGTCCACTCCAGAAAAAGAAAAGATTTCTCTGGTCTTTACTGATTCTGGCTTTATCATACTGCTCCCGCTTATCTTTTGACATAGTATTAAAACCAGACACCAGCATGGCTCCCTTTTCTCCCAAAGCAGCAAATAAAAGTGCCAGTAGCAGAAACAGTATACACACACCACCCGCAATAAAAAAATTCTATTGTCATAGGCATTCCCTCCCCAAAACTTTTCAAACTTACTTAATAAAGAACCCCGCGCACATCATATCTGTATCAAAGGAAATGGTAAACATGGCATTCCCTTCTTCATATTTTGCCAGCACCACTGCTGTGGCATACTGGTTCCTGTATTTTTATCTTTCACACCTTTTACCTGCACTTTTTCAAAATCCTGAAATTCTCCCAGTTTATCCAGCACATAGTCCACGGTTTCCTGAAGTTCTTCCAGTTCCACGCTGTTTCTTAATACAGGTATAAAGGAATCCTCATAAACTTCAGAAAGTTTCCCCTCATTAATGAGATTGACTATCTCCTCTGCCGCTTCTTTGACTTCTGTTTCCTCAAACTCCTCAGAGAGCTTTCCTCCACAAGCAGTCAAACTGAACGTAAGACACAACAACATAAAAATTCCTGCTAATTTCTTCATAATTACACACGCTCCTTTTCTTTTTTATCAGTTTCTCTACCCTGTTCTTCCACAGCAGAATGAAAAAGCGAAGGTATCATAAGAATTACCCTGTACTGTTTTTATCCTCCTCTATGGTACAGGTTCCTTCGTATTTTTCCAGGGCTTCCTTTACATTTTTAAGCCCAAGTCCCTGGTGGTTTCCCTTCTTTTTCTGCCTGGTTCCTTTGGAATTGCAAAGTTCAATCATTAGAAAATCCCGGACTCTTCTCACAGAAATTTTCAAAAACTTTTCTTTGTTTTCTTCCTGTACTCCAAGCGCTTCTATGGCATTATCCAATAAATTTGCAAAAATCGTAGTAATATCAATTTCCCTGATACCATCCAGGCTATGCTCCTCAACATCCAGGGACAGGGAAACTCCCTTCATCTCTCCTTCTGAAAGCTTTTCATTGAGAATAATATTTAACATCCGATTTTCCGTATACCACATATGACCAGTCTGATTCAACAGGTGAAACACTTCCAGACCATAGGAATGGGCCTCTTCTGTCTCTCCCTCTTCATACAACTTCATCATGGCGTGCATGTGGTTTTTCATATCGTGAACAATTTTTCTGGATTCCTGATAATTTTTTTCCAATTTCTGATAATGCTCATATACCAGTTCTTCTCTCTGTTTGTACAAGCGGTATTGTTTTTCTGCTTCATACCCCTTAATCACCAAACGATAAAAATAAACGGAACATCCATTAATTGCAAAAAGCAAAACAACATTCACCAGAATCAGACCATATCCATTCCAGGTTACATAATACTCTCCCATCCAGTAAAGGGAAAGCAGTATAAATACAGAAATAATCGGCATTGCCCAAAACAGCCACTTCTGCTTCTTCAAAATTTCTGTATCCTGCTTCTTTTTCAAAAAACCGGATAAAATCCACACCCACAAAACTTCCAATACCCATCTGCTTGCAGCGCCAATTTTTGCTGCTTCCGAAAAAGGATCCTGAATGCGAAACCAGAGAAAATTGCTGGCTACGACTTCTGAAAAAACCATATTTCCATATAAATGGAAAAAGACCAGCTAAGCACAACTCCTGCAAAAAACAAAAGCAGGTAAAACACACAGCGCGCTTATCCCTTTGTCTGGTATGCCATATCTCATACCCATACCAGCCCCCGGTTAAGATTAATACCAGAATATCGATTCCATATAGAATCTCCATTTTACACTTCCTTCCTGTCTGCCAGATATTTACTCAAGGTTTCCTTAAATCCCACCGCCTGTTTCTGAGAAAGGGGGATACAGGCTCCATTCATCAGGAAAATCTCATATCCTTTAATATTTTTAATCCGTTCCAGGTTCACCACAAAACTTTTATGTGGGGCTGCAAATCCATATTTCTCCATTCTGGCCCTGACATCACCGATTTTTCCTTTCATCTCCAAAATGCCTTCTTTTGTACACAATCTGATTTTTCGGTTCCAGAATTCAAAATAATAAATATCTCCCGGCAGCAAAAGCGTTCGGCCTTCTGTAGTCATAAATTCTAAAGGTTCTTCTTCCTGTTTTTCCTCCTCCGATAGGATTTCGCATCTTCTATCTGGGCAAACAATCTTTCTTTTTTCACAGGCTTCAGCAAATATCCAAAAGCGTGAACTGAAAATGCCTTTCCCGCATATTCTCTGTAAGCTGTCACATAAACAATTTTCAGTTTTTTATCCCTTAAACGGATTTTCCTGGCAGTTTCAATGCCATCCATGCCCTTCATATCAATATCCAGAAACAAAAGGTCATAATTCTTTCCGGATTCCAGAAATTCCTCTCCACTTTCATAGGTATCTAAACAGGAAAAAGCTTCCGGATAATTCCCATAACATTTGCAAAAGAAGGTCTCTTGCACTTTTTTCATCATCACAAATCGCTATTCTCATACTTATAATCCAATTCGTTTTTCTTTGATTATATTCTATTTTTTTCATCTGCTCAATAGCTTTGCACAAGAGACAGAAAACGTGTTGTATTCTACATAGTTTGCAAAATCCAACATGTTTTTTGACATGTGTATCATTTCCATGTACACTGAATTTGATTTTTTATCACATTACATTCAGAAAGGGGTTGCCAATCATGCACACTCAACAAACCTTGTCAAAATATCTTCTGGAAAAAAAGCTTTTATGTCTGCTTTTTCTTTTCAGTACTCTCTTCCTTGCTGTAGCTGCGCCTCTGAAATCTTATATTATGCAGTGGATTATTGACGCACCGGATAAACAGGCTGCCATCCTCTGTCTTTTCCAGGGAATTGCTATTATTTTGCTCAGCCACATGCTGGAATATGCCAGCAGAATGTCCTTCACCAAAATGGCCTGCAAAAGCTGTGAACAAATATTGAGGCAGATGGATGAGACTTAAAAAGAATTATGATGATTCCTCAAAGCCCCTATATTTTTTCGGATACTATTCATGAAAATTTCTGTCTGGGTGAATCTTTCTCCACGGAAGAAATCGAAACTGCCATAGACAAGGCAGGTTTATCTGATTTTGTCCAGGCGCAACCCCAGGCTTGCAGACTGTATTATTAGAAAACGGAAAAAATTTATCAGGGGGACAAGCACAGCGCATTGCCCTTGCCAGAGCCCTGCTTCGTCACTGTCAATATCTGATTGCAGATGAGGCTACTGCCAGCTTAGATGTGAAAACCACCCACGAAGTCATGGAACATCTCCTGGAAACAGACTGTACCATGATTATCATTACCCATGATATTCAGGGCAGTTACATGCAAAAATTTGATTGTATCTACTACATAGACCAGGGAGAAATCAAAGAACAAGGAACCTTCCAGGAACTCATGAATCACAAAGCAGAATTTTATACTGCCTACACCCTGTCCGCCAATTCCTAACCATAATACATAATCTTGTATACAAAAAGAGCTGCAGCACAAACAACAAACCAGCATTCCAGACTATCAATACCGTTCCAGCGAATCTGCCGAGTACGCTTTGAGACTACAGGCTCAAAGCGAGCGCAGCTGAGCCGGAATGGTATTGGTATTCTGGAATGCGTCAATTCGTTAACGAATCAATTGCACCACAACTCTTTTTCTCTTTTATCTTATGTATCTCTTAATCACATGCTGCTTTAAATTCTGTCCAGTTCTGATTATAAACTTCTTCGGCCTCCTGGCTTACGTTCTGAATGATTTCTCCCTTTGTAACAGAATCCGGCACCACCAGATCTGGATTTACCAGCTCATCTGCAGCCTTATTAGTGCAGTAATAGCCAAGGAAATTAAAGCATTCTGCCGCTACCTCCGGCTCCAAAATATAGTCTAAAAATTCGTAGGCTTCCTCTGTATCCGGCGCATTCTTTGGAATATAGAAGTTCATGATTCCAAATCCCAGTCCTTCTTCCGGGTAAACCACCTTCAAATCCGGGTTTTCCGCAAGAGCTGCAATCACCTGGGAGGTATACAAGATTCCCACTGCCGCTTCCCCATTTAACAAAGCATTCTGAGTATTGGTATCCTGAATCATACGGATATTTGGGGCCAGTTCTTTTAATTTTTCCCCTGCTTCCTTAATCACTGCAGGATCCTCTTCATTCATGCTTTTTCCCATAGTCAGCAGCACCATTCCTTCAATAGCGCGGTAGCTGGCAATGGTGGCGATTTTATCTTCCAGTTCTGGATTCCACAAATCACTGTAGCCTTTAATTTCAAAGTCCACCTGCTCCGGGTCATATACAATCAGAGGAATACCAGCCCCATGAGGAATGGTATATTCATTTTCCGGGTCATAGAACTGGCTCTGATACAGGGGATTAATGTTCCCATAATTAGACAGCTTGGATTTATCCAGCTTTTGTGCCAGTCCATTATTCACAACCTGCTCAATAATATAGTCATCTCCAATGACAAGGTCATAATCCTTTCCATCGGACTGCTGCACCTTTTCCAACATGGTTTCATTGGAGTCAAAGTTGGAACTGATAATTTTAATTCCTTTTTCTTCCTCAAACTGATCCAGAACCTCCTGGGGGAACAGTCCTTCCCAGGTATAGAGTACCAGTTCCCTGTTATCCTCTTCCTTTTTCTCACCACATCCTGTCAGCATAGTTCCAACCATTGCTGCACAAAGTAACATTGCAATTATTTTTTTCTTCATAAACATTCTCCTTATTTTCTTGATTTTTTTCCAATCCATGCGGAAATCCCCAAAACCATAGCAATGACAACCAGAATCACCGTACACAGGGCATTAATTTCCGGTGTAACGCCTGTTTTTAATTGAGCATAAACCTTCACAGGAAGTGTATTCAGCCTTGGGCCATTGACAAAAATACTAATCACCACATCATCAAAAGACATAGCAAAGGCCAACAGACAGCCAGACAGCACTGCCGGCATAATCAGCGGCATGGTAATGTCAAAAAAGGTTCTGACAGGTCCTGCGCCTAAATCTCTGGCCGCTTCTTCCAAAGATTTATCAATTCCCACCAGCCTTGCCTTTACCATCATAAAAATATATGGTACACAGAAGGTAGTATGCGCAATTACCAGGGTTGTCATACCAAAAGGTAAATCCAGCATGGAGAAAAATACTAAAAACACCATGCCCAGAATAATCTCCGGTATCATAATGGGAATTGTAGAAAGATATTCCATCATTCCTTTGCTTTTGTAATTCACTCTGGCCATTCCCACTGCCCCCAGGGTTCCAATGACAGCCGAAATTCCACAGCTTAACAGCCCCAGGGTAATACTGTTTAACAGCGCTTCTTTTAAATCCCTGTCATGAGCCAGGGTTTCGTACCATTTCAGGGAAAACCCTGTAAAGCTGGCAGATAATTTCGATTCATTAAAGGAAAAAATCACCACCATAGCCAGGGGCAGATACATAACAAGCAATAGTATAACCAGATACAGGTTCGACCATTTCCACTTTTTTTTCAAAACAATCCCTCCAAATCCTTTACATGGGTGACTTTGCGGTACACCACAATCATCAGGGAAGTAAGCACCATAAGCACCACTGCAAGCGCTGCTGCAAAAGGCCAGTTGCTTCCTCTGGTAAGCTGATCCTGGATTACACTTCCTACCAGACAATTATTGCCTCCCAGAATATCTGCAATAAAAAACAGCCCCATGGAAGGAATAAAAGTGAGAATCACTCCTGTGAGCAATCCCGGAAGGGTGAGCTTTAACGTAATGGTAAAAAATGCCTGTACCGCTCCGGCTCCCAGATCTCTGGCAGCCTCAACCAGAGACCAGTCCATTTTTTCCACACTGGAATATACGGAAAGTATCATAAAAGGCAGCAGAGCATAAATCATGCCAATGACCACTGCCGGATAAGAATAGAGGATTTTCAAAGGCTCTTCAATGAATCCCAGCTTCAGAAGAAGGGTATTCAGCACGCCTTTTGCCTGTAAAATCAAAATCCATCCATACATCCGAATCAGAGAGCTGGTCCAGAAAGGCACCATAATCAAAAGCATCATCCTGCGCTTTCCCTTTTCTGACAGCTTTGCCATAAAATACCCAAAAGGATATCCCAGCAGAACAATGAGCAGAGTACTGGTAATCGCCAGTTGAAAAGACTGTGCAAAACTCTGAAGATAGACCGGCTCTGCAATTTTCTTATAATTATCCAGCGTAAAATCCCAAATGGTGGAAGAACCTGCCCCTGGTGTGGCAAAACTCAAGGCAATCATATAAAGAAGCGGTCCTACCACAAAACACAGGGTAAAGGCATAGAGAGGAAGTACGGTTAGAAAAAGTCCTGGTTTTTTCTTTTTCTTCATTCCTGCGCCTCCTGTTTCAAATCCACAAACACTGCCTGCTCCGGCTTCCAGCCCACACACACCTTTTGTCCAGGAACCAGATTGGAATCCATGCCGTAGCGGCTTGCAGTAAGCTCCTTTCCTGATTTCAGCCGAACCGTCATATGAAGCTGTCCTGCATTAAAAGACTTGTCCTCCACCACTGCCGCAAGGCCTTTGGTACAGGTTTCACATACAGACAGGTTCTCTCTTCTTACTGCCAGCGCCATAGCTTGTCCTTCACTTAATCCCGGTACAGCCAAAGCCTGAAGAAGCTGTCCCTCTATTTCTACTTCTGCCAGTTCTCCTTCTATTTTATGCACCGTTCCTGTAAGAATATTAGCATTGCCAACAAAGTCTGCCACATAACTGGTCCTTGGATGATTGTAAATCTCATCCGGTGTGCCAATCTGTTCAAATCTTCCATTTTTCATAACCACAATCCGGTCAGACATATTAATGGCTTCTTCCTGATCATGGGTAATATAGAGAAAGGTAATTCCCAATTTTTTCTGCAAACGCTTTAATTCAATCTGCATGGCCCGTCTCAGCTTCAAATCCAAAGCTCCCAGAGGTTCATCCAAAAGCAACAGCTTCGGACTGTTCACCAAAGCCCTTGCAATGGCAACCCTCTGCTTCTGTCCACCAGAGAGCTCTGAAGGCATTCTCTTTTCATAGCCTTGCAGTTGCACCAGTTCCAGCATCTCATGAACTCTTTTTTTCATTTCTCCCTTGGGAACTTTTTTAATTTTTAATCCATATCCCACATTTGCCTCCACATTCATATGTGGAAACAACGCATAGTTCTGAAAAACCGTATTCACGTCTCTTTCGTTTGGTGACAAACCTGTGACCTCTTTTCCATCCAGAAACACGCTGCCGCTGTCCGGCTGCTCCAGACCTGCAATAATTCTCAGCGTGGTGGTTTTCCCACAGCCGGAAGCTCCCAAAAAGGTAATAAACTCACCCTTTTCTATAGAAAGAGTGATTCCATTGAGCACATCTGTTTCACCGAAACGCTTCGTTATATTTTTCAATTCCAGTAATTGTCCACTCATGTTTCATCCTTCTTCTTATTCTATTTAAAACGTTACCATGTTACAATAACAGAATCAAAAGATGTCTGACGGATTGTTCCGCACGCTGTGCTCCCACAATCCTGCCCCAAATTCGGATATCGTGGTGCATGCGCCCCACTTTTATCCTCATTTTGGGTCGGGTCATAAAGGCATAAAATCACTTATGTGCAAGCACAACGTGATTCATGACCTTTTGACCCTGACATCATGTTATATAATGGCATAAATCAGGTGTGCTGTCAATTCCTGACATTGAATTTCAGATGATTTCTATCCAGTTTCCTGTTTCTTTTTTCAGATAATACTTGCCAAGGGACAGGTTTTAAGGTATGGTAAAGGTACCACAAAGCAAGTCCAGCTAATAAATGTCAATAGTGAAATGAAAAAAATTTTGATTTATTTTTCTAGCTAAAAAAGGGTGCACTAACCCCTTGGTGAAAATATCATTTTTCAAAAGATATTGGTTCGTTGGATTAGCAGTATTTTATGCAGCCATGTCGCATTTAGCAGCATTGTATTGTTTGATATGTTCCTGTGGAGTAATGATTTCAAAAGGTTTGTT